>Ga0207976_100099_pt1 | contig 86235 bp, 81 predicted proteins | sample LakWasMe94_HOW11_2_FD_183916 | JGI IMG/M metagenome (GOLD analysis project Ga0207976, IMG submission 183916) | Freshwater sediment methanotrophic microbial communities from Lake Washington under simulated oxygen tension - Sediment Metagenome... | ecosystem: Environmental > Aquatic > Freshwater >...
CGGATTAGCGGATTAGCGGATTAGCGGATTAGCGGATTAGCGGATTAGCGGATTAGCGGATTAGCGGATTAGCGGATTAGCGGATTAGCGGATTAGCGGATTAGCGGATTAGCGGATTAGCGGATTAGCGGATTAAAAAAGCAGCCCTTGGCTGCTTTTTTAATATACAATACGTTAATCCGTAATCCGCCAATCCGCTAATTAATTAATCCGGAATTACAAGTTTGTTATTACTCCTGTTCACATCCGCCATCCGCTGACTCGGATCTATTTCGATGGATTTGATATTGCCTATACTTTTAGAGATTTCAAAAGAATACTCAGGGTGTGTCCACCTCCACTCGGGGTGCACGATACGTTGTATTTTATTCTCAGCAGGTTTCTCTCCATACATCAGGTTTAACGGGATATAATGCAGTTCCTGCGAGCCGTCTTTATAAGTAACCAGCACATCAACCGGCATTGGCATCTTGCCTACGCGTTTTACTGTAATTAGTTTTTTGCCATCCTGTACATCAATATCTCCCACAGCATAATCAATTGTTTTGGTGCTGTTGATCCAGTATTCTTTATACCAGTCAAGCTCCATATTACTCAGCTTTTCGGCCACACGGATAAAATCATTCGGGTTGGGGTGTTTAAAACGCCATTGGTCGTAATAGGCAAGCAGTATTTTATCGCGGATGCTATCACTAACAATATATCCTAACTGGGCAATAAAAACAGCGCCTTTGCTATAGGCTGCCTGGCCGTATGCATAGTTGGTGTTGTAATGATCGGCATGTGTGCTTGCGGGTTCTTCGTATCCACTTCTGGCAAGATTGAAATATCCGCGATATGAACCTGCATACCAGAAGCCCGGAGATTTGCGCAGGGTTGCCAATACACGTGTGCTGGAATAATCGGTAAATCCTTCATCCATCCATGGGTATAAAGATTCATTAGTGCCCAGCATCATCTGGTACCAGCTATGCATCCACTCGTGTATTGCGGTTCCTACGCTGGCCGATTTAAGCAGTGTTGCCATAGGATATTCCATTCCGCCATCCCCACCCTGAACAAATGTGTAGGTCTTGTATGGATAGGCGCCAAAGGTTTTTGCAATGATGGGATAAGCCAAAGCTGCGGTATCAGCCACTTTCTGCCATCTTGTTTCTAAGGAATCAACCGCTTTATACACCACACGGATCAATGGACCATTCTTTACTGTGCGTGTGATCATTTTATAAGTAGGATCTGCTGCCCACATAAAATCGTGCACGTTATTGGCCTGCCATTTCCATGTGTTGGTTGCTCCTGTAGCAGGTTTCAATTTTACGCCCGGCGCTTCATATCCGAAACCCAATTCATTTGCATTCTGCAGATCGCCACCGGCAGTAACCATATAATTTTTATCAATCGTGATGCTCACATCAAAATCGCCCCATACGCCATAAAACTCACGTGCTATATAAGGGTTGGCGTTCCATCCCTGGTAATCATATTCCACCATTTTAGGGTACCATTGGCTCATACTGTAACGAATACCTTCTGCATTATCGCGTCCGCTTCTGCGTACCTGCTTTGGAACCTGTGCTTCAAACACCACATCCATCTGCACTTTTGATTTAGGGAGGATAGGTTTAGTAAGCAACACTTCCAGTATGGTTTCGTGCTCTTTCAGTTTCTGTTCCACACCATTAATCTTAATACTTTTTACACGCTGGTAACCGATCTCTTCAGGGGTTAGTTTACTGATGCGGTCTTTCACTCTCGAATCCCAATCCAGGCCATCTGTTTCTTTTCTTGGCTCCATTAATCTTGTCTTACCCAGTTCAATACTTCTTGTATCCATGCTGCTGCCGGGCTGAAAAGCATTCCAGTACAAATGAAAATATACTTTCGATAAAGTATCGGGTGAGTTGTTGGTGTATTCCAGCTTCTCTGTTCCGGCAAAACGGTTAGTAACAACATCCATAGTTACATTGATATTGTATTTGATGCGTTGCTGCCAGCGATCGGGCTGTGCGGAAACATTTGTGAAATGGCAGATAGCAGATGACAGGAATAATAGTTGGAGCAATTTTTTTCTCATGGTATAGTGGGGATGATTAGAGGGGTAAATTTCAGGAAAATACTTAAATAAACTGCAGATAATTGACCAATGGAGAAATAAAACAGGATGTCCTGCAAATGCAGTTATTCCTTGCCCGCAACCACAATTACGATCTCGCCTTTTACGGTTTTGGCCTTGAAATGATCGGCCACTTCGCGTAAAGTGCCGCGTTTGTTTTCTTCAAACAGTTTGGTTAGTTCGCGGCTAACGCTGCAGGAGCGGTCTGCACCAAAATAAGTAATGAACTCTTCCAGTGTTTTTACCAGGCGCATCGGACTTTCGTAAAAAATCATTGTCCTTTCTTCTGCAGCCAGTTGTTTCATCATTGTTTGGCGGCCTTTCTTTAAGGGAAGAAATCCTTCAAACACAAAACGGTTGGTTGGTATGCCACTGTTTACCAATGCAGGCACAAATGCATTGGCTCCGGGCAGGCATTCTACTTTTACATCCTGCTTAATGCATTCCCTCACCAATAAAAATGCGGGATCAGATATACCCGGTGTACCGGCATCAGTAATTAATGCCATGGTTTTACCGGAACGCAACTGGTCTACAATATGCGGAACAATTTTGTGTTCGTTATGCTGATGGTATGGAGAAAGCGGTTTCTGGATCTGGTAATGATTCAGCAATTTGGAAGAAGTACGTGTATCCTCGCACAAGATCACATCCACCTGCTGCAACACTTCCAGGGAACGAAGCGTAATATCTTTTAAGTTACCGAGCGGTGTGGGGATGAGGTAAAGCAAGAAGTCTATGGTTTGTAGTCTATGGTCTGTAGTTGTGTCAATAGCAGAAAACCACAGACCACAAACTATAGACTACAGACCAATGAAAATTAGTTGATCATTTCAATTTCATAAAACTCCATCACAGGATTGGCGAGCAGTTTTTTGCTTGCGTCTTCTGCTATTTGTTTGGCCTGGGTTTCACTGTCGGCTTCTATCTGTAAAGTGATGTGTTTACCCACCCTTACATCAGATACAGCACCCAGCCCAAGGTTCTTTAAACCACCCATTACGGCTTTACCCTGCGGGTCCAATAAATCTTTTAACGGCATTACTTTGATCTGAACATTATAGGTCATGATTCTTGTTGTTTGAACGACAAAGATAGAATTACGTAAGCAATAAATGCGACAGGAACTGCCAGCCATCCGAAACTTATTGCGGCAGCCAGTGTAATCAGTGCCAGGATGATGAATGGAAGCAATTTTTTGAAAGACATCCCATTAAACTTCAAAGCCAGCATGGGCAGGCGCGATACCATAAGGTAGCTTACAACCAGCACAGCGGCATACCAAAACCATTTATTAAGTAATATCCTAATAATTACATCATTGTTCGAATACCAGTAAACAAGTGGAAACGATGCAAACAACAAACCAGCCGCAGGAATGGGCACTCCTTTAAAACTATGGCTCTGGGCCGGGTCTATATTAAACCTTGCCAGTCGGTAAGCGCCGGCGCACGGCAAAATTAAAGCAGGTAATAACCATAGCATACTCACATCCAATCCATCGGGCTGCTGTGCAAAACTCAGGCGCAGAAATTGGTAAGCGATCAGCCCCGGCGCCACACCAAAACTTACCGTATCGGCCAATGAATCTAACTGTTTGCCAAGTTCTGAATATGCTTTTAAAAGTCTTGCCACAAAACCATCCAGGAAATCGATCACTGCTGCCAGGCCAATAAATATACTTGCGAGATATATTTTTTCAGGAATTACAACAAGATTATCCCCGTTCGCATCAACAGTAAACGACAGTCCTGTTTGCATAATACTCACAATTGCAAGACAGCCAAAAAACAGGTTGAGAAGGGTGAAAATATTTGGTATTTGTTTCATGGGTTATTAGTCAACGGTCCATGGTCCACAGGCCATGAATTTAGTCTTTAAGTGAGTTGATCAGTCCCTCTATCATTTTTACAAGGACCTCCATTTGGGAATATAGTTTTAAAAATATTCTTCCTCAATATCATTTCTTCTTTTGGCAAGGTATAAACATCCTGCAATTTCCAATGAAGAACGATTGGCTATGATCCAGAATCTCTTCTGCGGACTAACTGCTCCTCTTCATCAAAGCTTCGATCTCTTCCACCGTAATCGGGATATTCTTCATTAAATCAATATTACCATTTTTGGTGATCCAGAAATTGTTTTCAATGCGGATGCCCATCTGCTCTTCTTCAATGTAAATACCCGGTTCTATTGTAAACAACATGCCTGCTTTAACAGGTTCGGTTCTTGTTCCGAGGTCGTGAACATCAATGCCCAGATGATGTGAGATACCGTGGTAGAGGTATTTGCGGTATGCACGGTTTTCCCTGTCTTCATTCTTCACATCCGATTTACGCAGCAGGCCAATTTTTAAAAACTGCTGGGTAGCTTCCTCCCCTACTTTTTCAGTGTAATCAAGAATGGAGATGCCGGGTTTTAAAATGCTTTTGGCATAATTGTGTAAATACAAGCAGGCATTGTAAACCGTTTTCTGCCTTCTGCCGAATTTACCGTTAACAGGAACGGTGCGGGTGAGATCTGCGCAATAGTTACCATATTCGGCGCCAAAATCCATTAATATCAGTTCACCATCCTTACACTCGCCGTTGTTGGAAACATAATGCAAAGTGCGGGCATTATCGCCACTGGCAATGATGCTGCCGTATGCAGGGCCACTTGCTCGCTGACTTAAAAAGCTGTGCCAGATCTCAGCTTCAATTTCATATTCGTTTACGCCGGGCTTGATAAACTGCAATAACCTGCGGAAAGTATTATCGGTAATATCAATCGCTTTCTGAACAACTTCTATCTCTTCTTTTGTTTTAATACTCCTCAGTTCCTTCATGATCCTTGCTGCACGCTGGTAAGAATGTAAAGGATACGCGGCTTTCATTTCATCAATAAAGCGATATTGCCTGCTGCGTATATGAGAAGCTTTGCGGTCATTTTCATTTGTATCGAGGTAAATATGATCGGCAAGATGGATCCATGTTTGCAGTGCGGCATCAAGCGTATCGAGCCATACAATGGTGTTGATACCCGATATGGCAGCAGCTTCTTTGGCGCGTAATCTTTTGCCATCCCATTTCTCTTTTAATTCGTTGGGACGAACCAGCACCAATACTTCCCTGTATTTAGGGTCGGGATTGTCGGGGAACAGGATCACCATCGAATCTTCCTGGTTGATGCCGCTGAGCCAGAAGAGATCGGTATTCTGTTTAAAGGGATGCAATGCATCGCCATTGGCGGGCCATTCATCGTTGCTTACAAATACAGCAATGCTGTTGGGCAACATTTCTTTGGTAAAACGCTTTCTGTTATTGATAAATATATCAGGATTAAGCGGCAAATATTTCATAACAAATAATTGATTGGTTGCAAGATAAAAATTAAGCGGCAGGATTATACATAATATATATGAGCTGCTTTTTCAGCAGCCTTACAACTGCCTGATTTGTTAAAATTTTAAAAAATACCGTTTCAAAGTAATGTAATACGAAATCAATCGTATATTTACTACGAAATTATTCGTTTATTAAAAACCTGCAAACATTCAGTTATGAAGAAGAATCACACCAAATGGTATGCACTGGCAGCACTTGCCTTTGCCACAATCACATTCAGCTCATGGAAAAACGGCGGTTCTGCCCTGCCGGTAAAACCATTTTCCATCAACTACCAGAACGATACAACCATTCGTCATAAAAAAGACCACAAAGAGTATCATGTTGGGGATCTTGATAAAGCCCTGAAAGATCTGGACAAAGCCACGATAGACATAGACAGGAACATGAAGTTGGATTTTGGCAAAATGGATAAAGAAATAAAAGCTGCCCTGGACGAGGTCAAAAAAATTGATTTCGACAAAATAGGAAATGAAGTAGCGCTTGAATTAAAGAAAATGGACTGGTCTAAAACACGCGCAGAAATTGATAAGGCCATGCGCGAAGTTGAGATACAAATGAAAGAAGTAGATAAGCAAAAAATTCAGGCAGAAATTCAAAAAGCCAAAGCCAGCATAAACGCTGAAAAACTCAGGGAACACATTGATGCAGACAAGATAAAAAAACATGTGGAAGAAGGCATGGCCCAGGCAAAAAAAGGTATTGAGAAAGCCAGGAAAGAGATTGCCCTGCTAAAAGAATTTACAGAAGGTCTTGAAAACGATGGATTGATCAACCGCAAGAAAGGCTATAAGATCGAGATCAGGAATGATGAAATGTATATCAACGGCACCAAACAATCCAAAGAAGTAAACGACAAATACCGTAAGTATTTCAAGGATGAGAATTATACTATTACGAGTGACGGTGACGACATATCACACATATAGGATTTTGGAATTGGGAAATTGGGAAATTGGGAAATTGGGAAATTGGGAAATTGGGAAATTGGGAAATTGGGAAATTGGGAAATTGGGAAATTGGGAAATTGGGAAATTGGGAAATTGGGAAAGCCGCGTCGCGGCTTACTTATTTCTTTCGTCCTAAAATTTCCCAATTTCCCAATTCCAAAATTTCCCAATCATCAAAACTTCACGGTCGAACACCTCACCAACCTATTCGCCCCGGAAGGAAACACCCCTGTTTTTACGATAGACAATTCATAAGCGCCTCTTGTGCCATTAAAGCTGCTAAGGCTGGAAACAGTGGCATCATAATTTACAGTGATCTTCAGGTCGTTTACCTGGTAACCAACCATAGGTATTAAAGCTTCTTTATTCCGGTAATATAAACCGAGGATCAGTTGTTGATAGCCATCCCCGCTAAGGTCGCGGTTTGCATTAAAACCAAGCACGGTTTCCCATACATTACCCATTTTAGTTACATAAACATTCGGGTTCACAATCCAGATATTCTGTATTTTGATGCTGCTGTTCAAAAAAGCGGTATACCTTCTTGGCACACGGTTATTGGAAATGGTGGGGTCAAAAAAACTTTCCCGGGGTGTGTTGATATGCATCACACTTACACCCGCATTAAAATATACATTCTCAGATGCGAAATAAGCATAGTTCAATCCCATCTGCAGATCAAGGTAAGAGGCCTGGCTATAAGAAAAAGGTTCATTGGCGGGAAGAGTTGCATCAAAAAAACGCCCGTTCCACTGGTCATCAAATGTGAGTTTGGAAACATCTATCCGCTTACTCATGAATCCCAAACTAAATCCGCCGCTTAATAAGCTATTATATCCAAGCATCTGGTGGTAAGCAATAGAACCATATGCACCGGTGGAAGACAAATAGCCGCTACCGGCCTCATCTTTAATGATAGAAAGACCTACTCCCATCCATCCATTTTCAAAACGATCTGTAAACAATTTGGTATCGCCCCATAATGCCATTGTTTTATAGGGGTTATTATCAAGATTGGCCCATTGGTTCCGGTAATTACCTCCTATTCTGAAATCGTAGTCGGGATTAAAACCTGTATTGGCGGGATTGATCAACAACGGTGTGTTGAAGTATTGTGAGAAATGCAGGTTCTGTGCCCGCCCATAAAAAAACGGCATAAGCAACAACACTATCCATATGGTCTTTTTACTGTTCCGCATCGCTTCTTTATCGTAACAAAGTTATGTCTCCTTTTTTTGTAACCCGTTCTTTACTGCTGAACTGAACAACCAGTGTATAATGATATACATCCTGTATTTGCAGTTTACCTTTATAGGTCCCGTCCCATCCCTGGTTCGGATCAGTGCTCTCGTACACCAGTATCCCCCAACGGTTATAAATACGCCATGTCATTTGCGCAATACCAAAACCGCGCACATATATTTTATCGTTATGCCCGTCGCCGTTTGGAGAAAATGCATTCGGAACATCCAGCAGGCTGTTAATAGTTACTGTTATAGCCTGGCAACTAGTATCTGCACAACCGTAGTTATTATAAGCAACCAGACAGGTATTATAGGTATTGGTTACATTAAATAAGTGGCTGACAGTTGTATCCTGCTGAATGGTGAATAAAGTGTCTCTGTCTCCAAATAACCATTTATAAGATGAGCCTCCAACAGCATTGTTAAAATAGTTAACCGGTTTATTTGCTTCGGTAGGTTGCGGCGAATAAGTGAATGATGAAGTTGGATTAGGGCTGACTATAATATTAAACAATGCGGATGTATCTGTTTTATTACAGGTTGATGTATCAGTAGCGATCAATCTTACAGCATACGTTCCCACTGTATTGTAAACATGCACAGGATCTTCAGCGGTTGATGTGCTGCCGTCGCCAAAATCCCATAAAAATTGTGCACCACCCAAAGAAGTATTGGTGAACACCGCCGTATAGGGCACACAGCCTGATGCAGGTGTTTGAAACTGCGCTTTAACATTGGGTGATAAGCGTATCAACTTTGCAATGCTATCCGGCTCGTTACAATAATTGGTGTCAATTAAAACCAATCGCACATTATAAGTACCTGGTGCAGCATAAGTATGCGTTACAGAACCGGAACCGGCAAGCTGGGTACTGCCATCACCAAAATCCCAACGGAAACTGGTAGCAGTAAATGGTTTCACAGCTACTGAGGTATTGGTAAACTGGTAAGTAAGCGAAGCACATGGGGGTAATTTAACGCTGGTAAATGCCAATCCCACTTTATCATCTCTAACACGCATGGTTACCATTGATGTATCTGCTATGTTGCAGCTATTGGAATCAACCGACACTAATTTTACACGATATAAACCAATGGTATTGAAAGTATGCGATACAGAAGGTGTGGTGGTAGTAACCAACGGAGAACCATCATTAAAATCCCAGATATATTTTTGCCCCATGGCAAGGGTATCAACAAAATTTACAGTTAATGGTACACAACCGGATGTATCGTGCGGCACACCATCTATCGATGCCTGTACACCGGCTCCAATACCGGCCAGGTTAAAGGCAATCTTAACAGCAGCCAGATTACAACCCTGTGAACCATTGTACGGCGACCATACACCAGGCGTTGTAGGAAAGGTTGGTTTGGGCGAACTGCAATTGGCACATATTGCCTGGTAGATCACCCCATTGCGGTCAAAGCGGCTGGTTCCTCCATCAACATGCTCCCCAAAACCACCGGCTTGCCCGAAGAAACTTCCATATAATTGCGACTGGGCATTTTTTTCTAAAACAAAAAAATAGAAATCGTCATTATCTGTTACCTCCTGATATCTATCAGCAGTAATAGAAAGTCCCTTGGTTCCGCTGTTTGGAAAACCTTCCAGAATATTAACCCCACCACCCCAGCCTGAAACATACACGTTCTCACACCTGTCTACCAAAAAAGCGGTGGGTGATATATTAGGATTGATAGAGCCCGACCCAAAAACCGTTGAGTATATGAAATCAGAAAGATCAGGTTTCAGTTTTGCAATAAATTGTTTGCCAGATGCCTGCGAAAATTTGGCATTAATTACCGGCCATGTTCCTGTAGTGGTTCCGGAAATATACAGCATACCAAATTTATCGAACTGGACACCATAAATAATATCTGCACCGGATGTTCCAAAAAAACCATCTCTTATTAATGCCCCGTTATCTGTAAACTCTGCCACAAATCCATCGCATATCCCACCCTGAAAACCTGGATATTTTGAACCTGTTTTATTTCCGGGGAAATCAGAACTGGTGGTGGCGCCAGCTACAAATAAATTATTGTTATTGGGATTAATGGCAAGAACAAAGGCTGCATCGTCTCCATCCCCTCCAATAATTACGCTAAAAAGTACTGCTGAAAGATCCGGTGTTAATTTCAATATCACTGCATCCTGCACCCTTTGTCCATTGGAAGGATCTCCGGCAACAGTTGTTTGAGCGGAAACAGCAGTTACAGGAAAATCAACTGATTGCGTGCATGAAGCAAAATAAATATTCCCTGCAGCATCAAGGATCACTTCGCTGCGGGCATCGTCGCCATAATTCCTGTCAATAGATTCAGGCCCCGGCTTGGGATATTTATGACGGATGTTCACGCCATCATCACTTTTACCGCCTATTTTAACAGAAGCCACCAGTGCAGTACCGGTTGCATTTAATTTGGTTACAACAATATCCCACCCCCCGCCTAATGGCCCGTAAGTTTTCAGATTACCTTTAGTGGGATAATCAGGTGAAGTAGTTCGTCCTGCCAGTACCAGGTTACCAGCCGCATCAACCACCAGACTATGTGGCTGCTCGTTACCGCCGCCTCCAATATAGGTAGCATAAATTCTGTTAGCTCCTGTAGGATCAAATTTCATGATACCTATATCAAACCCGCTCTGCTCACCGGTAACATTATTACCGCCCTGGTATGTTTGCTGAAAAGCACCGTTGCTTGTTGGGAAACCCGTAACAGGACCGCCAAAAACAATTCCACCGGCGTAAAAATTCCCTTTGCCATCATAAGTAGCAGTATAACCCCAGTTATCGGCAATGCTGCCGGTAAACGTGGAGAAAATAATAGATGGATCAATCACCAGTGTTGCCGTTCTTGAATACGGAGCCTCCAGTTTAAAGCGAACAATATTTCCTTTCAATTCATAACTGCATGAAACCTCTGTACGGCTGTTGTTAAGTAACTGGTAAGTATACGGCGCCATTTCTTTTACATCATCAACAGATGTTTTGATGTGCAAAGCGCCTTCTTTCAGTTTCAAACTTTCAGCGCCTTCAAAATACATGGCGATATTGGAAACATCACCCCCGGGATGTATGATGAAATCATATTTCAATACCCCGTTGGAAGTATAATACCGCACATCAATATCCGGGTACACATTTTTGTAAGTAACACCCTGAAAGGTTCTGCAATTACTGGCCCATTTGGCAGAATCGTTCCCGATAAAATAATTGGAGTAAGTATTCTGCGGTTTATCAGGTACGATGAGTGGATTTTTATTAGCGTTAAGAAAACGCATCTCATACACATGCCCACGCAAAATTTGAGAAGCCCCCGCATTGCCTTCCTCTACAGGGTTGATTGTATGATCTGCAGATGTAACCTGTTTTTGAATGGCAGCATCTGCAGTATGTTTATGGATAGATTCCCTTATCCTGTTAAGGTCATCACGGTTATACAATAACATGCGATAACCGTCGGGCTGCAACACGAAAGACCCACCATTCAGATCGCCTTTAAATTTTACCTGCGGGTCCCACTGTCCTTTGTTTTCAATAAACTCAAGATAATTCTGCGAGAATGCATTTGTACACATCAACACCCAAACAGCAATCCTTCCTATCGTTTTTATGATCGTCAAACTATTTTTTTAAAAGTTACGATTTTTATGTGTCTGCAGCAATAATAAAGTTCCGACAGGATGATTGAATAGCACGTTAAATTTTCATCGTCAGTCGTGAATCGTCAGTCGTGAGTAGTGAGTAGTGAGTGGTGAGAAAATGCTTTCCCTGCCTTACTCACGTCTGACGACTCACGATTGACGATTCACGATTGACGATTCACGATTGACGATTCACGATTGACGATTCACGCCTCACGATATCTTCCCCCAACCATTCTTATGTTTCTGCCCCTGCAGAAAGTTCTTTAACGGCAAATTCTTTGCCAGATTCAGCTCTACATCCTCTTCTACTAATTTTTCAGCTTCATGCCTGGCCAGTTCCAGCAGGTCTTTATCATTAACAATGCTGGCTATCTTAAAGTTCAATGCTCCGCTTTGGCGGGTACCCTCAATGTCGCCGGGACCCCGTAATTCGAGGTCCTTCTCTGCAATCAGGAATCCGTCATTGGTGGCACACATTATCTTGATACGTTCCCTGGCCTCTTTGCTGGCTGAGACCCCCGTTAATAAAATGCAAAAACTCTTTTCGCTGCCCCTGCCCACCCTTCCGCGTAGCTGGTGCAGTTGGGATAATCCGAACTTTTCGGCACTTTCTATCACCATTACCGAGGCATTGGGCACGTTAACACCTACTTCTATCACCGTGGTACTCACCATTATCTGAGTATCGCCGCTCACAAACCGTTGCATGTTGGTTTCCTTTTGTTCGGCCGGCTGCCGCCCATGCACCATGCTGATCCAGAATTTGGGTTCGGGAAAGAAACTTTTTACCTGCTCATAGCCCTGCATCAGGTCTTCATAGCTCAGTTTTTCACTTTCTTCTATCAATGGATAGATAAAATAAGCCTGCCTGCCCTTGTCAATTTCCGTTCTTACAAAATCCATCACTTTAGCCCTGGCGGTTTCGTAACGGTGAACGGTGGTGATGGGTTGCCTGCCCGGCGGCAGTTCATCCATCACACTATAATCCAGATCGCCATAAGCTGTCATGGCTAATGTTCTGGGTATGGGTGTGGCGGTCATTACCAATACATGTGGCGGCACAGCTGCTTTCTCCCATAATTTGGCCCTTTGTGCCACACCAAAGCGGTGCTGTTCATCCACTATCACCAAACCAAGATTTTTAAACTGTACTACATCTTCTATCACAGCATGGGTACCTACTACCATGTGAATGGTATCGTTGAGCAATCCTTTTAATATTCTTTTCCGCTCTGCTGTTTTGGTGCTGCCGGTTAATAAAGCGATCTCAACAGGCATTTCTTTCAGCAAACTGCCCAATCCTGTGTAGTGTTGCTGTGCCAGTATTTCGGTAGGGGCCATCAGGCAACTCTGGTAACCGTTATCTGCGGCAAGCAGCATACTTAATAATGCTACAATGGTTTTACCACTGCCCACATCGCCCTGTAAAAGGCGGTTCATCTGGTGCCCGCGCGCCGTATCGGCACGGATCTCTTTAATCACTCTTTTTTGCGCACCGGTTAATTCAAAGGGCAGGTAGGTTGAATAGAGTGTATTAAAGTAATCTCCCACTTTTTCAAACACCACGCCCCTGCTTACTTTATGTCTCTGCAGGCGAACAAGATTCATCCTGATCTGCGCAATAAACAGTTCTTCAAATTTTAAACGCCGCATGGCTTCCGCATACTTAGCCGGAGAAGCAGGAAAATGTATGTTGCAATAAGCATCATAACGGTTCATCAGCCTGAGCCGGGTAATCAATTCCTGCGGGATATTTTCAACAATATCTTTTGGTTGTACCTGCGCTAATAACGCGTAGGTTAATTTACCTATCTGCCTGCCATTGAGCGCCCTTGCTTTCAGTTTTTCTGTGCTGGGATATACGGGTTCTAAAAAATTGCTGCCATCTGCTTTGGCAGGTACAAACACCTCAATCTCAGGATGCACCATTTGCGGCTTGCCATTAAAAAAACCTGTTTTTCCAAATACCAGGTAGCTGCTTCCCACATGCAGGTTCTTTACTACCCAGTTAATCCCCTGAAACCAGGCCAGTTCCAGTATGCCTGATGAGTCTTTTAATTGCGCCACCAAACGTTTGCCTCTTCCGGCGCCAACCATTTCATAATTCAATAAAGTTCCGGCAACCTGTATAAAATCTGTTTGAGGGGTGATCTCTTTTATCTTACTCACTTTGGTTTTATCAATATGCCTGTTGGGAAAATGATGAAGGAGATCGGAAAAAGTAAATATTTCCAACTCCTTCCTCAGCATATCCCCACGAAGTGGCCCAACACCTTTCAGGTATTCGATGGGAGAGGATAATATGGAGACGGTTGTGTTAATAGCTTAATTAATTAGCGGATTACGGATTGGCGGATTACGGATTAACGGATTACGGGCCAACATTTATTCTAATTCGCCAATCCGTAATCCGCTAATTCGCTAATCCCCTAACAAATATCCTTACTCAAATTCATATTATGCATTTATCTGCTGTATATCCATAAGAATATGCCCGGATTCAAAAAAAGCTGCTATGTATGAATGATGGACCATAGACTAATATTACCTTCGCCACTTATGGAAAAAGAGGTTGTTCTTAGCGGGATACGCCCAACGGGTTTCCTGCACCTGGGTAATTATTTTGGCGCCATGCGGAATTATGTTCGTATGCAGGATGCCTATAACTGTTATTTTTTTGTGGCTAACTGGCATAGTTTAACCACCCATCCTGATACCAAAGAATTGCAGAACAGCGTTCACCGGGTGATTGCAGAAAATATTGCGTGTGGACTTGATCCCGAAAAAGTGGCATTGTACATACAAAGCGATGTTCCGGAGATTGCCGAATTATATCTTTACCTGAATATGCTTGCCTACAAAGGCGAGCTGGAGAAAACGGTTACGTTTAAAGAGAAAGTTCGCTTACAGCCACAGAACGTGAATGCAGGTTTATTAACCTACCCTGTATTACAGGCTGCTGATATATTAATTCACCGGGCTGTAAAAGTGCCTGTTGGTAAAGACCAGGAACAGCACCTGGAAATGGCCCGCAATTTTGCCGAACGATTTAATTACCGCTATGGCGAGGTATTGCCCATGCCTTATGCTTTTAACTACGGCGGGGAACTGGTGCGCATTATGAGTCTGGATGGCACAGGTAAGATGAGCAAAAGCGAAAACCAATTGGCTACCATTTACCTGGCTGATGATGATGAAAGCATCCGTAAAAAAATTATGAAAGCCAAGACCGACCAGGGTCCGGCAGAAACTTTTTCAGTAAAACCGGATTATATCGAAAACCTCTTCACCTTAATGAAGCTGGTAAGTGCACCGGATACCTTTAAAAAATTTGAGGACGATTTTAATGCCAGCAGTACCGGCAACTGTATCATCCGCTATGGCGATATGAAGAAGCAACTGGCAGAGGATATGGCAAAGTTCATCCAGCCTATCCGCGAAAAAGCGGCCGATATACAGCATAATAAACCATTACTGGCAAAAATCATCCGCCAGGGCGCCGATAAAGCAAGGGCAAGCGCCTCCGAAACCCTGAAATTAGTTAGGCAGGCCATTGGAATGAATTATATTTAGTCCCCCCATAAACCACAGACCACAAACTACAGACCACAGACCACAGACTACAGACCACAGACTACATAAAAAAAAATCCAGTAACCTCATACTTCGTACTTCGTATTTCGTACTTTCAAGTTTATGGCAAAAGCAAAGAAACCAAAACACATAGCAGTAGCCGGTAATATCGGCGCGGGAAAAACCACTTTAACAGAAATGCTGAGCAAGCATTATCGTTGGATACCGCAGTTTGAAGATGTGGACCATAACCCCTACCTCATGGATTTTTATGAGGATATGCCACGCTGGAGTTTTAACCTGCAGATATTTTTCCTGAACAGCAGGCTGAACCAGTTACTCGAAATTCACCACGGAACCGAAACCGTGATACAGGACCGGACCATTTATGAAGATGCCAATATTTTTGCGCCCAACCTGCACGAGATGGGTTTGATGAGCAAAAGGGATTTTGATAACTACTACCTTTTCTTTCAGACTTTAAAAACCATGGTGCAGCCACCGGATCTGCTGATCTACCTGAAAGCATCGGTACCTACCCTTGTATCGCAGATACAGAAACGGGGAAGAGAATATGAAGAAAATATCCGCCTCGATTACCTGAAACGCCTGAATGAACATTATAATAAATGGATAGATAGCTACAAAGAAGGACCGCTGCTGGTTGTTGATTGCGACAAGAATAAGTTTGCGGAGAATGATGAACATTTTGGAGACATTATCAGTAAAGTGGATAGTACTCTGTTCGGGCTTTTTTAGCGCCGTTTGAATAATGAATATTGAGCACGGAATGTTGAATGATGAAGTTTTTAATGCTTCAGCATTTAGTGTTCCGTGTTTATTTTTTTTTTTGCCACAGATGGCACAGATTTTCACAGATGGTTTCTGTGTTATTCTGTGCCTTCTGTGGCTATAGCCCCTTGCAAACATTGGATTATTAAGTTTCAGACGAATTACATATATTTATCATAAGAATCAGTATTCTCAGTAGATTCAATCTCTTGATAAAGGCAGGTCAGAGCAAGTCGCATCAAGAATTATCTATGAAATGAATCCTTACAAGAAGGAACAATTATTATTCACATAAAATCTTACAATTATGCAAATGACTAAAAAAGTCAGCAAAACCAGAATCGCATGGTTATATGTATTGTCTGTGTTATTAGTAGCTATCATTATACAGGAATGCATAGTTCTTAGTCATATTCCTGAGGAGTTGGCAGATATATCCGCGAGGTCTGTAGCATTCAAAGGAGGATGGTTATTGGGAAGGAGTGCAAAATTATTAGTTCATATAAGCCTGCTGTATATTTTATTGTTTAGATATATTCCGGGATTGATGAGACCCCAGACATCTGACTGAAGCATTATCTCAAAATAACTAACGATCGGATTTTTTGCCACAGAAGGCACAGATTTTCACAGATGCTTTCTGTGGCGATAACTCCTCCTTGACAAAAAGCATTCTTGAAATCGGCATTCAGAATCTTTTAAAATTAGCTACTCTACTTATTATCGAACCCTACACTGAACAACATGACTCAATAAGAAATATGAAAAAGAAGCTCTTACCAATTTTTATTATTGTACTTGCAGTTAACTGCGCAAATGGGCAGATTACAAAGGGTAATTGGATGGTAGGCGGTAACGGAAGTTTCTCATCCCAAAAAGAAATACTAAACTCAATAGATGTCAAAGGAATCGGCATTCATTTATCCCCCTCTGCAGGATATTTCTTTGTTAACAAACTTGCTGGCGGATTAAGGGCCAGATTTGATTATGCCAAAGTGGAATATACCGGAGTTACCAGTAATTCAAGTCAATTTGGATTTGGCCCCTTTATTCGGTATTATTTTTTAACTCCAGAAAAAAACATAAATCTTTTTGCAGAATCTGCCTACCAATATTCGCGTAATTCCGGTAGCAATAGTGCTTCGCAAAATTCTAATGCTTTTACTTTTTCAGCCGGTCCTGTTATTTACCTGAATTCAAGTGTAGGTATTGAACTTACAGCAAGTTATGAATTGTATGATATTAAGGCAACTGGAGTAAATACAAAAACTTTCTTTTTAAGTATAGGTTTTCAAATTCATCTCTTGAGAGAGAGCAATAACTATTAACCCATTTATATTGATGCACTTTAATGGTTAAAATGTTTTACTAATTCGGTTATTCATTATTTCAAAGCATTTCTAAAACATATAGGTTCATAGGCGAATTAAAAAGAAGTATAGGTTTTGAACTATCTGTCCTGTTTCCTGATTATGTTTTGACAAACCAACTCATTACTGTTTTTTTTGCCACAGATTCACAGATTAGCACAGAACAAATCTGTGGTAATCTGTGAATCTGTGGCGATCTGTTTTTCTGCTGAACAGGCAGGCAAATAGAAAACGCCATCTTTTCAGATAGCGTTTCCTGTAACAAACAAGCAATCGAAGAGACCAATTTTTGTTACGCTATCGGCGTAACAGTAAGCAGTTAGATTTTGGGTGCGGCCTGCAGGATCTCGTCATTTACACCTGAAGCATATTTTTCAAAATTCTTTATGAATGCTGTGGCGAGTTCCTTCGACTTGGAGTCATAGGCAACTTTATCTGCCCAGGTGCTGCGTGGGTTTAAAATTTCTGACGGTACACCGGGGCAACTATCCGGCATCAGCATCCCAAAAACAGGGTGTGGCTCATAATTTACATCATCCAGCTCCCCTCTCAAAGCCGCGGTAATCATGGCACGGGTATAGCCCAGCTTCATCCTGTTACCAATACCGTAAGGGCCGCCGCTCCAGCCGGTATTAATCATCCACACATTTACTTCGTGCTTCCGCATTTTTTCACCCAGCATCTGTGCATATTTGCCGGGGTGCAAAGGCATAAATGGCGCTCCAAAACAGGTGCTGAACGTAGATTTGGGTTCGGTAACGCCAGCTTCTGTACCGGCTACTTTTGCAGTGTAACCACTGATAAACTGGTACATTGCCTGGCCGGGAGTAAGCTTACTAATTGGCGGCAACACACCATACGCATCGCAGGTTAAAAAGAAAATGTTTTTGGGCAAGCCGCCAATACTTGGCTCCAATGCATTACTGATATAATGCAACGGATAACTCACCCTTGTATTTTCCGTAATAGCTTTACTGCTAAAATCAATGCGGTGCGATTCGGGATGAAAAGCAATATTTTCTACCAGTGCCCCCGGGCGTATGGCCCTAAAAATTTCAGGCTCCTTCTCTTCGCTCAGGTCTATTGTTTTGGCATAACAACCGCCTTCAAAATTAAATACAGCATCATCGGTCCAGCCATGTTCATCATCACCAATCAATTTACGTTCAGGGTCTGCACTCAATGTTGTTTTACCGGTGCCGCTCAATCCAAAGAAAACAGCCACATCTCCATCGCTGCCCATATTGGCGCTGCAGTGCATACTTAATACCTGCTTTTCATGCGGCAACAAAAAATTGAGCACACTGAATATTCCTTTTTTTATTTCGCCGGTATAACCCGTGCCGCCAATTAATATGGTTTTATGTGTGAAGGAGATGATAGCAAAATTGTGTTGCCTTGTTCCATCTTCTGCCGGGTTTGCTTTAAAACCGGGCGCCTGTATGATATGCCATTCGGCTTCAAAATTTTCCAATTCCGTTTCATCGGGACGCAGAAACATGTTCGACACAAACAAATTGCTCCATGGGTTCTCATTAATTACCCGCACATTTAACCGGTGAGCAGGATCAGCACAGGCATAAGCATCGCGTACCCATACTTCATCTTTACTGCCCAGGTAATCGAGCAGTTTCTTTTTGAGCTGATGGAAATATTTTTCTTCTATCGGGATATTGAAATTGTTCCAGTCTATCGTGTCTTCCGTGATCGCATCCCGCACAATAAACTTGTCTTTAGGGCACCGCCCTGTAAACTCACCCGTCTGGATACACAAAGCGCCGGTATCGTTTATCACACCCTGCCCCCTCAGGATGGTCTGTTCAACAAGTTCTGAAGGTGATAGCTGGTAGTGGATGCCTGTGTTTTCTGAAAGACCGGATATGGTCAATGGTTTGGTTGTAAAATGCAAGTCTGATGTCATCATAAACGAACAAACGTTAGTTAATTTGACAAATGTAATCGTTTATATGTTTCTTATAATATGATGTGTGGCTGGTACACTTTGGATTTTCTCAACCAAACACCTGATCTCTTGGATGATTTCAAAAAATCAAAACGTCTTTTCGAAAGGACTCCCGGCATATCGGCTTTCTGTTGGATGATTCATAAAAAATATAGCTCACTTATCCTTTAATCGCAGACATCTCCCCCCAAGCAAGTATTTTTACCAAAATTTACGTGTATGCCTGATGTTGCAACCAGAGGCCTGATCAGTAAAGATCATCTTGAACAGTTCAAAAAAATACTCGGCGACAGCTATGTTTTAGCCGATGAAGATAATTTACAGCACTACGGTCACGACGAAACCGAGCACCTCCTCTACCTTCCCGAAGTGGTACTTAAACCGCAAACAACTGCAGAAATAGCTGCCATCATGAAGATCTGCAACGCAGCTAAAATACCCGTTACCCCACGCGGTGCCGGCACCGGTTTAAGTGGCGGTGCCTTACCGCATCTGGGCGGCGTGTTATTATCAAGCGAAAGGATGAACAGAATCATCGAAATTGATGAACGCAATTTGCAGGTAACTACCGAGCCGGGTGTTATTACCGAAGTATTACAGAATGCAGTAAAAGAAAAAGGGTTGTTTTATCCGCCAGACCCCAGCAGCCGCGGCAGTTGTTTTATTGGGGGAAATATTGCCGAGAACAGCGGAGGCCCCAAAGCGGTTAAATATGGTGTGGTGAGGGATTATGTGCTGAACCTGGAAGTAGTATTGCCTTCGGGAGAAATTATCTGGACAGGCGCCAACGTATTAAAAAACTCAACAGGCTATAACCTCACACAACTGATAGTGGGCAGTGAAGGCACTTTGGGGATCGTTACCAAAATAGTACTAAAACTGATCCCCCTGCCTGCATACGACCTTCTGATGCTGGCACCTTTTGCATCACTCGAAAAAGCAAGCGAAGCGGTTAGCGCTATTTTCCGTGCAGGCTTTGTACCAAGCGCTTTGGAGCTGGTAGAGATTGATGCATTGAAGATTGTTAGTAAAATGGTTGACAGCAGCGCTGTTCCCGTAAATGATGAGATCGAGGCCCATCTTATTATTGAAGTAGACGGCAATAATATGGATATCCTGATGGGTGAGATGGAAGCCATTGCCAACCTGCTTACACAATTTGACGCAGGCGAAATATTCTTTGCAGACAATGCACAACAGAAAGATGAATTGTGGAAGCTAAGGCGCCGCGTAGCCGAAGCCGCCAAAAACAGTGGCTATACTATTGAAGAAGATACGGTTGTACCGCGTGCAGAACTACCTGCCTTAATAAGAGGCGTTAAAGAACTGGGTAAGAAACATGGATTTGAAGTAGTTTGTTATGGCCATGCGGGAGATGGTAACCTGCATATCCGTATTAATCACCCAACTATTAAAAACAGTCATGGCAATAAAGAAATGACTGATGCGCTTACCGAATTATTCATTCTTGTAAAAAAACTGGGCGGAACCATTAGCGGAGAACATGGTATTGGGTTGATACAGAAGCCTTACCTGGATACTGTTTTTACTGAAGCCAACCTCCGTTTAATGCAGGGAATCAAAAAAACTTTCGATCCTAACAATATTTTAAATGCCGGAAAGATATTCGACCTGCCTAAATAAGTAGGTTTGCATAAATCTTTAATATGAAGTATCTGAAAATCCTTATCCCGTGTGTATTCCTATCTCTATCCATCAGCAGTTTTGCGCAGGATAATGAGGGAGATGAAGGAAAAGGTAAATTTAAACAGGAGAATATTTTTCTGGGTACAGGACTTAACCTTGGTTTTACCAACCGATCATTTAACCTGGGATTAAACCCTGAGATCGGTTACAGCGTTACCAAGTGGTTAGATGCAGGTGTATCACTCAATATCAATTATTTTTCGCAGAACGCTTCTGAATTCAGCAGTATACGGTTAAGAAACTTCAATTACGGTGGCGGAACCTTTTTGCGTATCTGGCCGCTAAACTTTTTGCATTTGCAGATACAGCCGGAGTTTAACTGGATCAACTCAAACCAAAAAGATGTGATTAGCGGACAAACAGGCACGTTCAAATACAATGCAGGAAGCCTGCTGGTGGGTGTGGGTTATGGTACAAGAATAATAGGCAGACAATATTCCTATGTTACACTAATGCTGGATGTATTACAAAACAGGAACTCGCCTTACCGCGACCAGTACAATGATCCTTTGCCTGTATTCAGGGCTGGTTTTGGCATGTATCTTAAACCAAAGCGGAGATAGCCGCGGCCGGGTCATCACAAACAATCAGGCGTTCCTGCCAGTTCTCGTATAAAAAATCCTGATCTGTCATTGTTTGAATATGGGCTATCAGGTGCTGATAATATCCTGCTGAGTTCAGCAGGATTATTTTTTTATCATGGATGTTCAGCGTGTTCCAGGTAAGCATTTCGAACAATTCATCTAATGTGCCGTTTCCGCCGGGCAGTACAATTGCGGCATCACATAACTCATACATCATTTTCTTTCTTACATGCATATCATCCACTACCCTTAACTCGGTAATGCCATGGTGTTGTGCTTCCCATTCAAGCAGCACTTTTGGAATAACACCAATTACTTTCCCGCCATATTGCATAGCCGAGTTTGCTACTGCTGCCATCAAACCCTTATTACCACCCCCGTAAACGATCGCAATATCATGTTCCGCCAACAGCTTTCCCAAAGCATTGGCATGCGCCTCATATACACTGTTAGCGCCACTTTTCGATCCGCAGAAAACTGCAATACTTTTTACCTGCATAAAACTGTTTTACACGCGGCAAAATAGGTGAAATATTTTTACTACTTTACAAATTCGTTTTGTTAACGATTTAATCATTGCCTATATGTCGCCAGTGTTCCTGTTTTCATTTGTTGTTGCATACTTTCTTATTTTGTTGCTCGTTGCCTGGTATACCGGAAGAAACAGCAATAATGAATCGTTCTTCATCGGCAATAAAAGCAGTAACTGGATGCTGGTTGCTTTTGGCATGGTGGGTACTTCTTTAAGCGGGGTTACTTTTGTAAGTGTGCCGGGTGCAGTGGCAAAAGAATCATTTGCCTATTTTCAGGTTACACTGGGCTACCTGATAGGTTATGCAGTTATCGCTTATGTTTTATTACCGCTTTATTACAGGCTTAACCTTACGTCCATTTATAATTACCTGCATAAACGGCTTGGTTTTACTTCATATAAAACCGGTGCAGGATTTTTTATCCTGTCAAGAACACTTGGTGCAACAGCACGGTTATACCTTGTTGTAAATATTCTGCAGGATGCCATTCTAAACAGTTTTAATATTCCATTCTGGGCAACTACGCTTATTATCCTTGTAATGATATTGCTGTACACTTTTGAAGGCGGTGTAAAAACAATTGTATGGACCGATACATTGCAAACTACCTGTATGCTACTCGGTTTGGTGATCTGCGTGTTTTACATACTCAGCAACCTGCACATGGGTCTCGGCGACAGTTTACAGGCCATGCATGAAAAAGGCTATTCCAGGATCTTCTTTTCCAATCCCGACAGTAAATTATTTTTTGTAAAACAGATACTTGCCGGCGCGTTCATCACCATTACCATGACAGGTATGGACCAGGAGATGATGCAGAAAAACATCTCCGTAAAAACATTAAAAAATTCGCAGAAAAATGTGATCTCCATGTCTATTGTATTATCTGCAGTGATATTGATATTCCTTTTCCTGGGAGGCTTGCTGTATCTCTATGCAACGCAATTAAATCTGCCCGTAACCGGCGATAAGTTGTTCCCGGCAATCGCATTGCAGCATATGCCGCCGTTTGTGTCTGTGATCTTTATTATCGCATTAATATCGGCTTTGTTCCCAAGTGCAGACGGCGCCATTACCGCATTAACTTCTACATTCTGTATTGATATCATCGGCATGCAGCGAAGAACCGATCTGACAGATACACAAAAGAAAAAAATGAGGCAGCGGGTACACCTTTCTTTTGCAGCCCTTTTTCTTGTGTTTGTGATGGTATTCAAATGGGTCAATGATTCAAGTATGATCGGGCTGATCTTAAAAGTAGCCACGTTTACCTACGGGCCTTTATTAGGCTTATTTACTTTTGGCATACTATTAAAACGTTCCGTAAAAGACAAATTGGTTCCCGTGGTTTGTATTGCATCGCCTGTTATTTGTTTTATACTCGATAAATTCCAGAAACAGATCTTCGGTTCTTTTGAGCTGGGACTGGAACTACTGATCATTAACGGATTGATCACTTTTATTGGTTTATGGCTGATCTCGAAGCCGTCTGATGCTGCGAGAGTGTAGGAATTGGGAAATTTTGGAATTGGGAAATTGGGAAATTTGTTGATGCTCTGGGGGGAAACATTTTTGTAGTTTAGGGGTGTTTCCCGGGACAGGAATCAATAAACTTAAGACAGCTTCTTATATTTGCAGATGGAATTGATACATCAATTGGCGGAAGCTTATGCTGCGCGTTTTACTTCGCCTGAAGATCCATTACTGGCAGAGGTAAACCGGCAAACCATGCAAAACCACCCGCACGCCCATATGCTGAGCGGCCATGTGCAGGGAAAATTTCTTTCGTTCATCAGTACAATACTGGCTCCAAAATACGTTTTAGAGATAGGAACATTTACCGGCTATAGCGCCATCTGCCTGGCAGAAGGGTTAACGGGCGATGGAGAGCTGCACACCATTGAATTAAGAGAGGATGACGCAGCTACTGCCAAAGAAAATTTTAGCAAAACCAATAAGAATAAGCAAATACATTTGCACCTCGGTAATGCCCGGGATATTATTCCGCAGCTTAACTGCCAATGGGATCTTGTTTTTATTGATGCGGATAAGACCTCGTATATAGATTATTACGAATTGGTAGTGCCGAGGTTAAGCTCTAAAGGAATGATATTGGCAGATAATGTACTGTTTCACGGAGAAGTGCTGCAAAACCCGGTTAGCGGGAAGAATGCAAAAGCCATCCAGGCTTTTAATGAACACGTGATGAACGACCCAAGAACAGAACAGGTATTATTAACCATCAGGGACGGTGTTCTACTGATTAAAAAAAGCGTATGATGAAGAAACTGGTTTTATTATCCTGCCTGTTTATTTGTGTAGCGGCACAGGCACAAAGGCAGGTGGCAGAAGCGTATATCAACCAATACAAAGAATTGGCTATTTCAGAAATGCTGCGTACCGGGGTACCTGCTGCAATTAAACTGGCACAGGGTATTTTAGAATCACAGTCAGGCGAAAGTGAACTTGCCAAAAAATCAAACAATCATTTCGGCATCAAGTGTAAAACAGAATGGACTGGTGCAAAGACTTACCATGATGATGATGAAAAAGGAGAATGTTTTCGCGTATATCCATCAGTAGAAGATTCTTATAAAGATCATTCCGATTTTTTAAGAACCCGGCCGCATTATGCATTTCTTTTCCAGCTCGATCCTGCCGATTATGAAGGCTGGGCAAAAGGATTAAAAAAAGCAGGCTATGCAACCAGCCCAACCTACCCGCAAAAATTACTGAAAGTAATTAACGACTATAACCTGCAGCAATACAGCCTGCTTGCCCTTGAAAGAAAAAAGAATGGCACAGGTTCAAACAGTGTTGTATCGGTTAATACAAATACACCTGCTGTACCTGAGCAGGTTTCTGTAAGCCGCGAAAACACTGCACGTATTGAGGAACCAAAAGAAGAAACAACTGCAACAGAAAGTACAACAAAAACAACAACTGTTGAAGCGGCAAATAAAACCGTTACCTATCCACAGGGAATTTTCACGATCAATCATTCAAAAGTGATCTACGGTTCAGAAGGTACTTCCCTGTTATCGCTGGCCAACCAATTTGATATCCCGCTAAGCAAGCTGCTGGAGTATAACGATCTTTCTGAAATGGATATACTGGATACCGACAGGCTAATTTTTATTGAAAGAAAACTGAAAAAAGGCGCTACAGATTTTCACCTGGTACAACATGGCGAAACCCTGCATGCCATCAGCCAGCAGGAAGGTGTAAGGCTTGACAGTATCCTTGAATACAACCACCTGGCCAAAGGGGCAACCGTAGCAGCAGGAGAAAAAATATACCTGCATTCTTTATCGGCTACCGCCACACAACCAACAAGATTACCTAAATAATATTTCATTAGTTTAGTCATTGCAAATAATACCTTAACTACATGTCAGTTATCAAAGTACACGACAAACGGTTTGTTCCTTATATATCAGAAGAAATTATTCTTGAAAAAATAAAAGAACTGGCGGCAACGCTTGATGCGGACTATGCAGGTAAGAAGCCGCTCTTTATTGCTATCCTCAATGGCTCATTCATGTTTGCGGCAGATCTTTTCAAGTACCTCACTATTGATGCTGAGATCTGTTTTATCAAACTTGCTTCTTATAAGGGAACCAAATCAACCGGACAGGTAATTACAGCCATAGGGTTGGATACAGACATCACCAACAGGCATGTAGTAATACTGGAAGATATTATTGATACCGGCAAAACCATGAACGAGTTTCTGCCGCAATTACGAAACCAGCAACCCGCTTCACTTAAAGTGGCCATACTGCTGCATAAACCGGATGCCACTGTTTTCCCGATAAAAATTGATTACTGCCTTTTTTCTATCCCCAATAAATTTGTGCTTGGCTACGGACTTGATTACGACGGGCTGGGCCGGAACATCCGGGAATTATACCGTTTGGAGGAATAAACCAACACTTAAAATTGTGCTAATACACTGAGGCGCTATATTAATTTCCACCTTTCTTCGTTATCTTGATACAAATCCCGTTGACAAATGAATAAAGTCATTTGGGTTCTGGTATTGTGTTTGCTGACCCTTACTGCCAGGAGCCAGTTTTATCTTCGCGGCGAGATCAAAGACGACAGGGGCCGTTTGCTTGAAGGGGTGAAGATCAATCTTGCTTCAAAAGGTGCTTTCCCTTATTACAGCGGCAACAGCGGTACGTTCGGTATTTCTACTTCTCTTCCAAAAGATACGATCAGTCTCTCATTAGATGGCTATGAAACAACCAGACTGCCAGTTGATGTACGAAAGTTCCAGTCGCTAATCATGAAAATGCTTCCCTCCACTGCGCATCTGTATACGGGCAAACTTTCGTCAGCTACTACCAACCGCAAAGCAAAAACCGCTGCTGTGTTTTCTGTTTTAGGAGAGAGTTACAGTAACCTGGTAGAAAATGATTTTATTGAAGCAAAACAGTACCCTGAAACAGGATTTGCTTTGAACGTTGATAAAGCTTCTTACAGTAATATCAGGCGTTTTCTCAGTAATGAAATGGTGGTACCAAGAGATGCTATCCGCATTGAAGAGATGCTGAACTATTTTAGTTTTTCGGAACAGGATACACCAAATCCATCTGCGCATTTTGCCTGCAAAACCAGGCTTACCACTTGCCCATGGAATGAAGAAAACAAATTATTGTTTTTGCATCTGCAGGCGCCCAAGCTCAATCTCGACAGCATCCCTCCTTCCAACCTCGTTTTCCTGATCGATGTTTCGGGGTCGATGGAAAAATCCAATCGTTTACCATTGCTGCAATCTGCATTTAAATTGCTGGTAGAAAATCTGAGAGAGAAAGATACCATCACACTGGTAACATATGGAGGCGGCGTGGGTATTGCATTACAGCCCACCAGCGGAAAAGATAAAAAGAAAATAAAAGACGCTATTGACTCATTGGAAGCCAGTGGCGATACACCTGGCGAGGAGGCCATACGCATTGCTTATAATCTTGCGAAAAGATCATTCATCCCAAAAGGCAATAACCGCGTAATACTTGCAACAGATGGTGATTTTAATATTGGCCAAACCTCTGAGAAAGAACTGGAAGATTTGATCACCAACTTTAAACAGACGGGCATTTACCTTACCTGTTTAGGTGTAGGCAGGGGCAATTATAAAGACAGTAAACTGGAAGCCCTGTCAAAAAAAGGGAATGGAAATTTTGCTTACATAGATAATCTGCAGGAAGCGCAAAAAATATTGGTAACAGAATTCACCCAAACACTTTATGCCGTTGCCAATAACGCTTACCTGAAAATTAATTTCAATCCCGCGTTTATTAAAGAATACCGTTTAATTGGATTTGATAACAAGAAGAATACAATAGAAGACAGTACCAGTGAACTGGAAGGCGGCGAGGTAGGCAGCGGGCACTCACTGATGGCCATTTTTGAATTGCAGCCAGACAAAAAAGATTCTTTGTTTACGCATCAGCCTTTTGCCAATATCAACCTTCAATATAAGGTTCCAGGTACTGAAAATATTTCCAAACAGCATTTTACAGCTTTGTATGATCCTGCCCATTTGGAAGAGGCAGATTCTTCTTACCGCTTTGCTGCCGCAGTTGCCCTGTTTGGTTCTGTTTTAAAGAATTCTGCTTACATCAGGAATTACCAGTTGGAAAATTTATATGAGTTTGCTAAAACAAGCGTGAATACAAATGATCCACTCCGGAAAGAATTCCTGGCCCTTGTTGAAAAAGCCATTAAAATTTACAGGCCACCTGTTAAAAGAAAACACAAAGAGGAATAATAATCATTTGCATGGCAAACGGTTACTATTCCTCTTTCTTCGCGGCTAATGTTGCTTTCTATACTTATAGGTGTGTGCTATCGAAATCAATATGTATTAAGCATCTTACTTTTAAAACACATAGATACATAGAAAAACAAAAAAGAAGCATAGCGTTTGAACTATATGCCCTGTTTCCTAACCTATGTAACTATGTGTTTAATAAAACAACACGTTATACTTAATTAAAAGCTTCTCTTACCCTATCAAAAAAACTTTTATCGCCTTTATTGGGATTAGGTTTAAAATTCTCGCTCTTACTCATTTTCTCCAATGCTTCTTTTTCTTCTGCCGTAAGGTGTTGCGGGGTCCATACATTAACCTGTATCAGTTGATCGCCTTTGGCATAACCCTGCACTTCGGGGAAACCCTTTCCTTTTAAGCGGAATATTTTTCCGCTCTGTGTTCCCGGTGGTATTTTGATCTTGGCACGGCCATCAATTGTAGGCACTTCAACATGGATACCAAAAGCCGCATCAGGGAATGAGATATGAAGATCATACGCCACATTCAGTCCATCTCTGTGCAGATCCTCATGCGCTTCTTCTTCTATCTGGATAATCAGGTCGCCGGGCAAACCACCTCTCTCTCCTGCATTTCCCTTGCCGCTCATGCTTAGCTGCATGCCTTCCTGTACACCTGCCGGAATTTCTATGCTGATGGTTTCTTCTCCATATACCCTGCCCTCTCCTTTACAGGCGCTGCATTTAGCGGTAACTGTTGTGCCTTCTCCGTTACAGGTAGGACAGGTAGTTACTGTTTGCATCTGCCCCAGAAAAGTGCTGGTAACTTTACGCACCTGTCCGCTGCCGTTACAGGTACCACAGGTTTGCAAACTGTTTTTATCTTTTGCGCCATTGCCGCCACAGGTGGTACAGCCAACATGCTTCTTAACTTTTACATTCTTCACAACACCTTTGGCAATCTCTTCGTAAGTCAGTTTTAATTTGATGCGCAAATTACTGCCGCGTTGGCCTCTTGGCCTGCTACCGCCACCGCCGCGTCTACCGCCACCGCCAAAGAAACTTCCAAACATGTCTTCTCCAAAAATATCTCCAAACTGACTGAAGATATCATCCATATTCATTCCACCGCCATAAGCGCCTGCACCGCCGGATGTACCCGGACCAAAAGCCTGATGCCCATAACGATCGTATTTGGCTCTCTTATTTTCATCACTCAGTATCTCGTAAGCTTCTGCCGCTTCTTTAAATTTTTCTTCTGCTGCTTTATCGCCCGGGTTTCTGTCCGGGTGGAACTGCATGGCTGTTTTGCGATAAGCTTTCTTGATCTCATCTGCTGTTGCAGATTTGCTTACCCCTAATATTTCGTAAAAATCTCTTTTAGTAGCCATTCACTTTTTGCATTTAGCTGCGAGCACATAAAAAAACCATAAACCCAGCTCGCAGCTAAAGGCTCATGGCTAACAGTTGTTTATTTACCTACCACCACTTTCGCAAAGCGAATGAGCTTATCATTAAGGTAATATCCTTTTACTACTTCATCCAGTACTTTACCTTTTAGTTTATCTGTTGGCGCGGGGATCTCGGTAATGGCTTCGTGTTTCTCCACATCAAAATCGGTCTGAATACTTTCCATCACCTTCACTCCTTTACCCTGCAGGGTAGTTCTGAGCTTATTAAATACTAATTGGATCCCTTCTTTCTGCAAAGCGATATCATCAGATGCAGCCAGTTGTTTCTCGGCACGGTCGCAGTCGTCCAGAACATCCAGCAGGGAAACGATCACGTCTTTACCCGCTGTTTGTATCAGTTCCAGCCTCTCTTTAGCCGTCCTGCGCCTGAAATTATCAAATTCGGCCATCAGCCGCAGGTATTTGTCTTTCTGCTCCTGCAATTCAGCCTGCAATTTCTCCGTTTCGCTCTGTTCAGATACAGGTTCGTTCAAATGCGAGGTTCCGGCTGCATTTTCGTCAGTATTAAGGCTCATTTCGCTAATTGTGTCCGTCATTTCGGGGTTTTGGGTTGATTCTTTCTCTTCCATGATTGTCTTTCGTTGTGTGGCAATACTGTCAAAAATATTGCCGGGGCAAAGAAAAGGGAAAAATTGGCAGGGAAAAACAAGTTTGTGGTCTGTAGTCTGTGGTCTTTGGTTGATTCGATACCAACTACAGACTACAGACAACAAACCACAAACCCTCTCTCCCCTATCTTTGCCGCATGACCAAAGTTCAGCTCAGAAAGAAGATTGCCCCCAGAATTGCCAATGGACACCCATGGATTTATGGGAATGAAGTAGAAAAGATAGATGGCCCGGTTGAAGGCGGGGATATTGTAGACGTGTATTATGGCGATGGCAAATTTGCCGGCAAGGGCTATATCAACCCAAAATCGCAGATCCTGGTAAGGTTACTTACGCGTAAACAGGAAATGATAGATGAGCAGTTCTTTCATCACCGCATCCTTCAGGCATGGCAATACCGCCAAAAAATAGGGTACACAGAAAACTGCAGGTTGGTTTTTGGGGAGGCCGATCAACTGCCTGCCCTCATCATTGATAAGTTCAATGATTATTTTGTGATACAGACTTTATCGCTGGGCATGGACCGGTGGAAACCGGCCATCGTGCAGTCGCTTATATCTATCTTCTCCCCCAAAGGAATTTATGAACGCAATGATGTACCCGTTAGAGAACTGGAAGGACTTCCGCAACAAAAAGGATTTTTAACTGAGCCTTTTGATACCAATATCATCATCAAAGAAAATGGCTTGCAGTTTTATGTTGATATTGAGAACGGACAGAAGACCGGTTATTTTCTTGACCAACAGGATAACCGCCGCGCCATTCAGCATATTGTAAAAGATGCAGAAGTATTAGGTGTGTTTACTTATACCGGCACATTCGAAATTCATGCGGCGCATTATGGCGCAAAATCTGTTTTGGGATTAGATATTTCTGAGAACGCTGTTGCACAAGCCAACAAAAATGCTGCATTAAATAAACTCGAAAATATTTGTCGCTTTGAAGCTGTGAATGCTTTTGATGTATTAAAACAGTGGGGCAAAGAAGGAAAGCAATATGATGTGGTAATGCTCGACCCGCCTGCGTTTACCAAAAGCCGCGAAAACATTAATAAAGCTTTAACGGGTTATAAAGAGATCAATCTCCGCGGCATGAAACTGATCCGCAATGGGGGTTTTCTTGTTACCTCAAGCTGTACCAATCTTGTAACGCCCGACCAGTTTTTACAAACCATCGAAATGGCCGCCAAAGATGCCCGTAAAAAAATACGCCAGGTAACATTTCAGCAACAGGCATCAGACCACCCGATTATCTGGGGAATGGAGAATACGAATTATTTGAAGTTTTTGATTGTGGAGGTTACGGAGAGGTAGGAGGATTGGCGGATTGCGGATTGACGGATTACGGATTGAGGAAGCACTTCAAAATATATTGAATACAATCCGGCAATTCGTAATACGCAAATTCGCTAATTGATAATTATTTCTCTACCTGGAATTTTCCGGATTCAACAATCCTTCCGGTTTGATCGCGCAATTGGTAAATGTATAAGCCCCGGAAATAATTATTGTCGAGGTTGATGGTGAGCTTGGATTCGGTAACCCTGATATCATTCATCTTGCGGCCGATGAAATTGTATACCTGCAGGCTGTAATTTTTGTCAACCGATTTGTCGAAAGTAAAATTAATATAACTGGTTGCTGGGTTAGGATAGAAATGAGCCAGTTTGGTTGTATCATCTATGAAGTTTGCATAGTCTGTCCTGTCAGCAACATAAGCGTTGATGATCAGTGTGAAAGCCACCAAAACAGATAAGTAAATCTTTCTCATGCTGATAATTCAGTACTAAAATACCCAAACTATCCGGTTTTAGCAAATAGCAAAGGGCAATTTTAACAGATAGGGCCTTCAGTATCAGGCAACAAGGCTGTTTTATGGGTAGAAGTGTTAAGAATCGTGAATCGTGAATCGTCAGTCGTGAGATGTGAATGGGCAATGGTGAATGGGCAATGAAGTAATTTATTCACCATTGCCCATTCACCATTCACAACATCAGTTCAGCCCTGCCAACACCTGCTGGATCGCTGCAAAATTGGGCAGGTCGCCAGGGGTTGGACAAACCTCTGCATATTGCACTGTTCCTTCTTTATCAATTACAAAAGCAGATCTTTTGCTTACACCCTGCATCTCGAGAACGGGGAAGGTTTCGTATAATACACCAAAGGCTTTTGAAGCGTCTTTATTAAAATCGCTCAGCAAAGGAAAGTTCAGGTTCTGCTCGGCCTTGAATTTGCCCAGGCTGAACAGCGAATCTACAGACACACCAAACACTTTTGCATTGGTGTTATTATAAGCGGCGATATTATCTCTCACATTACATAACTCGGCAGTACAAACACCTGTAAATGCCAATGGAAAAAATAATACTACCACATTACTGCCTTTCAGATCAGCAAGTGATACTTTGTTTTTGTCTGTGTCGTATAAAGTAAAATCAGGGGCTTTTTGTCCAACTTGAGCGCTCATGTTAATGATTTTGTTTTTTGAAATTAATTAGATGTAATCCGAACCGATGCAAATAAACGATTAATTTTTTAACGTGTTGTATTAAACACATAGTTACATTGGTTAGGAAACAGGGCATATAGTTCAAACGCTATGTTTCTTTTTTGTTTTTCCTATACACCTATGTATTTTATAAGTGATTTGAAATAAAGGAGATTTATATTTTCATCTCGGGCACAAAATCAGGCACTGTTAACCTACCGGCTGTTTTAGCAACAATTTCTTCTACACTTACACCCGGTGCTCTTTCAAGCAACACAAATCCTTCTGGTGTAATATCCAGTACAGCCAATTCGGTTACCACTTTTTTAACGCATCGCACACCGGTTAAGGGCAAACTGCATTTGGGTAATAATTTGCTTTCTCCTTTGGGGTTGGTATGCATCATGGCAACGATGATGTGTTTGGCACTTGCCACCAGGTCCATCGCACCGCCCATGCCTTTTACCATTTTACCCGGTATTTTCCAGTTGGCTATATCGCCATTATCGCTTACTTCCATCGCCCCTAAAACAGTAAGATCTATTTTGCCGGCACGTATCATTCCAAAACTTTCTGCACTATCAAAGAATGCGGCTCCGGGTATGGTAGTCACAGTTTCTTTACCGGCGTTGATGAGGTCGGCATCAACCTCTGCCTCTACAGGGTACGGCCCCATGCCGAGTATGCCATTTTCACTTTGAAAAATAACAGACATCCCTTCGGGGATATAATTGGAGACCAGTGTAGGGATCCCTATTCCAAGGTTCACATACATTCCGTCTCTCATTTCCCGGGCAATTCGCTTTGCGATGCCATATTTATCTAAAGACATAATGCTTAATTAATAGTTAGTAATTAGTAATTGGCCGTCAGGTGTGTTTATAATAATTATTCATTACTAACTGCTAATTATTAATTAACCTGACCGTTCTGCGCTCTATTCGTTTCTCATAATTGCTTCCCTGGAATATCCGATGCACATATACTCCTGCAATATCCACTTCATCGGGATCGATCTCGCCGGGTTGTAACAATTGCTCCACTTCAGCAATGGTGATATCACCTGCTTTTGCCATAGAGGTAGAAAAATTGCGGGTGGTTTTACGAAACACAAGGTTACCCATCGTATCCCCTTTCCACGCTTTTACAATGGCAAACTGGGCGTGCAGCGCATGTTCCATCAGGTACATCTTTCCGTTAAACTCACGGGTCTCTTTTCCCTGTGCTATTTCGGTTCCGTAGCCTGCCGGGGTGAAGAAAGCAGGAATTCCCATGCCTGCCATTTCTATCCGTGTGGCAAGGGTGCCCTGTGGTATCAGGTCAACCTCCAGTTCGCCGCTGAGTAGCTGGCGTTCAAATTCTGCGTTCTCTCCTACATAACTGCTCATCATTTTTTTAATCTGCCTGGTCTTAAGTAATAATCCCAATCCAAATTCATCCACCCCCGCATTGTTGGAAATACAGGTGAGGTTTGTAACCCCTTTTCTAACAAGGGCTGCAATACTGTTTTCGGGAATACCATTTAAACCAAACCCTCCGAGCATGAGGGTGGCGCCATCCTGAATATCATGGATAGCCGCATCGGCAGATGCAAAGACTTTATTCATAAGGCAATCGTTAACCCAACAAAGGTAAGGATTGCTTAATGACCCTGGCCATGATTAATAGCCTTGTTCCTTTCCCGGGTAGCAAGGGCATCAAGGGAGTCTATCAGTATCTTGTATTCTACAGGATGTGAAGCGTAATATTTATAGCTGCTGTCGAACTGCCCTTTGGTGATTTTATGTACCAGGAAGACCTCCTTATACAGTCGTATGTTTTCTTTTCTTGTTGCGGCGGCGCTGTCTTTAATAAGTATCCGGCTGTACAATTCATCGGCACGTAACATATCCCACATTACCACACGCATAGTATCAATACCAAGTATTTTTGTTTTGTCTGATGAGTTGCAACCTGTAAAAACCGCGCCTGCCAACAGCAGGATTATTATACCGTATTTCATCTTAGCTCCTGTTTATAACGTGAAGCATTGATCACATCAAGCTCGCTTAATATTTCTGCTGCTTTTGTTCTTTGTTCGGGTGTTCCTTTTTTAAATATACCGATCAGTTCCTGGTATTTACCCTGCAACAGAAACTGAACGATCATGGTATTGGCGTTCTCTTTGTTAAATGTTTGTAACTGTGTTAAACCCTGCAAAGTGTTGGCACGTGCTTCCGCTTCTGCATCAAACATTTTATCCAGGCCGGAACGATAGTAGGTGTAGATGATGTCATGCACAGGATTATACCTGCTGTTGATCAGGTTCTCGTTCAGCCAGTACCTGTTTCTTGATCCGTCAAATACACGCCAGCCACTGATATTCCTGCCTTCGGGCGCATTGTTTACAATATTCTGTGCTTTTCTGAAATAGGCTTCCCCTCCTTTTGGCGAGAATGAATCATAATCCAAGCCAATGATCATATACGCGTAATAAGCGAGGACAGCGGGTAGATTGGCAGCCAATGCATCAGTGCCCTGCACACGGTTCTCATTGAATTCTACAGGCTGAAACTCTACGTATTTAAAAGCGATATCCCCATCAATAAAATTAACCAGGGCTGATTGATAAGAAGCGTTGAACACCGGCCTGGCAGCCTGTACCGTTAATGTGGCTTTGTACACATTTGTTTCAAGAATACTTTCAATATTAAGCAGGAAGCTGCATTCAATTTTTTCGTTTTGCTGAAACTGATCGTTGGTCCATTTGCGGTTGTTAAGGATATTGTTCAGTTGCGTTTGCAGTGTGGCAAATATTTTCTTATCCATGGTTGAGCCAACCCTTACGGCGGATACACTTACCCTTGCCTGCAATTCCTGTGCGGAAGCGGTACCGGCAAGGCAGCAAAGAATCATGATAATGAAAAAAAATCTTGAGCGCATGTGGTTGTGTTGCGGGTTGTGAGATTTTTTCGTGAGACGTGAATCGTCAGTCGTGAGTAAAAGAAAACTATCTCACGACTGACGATTCACGTCTCACGCTTTCCTTCCTCAAAATAACAAAAAACGACAGTTTATCACTGTCGTTTACTATCATTTCGGAAAGATTTAGCTTACCTGAACAGGTCGTTCTCGTTATTCTTTCTGTAATAAATTTTGTCTTCCATAAATTCCTGGGTTGCCAGGATTGCAGGATTAGGCATTTTTTCGTAAGCCCTTGAGATCTCGATCTGCTCTTTGTTCTCATGGATCTCTTCGAGGCTATCTGTATGGCTCGCAAACTCTTCCAGCTTATTATGCAGTTCTTCTCTCAATGAGATATTGATCTGGTTAGCCCTTCTGGCAACAATAGCGATAGACTCATACAGGTTACCTGTTTTTGCTTTGATGTCAATCAGGCTTTTTGTTTCTACCACACTGGCGGTATTAGCGCTCATTTGCCTTCTTAGCTTGCTCATTTTTCAGATTTTTTAAAATGTTATTTGTTTGTGTTTTGTATTTGTTTACTTCTTCAAGGAACTTACTATCTCCAAAACGTTCCCCGAAATCGCTGCACTCAGATGCCACTTTCTCGTACCTTTCTTTTTGCTTGTCTTCGTAACTCATTCCGGCATACTTAAAGTACGATTTGATCACCAGCAATTTGTACTCATCTGCTTTTTTTGAATCAGGAAAATTATCTGATACATTGCCAAAAGCGATAGCAGCAGCTTTATAAAAACCAAGGTTATAATACAATTCAGCCCCTTTAAATTCTTTCAGCTCCAGTTTATCCCTGCATTTATCAATGATCTCTGTGGCTTCTTTTGCCCGTTGAGAAGCAGGGTGTGTATTGATAAAAGCCTGCATTAACTGCATGGTTTTATTGGTATTGGTCTGATCCAGCTCTACTTTGGGTGATTGTTTAAAATAACAATAAGCCCGCATGTAATCGCACTCTTCTCCTTTAGGACTGGTAGGAAAGTTCTCTACAAAACTTTTGAAGAGATTTTCTGCATTCAGATAGTCTTTCTGGTAGTAATAGGAATACGCAAATTTGAAGTACATGTCTTCATACCGGGTAGATCCTTTTACATACGGAAAGATATCTTCAAAGAGCTGTTGTGCGTAATTGTAATTCTTGCTGGCATAATACTGCTCGGCCATTTTGTATTTGTACTCATAATCTTTGCTCTTCATGATCTTCCCAAACTTATTGGAACAAGAAGAGGTAAGCAGTACTACCGATAACAATAACAGAACGATCCTATTCATACAAGTTGGCAAAATTAGTTATTTGCGGGCAATTTATAAACTCGGATTCTTGTTTGAGGCTCCGATTCGTTAAGAATTCCACAAAAAGACAGCTTTGAGCCTTGAGCTATGAGCTGCGAGCAGGAGAATTTGCCCTCGCTCATAGCTCGCAGCTCATGGCTCATGGCTTCTCCTTTTCACCTAAAAAGGCCGCCTAAGTTGGATAAGGCAGCCTTTTTTAGATTATTTTCGGAAAATCGGACTATTTACCGTCTTCCCCTTCCTGTAATTTAGCTTTGATCTCAGCTAAAGCACCCAGATCACCTAAAGTTGCTTTTTCTACCTTAGCCTGGATGTTTTTCACCGCTTTTTTGGTGTTATCAGACTCGGCTTTCGCTTCTTTCTTCTCTGCTGCTTTTACTTCAGCTTCCTGCTGCTCCCAGATACGTGCATGGCTCAGAACGATACGTTTTTCGTTACGATCGAACTCGATAACCATGAACTGGGCAGTTTCATCAGCCTGAACCTGCTTACCGTCTTCCTTGTTCAGGTGGCGGTTAGGGGCAAATCCTTCCAGGCCATACTGCAATTGTACCAAAGCACCTTTGTCGTCCTTACGGGTAACAGTACCTTCATGGATAGTACCTATTGCAAAGGTATCTTCCAGGGTATTCCAGGGATCTTCTTCTAATTGCTTATGTCCTAACTGTAATTTGCGGTTCTCTTTGTCAATACTTAAAATGATCACGTCGATCTGCTCACCTACTTTGGTATAATCAGTTGGGTGATTGAAACGCTTTAACCAGCTTAAGTCGCTGATGTGGATCATACCACCGATACCTGGTTCCAGTTCAACAAATACGCCATAAGGAGTGATGTTTTTCACCAAACCTTTGTGTTTGCTGCTTTCAGGGAATTTGGTTTCGATAGTATTCCATGGGTCCTGGCTCATTTGTTTGATGCTCAGGCTCATTTTACGTGCATCTTTATCAAGGGTAACCACTTTAGCTTCGTACTCGTCGCCCAGTTTGAAGAATTCCTTCGCGTTGATCGGCGTGTTTGCCCAAGTGATCTCAGATACGTGTACCAGGCCTTCAACACCAGGTTGAATTTCGAGGAATGCACCGTAATCTTCAATATTTACCACTTTACCTTTCACAACAGATCCTTCTGCCAAACCTTCAGGCAGCACATCCCAAGGATGCGGGGTCAGTTGTTTCAGGCCTAAGCTGATACGTTTTTTGTCGTCGTCGAAATCCAGTACCACCACCTGTAATTTCTGGTCCATCTTCACCACTTCGCTTGGGTGAGAGATACGGCCCCATGAAATATCGGTGATGTACAACAGACCATCCAAACCGCCTAAGTCCATAAACGCACCAAAATCTGTGATGTTTTTCACCACACCTTCCAGTACCTGGCCTTTTTCAAGTTTGCTCATGATCTCTGCACGTTGTGCTTCGATATCGCTTTCGATAAGGGCTTTGTGAGATACAACGGCATTCTTAATGGTTTCGTTAACCTTCACCACTTTAAATTCCATTGTTTTACCAACAAACTGATCGTAATCAGTTACAGGTTTCACGTCGATCTGAGAACCTGGTAAGAATGTTTCCATACCAAATACATCAACGATCAATCCGCCTTTGGTTTTGCTGGTAACAGTACCGGTAATTACTTCACCAGTCTTATGTACTTCAACAATTCTTTCCCATGCGCGGTAGATGCGGGCTGATTTGCGGCTCAGGTGCAGATTACCACCCCTGTCTTCTTTTTCAACCACCATTACTTCTACATCATCTCCGATCTTCAGACCCTGCAGATCGCGGAATTCGTTCAGAGAAACCAATCCGTCACTTTTAAAACCGATGTTAACTACCACATCTGTTTTGGTTAAAGCAACTACAGAACCTCTTACGATCTCGCCATCTTCAATCTGTACAAAAGTGTCATCATACACTTTGTCGTACTTCATTCTTTCTGTTTCGGCATACTGACTAACATTGCGTTTGTCGATGCTCCAGTCAAAATCATCATGAGCTGTTTCAATTACAGGCTCAGCTACAGGTGCATTTGTTGTCGCAGTAGTAACTTCTACAGCTTCTGAAGCTGCGGCGTTCTCCTGTGCATCTGCGTTTAGTTGTTTGTTAATTAAATTCATACAATACCCGACGGTTTTATTTCGGGGGAGCAAAGGTAAGAATTTACCCCCTAACCCCCTAAAGGGGGAATGAATTAATTTTCTATGAGAATTTCCCTTTAAAACTAAAAATCCGGCCTCTTAGTCCGGATTTTATATATAATTGAAAGTCAATCAATTATTAACAAAAAAGATCCCGCTTTAGAGCTTGTCCTGCTCAATCGGGAGGGCTTGGGGGTAGTTATTGATCAATTCCCAAACCTTCTCATTATAATTAGCTTTTGTAATTCCGGTTAATTTTTCAAGGACCTGATAATAATTCTCATTGTCTTTTTCAGCTTTTCCGCAGTTCAGGAATTCCCAAACACCGGCAAATCCTTGCTCCTTTTCTATTTTCTGAACTAACAAGGCATTTACAATACAATCGGCCGAATTATTGAAACCTTTTGTTTTAAAGTATACCGGGGTTTCTTTGGCCTTTACCCAATCTGTATTTTTATTGCCGGCAACCTGTTCTTTGAACTCTTTAAAAATAGCCTGCCAGCTCATTCCCCAGCTTCCGCCATACAGGTAGGCACAACCTTCGTCGATGGGCCGGTTTATCTGGTTGCGCAGGCTAACTAAGCTTACCCTTTCATGCCATAGGTCGTGCGGGTCAAAATCATTGAACTCTGCGTTATTATCTCCTAAAATAATGATGGTCGTATCCCCCAGTGTAGAACTCCATACACTATGCAGCCTGCCATTATAGTCTGATGTATATTGAACCCCAGTTAATCTTTGCATTTCAAAAATATTCTCACAACAATAAAATTCTGTAACCTTATTGATGGCTTTCAGTTTTTTATCAAAAACAGAAGCCAACTTATCAAATTCCTGTGCCTTTGCTTTATTGATAATGGTTTGATAATGAAAGATAGTATTGCCAACTTTTTCAGTTTTCCAACCTTTCGCATTTCGCAAAAGCGAAGAAGAGAACAGAAAACCGTTGTTTATTCTATGTGCAATCAGTTCAAAACTGGCCCTCAGGAAAGTGGTATTTTTATTGACCCCGATATATGAAATCTGGACCATGTACTCATTGCTATTCAGTGAAACAATATTGGTCAGGTATGGTCTATAAAAATGATCGTCTTTGAGGGCGGTATTCTTTTCTATCCCATTGATCTTATTAAGTAAAACAAGGGTTTCAATTTTTTCTGTTTCAAAAACCAATTTATTTACTTCATCCGGTTTTTGAGCAGCGGCCAAAAAATTATTTACTGCTGAAATCAGGGCAGCACTTTCAATACTATCTTTCGGTAGTTTAATGTTTGGATTAATTTGTAGCGGATTAATTTGTGCATTCGCAAAAAATGCCGCGACTAATAATGCAAACGTTGAAAAAAACAGTTTCATATTTATTTCCTGCTAAATTATTTATGGGCGCCGTTTTGTAAAATGGCACCGGACTATTAAAGATATAATTCCAGGCAGTATAAAACGCAAAAGCATCCGATCCGGTTGCCTGCTGTTTCTACTGTTGTAGGTAAAGTTCCGTTTACTCAGATGTGTGGCGGATTCCTTTTAAATTTTCTGTAGAAAATGTAATATTGATGGAAGCCCTTATTTTGACTTTGCAGTAAAATAATCCCAGGCAGCTTTTGAGATATCAGCAATAATTTTTTCATTGGTCTCCGCATTTTCTTTTGAATCAGTTACAAAAACACTGATTAAAAAATGCCGGCCATCCGGTAAAAATATAATCCCAATATCGTTTACCGCTGCTGTTAACCCATCCTTGTTGGTTCCTGAAGAACCTGTTTTGTGGGCAACGATGGTATTCTCAGGTAACTGCCCTTTCAATCTTTGCTTACCCGTTTCTGTTCCCTTCATTACTTTCCAGATGAAGTGGTGACTTTTTGGGGAGAGCAACTTTTTTTTATTGTAATAAAAAGATGCCAATACTTCATTTGCGGCTTTGGGGATTGTCCAGTTTTGAAATTGCAGGTTCCAATTACCCTGCTGCTTCTCTTCATTAATTTTTATTGATACATTTTTAAAATTATTTTTTGCAAAGTATTCTTCCACTGCTTTGGGCCCGCCAATCAGTTTTAGCAAAACATCGCAACCTACATTATCGCTGGCAGCAACCATATATTCTATAATCTCTGATATTGTCAGGGTTACGCCATCAGGGTATTTATCCCTGATAGGACTATACAAACCGGGTAAAAGATCTTTTTTTTGAATGTCTATTTTTTGATCGAGAGAAAATCTGCCTTTGTCGATTTGAGATAACAAGGCCAATGCAATATGAAATTTGAATACACTTTGCAAAGGATAATGCTTTTCATTATTTACCGACAGGGTATCTCTCCCGTTATTCCCCATAATGGAAACGCCAACAACAGCATTTTTTGCAGAAACGATCTGTTGTATTTTTTGGCGCAAAGCATCTGTTGTTTGAGCAGATGACTGACAGGTAATCAGTAAAAGAAGTAATGTTGTGAGGTGAAATATTTTAGTCATGTTTTAGCTGGCTTATATTATGCGCAGGGGTTTTTCGATTGTAAAAATAACTGGTTATAACATATCGTGCTATTAAACACATAGTTACATAGTCCAGGAAACAGGGCATATAGTCCAAAGGCTATGTTTCGTTTTTGTTTTCTTTCTCAGCAGTGTGTTCTTCTAAAAATACAAAAAAAAGAAAGTTCTACGCAGGTGTCTCCCGGAACGGGGACCCTGCGCTTAGAATTGATTCATATTCCTGTTAAGTAAAATTTCTGCGCAATACTATAAAGTAACTTTTATAACGCCCGGCATATCTATCTGCTCCATCAACTAACTAATCGATTGACTTTTTCGTTCAAACCGCAGGGTCCCCGTTCGGGAGACACCTGCGGAGAATGTTTTTATTTTATGAAATGGATACCCTATGGAGAACGGAATCAATAAAAGAAGTAATGCTGTAAGGGGTAATATTTTAGTCATGTTTTAGCTGGCTTAAATTATGTGTAGAAAAAAAATGGGAGCTGGATTGTTTCGCCAAGGTTTTGCCAACATACTACCGGCAGTTAATCGTAGTGGAACCGGCATTGAAGAATATAACACTTCTGGTCAATTCCTTTTTTACCCTCAACTTTATATACCAGTCGATGTTCGCCTGTTATTCTTCTTGACCAATATCCTTTCAGAGAATGCTTTAATGGTTCAGGCTTGCCTATACCCTGGAAGGGGGTCTTTCTTATATCATGGAGCAGTTCCTTAATCTTTTGAACAACAACGGTATCAGTTTCTATCCAATAAGCAAAATCCTCCCAGCCATTCTCTGTGAATTCGAAGTTCATTTAGGGAGTTTAAATTTTCTGGTTTTGCCTTGCTGAAGCTGCTCAATTGATTCTTCAAGTCTTTTACGGTTGTTTGATGTAGAAAGCAAATGTCCGGTTTCCGTTAGAGAATTATATTCTTTGATAGACATGATAACAACCGCATCGTCCTCCGTTGTACGGGGCACGATGAGCACATCAAGCGATTTGCTAACGTTGTCCAGGTATTTTTTTATGTTGGAGCGAAGTTGAGATATTGATACTGCCTGCATGACCGTGTTTTTTGTACGTACAAACGTACAATATTTTGTACAGCCTTGAGTGATTTTTATCGATTTTTTATGAATTTGGTGTTGCTATAAAGCAAATTTTATAACGCTCAGCATATCTATCTGTTCCATCAACTAACTAATCGATTGACTTTTTTCGTTCAAACCGCAGGGCCCCCGTTCCGGGAGACACCGGCGGAGAATGTTTTTTATTTTATGAAATGGGCACCTTTCGGAGAACGGAATTATAAAAGGCTATTGGATGAATGCAATTTCTCAAGCCGGTTGATGCATCTTTTGAAATGTCTTTGCTTTTATTTTTCGGATAGCTTGTAGCCGTCTTTTTTCTTTATCAGCCTGTATAAACGCACTAATTGCAATTTCTTCCTCCTTAGTAATAGGTTCTTGTCCGCCAATAAAATCTACATTAAGTTCCTTGTGTTTATTTTTCATTTGGGAAATATTTATTGATAAGTTTTAATGCTGCAGTTGTGTCAATAATCATAATTCGTCCACCAATATGTATTGCTCCCAAGGTATCGATGTAATGCTGAATAAGTTTTGTTTTGGAAAAGAATGACACGTTACCCTCATGCCCACGCTGAAAAGCAAGTTTGCAGGCAAAAGCTACTAAGTTGCCGGGAACTCCGGCATAAACTTTTGTTTTGCCTTTGTTGAAAGGGGCACTTTCGACAAGATGCATATAAACATGGTCAGATTTAATTTCTAAACTTATTAAGCCCTGAATTACAAACTGATTATTTACAATAGTCAGCTTGTAAACATCACGCTGTGGTTGCTTAAATTCTAATTTCCAATCAAACTGCCAATTATTCTTCCTAACAATCTTCGCCAGATCAGCCGAAGTAATTAGGGTAATATCAGTTGCGAAACTGTCACCTGTTACAACATTCTCAATAGAATTTGTAAGCTTGTCTATCACAAAATCAAGTCCTGTATTTTGTTGTTTTTTCACTCAGTGAATTTACAAAATAATAAGGTCTTGTCAAAAGTAGCTTCAAGCTCATAGTTTATCCAATAGCATGGCGGATTACAATGCTCTTTCAATTCCTAATTCCAAGCCTCTTAATTCTGCTAACCCTCGTAAACGGCCGATGGCGCTGTAGCCGGGGTTGGTTGTTTTTTTAAGGTCGTCAAGCATCTGGTGGCCGTGGTCGGGGCGCATGGGGATGGAGATTCTGCGGCGTCTTTGTAACTGCACAATTTCTTTCACTACTTCATACATATCTACATCGCCATCAAGGTGGTCGGCTTCAAAGAAATTGCCATCCGCATCTCGCCTGGTACTTCTGAGGTGCAGGAAATGAATGGCATCACCCATACGGCGGATCATGCCGGGCAGGTCATTATCGGCCCTAACACCAAAAGAGCCGGTGCAGAAACAAAGACCATTAGCGGGTGATGGAACAGCATCCAGCATTTCCTGCGCATCGGCTTCGGTACTCATAATGCGTGGCAGGCCAAGCACTGAATATGGCGGATCATCAGGATGGATGGCCATCTTCAATCCATATTCTGCCGCAACGGGTACCACTTCTTTTAAAAAATAAAAAAGATGCTGCTTCAGTTTGGCGTGATCAATGTCTTTATATTTTTCGAGTGCTTCAAAAATCTGTTCGGGCGTAAACTGTTCGCGGCTGCCGGGCAATCCCATTAATGTGTTTTTGAAAAGGGTTTGTTTCTCTGTTTCATTCATCTTTTCAAAACGCATTCTTCCCCGTTCTATTTCTTCATGCGTATAATCTTTTGCAGCACCGGGGCGTTTTAATAAAAACAGGTCGAATGCAATAAAGGCCGCTTTTTCAAAATAGAGGGCCCGGCTCCTGTCGGGCATTTCGTAGGAAATATCTGTCCTCATCCAATCGAGGATGGGCATGAAATTGTAGGTAACCACTTTCAGTCCGCAGGCAGCCACATTGCGCAGACTGATTTTATATTTTTCTATCCACTCAAGGTAATCGCCTTTCTGGCGTTTGATGTCTTCATGCACGGGCAGACTTTCAATCACTGTCCATGTCATGCCTGCCGCTTCTATCAATGCTTTGCGTTTGTTGATCTCTTCTACTGTCCATACCTCTCCTACCGGTATCTGGTGCAGGGCAGTTACTACGCCGGTGCAGCCTGCCTGCCTGATATCCCAAAGATCAACAGGGTCTTCAGGTCCGTACCAACGCATGGTGTGTTCCATTGCCATAAAAAATATTTTAATACTCTCCGCGAAAACGCTGCTTCATGCAGAGAACTTTTATCAAACCTAAAATTATCAGCACAAAGTTCGCGAATCGTTTTGGAATATATCTGCGAAATCGATGGCGAAGAGTGGTGGTTTGATTGACGGGTAACTCCAAACTCCAAACTCCAGACTCCAGACCCCAAACTCCAAACTCCAAACATCACTCTTACCAGAAAACAGTATACAGCGCCGTAATAATGCCAGCTACGATCAAAGCCCCCACTGTAAAAGCGGGATTGAGTCTGAACATGCTTTTATCAATCTCCAGCCCATTTGCTTTAATACCTCTTTTCCTATCAAGCAGGCTAATGATGACCATGCCAATTACACAAAGCAGGAATACAAAACCCATTCTGTCTATAAAAGGAATCTCATAGATACCTGCCTCTGTTTTAGCGGCATAACCAAGAGGTTCCATAAACGCAAGATTTACAAACTTTGGCAGGAACTTGAAAAAGATGGAGAATAAAAATCCTCCTACTGTTGCAAACAATGCCGCGTTGGAAGTAGTTTTTTTCCAGAAAAACCCAAGGATGAACATGGCAAAGATGCCGGGTGATACAAAACCAGTATACTCCTGTATAAATTCAAACCCTCCTTTTTTATCAATGCCAAGGAAAGGTGCAATTAACACCGCAGTAATGAGCGCGAGCACAACAGCGACCTTTCCTATCCAAACCATTTTCTTTTCGCTGGCCTCCGGGTTTATTTTTTTCTTGTAGATGTCTAATGTAAAAATAGTAGCGATACTGTTTGCCTTACCTGCAAGCGATGCAACTACTGCAGCAGTTAAGGCTGCAAAAGCAAGGCCTTTTAATCCCGGTCCCAGAAGGTTAAGCATGGTGGGATAAGCATTGTCCTGCACTATCTCTCCGTTGATCATCATCTGGTCATGAAACCCTCCTTCGTTATATAAAACAAATGCCGCAATACCTGGCAACACTACAATAACCGGCATCAGCAATTTAAGGAATGCTGCAAACAGAAGACCACTACGGGCCGTTTTAAGATCGGCGCCAAGGGCACGTTGTGTGATGTATTGGTTACAGCCCCAGTAATTGAGGTTTACGATCCACATACCGCCAATTAATACCGATAAGCCGGGCAGGCTGATAAAATTAGGATTGTCTTTTTTGAGGATCATGTGAAAATGATCATTGGCTTTATCGGTCAGCAATTGAAGTCCGTTAAATACGCCGGTTGTACCAAATTTTTCAGACACCAGTGTTAATGCGAGGTAGGTAGTGGCCAATCCGCCAACAATTAGAAAGAATACCTGTATTACATCGGTATAGCCAATCACTTTCATACCACCGAGGGTGATGATAACTGCGAATACTGCGAGAAAAATCATACACAAATACAGGGGTAACCCTGAAATAGCATGAATTGCCAGTGCGCCGAGGTATAAGATAGAAGTGAGGTTAACCACCACGTATAATAATAACCAGAACACGGCCATGATCATAGCCACCGTGCTGTTATACCGCTGGTTAAGAAACTGCGGCATGGTATATATTTTGTTTTTAAGATATACCGGAATGAAAAATATAGCCACGATCAACAAGGTAGCAGCAGCCATCCATTCGTAAGTAGAAATAGCGAGGCCCATTTTAAAACCATTCCCACTCATGCCGATCATTTGCTCGGCAGAGATATTAGATGCTATGAGTGAGGCCCCAATGGCCCACCAGGTTAGCGAGCCTTCTGCCAGGAAATAATCATGCGAAGCAGAAATACTTGCCTTTTTCTTTTTGTGATATACCCAGTAGCCATAAGAAGCAACAATGATAAAGTAGAAAAGGAATACAATGTAATCTGCGGTTTGCAATGATTTCATGATGGCAAGTGTTTGGCGTGAGTCGTGAATCGTCAGTCGTGAGATGATTTTCTCACGATTCACGACTCACGATTCACGATTCAGCAATTCGTTTTTTTGATGACAGAAAGCAATATAACTTATTTTTTTAGCAGGAATAATAATACAACCCGATCCATCACATATTTTATTGTCTTACGGTTTTTCAAACAGTTTTAATAACTGCTTATCATGATAGTCATCGATAAAGCATTCAATGTTCTGGTAGGAGGTAAACTCATCCTCTGTGTGCATGGTGTTGATCACCACGCAACGCATACCGGCGTTAAAAGCGGCTTCCACTCCTTTCGGGGCATCTTCAAAAACAATACAGTTGTGCGGTGCTACACCTAATTGCTCGGCGCACAACAAATAAGTTTCGGGATGGGGCTTACTTTCTTTCACACTCTCTGCGCTTACAATTGTTGAAAAATAGCGCCTGATATTGAGTCCGTCCAACACAAAATCTATATTATACATGATGGCCGCCGAGCCAATGGCCATCTGTATTTTATGCTGACCTGCCTGCTCCAGAAAACTATCCAGTCCATCAATCAGTTTCAACATAGGTTTAAATTCCTGCTGGTAGGCGGCTTCTTTGGCATAGCTCATTGTATCTTTTTCTTCTTCAGAATATCTTCCGGGAAATATACGTTCCAGTAATTCACCATTCTTTCCGTAGCATTCTCTTTTTACTTCTTCCATGCCTATATTGGCGCCAAGATCGTTCAGTATCCTGTGCCATGCCCTGATATGAAAATCCATATCATTGATCATCGTCCCGTTGAGGTCGAATAAAAATGCGCTTGTATGCATCATAGTTTTTAATTGGATATTAGCAGTTGATAGATGACAGTTGGCAGGCTTCAGACAACTTGCATGTCTCCAATTTTCTGACATCTGACATCTCTCAAATATACCGATTGATCAGATTCTCAAGGTATTCCTGTTTACCACTGATTACTGCGGGTTCTCCATGGGCGATGGCGTAATCGCGTAGGTCATCCAGAGAAAGTTTCCCTTCTTCAAAATCTTTTCCTTTACCGCTATCGTAGGATGCGTAACGATCCGTTCTTATTTTTTTATACTCAGAATTCTGTAACACAGCATCTGCAATAATAAGCGCCCTTGCAAAAATATCCATGCCACCAATATGCGCATAAAACAAATCGGCATGATCGGTGGAGTTTCTTCTGCGTTTAGCATCAAAGTTAATGCCGCCTCCGGCAAAGCCGCCAGATTCCAGTATTACCAGCATGGTTTCTGCCAGTTCATTAATGTTGTTGGGGAACTGGTCTGTGTCCCAGCCATTCTGATAATCACCACGGTTGGCGTCCATGCTTCCCAATAAACCCGCATCGGCGGCAACCTGTAACTCGTGTTGAAACGTGTGACCGGCAAGTGTTGCGTGGTTGACTTCAATATTCAGTTTGAAATCATTCATCAGATCATATTGACGCAGAAACCCAATTACCGTTTCGCTATCGTAATCGTATTGGTGCTTGGTTGGCTCACAGGGTTTGGGTTCGATAAAGAAAGTTCCTTTAAATCCATTTTTTCTTGCATAGTCTTTTGCTGTGTGCAGAAATTTTGCCAGATGTTCTTTCTCTCTTTTCATGTTGGTGTTCAGCAAACTCATATATCCTTCACGTCCGCCCCAGAATACATAGTTCTCACCACCCAGTTCGATGGTGGCATCCAGCGCTGCCTTTACCTGAGCGCCTGCATGTGCCAGTACATGAAAATCGGGATTGGTAGCAGCGCCATTCATATAACGCCTGTTGCTGAAAAGATTGGCCGTGCCCCATAAAAGTTTCACACCACTATCGGCCTGTTTTTGTTTTGCGTAAGCTACCAATGCCTGCAGCCTGCGGTCATTTTCCCGCACATCATTAGTATAATCCACCACATCCACATCATGAAAACAATAATAAGGGATGTTCATCTTGGTAATGAATTCAAATGCAGCGTCCATTTTATCTTTTGCTCTTTCTATGGCATCTGTTTTTTCATTCCATGGATAAAGATGTGTTGGTTCTCCAAACGGATCACCACCACTGCCAACAAAAGAATGCCAGTAGGCGCATGCAAACCGGAGCCAGTCTTTCATTGGCTTACCCGCTACTATTCTGGATTCATCATACCAGCGAAATGCGAATGGATTATCGCTGGTCACTCCTTCAAATTTTACCTGGCCTATTTCTTTAAAAAACGGCTTATCACCTGTTATTATTTTCATGGTATGCTTTTTATTTTTGATAAATATCATTTACTGATCTTTTCAAGCAATCGTCTTTTCCAGTTATAATAAAAACTGTTGTATGCATCCGTCTCAGACGGCTCGATGTATTGCAGACGTTTACTTTTTACAAAAGCCTCTTTTGCATCAGAGAAGATACATGCTCCTAATCCCGCCCCAATGGCGGCACCTATGCTCCCATCACAATCATACAACTCAACAGGAACACCTGTTGCATTTACAAACGATTCGGCAAATACATCGCTTAAGAAAAGATTCGCCTTACCCGCCCGGATCACTGTTGGCTGCAAGCCGTTTTCTTTCATAATATCCAATCCATACCGGAATGCAAATGCAATACCTTCCTGGGTGGCGCGGAAAAGATGGGCAGGACTATGTTTGTTAAGATCGATGTTGCTGATATGTGCATTAACAGTTGCATTATTCAACATTCTCTCGGCTCCGTTGCCAAAAGGGAGAATGCATAGTCCGTCACTTCCCGCATTTATTTGTTGAGCCGCATCATTCATTTCACTGCAACTGAGTGATGTGCCCGTTATTTTTCTGATCCAGCTATTCATGATACCCGTTCCATTAATACACAAAAGAATACCCAATCGTTTTTGAGAAACAGTATGATTCACATGCGCAAATGTGTTTACACGGGAATATTTATCAAAGGCCAGCTTATCACTCACGCTATAAATTACTCCTGAAGTACCGGCAGTTGCAGCTATCTCGCCCGGTTCAAGAACATTTAATGATAAAGCATTGTTCTGCTGGTCGCCTGCTTTGTAAGTAACAGGGATATTTCGTTTTAGTAATAAGGCATCGGCTACCTCATCCTTCACTAATCCATGCGTTTCAAAAACATTTTTTACGGGTGGGATGATCAATTCATCAAAACCGAAATAAGAAAAAACATCTTTTGATAATTCGTTCTTTGCAAAATCCCAGAAAATGCCTTCAGACAATGCGGCGATGGTAGTAGTGGTTGAACCTGTAAATTTCATGGCGATAAAATCGCCGGGCAATAAAACCTGATCAATTTTTTTATAGACTGATGGTTCATTCGCTTTTACCCAGGCCAGTTTTGAAGCGGTAAAATTTCCGGGAGAGTTTAAGAGATGGGATAAACATTTCTCCGCCCCTATCTTTTCAAAAGCATCGTTACCAATATTCACTGCCCGGCTATCGCACCAGATAATGCTATCGCGCAACACTTTTTGTTCTTTATCTACCAATACCAACCCGTGCATCTGGTAAGCGATACCAATGGCGCCAATATCTGCAGGATGATATTTTCCTGTTGCATGTACTTTCAGAATGGCTTGTTGCACATGTTGCCACCACATCTCCGGCGACTGTTCTGCCCAACCGGCCTGCAATGCAGTAATACCCGATTCCGTTTCAGGATATTGAGCCGAAGCCACAGCTTGCTGTGTATTAGCATCAACAACCGAAACTTTAATGAACGAAGTGCCTACATCTATTCCTAATAATAACATGTACTTTCTTTTATGACGTGGTTTTCATTAATCAGTTATTCAAAAGCACAAATAACGTATTCGTCTGCAGACCCTTACCAATCGTTGAAATTCGCAAAGCCATCCGGCTCCTGAAACAGCTAACTAATGTCGGAAGAAAAACCCAAAATGCAACCGATTGCAATATTTTTGATGAAGTAAAACCGTGGAACGATAAATAGCTGTATATAACCGGAAGGATATGGAATTGAAATAATAACTTCAGGTTTGGAATCAACATCAAAAAAACTAGCTAAAAATATTTTATGAGTCAGAAATTACGGAGCCATGATTGGTTTGGCAAATCGGATAAAATGGGGTTTGTACACAGGTCCTGGCTTCGTAACCAGGGATATCCTGATGATTATTTTACCGGCAGACCGGTGATCGGCATATGCAATACATGGAGCGAGCTTACCCCCTGCAACGGGCATCTGCGCGATTTTGCAGAGATCGTAAAACGTGGTGTGATTGAAGCGGGTGGGTTTCCACTTGAGTTCCCTGTTACCTCACTCGGCGAAACGATTATGCGCCCAACCACTATGCTGTTCCGCAACCTGGCAAGTATGGATACAGAAGAAAGTATCCGCGCCAACCCGATTGACGGTGTGGTGCTTTTAACGGGCTGCGATAAAACAACACCCAGCACATTGATGGGTGCATGCAGTGTAGACCTTCCTACCATTGTTGTTCCCGGCGGACCAATGTTGAACGGGCGTTTTAAAGGGCAGTGCATCGGTTCAGGCTCGTTCAACTGGATGGTGAAGGAGAAGCAATTGGTAGAAAATTATACGGCAGAAGATATACATGAAGCAGAAGTAGGTGCCGCACGCAGCCAGGGGCATTGCATGAGCATGGGTACCGCATCCACCATGGCTTGTATGGTAGAAGCATTGGGGTTGACTTTACCCGGTGCAGCAGCCATACCCGCTGTTGATGCACGGAAAAAAGTAATGGCGCAAATGTCGGGCAGAAGAATTGTAGAGATGGTAAAAGAAGACCTGAAGCTTTCAAAAATATTAACACGCCAGGCATTTGAAAACTCTATTATGGTGAATGCAGGCGTTGGCGGCTCTACCAACCTGATACTGCATTTACTGGCTATTGCCGGAAGAATAGGTGTTGAATTGAACCTGGAAGATTTTGATACCGTTGGCAGTAAAATTCCATTACTGGCCAACCTGAAACCTGCCGGCAATTACCTGATGGAAGATTTTTATTATGCAGGCGGATTGCCCGTTGTAATAAAAGAACTGAAAAAATATTTACATAACGAAGCCATCACCGTAAACGGAAAACCGATTGGTGAAAACAATGCCAACCCGATCTGTTATAATACCGAGGTAATTGCCACTATAGACAATCCCCTGCAGCATAATGCTGGTATTGCAGTATTAAAAGGGAACCTGTGCGAAGATGGCGCCATCATTAAACCTTCTGCAGCAACAAAAGCATTAATGAAGCACCGTGGCCCTGCCATTGTGTTTGAAACGATGGAAGATTATCATGCAAGAATTGATGATCCTAACCTGCCGTTTGATGAAAACACAGTGCTGGTATTAAAAGGTGTGGGCCCGGTTGGTTATCCCGGCATGCCGGAAGTAGGCAATGTAGATCTGCCGGAAAAACTGATCAGGAAAGGTGTGAAAGATATTATCCGTATTTCTGACGGAAGAATGAGTGGTACTGCTTACGGCACTGTGATATTGCATGTATCGCCCGAGTCATCTATCGGCGGCACATTAGCCATTGTACAGGATGGCGATATGATTGAACTGGATGTTGAGAACCGCAGATTACATCTTGATATCAGTGAAGAAGAACTGCAAAAACGAAAAGCCGCATGGGTGGCGCCCGCGCCAATGGCTACCAGAGGTTATGTGAAGTTTTATATTGATCATGTGCAACAGGCGCACCTTGGCACCGATCTTGATATTTTACGCGGAGGCTCCGGTGCAGTTGTAACAAGAGACCTGCACTAGCCCTCTGCTTTTCCTGTTCTCTGCGGTGAAAAAAATCACGAACCGCAGAGAACAGGAAAAATTAAGACTGGATATAATTCTGCAAATGCGAAATAGTTTCCTGTTGCGTTCTGATTGTTTCAGTAACCAGATCATTAATGGAAATGATCCCCTCAAGTTTGCCATTTTCTATTACTGGCAAATAACGGATATGATGATCAGACATTAACTGCATACATGAATCAATGGAATCAGTTAGTTGTACATTAGGGAAATCCTTGGTCATAATTTCTCCTACAGGTGTCTCACTTGAATGCCTTCCTTTTAAAATAACCTTTCGCGAATAGTCGCGTTCAGTCATGATGCCGAGAAAGATTTCATTCTCCTCCACAACTACCGAACCAATGTTATGTGTGGACATGATCTGGAGTGCTTCCATAACGGTAGTGCCCGGGGTAACTGTAGTAACCCAGTTTCCTTTGCGTCTAAGAACATCGCTTACTTTTCTCATATGGCAATATTTAACCCTTAAGTTAAATATATTTCCCGGCACTTACAATAATCCTTTGGCCGGAATCCGGGCATTTTTAAAAAATTTAATCAGCCCCCTCCCCCCAAAAGCTGCGCCTTTTGGCCTTGGCGAGAAAAAATGCAAGCCAAGGCCAAAGGCGCGGTTTAGTTCTGGTATACCGGCAGGGTAGAATTTTCTTTTATCGAAAATTTAATAGCGCAGGCATTTGACATCTGCTGATGGTTTACTAACTTAACCCTTCGTCTTAAAAAAACACACCGTATGAAAAAAATCCTCTTAGCCCTTGCTGCTGTAGTCTGCATGGCATCTGTATCCTTTTCTCAGGGTAAAAAAGCCAAAGCAAAAGATGCAGCACCAGCCGTAAAAACCGCCCCTGCTGCAAAACCAGCCGCGGCTCCCGCTGTTAAAACAAAAGCCGACGGCACTCCCGACATGCGCTATAAAGCCAATAAAGAGGCTGCAAAACCCGCAGGACCATTAAAGAAAGATGGCACGCCGGATATGCGGTACAAGGCTAACAAGAATGCGGCCAAGAGTAAAGGATAAAATTTCTCGCACAAAAAGAAAAACGGGTACCTGAAAACCAGGTACCCGTTTTTGTAATAAGCAATGCTGCTTTTAACTTGTTTTCAGGGCTTTATCTATTAAGAAAATCATATTGGCCCTATGCGCCTTTGTTTCTTCATTGCCGGATACTGCGGCAGATAGTTTTGTTCTTAATTTCTTTAAAGCGTAGAATGCTGCTCCTTTAGACACATTATCAAGTGGTGAATTATCACCCGTTAATTGTGCCGTACCTCTTACAAAAGAAGTTTGCAGGTATTGCCTGTACACATTTACATTACCGTTAATATCTGCATCGAAAATGCCTTTTACAAGATCATTCATTACATCAGCCACACTGTATTGGTTACCATATAGTCTTGTATTAGTAATCCGTTGAAGTGTAGCAGGACTAAGGATATGCGCTAATGTACCATATACCTGTAATCCGTTCAGCGAATTGGTTATTTTATAATCTTCACCATTACCCGGTTGATTAAATCCACGGCGCTGAAGCTGGAGATAAGGGAATACCTGGGCGTCTGCATCAAAAACATCGGGTGCAAATACATATTTGGATAATACATCCATCGCTTTTTTCTGAACAGCCAATGGCACAGGTGTGTATGGTTTATTACCGGAATGTTGCTCAGGGAAGGTTCTGTCTACATATACCCCGCCAATAAAACGGCTTACTGTATTGATCATACTTGAACGCTGTCCGTTTAAAATGCCATACCTGCTGCGAAGTTCGGCGTACGACTGGCCTGTTTTGGTGTATTTCTGAACTAATTTACCCATCAGGTTATTTACCAGCTTAAACCGGTCTACCGCATAAGCGATCTGGTCATTGGTAAGATCGTTCACATTCACTTTTGGATCCATTCCTTTACCGGGAGCACGCATATCATCCGCGTCGTTGCCAAATGCCAGTTGAGGCTCCCCGCTTCTCGACAGAATCTTCGTAATACCTGCTTCTTCATCTGCCGGACTAAACTGGCGATAGCCATATTCGATGGCCCACAAATCGTACGGGCCTGCTTTGGTTGTATAATAATCCCCCTGCTTACTCCTGTCTAATGAAACATTGATAGCAGGATAATCCATTACAGAACCGATCAATCCAATACTGTGTGTAATGCTGGTATTATTAACCTCTGCAGGCGATAACATCTGGCTGGCCTTCATATTATGGTTCAGCCCAAGGGTATGTCCCATTTCATGCATGATCAGGTAAGTCAGGAACTGCTTATGCATTTCCTTGATCTCACTTGCTGCTGCCCCTGTTAATTCCAATGTGGTTAAACCGGCAGTATATTGTGCTTTCAGTTCTGATGCGATCTGGCAGTTATCATAATGATTCATGGTAAGGCCGGGGAACTGCAAAGAAGGTTGTTGTGGATTAGCGCCGTTGTATAACTCTTCAAATATGGGTTGAGCGCTGCCAGAAAACCATTCTACTGTGATATCTGCGCCCAGTATCTGACCGGTTCTTGGGTTAACAAAACTTGGCCCGATAGCACCATACGATGGCCTTGCTGATGATACCCAGCGAATCACATTATAATGGATATCTGCCGGGTCCCATTTGGCATCATCAGGCATGATCTTCATTTGTAAAGCATTTTTAAAACCTGCTTTCTCAAAAGCTTCATTCCATTTCATACCGGCATCAAAAATTGTTTGGCGATATTCTTCCGGTGTTGTGTTCTCGATCCAATAAACAAGGGGCTCAACCGGTTCGCTCAAAGCTGCATCGGGATTTTTCTTTTTAAGATCCCAGCGATGTATCATGTCTTTATACGGAACGGGACTGATACTGGTCTGATCATTTCTTTCTTCGGTAAAATAGCCTACCCTTGGGTCATCTCTTCTTGGCACAAAATCATTCTTCGGCATAGCGATAAAACTATGCTGCATCCGAACTCTTACATATCGCGGATCTGCCACGTCGGGTCCGCCATCAGCAAGGGTTTGCGGGTTATCATACGACAGATCGACAACTACATCTGTATTATCGGGGAAGGAACGCAACTGGGCATATTTTGATTTGGATGTATTTAACATGCCAAGGTTAAACATTAACGCTGCAAAAGGACTGGGCAGGAAGTTTGGTTTAACAGGATCCAGTTTCTCACTCAGGAACAAAGCATCTCCGTTTATTAAATAACCAACAGAGTCTTCCAGTGAAACCTTATCGGAGAAAAATATTGCTTCCGGTTTATCCACATCAGCAGTCTTGCTTACTGGATTATTCTTATCGTAATACTGGTTGGTATTCACCAGTGAAAACTCCAGTTTATCAAATGCTTTTTTGATTTTAAACACGGCAGTCGCCCTGTGCATGCTCTGGTTCAGGAATAAACTGGTAGGGCCGCTGATAGAGAAACTCTGGTAAATAAATTCTTTCTCTAACTGGTCTTTTCGAACATAGATCTGCAGGCTTCCCGTAGCAGTATCCTGGAAAAGTGTAAAAAGGCCTTCGTTCTTTTTCTGCCCTTTTGTTTTATCGGCTAATGTTTGTTTTTTAGGAGCAGCAGGTTTGGATGTGTCGCCGTTTAATTTAACAGGCGGAGCAGTTACCACTGCCTGTGCATTCGCCATTACGAACAGTAAATTAAATGCCGTAATGGTTAACAGGATTTTTTTCATAATAGTGTTTTGAGTTATTTAAAATAAAGATTATTTCACTCAAAACAACCCTTTAGGTATTGTTTTTATATGAATTATAACTATTGCTGTATAAAAGGCAATCCATACGTATTAACGTTCCATGTTTCCGGCAATTGCTTTAGCGGCAATCCACCCGGTTGTCCAGGCATTCTGGAAATTAAAACCGCCGGTAATACCGTCTACATCTATCACTTCACCGGCAAAAAAAAGGCCCGGCTGTATTTTGCTCTGCATGGTATTGGGATCGATCTCGCTGAGTTTAACACCGCCACAGGTTACAAATTCTTCTTTAAACGTCGTTTTCCCTTTTACAGGAAATTCCTGCGCGGTAAGATTTCTGATCAGCTTATTCTGCTCCTTTGATGGCAGATCTGCCCAACGAGTATCCGGATGGACACCGCTGCTGGTAAGCAGGTACAACCATAAACGACCCGGTAATCCAAAAGGATTTTTGGTATTCATTTTTTGTGCCGCATGCGCATCCCGGAACGAATTCCAATCGGCCCGCAAATACTGTTCATTATAATCGGGCAACCAGTTTGCCAATAAGGTGAAATGATAATTACAATCAGCCAATTGTCTTGCCCCCCATGCCGATAAACGCAGAATTGCCGGACCACTCATGCCCCAGTGTGTGATGAGTAGCGGGCCTTCTTCTGCCAGTTTTGTTCCCATTATTTTTACGCTGGCTTTTTCAACACTCACACCCATCAGTTCGGTAACTGGATTGCCAGGCATATTAAAAGTGAATAAAGATGGCACCGGTTCTTCAATGGTATGCCCCAGTTTTCTTAACCAATCAAACATAGATGATTTGGGATAGCCGCCTGAGGCGATGCAGATGTAGTCTGGAGTTAGGAGTTTGGAGTCTGAAGTTGTTATAGTAAATTTTCCGTTTACTCCTATCTCCACATTTCTGACTTCCGACTGCATCATTATTTCAACCTTATATTTATCTGCTTCTTTTAATAAGCAATTGATGATCGTTTGCGAATCATTAGTAACAGGAAACATCCGGCCGTCGGCTTCTGTTTTTAATTCTACTCCCCTTTCTGCAAACCATGCGATCGTATCATTTGTGTTGAACCAGTGAAATGCTTTCTTCACAAAATTTTGTCCGCGCGGGTAACGTTTAACCAGTTCCGGGATATCAAAACAGGCATGTGTGGTATTGCATCTCCCGCCACCACTCACTTTCACTTTTGATAAAAGCTTATTCGATTTTTCGATGATGGTTACTTTCAACTGAGGGTTCATACGCGCAGCGTTTACTGCACAGAAGAATCCGGCGGCACCACCTCCTATCACAAGTAAACCCCCACCCCCCTGAAGAGAGCGTTTGGATGCTGCAGTATGTTTACTTTCATTTCCCATTTAAATATAATTCAGCTTTATAGCCCCTACTTCAGAAAGCCGGGAGTTTATTTCATCAACATCAATGCTGCCATGGTTTCTATCCCATCCCGAAAATTCTGTATACGGAGGTTTTCATTTTCTGCATGCTGGTTATTATCGTGGTTGGCAATAGGTACGGTTACGGTTTTTGCTGAAAGGATCTGTTCAAAAAGGAACAGCGGAAGACTTCCGCCCATTGTTGGCATCAATACTACCTGTTCACGGGTAGTAGATTTAACCGCCTTAATTACCTGTTGTGCAACCGGCAGATCAAGCGGTGTTCGTTGGGCATTATACCCTTTCTTTGAAATCACTTTGGCAATTTTGGGATGCAGCTTTCTCTCTGCATCAGTAGGTTCATCATGTGTTATATAAAAACCCTGCTTGCGGATATGGGCTTCTACCAATTGTTGCTGTTCTGCATAATCGGTACCGGGCACCATTCTCAGGTCAAGAGTAGCTACAGCAATCGTAGGAATAATATTACTTGCCAACTTACCCGTGCCCGCACTTTGCATTCCATTAATATTAAGCGATGGAAGCATGATCGATTCAAGCAAGGATTTACCCTTTATTTCCTCATCCATAAAGCCCAGTTCTTCTTTCATCTGCGCATCGGGTGGTGGTACAGCAGCGATTGCTTTTTTCTCGGCATCCGTTAAGGGTTTTGCTTTATCGTAAAAACCTTTTATCAATACCCTGCCATCATCCCCTTTCATTGATGCCAGCAGTTTGCTTAGCCACAATGCAGGGTTAGGTGCCCAGTTTCCGTAATGGCCGCTATGCAAGGGCCGTTTACTTCCATATACTGTTACTTCCATGCCCGCATCACCACGTGCGCCAAAGATCACTGTTTTCTTACCTGATTGGTGTACAGGGCCATCGCAAATAACCCAGAGATCTGACTGAAGTTGTGATTTATATTTTTCCAGTATTTCATTCAAGTGAGGAGAGCCGGCTTCCTCCTCTCCTTCAAAAAAGAATTTAATATTGAATGCAGGGGTTAGGCCATTTGCTTTGATTGATTCATATGCCAGCAGAATAGCCATTACACCTGCCTTATCGTCTGAAGAACCTCTTCCAACAATTCTCCATTCAGGATTGATACTGCCCCGATCTTTCCTTTCAATATCAATAAATTCATTCTGTTCCTTCAATGGGCCATTAATCAGTACCGGTTTAAAAGGGTGGGTACCTTTTGCCCATTGGGTACTGTCTGCCGGCTGCCCGTCATAATGCGCATAGAAGATGATTGTCTGCTTCGCACCGGGTGTCATTACCTCACCGTATACGGCTGGTGGTGCATTTTTAGTAGCAGGATAAAGTAGCTGAATATTCTGCACCGCACGTTCTTTCATCAGCTCCATGATCCTTGTTGCATTCAACTGCATATCAGCAGGCACCGATGCAATATTGGGAATAGAAAGAAAAGAGAGATATTGATTTAACCAGCTATACTCATGCTGTTCCCTGTATGCACGTATCTTCAACACCTCTGTTGATTGTGCCATTACAGAATGTAAGAGTGAAACAAACAGTACGATAAGTATACTTTTCTTCATCAAACAGAATTTATTCCTGTAAGATACTAAAAATCAAACCGTGCCTTAGTGCCTTTGTGTGAGAAATTGATTTGCACACAAGGGCACTAAGGCACGGTTAAAACAGGAATAATTTAATGAAACCGGAATCCTAATAATAAGAACTATTCAGGTTGGCATTTGCTTTTTCTGCAGCTTCAATAATACTGTAGTCTGAAAGTATCAATGCCTGGTTGCGTTTTACGCAAACATCGTGTTCAAAGTGTACAGATTGTTTACCATCGCGGGTGCGAACGGTCCAGCCATCCTCTTCGGTATATACTTCTCTTGTTCCAAGATTGATCATAGGTTCTATGGCCAGTACCAGGTTCTCTTTTAATTTAGGGCCGGTTCCGCGTTTGCCGTAATTAGGAACCTGCGGGTCTTCGTGCAGGTTTCTTCCCAAACCATGTCCTACCAGTTCTCTCACCACACCATATCCGTATTTTCTTTCAGTATGCTCCTGTATGGCATAAGAAATATCGCCTACCCTGTTATTGATAATGGCTTTTTCTATGCCTTTGTATAACGACTCTTTGGTTACACGCACCAATTGCAACACTTCGGGTGCAACCTCACCAAGAATAAAGGTATATGCATGGTCGCCATGCCAGCCGTTTAGTATTACACCCATATCAACCGAAACAATATCACCTTCTTTCAAAGGCACATTATTCGGGAATCCATGTACCACCACATCGTTCACAGAAGCGCAAACATTATATGGATAGCCACGGTAATTATAAAACGAAGGAATGGCCTTATGATCTTTTACAAATTCAGCGCATATGGCATCTATCTGCATAGTGGTCATACCCGGTTTTAGAACTTTTGCAACTTCAGTCAGTGTTTTACTAACCAGCGTTGCTGCTTCTTTCATCAAAGCGATCTCCGCTTCTGTTTTATGGATCATCATATTATTTCGTCGAGTCATTATAAAAAATAAACCTGTCGTACCGGCTAAGCCGTGACGACAGGTTTGCAAAGTTCGTTATTATTTCAATTAAATGGTAGTGGTAGATACAGTTTGTCTGCCCTGTACACGGCCACTCTTCATTAATCCATCATATTGGCGCATCAACAGATAAGTTTCTATCTGCTGCAGTGTATCAAGTACAACACCTACCATGATCAGCAGTGAGGTACCTCCGAAGAAGGTGCTGAAGCCTTGTGTTACACCCAATCTTTGAGCAAATCCCGGCATAATACCTACCAGTGCAAGGAAAATAGCACCTGGCAATGTGATCTTATCCATAATAGAGCCGATATAATCTGCAGTAGGTTGTCCCGGTTTTACGCCCGGAATAAACCCATTGTTCCTTTTCAGGTCTTCAGATATCTGCTTAGGGTTAAATATCAATGCAGTATATAGGAAAGTAAATCCGATCACCATTACCGAGTAGATAATCATGTACCACACATTACTGTGATCGTTGAATATCTTAACAATACCCTGTGCAGAGTCGATATTGGTAAAAGAAACCAGTGTAGGCAGGAACATGATAGCCTGTGCAAAGATGATTGGCATTACACCGGCACTGTTCACTTTTACCGGCAAAAACTGTCGTGCACCACCAAACTGGCGGTTACCGATGATCTGCTTGGCATAGTTAACAGGTATCTTTCTTACACCCTGTACCAATATGATCAGTCCCATGATAACAGCTACTAAAATCGCCATCTCAATCAGGAAGATCAATAAACCACCGCCACCTTTTTGTCCTTTGGCAGTAAATTCCTGTATGATCGAAATAGGCAATCTTGAAAGGATACCGATCATGATAATGATAGAGGTACCGTTACCCAATCCTTTATCCTGAATCTTCTCGCCCAGCCACATAACAAACAGGGTACCTGCTGTTAAGGTGATGATGGTAGAGAAACCAAAAAATGCTTTATAGGCAGGTAAAATTGCTTCGGCATAACCCGGACTGTTCAGGTAAGCTACATAAGCGCCGGCCTGGAATAAAGTAACAATTACGGTGAGGTAACGTGTCCACTGATTGATCTTCTTACGGCCGCTATCTCCTTCTTTCTGTACTTTCTGCAATTGAGGAACCAGGATGGTCATTAACTGCATGAAGATAGAAGCAGAGATATAAGGCATGATACCAAGGGCAAGGATAGAAGCCTGCGAAAAACCACCACCGGCAAACATATCAAAGATGCCTAAAAGACCATTGCTTTTGGCAGCGCGCTGTGCAGCTTCGATCTTGTTTGGATCGAGGCCCGGCAATACAATGTGGTTACCTATTCTGTAAGCAAAAATTAAAGCCAACGTAAAAAGGATCTTATTACGCAGTTCTTCAATGGCCCAAATATTCTTTAAAGTCTGAACTAATTTTTTCACTTAAATGCAATTGAAAGAGTTAATACTCAAAAAACCAAAAAGACGCACCGTGTGTGCGTCTGGCAAATTACGTTAAAATTATTTGATTATTTCAACGGAACCGCCGGCTGCTTCAATAGCTGCCTTTGCTTTGGCACTTGCCGCATTCACTTTAAATGAAAGTTTGGCTTTCAGTTCGCCTGTTGCCAGCAATTTTACTTTATCAGTACGGCTGATCAAACCATTGATGTAGAGGTTCTCAAGAGAGAATTCAGTGAAAGCATATTTCTCAACCAGTTGGTCGATCTGACCCAGATTGAATACTTTGAATTCGATACGGTTATTGTTCTTAAAACCACGCTTAGGGATACGGCGCTGAATAGGCATCTGACCACCTTCGTGGGCCATTTTGCTTTTATAACCGGCGCGGCTTTGTCCACCTTTGTTACCTTTTGTTGAAGTACCACCTTTACCGGATGCTTCTCCACGGCCGATACGAATTGATTTGTGCGTTGAACCTTCTGCAGGTTTGAGTGTGTGTAGTTTCATTTTGTATTGATTTGAACTTACGGGGAATCCCCCCTCGCAAATAATTTGAAAATTTGGTGATTTGAAAATTTGAAAATGAGAAACTCGAAAATTAAAAATGAATCAAGCATTCAGGCCGGACTCATTTTCAAATTAGCACATTTTCAAATTTTCAAATTGACTAAGCGATCTCTTCAACCTTTACCAGGTGGCTAACTTTGTTAACCATACCCAGGATCTGAGGAGTAGCTTCCACTTCTTTAGAAGCGTTCAGTTTTTTCAAACCTAAAGCGATCAATGTTTGTTTTTGACGCTCTGATCTGTCGATACCGCTTTTTACCTGTGTTATTTTTATCTTTTTCATACCCCAAACCCCTAAAGGGGCCATTTGATTTTATGATGAATTATCCTAATTCCCCCTTCGGAGGGTTAGGGGGTGAATTATCCGTTAAATACTTTGCTCAGCTTAACTGTACGCTGCTTAGCTACCTGAATTGGCTCTCTTAAAAGACCCAGGGCTTTGATAGTTGCTTTAACCACGTTGTGTGGATTGGCAGAACCCAGGCTTTTAGCCAATACGTCGGTAACACCTGCACTTTCCAGAACGGCACGCATGCTTCCACCCGCGATCACACCCGCTCCGTGAGCTGCCGGTTTGATCAACACTTTAGCAGCACCTTCTTTTGCCCACTGGTCGTGAGGAATGGTTCCGTGCATTACAGGCACTTTAACCAGGTTCTTCTTTGCATCTTCAATACCTTTTGCGATAGCTTCCTGAACCTCTTTTGCTTTTCCGAGGCCCTGGCCAACTACGCCGCCTTCATTACCTACCACTACCAATGCAGAGAAGCTGAAAGTACGTCCACCCTTTGTAGTTTTCACTACACGGTTAATAGCAACCACTTTCTCTTTCAATTCCAGTTCACCACCGGATTTTACTTTATTTACATTTACTTTAGACATCTATCTAACGATTAATTGTTGTTAGCGAATTAGAATTGAAGACCACCTTCTCTTGCACCATCAGCTACCGATTTAACGCGGCCATGATACAGATTACCACCCCTGTCAAACACACATGCTGTTAAACCCAGTTCGATAGCTTTTCTTGCGATAGCAGCTCCTACGAGTTTAGATTTTTCAATCTTGGTAACTTTTTGTGCAGCAATATCTTTATCTCTTGATGATGCAGCAGCTAATGTAACGCCATTATCATCATCGATCAATTGTGCATAGATTTCGGCATTGCTTCTGAATACAGAAAGACGTGGTTTTACTGCAGTACCTGCCACCTTTTTACGAATGCGATACCTGATCTTCTGTCTTTGAATTAATTTACCCATTGTTTTGTATTTATAACTTCCGATTCTGCCGGAGGTTTGTTTATTATTCTTTTTCTTTCCTTAGTTCCCTCTTCAGGGAGCTAAGGGTATTATTTACCTGCTGCTTTACCTGCTTTTCTTCTCAGGATTTCACCAGCATATTTCACACCTTTTCCTTTGTATGGTTCAGGTTTACGTAAGCTGCGTAATTTAGCTGCTACCTGGCCCAACAGTTGTTTGTCAATACCTTCCAGTGTGATCTTTGGGTTCTGACCTTTTTCAGTAGCAGTTGCCACTTTCAGTTCTTTAGGTATTTCGAACACGATATTGTGAGAATAACCTAAAGCAAGATCCAGTAAATTACCTGTATTAGCTGCTTTAAAACCCACACCCACTAATTCAAGTTCTTTTTTATATCCTTCTGTTACACCCTTAACCATGTTACCAACCAATGCACGATACAAACCATGCATAGCGCGGTGACGGATCTGGTCTGTAGGACGTACAAAAACCACTTCATTTGCATTAACAGTAACAGTGATATCCCTGTCAATAGCTTCTTTTAATTCCCCTTTAGGTCCTTTCACAGTAACAACATTTTCGCTGTTTACTGATATAGTAACTCCTGCTGGAATTACAACCGGTTGTTTACCAATACGAGACATAGTCGATTAACTTTTAAATGTTTGATTCAATTTCCCCTTCCGTGTTCAGCTCCGACTAAAAAGCTTAATTGTCAGACAGGGCATTTATACCAATCAGCCAGGGCTGATTTAATTAAGAGATATAACACAACACCTCACCACCCACATTCTGCGCTTTAGCCTGCTTATCGGTTAATACTCCTTTAGAAGTACTCAGGATAGCTACACCCAGGCCGTTGATCACTCTTTTGATCTCAGCAGGTTTTGCATACTGACGTAAACCCGGACGGCTTACTCTTTCCAATGAACGGATAGCAGCCTGCTTGGTTTGAGGATCGTATTTTAATGCGATCTTGATCAGTCCCTGCTTGTTGTCATCTTCGAACTTGTACTTCAGGATATATCCCTGTTCGTACAGGATCTCTGTCATACGCTTCTTCAAATTAGAAGCAGGAATTTCAACCAGCCTGTGGCCAGCCAACTGAGCATTACGAATTCTGGTTAAGAAGTCTGCTATAGGATCAGTTACCATATTTATTAGAATTAAATCTGTTCAAAATTTTGTTTGTTACCGGTTTGCAGATGACTGCACCTTGAAACATGTCTTATTTTACCAACTGGCTTTTTTCACTCCAGGTATCTGTCCGTTTAATGCCATATCACGGAACATGATTCTTGAGAGACCGAAGTATCTCATATAACCTCTTGGACGACCGGTTAACTGACAACGGTTTTTCAACCTTACCGGTGAAGCGTTCTTTGGAAGTTGGTCTAAACCTGCATAGTCGCCGGCTGCTTTTAAATCAGCACGCTTCTGCGCATATTTCGCTACCATTTTCTCGCGCTTTCTTTGTCTGGCTTTGATAGATTCTTTTGCCATGTTGTATTAGTTGTTTTCTTTTTTAGCATTTTTGAAAGGCATACCCAATTCCTTTAAAAGCTCGTAAGCTTCTTCATTGGTTTCTGCCGTTGTAACGAAAGTGATATCCAGACCAGTGATCTTGTTCACCTTATCGATATCGATCTCAGGGAAAATGATCTGCTCGGTTACACCCAAGGTGTAGTTACCGCGGCCATCAAATGCCTTATCGCTGATACCTTTAAAATCACGTACACGTGGTAAAGCCACAGATACCAATCTGTCAAGAAATTCGAACATCTTCTCGCCTCTCAAAGTTACGCGGGCACCAATTGGCATTCCTTTACGTAATTTGAAGTTTGAGATATCTTTCTTAGACATAGTAGGAACTGCTTTCTGACCAGTGATCATGTTCAGCTCTTCTACAGCGATATCAACCAGCTTCTTATCGGTTACCGCGCCGTTAACGCCACGGTTGATACAGATCTTCTGGAGTTTAGGAGCCTGCATTACAGTTTTGTAAGCAAACTTCTTCATTAAAGCAGGTACCACTTCTTTGGTGTACTTGTCTGCTAATCTCGGAGTGTATTTTACAGTACTCATTATTTGATTACCTCCCCTGATTTTTTAGATATACGTACTAATTTCCCGTTCTCGCGTGTGCGTTTTGCCTTGGTTGGTTCGCCTTTCTTGGCATCCCATAACATCACATTGCTGATGTTGATCGGAGCTTCGATCTTTACGATACCACCCTTTGTATTGGCTGCAGAAGGTTTTGTATGCTTGGTAGCAATGTTCACACCTTCTACCACTACGCGACCTTTGTCAACGATCACTTCCAACACCTTACGAGGCTTTTTCAGGTCTTTATCATCACCGGCAATCACCACAACCGTGTCGCCTTTTTTGATGTTGAATTTGGGTTTAAATCTTGTACTCATTTTTTTATTCTTAAAGCTTTTTACGCTGAACGTTTAATGCTAAACGCTGAACGCTAAAATTTATATTAATGCTTTGGCAAACTGCTCTCTGCGTTAAGCATTAAGCGTTTTGCGTTCGGCGTTTTTTAAAGAACTTCCGGAGCCAATGAAATAATCTTCATATATCCTTTATCACGCAATTCCCTGGCTACCGGCCCGAAAATACGGGTACCGCGTGGTTCATCTGCGTTGTTCAGTAACACTACTGCATTGTCATCAAAACGGATATAAGATCCATCTTTACGGCGCAATTTATTTTTGGTACGAACGATAACCGCTTTTGACACAGTACCTTTTTTGATACCACCGGCAGGGATAGCATCTTTTACGGTAACAACAATTTTGTCGCCGATTTTTGCATAATCCTGTCCGCTGTTACCCAGGACCTTAATACAAAGGACCTCTTTAGCGCCACTGTTATCAGCTACATTTAGTCTGCTTTCTTGCTGAATCATCTTTTCTATTTTTAGCTTTGAGCCCTGAGCTTCGAGCTTCGAGCTTCTTTTAATTGATTTGCATTAGCTTATAGCTCATAGCTATCAGCCCACAGCTTGTCTATTTTGCTTTTTCGATCACTTCAACCAGTCTCCAACGTTTAGTCTTACTCATTGGACGTGTTTCCATGATTTTTACCACATCACCAATTGTACACTCACTTTTTTCATCATGAGCGTGGAATTTGGTTGTTTTCTTTACGAACTTACCATAGATAGGGTGTTTCACTTTTCTTTCTACAGCAACAGTAATGGTTTTGTCCATCTTATCGCTGGTAACCACCCCGGTCCTTGTTTTACGCAAATTTCTTTCAGCCATTGTTTTTTGTTTTAAGCTTCGGGCTTCGAGCTTTGAGCTTCGAGCTTCAAGCGTTATCTTTTGTATTAAGCTCATAGCTCACAGCTAAAAGCTCATAGCTTCTTAAATACCCATTTCTTTTTTCTTCAATTCCGTCTTTAAACGGGCGATGTCTCTTCTGAGTCCACGGATGTTCATCGGGTTCTCCAGTGGAGAAATCGCATGAGCGAACTCTAATTTTTTCAAACGCAACTGATCTTCCTGGATTTTTGATTTCAGGTCTGCTACATTTAAATCTTTGATCGTCTTGTTAAAGTCGTATGTCTGTTTGTTTGCCATTGCAAATTCGTTTTATGATTAGGCTTGCAAATCTCTTCTTACGATGAATTTGGTTGCGATTGGTAATTTTTGTGCCGCTAATCCCATAGCTTCTTTAGCAACAGCTTCTGTAACACCATCACATTCGAAGATGATACGTCCTGGTTCTACCACAGCAGCCCAGAATTCAGGGTTACCTTTACCTTTACCCATCCTCACTTCGGCAGGTTTACGGGTAATGATTTTATCAGGGAAAATGCGGATCCACACATTTCCTTCACGTTTCATAGCACGGGTCATTGCCTGACGGGCAGACTCGATCTGACGGTTGGTCAACCAGATCGGCTCAAGCGCTTTCAAAGCGAATGATCCGAATGAAATGGAAGTACCACGCTTAGCTACTTCGCGAATGCGTCCTTTTTGCTGCTTCCTATGCTTACTTCTTTTAGGCTGTAACATTCTTTAGTTTTTAGTCCATGGACCACAGTCCATAGTTATTTAAAACTTTAGCAATTACTAATTACTAATTATTAATTATTAATTTCTACCTCTTCCTCCACCACGGTTATCACCGCCACGTCCGCCTCTGTCTCCACCACCTCTGCGGTCATCTCTTCTGTCGCCACCTGGTCTTCTGTCATCACCTCTTCCGTCTCTTCTGTCGCTCATATCATTCTTGCCACCTACAAAGTTCGGGTTCAGCTCACGCTTGCCTAATACTTCACCTTTACAGATCCATACTTTGATACCGATCTTTCCGTAAACGGTTTGTGCAAACACATTGGCGTAATCGATATCCATACGGAAAGTATGTAATGGCGTACGGCCTTGTTTGAACTCTTCGCTACGTGCGATCTCTGATCCACCCAAACGTCCGCTCAGTTTTACTTTAATACCTTCTGCACCCATGCGGAGTGTAGAAGCGATCGCCATTTTGGTAGCACGTTTGAAGTTGATCCGGTTCTCGATCTGCTTGGCAATGGTGTCACCAACGATGGTAGCATCCAGCTCAGGGCGGCGGATCTCGAGGATATTGATCTGTACATCCTCTTTACCCGTTAATTTCTTCAACTCTTCCTTAATACGGTCAACTTCATTTCCACCTTTACCGATAATGATACCCGGTTTGGATGTATGAATAGTAACGATCAACTTACCAAGGGTACGCTCGATTACAATCTTTGCGATACCACCTTTGTTGATACGGGCACTCAGGTAAGTACGGATCTTATGATCTTCGATCAGCTTGGTTGAGTAGTCTTTCTTACTACCATACCAGTTGCTGTCCCATCCGCGGATGATACCTAACCTGTTACCAATTGGATTTGCTTTCTGACCCATATAATGGTTTTACAATTAGTTTTTAGAATCTACTATTAATGTTACGTGGTTGCTGCGTTTACGAACCCTGTATCCGCGGCCTTGTGGTGCCGGGCGCATACGTTTCAAAACACGACCTCCATCTACAAATACGGTTTTAACTACCAGGCCACTGTCTGCTGCACTGGCTCCGCTGTTTTTTTGTTCCCAGTTACTGATGGCGCTCTTCAGCAGTTTTGCCAATGGAGTGGCATTGTGCTGCGGATGGTGTTCAAGAATAGCCAGGGCCTTCTCTACTTCCATACCACGGATCACATCAGCCAGCAAACGCATTTTGCGCGGGCCTGTTGGGTAATTGTTCAGTTTAGCTACTGCTTCCATTTCTTATTGGTTTGTGGTCTGTGGTCTGTGGTCTGTAGTTGTTCGTGGTTTTAACCACAGACTACAAACAATAGACTACAGACTTTAAAATTTACTTTTTGGTTCCTGCGTGTCCTCTGAAATTCCTTGTAGGGGCAAATTCACCTAATTTGTGGCCCACCATGAATTCTGTTACATAAACAGGGATAAATTTATTCCCGTTATGAACTGCAAATGTGTGCCCTACAAAATCAGGGGTAATAGTGCTGCGGCGGCTCCAGGTTTTAATAACACCTTTCTTGGCTTTGCCATCTGCCATCGCTACAACTTTACCTTCTAAGTTTGCGTCTACGTAAGGACCTTTTTTAATCGAACGACCCATATGAGTTAATTTGAAAATTTGAAAACTTGAAAATGATTGATTCTTTTATTGAGCTTTTTGAAAACATTTTCAAATTTTCAAATTGCCTCATTTTCAAATTATTATTTTGCTAATTTTTTACCGTCTCTGCGTTGGATAATCAGCTTATCGCTTCCTTTTCCTTTTGTACGCGTTTTCTCACCTTTGGCATACTTACCTGTTCTACTGCGTGGATGACCGCCTGAAGCTTTACCTTCACCACCACCCATCGGGTGATCTACCGGGTTCATCGCAACACCACGAACGCGTGGGCGTACGCCTTTCCAACGGTTTTTACCTGCTTTACCTGCTGTTTCCAGGTTATGGTCGCTGTTAGAAACCACACCTACCGTTGCATAACAGTTGATCAATACTTTTCTTAATTCGCCTGAAGGCATTTTTAATACTGCGTATTTTTCTTCCTTGTTGGCTAACTGCGCAGATGAACCTGCACTTCTCACCAGTTTACCACCCTGACCAGGCTGTAACTCGATGTTGTGGATCATAGTACCCAAAGGCATATTCTTCATCAACAAAGCGTTTCCAATCTCAGGGGCAACCTCATCACCTGCAATCACATTTGTTCCAACCTGTAATCCCTGTGGGGCAATGATGTATCTTTTCTCACCATCAGCATATTGCAATAAAGCGATAAATGCTGTACGGTTTGGATCATATTCGATAGAAACTACGGTACCGGCGATATCTCTTTTATTTCTTTTGAAATCGATGATACGGTAATGATGCTTATTTCCACCGCCCATATAACGGGAAACACGACGGCCCTGGAAATTACGTCCGGCGGTGTTTTTCTGTGGTTCCAGCAAACTCTTTTCAGGTTCGTTGGTAGTGATCTCAGCATAAGCATTGCCAATTCTCCAGCGTGTTCCTGCGGTAATTGGTTTGTACTTTTTAAGTGCCATTTTTAAATCGTTTACCCCCTCACCCCCTAAAGGAGGAATCGGGTTTGTTTATTAATCAACTTTTGCGGTAGTTGATACTACCATTCTTTAAAACTATTTTCTTTCCCACAACTCCCTCTTCAGGGGGCCGGGAGCTTAAATGTTAGAATACAAATCGATTGTTTCACCATCAGCCACTGTTACCAGGGCTTTCTTATAGGCACTTTTCATACCCTGTATGAAACCGGCTTTGGTGTAACGGGCTTTGTTTTTACCAGGAACCACTGCAGTGTTCACATCTACAACACTTACTCCGTAGAACTCTTCTACTGCTTTTTTGATTTCCAGTTTATTGGCCCTGCGGTCTACTTTAAAAGCATACCTTCTTAATTTTTCCTGTTGAGCGTTAGCTTTCTCAGTTAAAATGGGCTTTATCAATACTTCAGTCAGTTTCATTGTTATCTGTTTGAAACGTTACTTAAATTAAGCTTCTGCGCCTGCTTCTTCTTCAACAAAGATTTTGGCGGTATTCTCAGTGATCACCAGTACATCAGCATTCATAATTTCGTATGTGTTGATGTCGGCCAGCAATGAACTGGTAATATTTGGAATGTTACGAGTACTCAGGTACAGGTTGTCATTATACTCCGGTAATACGATCAGTGTTTTCTTATCGGCCAGGTTAAGGCTGTTCATGATCTCGGCAACCTGTTTTGTTTTAGGCGCTTCCATATTCACATCTTCGATCACGATGATAGCACTGTCTTTTGCTTTATAACTTAAAGCAGAGATCTTAGCCAGGTCTTTCACCTTACGATTCAGTTTAAAATCATAAGAGTGCGGTTTTGGTCCGAAAATGGTACCACCACCTTTATACAAAGGGTTACGGATATTACCTTTACGGGCACCACCGGTTCCTTTTTGTTTGTGCAGCTTGCGGCTGGCACCCTGAACTTCTGCACGGGTTTTCACTTTGTGAGTACCCTGACGGCCCTGGGCCAAATACTGTTTAACAGCCAGATAAATCACGTGATCATTGGGCTCGATGCCAAATATATCAGCAGGTAATTCAACCGTTCTGCCGGTTTTCTGTCCTTTTATGTTTAATACATCTACTTGCATGGTCATTCAATTAAAATGGTGATTACTTCTGGATTAAAACGATTGAACCGTTATGGCCAGGAACAGAACCGCTGATCAGGATATAATTCTTTTCAGGGAAGATCTTAACCACTTTCAAACCTTTCATTTTTACCCTATCGCCACCCATACGGCCGGCCATTCTCATTCCTTTAAATACTCTTGAAGGATAAGAAGATCCACCGATAGATCCGGGTGCTCTTGAACGGTCGTGCTGGCCATGGGAAGCTTCACCCACACCTGAGAAACCATGGCGTTTTACAACACCCTGGAAACCTTTACCCTTAGTGGTACCAACAACTTCAACATCTTCACCTTCAGTAAAAATGTCAACAGTGATGGTTTCACCTAATGCTTTTTCTATGGAATAGTTACGGAATTCTTTTACGAATCTCTTAGCGGCGGTTTGCGCTTTAGCGTAGTGATTCAGCTCGGCTTTTGTGGAGTGTTTTTCTTTCTTGTCGCCTAAGCCTAATTGAATGGCAGCATACCCGTCAGACTCTATTGTCTTAACCTGGGTTACTGTGTTGGGAGCAGCTTCGATGATGGTGCAGGCTGTCTGCTTTCCATCGGCGGCGAAGATGCTGGTCATCCCGATTTTTTTACCAATAATACCTTTCATCTTTTGCGGTTTATAGCCCCGCTTGGTTATGAGGACATTCCGATGATGAAATCGGAATTCAATCCCTGTTTTCTACCGACCTTTTCCCTTTTTACCCGCTGTAGCCTTGGCGAAGGCGGGTGTCCTTTCTGGAGCTTGATCACCTTTGCTAAAGCTATGGTGATCGATGGAAGTACCGGAAGCAAACAAACCTCGAAGGGCCTGTTTATATGTTGCCACCCCCTAACCCCCTGAAGGGGGAATTAAGAAGTGAGTTAATATTCAGAGCTACTTTCTCCTACTAAAGCAGGATTGGTAGATGAAAAAGAGTTTTATTAAAAGAGCTATCCCTAACTCCCCTTTCAGGGGGTTGGGGGGTATCAGGCTTTGATCTCAACTTCCACACCTGAAGGCAAATCCAGTTTGCTCAGGGCATCTACGGTTCTTGAAGAAGAAGTGTAGATATCCAGTAAACGCTTATGCGTACATAACTGGAACTGTTCACGACTCTTCTTATTCACGTGCGGTGAACGCAGAACAGTGAAAATTCTCTTATGCGTAGGCAAAGGAATAGGTCCTGTTACCACTGCACCTGTACTGCGTACCGTTTTAACGATCTTTTCGGCAGATTTATCTACCAGATTGTGATCGTATGATTGTAATTTGATCCTGATTCGTTGAGACATAGTCGAAACCCAATTTTCTGATTGGGGTTGCAAAGGTAAGAGGCTGCAACTGAACAGACAAGTATTTTAAAAGTTTTTTTGGGGATTTCTCAAATAAAAGGCTAAAAATATCCCCATCCCCTCCTTTTTGAGGGAATATTTGCGTTCTGGCAGAGTAGCAACCACGCGAATATACTTAACCGATAGGCTTTACCAAGATTAAAGACCTGCGCTATTTTTCTAAATAAAAGCGAATAACCTGAATAATCGGGCCCATTCCGGCGTTAATCACTTGCAGGATGGGATAATTGGGGGTTATTTAAACAGGGTTAACTTAAAAAATACCGCCAAATTGATATTTTTACTTCAAGACTCTACAAATGGCGAAAAAATCTAAGATATCTACAAGAGAACAGGCGGTTGCAAAACCTGAGCAATCACCAAAAAAATCCTTGTTGTTTAATTTGCGCAATTTTTTGCCGGTAGCCGCCTGCCTGCTCTATTTTACCGTCCATTTCATCCCAGATTTTGGCGCTTACGACAATATGGGCCCACAGTGGCTGTATATGGTTGGATTGGATCTTGCTGTCATCATTTTTATCCTCGCCCGAAAAGATGATTATCAAATGGCCACAGCAAAGGTCGCGACGAATATTTTTTCCAAATTATTCGTCGCTTTTTTTGTTTTAGCCGGTCTATCCACTTTTATCGCCATTAACCAGGTAGAAAGCTGGGTATGTTATGTAAGACTGATTGCCACCATAGTAGCCTTCTTTAATATCAGTATTTTATTATACGACCGAACTGATCTTTTTAAAATTCTCGCACAACTACTTAGCCTGATATTATTGGTAGAGTCTGTACAAGCAATTACGCAGTTTTTAACTGGTGCAGGCACAACTCCAATGGATGAACTAATCCTTAGTCTGAAGGGCACTACAGGGAATAAAAATATTTTTGCTGCCAGTACCATTGCTAAAATTCCATTCGCGATCTATTGCATACATACTTTCAGGCTGTGGAGCAAAATTTTGAATATTCTTATTCTTATTCTGGGAGCATTAACCATTTTTATTGTTAATGCACGCGCCTCTTATTTAAGTTTAATATTGATTACTCTCTTATATCTACTCTATTGCATTTTAAGCTATTTAAAAGAGAAAAAGGCAGAGCAAACTCTTTATCGCATCAGCTATGTTTTAATACCTGTTCTGGCGGCTTTATTTGTTTCTCAGATCATAATAGCTAATGTTAAAAACTTACAGCAGGATAAGGGAATCTATGGAACAGTTGCCGAAAGATTGGGCACAGTTACCACATTCAACGCAGAGGATAACCAGGGGAGAATCCGACTTTGGGCTCATGCCATAGATTATACCAAGAAACACCCAATCATGGGTTGTGGTTATGGCAACTGGAAGATTTCCTCCATCCCCTATCAAAGAATTTATACTAATGATCTTATTGTTCCGGTACACTCGCATAATGATTACCTGGAAGCTTTTGCTGAATTGGGAATTTTGGGCGGATTGTTATATTTCAGCCTGTTCCTCTGCATTTTCATTTTCACTTTGAAAACATATTTTTCAGAAACGGATGATGAAACAAAACTGATATCCGTATTTTCATTTCTCGCGTTTGTGGGATATTCAGTTGACGCGTTTTTTAACTTTCCGGGTGAAAGGCCTATCAATCAAATGTTTTTTGCTTTTATCGCTGCACTGAACATGAATGCATTTATGAAAGGCCGGGAGGAAACAGCAACTGAGAAAGTAAACATGCAAAAAGCAGGTATTTTCAAACCTCTGTACGGACTGATCGCCCTGCTTTTATTATTACCTTCTTTTTATGTAACCTATTTTACATATAAATCATTGATCATTCAGAGATCAGTATTGCAGGATCTGAATAACGAGCCTTTGAAATTAGATTGGAAAGTGGTTGTTCCCTCATTCCCTTCCATTCCTAACTTATCTGCAACAGGCCAGCCAATTGAATCAATTAAGGGAAGATACCTGTATGAAGTAGGTAAATATGATGAAGCTTTGGTTTTATTAGATAAAGGAAGAAAAGATAATCCTGTAATCGGTTATAGCGAGTTCCTGAAAGCGGGACTTTATTTCAGGCAGGAAAAATACGATAGCGCTGCACGAAATGCTACTGTAGCTTTTTATACGCGTCCAAGGGCAAAGACCTATTACCAGACTTTGATAGCCGTATTGGCAAAACAGAAAGACACCGCCAATATCAAAAAAGCTTTTGAAGAAGCTATCCGTTACCGCAAAGAAAGTTATGTATGGAATCTGTACCTGATGGGCATGCTGAATGCCCAGGGCAAAGGCACACAACATCTGCTAAATCTTACAGACAGCAGCCTCCGGGCATTTCCCAATGACAGTTCCCTGCTGGTGCGGAGAAGTGAGGTTCTGCGATTCATGGATGTATCAACTGTTACCAATAGCAATATCAAAGTTGTTGACTACGCTGCCGCCCAGAAATATTATGCAGCAGGTGTAACTGCTTTTGGAACAGGTGTGGCAGGGAAAGATGATCTTGAAAAGGCTGCAGGATTATTCCTGAAATCTTCTGCCATTAATCCCGGAGATCATACGGCCCTTGAAAATGCAGCCATCTGTTATTTTAATATGAAGGAGTGGAAGAAATCAATCTTCTATTTCGACAAAGAACTTGCTATGAAAGTATCCATCAATGGCAAACCGGAATATTTCAAAGGTGTTGCATTGATCAACCTTGGGCAAAAAGATGAAGGTTGCACTGTTTTACAGATAGCCAATAAAAAGGGATGGAAAGATGCAGAAGCAATTATAAAGGGCAATTGCAAGTAGTGAGTAGTGAGTTGTCAGTGGTGAGTAGTAAGTAAATACCGGTAACCAATTAACTCACCACTGACCACTCACGATTCACGATTCACGTCTGACGAGATACACGCTCCCATAAAAAACAAAGCCCCGTTCCAATCAGAACGGGGCTTTATCTTATAACTTATTACTTATAACTTAATACTAATCTTCCACTTTCACTTTACCCTTGCTCTTTGCAATCACTTCTTCTGCGATATTGTTTGGAGCAGGAGAATAATGACTAAACTCCATGGTTGAAGTAGCACGGCCTGAAGATAATGAACGCAGTTGGGTTACATAACCAAACATTTCGCTCAAAGGAACTTTAGCCTTGATCACCTGCAGGTTAGCACGGCTGTCCATACCTTCCAGCATACCGCGGCGACGGTTCAGGTCACCGGTAACGTCTCCCATGTACTGGTCTGGTGTTAATACCTCTACTTTCATGATAGGCTCCAGCAAAGTTGGCTTTGCTTTACGGCCTGCCTCACGGAAACCGGATTTAGCACAAAGTTCAAAACTCATTGCATCAGAATCCACATCGTGGTAGCTACCATCAAATACGCGCACCTTCATGTTATTAACAGGATATCCAGCCAACACACCGGTAGTCATTGCAGTTTCAAAACCTTTGGTAATAGCAGGAACGAATTCTTTAGGGATCGATCCTCCAAACAGGTCGTTCACAAACTGAAAATGCTTTCCTTCGTTTTCTTTCAGCCACTCTTCATCAGCTGGTCCGATTGCGAATTGAATATCGGCGAACTTACCACGACCACCCGACTGCTTTTTCAGCACTTCGCGGTGTTCGATTGTATTACCAAATGCTTCTTTATATGCAACCTGGGGTGCACCCTGGTTTACTTCTACTTTAAATTCACGACGCATACGGTCGATGATGATCTCGAGGTGCAGCTCTCCCATTCCACGCAGGATGGTCTGACCGGTATCTTCATCTGTATTTACACGCAGGGTAGGATCTTCTTCTACCAGTTTGGCAATGGCCATACCCATTTTATCAACGTCGGCCTGTGTTTTAGGCTCAACGGCTACAGCGATCACAGGCTCAGGTATGAACATGTTCTCAAGTGTGATTGGATGATCTTCATCACAAAGGGTATCTCCTGTTTTGATCTCTTTAAAACCAACTGCAGCAGCGATATCACCCGCTTCGATAAAGTCAACAGGATTCTGCTTATTGGCAAACATTTTCATGATACGGCTGATACGCTCTTTCTTACCGCTTCTTACGTTCAATACATAAGAACCTGCATCCAGGTGACCTGAATAGCAACGGAAGAAGGCCAGACGACCCACGAAAGGATCGGTCATAATTTTGAAAGCCAATGCAGCAAATGGCGCTTTAGGATCAGCTTTGCGTGTTTCGGTTTCGCCAGTATCAGGATTAACACCTACTGTATCTTCAATATCAACCGGTGAAGGCAGGTAACGACAAACAGCATCCAGTGCAGTTTGTACACCTTTGTTCTTGAAAGAAGAACCACACATCATTGGAACAATGCTGAGATCGATGGTTGCTTTGCGGATCGCTTCGTGCATTTCGTCTTCAGAAATGCTTGCAGGATCGTCAAAGAATTTCTCCATCAGTTTGTCATCATATTCAGCCACCGCTTCAACAAGGTTCTGTCTCCACTGGTTGGCTTCTTCCAGCATATCAGCAGGTACTTCGATCTCATCAAAGGTCATTCCTTCTGTTTCCATGTGCCAGATGATCCCTTTCATTTTGATCAGGTCAACCACACCGGCAAAATTATCTTCAGCACCGATAGGCAATTGCAAAGGCACGGCTTTGGCACCCAGCATGTCTTTCACCTGTTGAACCACCATCAGGAAATCAGCGCCTGAACGGTCCATTTTATTTACGAAACCGATACGGGGAACTTTGTAACGGTTAGCCTGGCGCCAAACGGTTTCAGACTGTGGTTCAACACCATCTACAGCAGAGAACAGGGCAATCAAGCCATCCAGTACACGCATAGAACGTTCTACCTCTACGGTAAAATCCACGTGACCCGGAGTATCAATGATATTAAAATAATAGCTTTTGGTATTAGCATCTGCAACGCCCTTAATGGTAGGGAATTTCCACTGGCAGCTTACAGCCGCAGAGGTAATGGTGATACCTCTTTCTTTTTCCTGCTCCATCCAGTCGGTGGTAGCGGCACCATCATGCACCTCACCAATCTTGTGGATCATACCGGTATAGCGCAGGATACGCTCGGTAGTGGTGGTTTTACCGGCATCGATGTGCGCAGCAATACCGAAGTTGCGTTGAAATTTCAAGTCAGCCATAAAAAGTTCTTGTTTTTAAATTTGTTTTTGAAGTAAGCCTTCAAATTTTTTCGAGCCGCAAAGGTAGGAATTATAGCGATAGTTCGGCTGTTTGAGGGAGATTAAATTATGGTGTGGAAAACTAAAGAAAAGTCAAAATTCAAAAATCAAAAGTGGTAAGCCCCCCTTTGATTTTTGAATTTTGACTTTTAAATTTTAACTATATAAATAATACTGATTATCAGCCCAATACCTACTTAGCCTGCTTTACCGATACCAAAGCGATATCATAAATAATGGCTGAATTTGGCGGAATGGTGGTAGTTCCTGTTTCTCCATAAGCCAGTCTGGCAGGAACAATCGCCCTGCAAATTGTTCCTTCAGGCATCCTTAACAGGATATCTCTTAAACCGGGAATCATTTCGCCGGTGAGGGCCATATAAGAGGTTTTTGATTTATTGGTATCCTCCACCACCGTTCTATCGGGCAGTGTGGTGATCACATTCATGATAACGGTATCTTTTGCTGTTGGGATAACACCCGTACCTGCTTTAGCCAGTGAATAAACCACCCCGCTGGGTAATGCCGAAAAACCAGCTTTCCCTTTTACGCTGGCGAATAATAACTCTTCCAGTTTTTTGCCTTTTGCTAACTGGAAATCCCTTTGATACTTCAGGAGACGATCCTGTATGCTGGCAGGGTTTACCATCAGTTTTTTATTAGCTATCACATCATAAATCGCTTTTTTGAACATGGTGGCGTTTGTTACGGCAAAGCCTGTTTTGGCAAACAACTGTTGCATCATATAAACCCCAAGACTATATTGGATGGTATCTTCCTGTGGATCGGTTTTAGGCTTTGCTGTTGCCGGTTTCTGGGCAATTGAAGCACAAACCACCAGGGAAAAACACAGCGTAGTAAGTATCGTTTTTTTTATTTTCTTGAATTCCGATTATGATTATAAAGATAACCTGTTGTGTAACCGGAATATTTTTTACCAGGTATTTAGCAAAGTGTTATCGCAGCTTGAATACCCAAAGATTAAATGCTAACATCTGACAATAAAATACTTCTGCCCATAAGAGATAGCAAACCCTCAAAGGTTGGAATATTTATTTTTTCTGGCTCTTCACTTCCAACAGCTCTACTTCTATCACCAACGCACTGTTTGGCGGGATAAGTGTAGTGCCTTTGTCGCCATAAGCCAACACAGACGGAACAAACAACTGCCATCTTGAACCTGCGGTCATCATCTGTAACGCCTCATTCAATCCGGCGAAAAAACCGGCAGGGCGTGTAGCAAAAGGCCTTTTTGTTTGATAGGTATCTTCCACTACTGTTCCATCTGCCAATTTAGCTACCAGGTTCACAAGGATCGAATCGGTTTCTGCCGGACGGTCGCCTTTACCTGTTTTTAAAATGATATATCTGACACCATTGGGGAACATACCAACACCCGGTTTATCCTTTAAAGAAGCAAACAATTGCTGCTCCTGTTGCAATGCCCTACCCTTTTGTGCAGCTTCCTGGTAAGATGCTATACGCTGTCCGATAACAGAATCGGGGAATACCCGTGGTCTGTTCTGGAATATGTCGTCAATTCCTCTGATAAATAAAGAAGGGTTAGTAATTACAAAGCCGTTACTGTTTATCCATAATCCCATAAAAGCGCCGAGTGTGTATTGCATGGTATCAGCGGCTGTAGCAAGTTTTACGGGCGGAAGTGTTGCAGCAGGTTTTGCCGGCTGTTTTTGACTGAACCCGGAGAGGGTACTCATGACTGCAAGAACCAGGATCAGTTTTTTCATGTCAACTAATTTTACAGCAATTTACAAAAACGGTCAGATATGAGTTTCAACTTTATTGCGTAATGGTAAGGGAGTTGGTGGTACTCGGCACATCAATCGTTGCAGCATTATTAATTGTAAAAGTGAGGCAGGTAACAAATGTGGCTGCCGCAATTGTTTTAATACCGGCGTTACTGATCACCAGGTTATTGTATGTGAAGGGTGCAATTGTTTGTGCGCCACTTCCATTATAATCAAATGTATTCCCGGTTACTGTATAAGAAGCATTGGTAGCTGTAACCGAAAAAACAGCAGCCACACCAATGGTACCACCATTATCCAACGTAATTACACCTGCATTTTTATTTCCGGAAATAGTTAAATTATTAAAATTAACCCCGGCAATACTTTGCGCACCGGTTCCGTTAAAAATAACCGTTCCGCTATTGTGTGTAAATGTGCCGCTATTGGTGAAATTACCTGCAATATTCATTGTTCCGGATGTAGCAATGAAAATACCGGCACTAATGGTTAAACTATTTATAGTTACGGTTTGACTGCCGAAGCTAAGTGTACCTGTACCGGCTTTTGTTAAACTGGTTGCTCCCGCAGAAACAGTACCTCCAATGGTAAGGGTATTGGCACCTACTGTTACTATCCTGTCAGCATTAAATGTTACAGCACCGGTACCTAGGTTCAGGTTTTGAGTGCCAGTAAATGTAAAATTACCATTCAATGCAATAGGATTATTAGCGGTGTTGGTTATGGCGCCTGCTGTTGTATTATCAATAACACCTCCTGCTATGGTAAATGTACCGCCCGCTGCTCCCAATGCTGTGGCGTTATTGATATTGAGGGTACCTGCTGTTACTGTTGTTCCCCCCGTATGTGTATTGCCAACACTGATTGTTAATACCCCTGTGTTTTGCTTATCAATAGCGGTGGTGCCAGTGCCATCGCTAATGGCAGTGGTTGTTTGGGCAACTGCTCCAACATTATTAAACGTAACTGTTTTAGCGCCCGCAAGGCCGCCGGTAATGCCACCTGAAATGGTTAAAGTATTAGCGCCGGTGGTTGCTACCTGTGTAATGCTAAATGGCTGGCTAAATGTGATCAACCCACTGAATGTTGCATTATTGTCTGTATTTCCACCAATACTATAAGTGCCGCTGGTAGCCTGATTGGCAACTGTAACAGCTCGTGCCATGGTAAAAGCGCCATTGATCAAAAGTGCCGGACTGGAGTTATTGGTAGTGGTAGCGGCATTACCCAAAATAATAGCAGATGCTGCATTACCAAAAGGGCCATTGGTGCTAACAGCTACAGCCGCACCAGACATTAAAGTACCTGCACTAATGGTGGTTGTACCTGTATAAGTACTAGCGCCCGATAATGTCCATGTTCCTGCACCTGTTTTGGTAACAGTACCGCTGGTAGTACCAATTACGCCACTATATATACCTGTGCCGGTGCCTGTTAGAACCAATCCGAAGGTATTACCTCCAACAGCACCGCTAAAAGTGGCCGTACCTGTTCCGGATGCATCAATACTGGCGCCAGATCCTGTTAATGTAATTGCACGTGAAGTAGAATGGCCTGAACCTGTGTATTGAAGTGTGCCTGTGGCCGCAATGGAAATAGCAGACGTACCTGCGCCTGTACCAAGAGAACTGGCCGTATTCGCATTGGCAATCGTATTGCAACTTAAAATACCAGCGCTAATAGTAACAGCTCCTGTAAAAGTATTGGCGGCGGTTAAGGCCAATTCGCCAGTTCCGGTTTTAGTAATACCAAATGTATTGCCACTTATTATACCACTTATTGTTAAATCCTCAATAACACTTAATCCATCATCAGCAACAGAAATTGTTCTTGTAGCGCCCAACGCTACAGGCGAACTAATGACAGCCCCGGTTGAAATAGCACCAGAACCTGTATAATTAACTGTAACGGTTCCTCCAAGTGTTAAAGCAGCAGAGCCTGATATAACAGAACCATTACCCCCGCCTACTGTTTCCAATGTTATACTGGTAGGGGTACCTAATGTAAATGAAGATTGGGCAAGTGTTGTACCGGCTTTAACTGTAAGGTTTGCGCTCACCGTTGTATTAACCGCCAACGTTTTTACGGCGGCGCCGCCGCCGCTTATAATCAGGTTAGTGTATGCTGTAGGACTGACAGCAGGAAATGTAAAATTGGAAGATGCCTGGTAGTCTACTGTTGCTCCGGTACCATTAAATGTAAACGTGCTGTTACCCAAAGCTGCCCTCACCAATGGAGTGGCACCTGTTAACCTGAGAGTAGGGCTTGTTGCCCCCAAAGTATAAGTAGAAGTATTACCCGTATTAGGGTTAACTGAAGTAATTGATGCCGCAGTTACAATTCCGCTTGTATGTGTGAATGAACTATTATTTCTGAACGTACTGAAGCTGCTGTTGAGTGTGATACCTCCAGATACGGTTACATTAGCAAGTGTTGACGTTAAGCCTGTGGTTCTGTTGGCGGTTCCACCACCACCTGAGCCAACAGAAATTGACCCGCAGACCAATGTTCCGGTTCCGGTAATGGTATTGGTTCTATTTGCTGCGGTACTGCTATTAACAGTTACAGCACCGGTTACAGTTAATGTTTGGCCTGTTATTGTTAGTGTTGAGTTTCCTGTAAAAGTTAATGATGCAATGGAAGTTGCAAGGGCGGTACTCAGTGTGGGCAATGTACCTGTTGCAGGAATAATAACAATATCAGTAGCTGCTGTTCCGGGGGTACTGGTACCACTGCTCTTCGTCCAGTTTCCTGTAACATTCCATGCGGTACTGCTAGCGCCTGTCCAGGTATAGGTTATCTGCGCAAACGATTTACCCGGTGTAACTGCTGAGATCAATAAAATAAATAACAATAAGAAAACAGGCTTTTGATAACCTGTTTTCTTATTCAGTAATTGAAGGAGAAAAGTTGGTAACATCCTGCGACCCATAATATCATTTTTTATTCTTTACGGGTTTAGAGTCCTTATTGAGATTTTGCATTAATGTTTTCAGTTCATTCATATCAGCTTCCAGCTTGCTTATTCTGGTGGCTTCAGATTTCAGGGTGCTGATATCTGCTTTCTGCTGATCAATTACTTTTTGCTGCTCCTTCATGGCTTCAACCAACAGGGCAACTAATTTAGAATATTCAACTGATTTATATCCTTTCTCATCGGTACGTACCACTTCAGGAACAATTTTTTCAACTTCCTGGGCAATCACCCCCATCTGAAGAGAAGTATCAAAGTTATTGGTTGGGAACTCATCAGTTCTCCATAAGTAATTCACGCCTCTCAACGCCAATACTTTATTCAGTGCATTGGTAAGGGTTTGTACATCTTTTTTGTAGCGGGCATCAGATGTTTCATTGATGGCATTGGTTTTCAGTTTACCGTACACTGAAAGTTTATATAAAGCATTTACTGCACCGTTACCAATTGCTACGTTACCGGTAGCGTTACCAATGGTTACATCGCCTGTACCACCGGTTGCAATATTAACGCCGTTAGCACCGGCACCGGTACCGATATTAATCGTTTGTGTACCATTTGAAGCACCAAGGGTAATGGTACCTGTAGAAGATCCTGTATTGATATTAACTGTTGAGTTATTATTTGTATTGATATCAACCGAACCTGCTACAGTAAGAGCTGATAAAGTACCAAGCGATATAAGAGAAGACGTTGTAACATTAGAAGCCAGTGTAGCACCGGTAAGTGTGCCTGCTGCTGCAGTTACTGTAATAGGTGCTGTACCGTCAAAGTTCACACCATTGATGGCACGCGGTGTTTGTAATGCTGTAGCCGTAGCAGCATTTCCTGTAAACGCACCTGTAATAGTAGTGGCGCTTAAAGTTCCTACTGAAGCAGTACCTGATACATTCAATGCTGACAGTGTTCCAAGTGATGTAAGAGAAGATCCGGTAACATTGGAAGCAAGTGTTGTACCAGTAAGTGTTCCTGCCGCGGCAGCCACTGTGATATCAGCAGTTCCATTAAATGATACACCATTGATCAAACGGGCAGTTTGCAATGCTGTAGCTGTAGCTACATTGCCTGCTGAAGTGATATAGACACTTGCATCAACGCTACCATCTGCTTTTAAGAATTGTGCTGAGGTACCACCTGCTTTAACGATTGTGTTGCCTGTTATTGATCCTGATGAATTAACAGATGTAGGTGTGATATCACCCAATGAAAGCGTAATAGCAGGTGTGGTAGTAGCATTGGCTACTATACCACTAATACCATTGGCTGTAACTACCGAAACTGTAGTTACTGTTCCGCTGCCACCTCCGGTTATAGTGGCCCATGTATTATCGCCCCGCAGGTAGGTAGTTGCCGATGGTGTTCCGGTTGCAGACAGATTGGACACGCCAACTATTCCATTGGCAAGTGTACCACTGAAGGTTCCGCCCGTAATGGTACCGCTTACGGTTAAGTTTGACAAGGTACCCAGGCTGGTGAGAGACGAGGAGACGACATTACTTGCCAGCGTGGTGCCGGTAAGTGTTCCTGCATCTGCTGTTGCAGAAATGGTAATATTGGAACTACCGTCGAAGGAGACACCATTGATCGTTCGCGGCGTTTGCAGAACAGTTGCTGATCCTGCATTACCCGTTATACTTCCCGATATCGGATTGGTAACTGTTAAACTACCCAATACGCCCACGGAAGTAATATTGGGCTGCGCCGCGGTGGTTAGTGTACCATTAAAGGTAGCTGCACTAACATTACCCGTTGCCGTTATACTTCCCGATGTAATAAATGATTGTGCCTTTAAGAGCGTTATGGTATTGTCGGTTAATTTATCAAGTTTTACCACCTGTCCTACTTTGGCATAACCACTGGTAACCTGGTTACCTTTAAGCATCAGTGATGTATCGGATACTTTCAAACGGGTAAGAAGCATATTGACGGTATCAACATATCTTACTACCTGGCCGATTCTTGCATAACCTCTTGTTACCTGGTCGCCAAAAAGCATATAGGCGGTATCTGATATTTTCAGTCGGTTGGAAACAATTCCCACCGTATCGTCGTATTTAACCAGATGACCATAGCGTCCGTAACCAGACAGCATGCTTGCTGTATCTGTCTTACGCAACAGGTTGCTCAGCATGCTTGTTGTATCAGATATCAATAGCTTGCTCTGTATCCTTGATTGTACTGCCGTTAAGGAATCCAACATCTGCTGAGACCTTAAATAGTTCGACAGCATGGTCGCCGTATCACTGATCTTTAAGCGGTTACTCAACATGGTGGCTGTATCTGTCTTACGAAGCAGATTGCTCAACATACCTGTTGTATCTGAGATCAGCAGTTTGGTTTGTATCCTTGATTGTACTGCCGTTAACGAATCCAACATCTGCTGAGACCTTAAGTAGTTCGACAGCATCGTAGCCGTATCGCTTATCTTTAAACGGTTACTCAGCATGGTGGCTGTATCTGTCTTACGAAGCAGATTGCTTAGCATAGTTGTTGTATCTGTTTTGCGTAACAGATTGCTCAACATACCTGTTGTATCCGAGATGAGCAGCTTACTCTGTATCCTTGATTGTACTGCCGTTAAGGAGTCCAACAGTTGCTGCGATTTTAAGTAGTTCGACAGCATCGTCGCCGTATCACTGATCTTTAAGCGGTTACTCAGCATGGTGGCTGTATCTGTTTTGCGTAACAGATTACTCAACATACCTGTTGTATCCGAGATCAACAGCTTACTCTGTATCCTTGATTGTACTGCCGTTAAGGAGTCCAACAGTTGCTGCGATTTTAAGTAGTTCGACAGCATCGTGGCTGTATCACTGATCTTTAAACGGTTACTCAGCATGGTTGTCGTATCTGTTTTGCGTAACAGATTGCTCAACATACCTGTTGTATCTGAGATCAGCAGTTTGGTTTGTATCCTTGATTGTACTGCCGTTAAGGAATCCAACATCTGCTGCGATCTTAAGTAGTTCGACAGCATCGTAGCTGTATCGCTGATCTTTAATCGGTTACTCAGCATGGTGGCTGTGTCTGTCTTACGCAACAGGTTGCTCAGCATGCTTGTTGTATCTGATATCAACAGCTTACTCTGTATCCTTGATTGTACTGCCGTTAAGGAGTCCAGCATCTGCTGAGACCTTAAGTAGTTCGACAGCATCGTAGCCGTATCACTGATCTTTAAGCGGTTACTCAACATGGTGGCTGTATCTGTCTTACGAAGCAGATTGCTCAGCATAGTTGTTGTATCTGTTTTGCGCAACAGATTGCTCAACATACCTGTTGTATCTGATATCAACAGCTTACTCTGTATCCTTGATTGCACTGCCGTTAACGAATCCAACATCTGCTGAGACCTTAAATAGTTCGACAGCATCGTGGCTGTATCACTGATCTTTAATCGGTTACTCAGCATACCTGTTGTATCCGAGATCAACAGCTTACTCTGTATCCTTGATTGTACTGCCGTCAAGGAATCCAACATCTGCTGCGATCTTAAGTAGTTCGACAGCATCGTGGCCGTATCACTGATCTTTAATCGGTTGCTCAGCATGGTGGCTGTATCTGTCTTACGAAGCAGATTGCTCAACATACCTGTTGTATCCGAGATCAGCAGCTTGGTCTGTATCCTTGATTGTACTGCCGTTAACGAATCCAACATCTGCTGAGACCTTAAGTAGTTCGACAGCATCGTGGCTGTATCACTGATCTTTAATCGGTTACTCAGCATGGTAGCTGTATCTGTCTTACGTAACAGGTTACTCAGCATACTTGTTGTATCTGAGATCAACAGTTTGGTCTGTATCCTTGATTGTACTGCCGTCAAGGAATCCAGCATCTGCTGAGACCTTAAGTAGTTCGACAGCATCGTGGCCGTATCACTGATCTTTAATCGGTTACTCAGCATGGTGGCTGTATCTGTCTTACGTAACAGATTACTCAACATACCTGTTGTATCTGAGATCAGCAGCTTACTCTGTATCCTTGATTGTACTGCCGTTAAGGAATCCAGCATCTGCTGAGACCTTAAGTAGTTCGACAGCATCGTGGCCGTATCACTGATCTTTAATCGGTTACTCAGCATGGTGGCTGTATCTGTCTTACGTAACAGATTGCTCAACATACCTGTTGTATCTGATATCAACAGCTTACTCTGTATCCTTGATTGTACTGCCGTTAACGAATCCAACATCTGCTGCGATCTTAAGTAGTTCGACAGCATCGTAGCTGTATCGCTGATCTTTAAGCGGTTACTCAGCATACCTGTTGTGTCTGATATCAACAGCTTACTCTGTATCCTTGATTGTACTGCCGTTAACGAATCCAACATCTGCTGAGACCTTAAGTAGTTCGACAGCATCGTGGCTGTATCACTGATCTTTAATCGGTTACTCAGCATGGTGGCTGTATCTGTCTT
>Ga0207976_100100_pt1 | contig 85324 bp, 75 predicted proteins | sample LakWasMe94_HOW11_2_FD_183916 | JGI IMG/M metagenome (GOLD analysis project Ga0207976, IMG submission 183916) | Freshwater sediment methanotrophic microbial communities from Lake Washington under simulated oxygen tension - Sediment Metagenome... | ecosystem: Environmental > Aquatic > Freshwater >...
TGCTTTTCTTCCACGTTCATGCCGGCCATGGGCTCGTCGAGCAGCAGCACCTGCGGCTCCATGGCCAGGGCACGGCCCAGGTCCACGCGCTTTTGCAGGCCGTAGGGCAGCTGGCCCACGGGGGTCTTGCGGAACGCCTGGATTTCGAGGAAGTCGATGATGTGTTCGACATATTCGCGGTGGCGGATTTCCTCGCGCTCGGCCGGGCCCCAGCGCAGCGCCTGCAGCAGCAGGTTGCTTTTGATCTTGAGGTTGCGGCCGGTCATGATGTTGTCGATCACGCTCATGCCCTTGAACAGCGCCAGGTTCTGGAACGTGCGCGCCACGCCCATCTCGGCCACCTGGCGCGAGTTCATGTGGTCAAACGTCTTGCCCCGGAAGGTGATGGAGCCCTCGGACGGCGTGTACACGCCGTTGATGCAGTTGAGCATGGAGCTTTTGCCTGCGCCGTTGGGGCCGATGATGGCTCGGATCTCATGCTCCTTGACATTGAAGGAGATGTCGGTGAGCGCCTTCACGCCGCCAAACCGGAGGCTGATGTTCTTGACGTCGAGGATGACGTCGCCGATCTTTTTAGTGGTCATGGTGGGGGGCTTCTCCAGCGGGTAGAGCGCGGGCTTCATGCGGCACTCTTCACAGGCGCAAATGTCTTCGTGTCCGACAGCTTGAGCGTGGCGCTCACGCTGCCGGTGCGGCCGTCCTCGAACTTGACCTGGGTCTCGATGTACTGCTCGGTGCGGCCTGCGTACAGCGCATCCACCAGCACGCCGTACTTGTCGGCAATGAAGCCCCGGCGGACCTTGTTGGTGCGGGTGAGTTCGCCATCGTCGGCGTCCAGCTCCTTGTGCAGCACCAGGAAGCGGCTTACCTGGCTGCCAGCCAGCATGGTGTCGGTGGCCAGGTCGGCGTTCACCTTCTCGATGCACTCGCGGATCAGTTCATACACCTCGGGTTTTTGGGCCAGGTCGGTGTAGCCTGCGTAGGGCAGGTTGCGGCGCTCGGCCCAGTTGCCCACGGCGTCGAAGTCGATGTTGACCATCACGCAGACCTTCTCGCGCTTGTCGCCCAGGGCCACCACTTCCTTGATGTGCGGGAAGAACTTGAGCTTGTTCTCCACGTACTTGGGCGCAAACATGGCGCCGTCGTTGGCGCCGCCCATGATGCGGCCCACGTCCTTGACGCGGTCGATGATCTTGAGGTGGCCATGCGCATCCAGAAAGCCTGCGTCGCTGGTGTGGTACCAGCCGTCGGCCGTCAGCACCTCGGCCGTGGCGGCCGGGTTCTTGTAGTACTCCTTGAGCAGCCCGGCCGACTTGACCAGGATCTCGCCGTTGTCGGCCACCTTGATTTCCACACCGCGAATCGGCACGCCCACCGTGTCGGCGCGCGCCTGGTTGTCGGGCTGCAGGCACACGAACACGGCGGTTTCGGTGGAGCCGTACAGCTGCTTCAAGTTGATGCCGATGGAGCGGTAGAAGGTGAAAAGGTCGGGGCCAATGGCCTCGCCCGCCGTGTAGGCCACGCGCACGCGGCTGAAACCGAGGTTGTTGCGCAGCGGGCCGTACACCAGCACATTGCCCAATGCGTACTTGATGCGGTCGAGGGTGCCCACGGGCTCGCCGTCCATGAGGGCGGGGCCCACGCGTTTGGCGACGCGCATGCAGGCCTCGAACATCTTGCGCTTCAAGGCGCCCGCGTCTTCCATGCGGATCATCACGCTGGTGAGCAGACCTTCAAAGATGCGCGGTGGCGCAAAGTAGTAGGTGGGGCCCACTTCCTTCAGATCGATGGTTACCGTGCTGGCCGACTCGGGGCAGTTGACCACGTAGCCGCAGGCCAGCCACTGGGCATAGCTGAAGATGTTCTGGCCGATCCAGGCGGGTGGCAGGTAGGCCAGCACTTCTTCACTGCTGGTGAGCTTGTCGAACTCGGCGCCCGCGCTGGCGCGGTCCAGCAGCGTGCTGTGGGTGTGGACCACGCCCTTGGGGTTGCCCGTGGTGCCGGAGGTGAAGAACATTGCAGCCACATCGCCGGGCTGGGCCTTGGCCACCTCGGCCTTGAACCAGCCGGGGTTCTTTGCAGCAAAGGCCTTGCCGGACTCGATCAGGGCATCCAGCGATGCCAGGCCGGGCTCTGCGTAATTGCGCAGGCCGCGGGGGTCGTCAAAGAAGATGTTGGAAATCTGCGGGCATTGCTCGCGGATTTCGAGCAGCTTGTCCACCTGCTCCTGGTCTTCCACCAGGCAAAAGCGCACCTCGGCGTTGTTGAGCGGGAAGATGCATTCGGCCGCCACCGCGTCCTGGTACAGCGGCACGGGGATGGCGCCCAGCGACTGGGCGGCCAGCATGGTGGCGTACAGGCGGGGGCGATTCGCGCCCACCACCACCATGTGTTCATGGCGCTTCAGGCCCGCCAGGTGCAGGCCGGCCGCTACCTGTTCCACCAGGCGCACCAGGTCGGCCCAGCTGTGGGTTTGCCAGATGCCATATTCTTTTTCGCGCAGGGCCGGGGCATTGGGGCGCTCGGTGGCATGCTTGAGCAGCAGTTGCGGGAACGTGGTCAACATTGCAGGTTCCTGAAAGTGAGAAGGTGTCAGCCCGGTGACTGCCGGGCGCGCAAGCTTGTGATTGCGCGATGGGGGAATGCTAGGACCCACTTTGACGTCGTCTTGTCTTGCCGACGACAATTTAGGGGTAACTCCCGGGTGGGTAAAACCCTGCCCACTGGCGGGCGGTATCCTCCGGGGCATGTACGCCCCGTTCTTCGGCCTTCAGCACCCGCCGTTCTCCATCGCCCCCGACCCCCGCTACCTGTTCATGAGCGAGCGGCACCGCGAGGCGCTGGCGCACCTGCTGTACGGCCTGGACGCTGGCGGCGGTTTTGTGCTGCTGACCGGCGAGGTGGGTGCGGGCAAGACCACGGTGTGCCGCTGCTTTCTGGAGCAGATCCCGCCGCACTGCAATGTGGCCTACATCTTCAACCCCAAGCTCACCGTGGGCGAGCTGCTGCGCTCCATCTGCGACGAGTTTGGCGTGCCTCACCGGCCCTCGGTGGCAGGCGTGGAGACGGTCAAGGACTACATCGACCCGCTCAATGCCTCGCTGCTGGCGGCGCACGGCGCCGGGCGCAACACCGTGCTGATCATCGACGAGGCGCAGAACCTGTCGGCCGACGTGCTGGAGCAGCTGCGCCTGTTGACCAACCTGGAAACCAGCGAGCGCAAGCTGCTGCAGATCATCCTGATCGGCCAGCCAGAGCTGCGCACCATGGTCGCCAGCCCGGCCTTGGAGCAACTGGCCCAGCGGGTGATTGCGCGTTTTCACCTCGATGCGCTGAGTGCGCAGGAGACCCAGCAATACATCGCCCACCGCCTGGCCGTGGCGGGCCTGCAAGGGCCGCTGCCTTTCAGCCGCAGCGCCATCCGGCGGGTGCACACGCTGTCGCGCGGCATTCCCCGGCGCATCAACCTGCTGTGCGACCGGGCGCTGCTGGGTGCCTATGCCGCCGGGGTGCGCGAGGTCAGCGCCCGCATCGTCCAGCGCGCGGCGGCTGAGGTGTTTGATGCGCCAGCGTCGGCCGCTGCTGCGCGCAAAGCCCGGGGCCTGTGGCCGCGCTGGGCGGTTGCGGGCCTGGGCGTGGTGGCGGGAGCCGCCCTGGTGGCGGGCGGATGGGCACTGGGGGCCTGGCCGCAATGGTCTCGGCAAGGCGCCGTGACATCCGCCGTGCCTGCGGGCGCCATGGCCAGCAAAACATCTGCCAGCGCGCCACCGAGCGGCGCTGCCAGCACAGCGGGGGTAGCGCCCGCAGCCCCTGCGTCAGGGGCTTTGGCCCCGCGCGGGGCAGCGCCGGTGGCCATGTCGGACCTGCAGCAGTTTGTGGCCGCACTGCCCGCCAGCGACACCGCCGCCTGGCAGGCGCTGGCCTCGGCCTGGGGTGCCAGTGTGGCCGATGGCGCCGACGCCTGCGCCGCATTGCCCCGCGACGGCTTGCGCTGTTATCGCAACCGCCGCGCCGGCCTGAACCTGGTGCGGCAGATCGATCGCCCGGTGCTGCTCACGCTGTTCCCGTCCGAAGAGGGCGACGTGGCCGTGTCGGCCGTGCTGCGCCGCCTGGACGGCGACACGGCCACGCTGGAAGGCGGGGGCCGCACAGTGCGCGTGCCCGTGGCCGAGCTGGCCCAGGTGTGGCGCGGCGACATTGCCACGCTGTGGCGCACGCCGCCCGACATGCCCGACAAGGGCGACCTGGCGGAGACCCCCGCTGGCGCCGCCTGGCTGGACCAGCAACTGGCCACGGCTGCAGCAGGGGGCACGCGGGCTGCCGTACCTGCAGCCGGTCGCGCGACCACGCCGGCCCAGCGCCAGTCCCGCATCCAGCGCTTCCAGCTGGCCCAGGGGGTGACCCCGGACGGCCGGGCGGGCCCCTTGACCCTCATGCTGCTCAACCGTGTCAACGGCGTGAGCGAACCGCGCTTGCGCACCGGAGGCTGAACCCAGTGTCTTACATCCTTGATGCGCTGCGGCGCGCAGAAGCTGAGCGCGGCCGTGGCGCTGTGCCCGGCATCCATACCCCGGCGGTGCCTGTCCCCGGTGCCGTGCCGGTGGCAGGGCGATCGGCCATCAGCCCGGTGCTGGTGGCCGTGGCGGTGGTAGTTGTGGCTGCTGTGGCGGCCGGTGGTACCTGGTGGTTTATGCAGCGGCCGGTGCCTGCGGGCGCCGTCGTTGTTGCTGCCGCGCCCGCCACATCCGCCGCTGTGACGCCGTCCATGCCGGCGGTGGCGTCCACGGCGCCGCCGGCAGCGCCTGCAGCTCTGCCGGCAGCCCCCGAAGCGGCCCCTGCGGTGGTGGCGGCGGTGACGCCCCCTCCGGCAGCCGCGCCCCGCGCGGCGGCACCGCAGCGGGAGCGGCCCGCGCCGGTGTCCAGCAGCTCGGTCGCACCGCGCTCCCCCGCCACAGACTCCGAACGGTCACGCCCTGCAGAGCTTGCCCCCCGTGAGCGCGTGCCTGCGGCCCCAGCGCCGCGTGTACCCGACATGGCTGCGGCCAGTCCAGCTCCTTCCGCAGCACCGGCGGCTACGGGCACCGTGTTTGCCCAGGCCGACCTGCCCGAGGCTGTGCGGGCGCAGTTGCCGTCGCTCAAGATCTCTGGCGTCACCTATTCCAGCAATCCGGTGTACCGCATGGCCATCGTCAACGGACAGGTGCTGCACGAGGGCGACCCTGCCGGGCCAGGCCTGCTGCTGGAGAAGATCGAGCCCGGCCGGACCATCTGGTCGTTCAAGGGCTACCGGTACGGGTTGGCTTCGCAATAGCAAAATTTGGGCGAAATAGGCCAGTAGCGCTAGTGAAATATGCGTCAATAGCTATTTAATTGATAGCAATTGTGTGGGCGTCCGCTGCACCACCTGCGCCGCTCACATCTGCGCAGAACTGGCGTGACCCGGGGCTATCGCAAGAACCGCCCGTCGCGCCCCACCAGCGTGAGCTCCACAAAGCGCGAGGCGTTGCGGTCCGGCGTGCTGGCGCTGATCTCGAACCCGCCCAGGTCCCACTTTTTCAGGTTCCAGGTGGCGTCGATGAAGGCCGCGCGCGTGGGGTTGCGGCCTGCGCGCTGCAGGGCCTCGGCAAACACGCGGGCGTTGATGTAGCCCTCCAGCGCCAGGTGCGAGGGCTCGGCCGTGGCGCCGGATGCCTTCCAGGCGGCCTGGAATTCACGCACCACGGGCATCACCACGTTGGAGGGCAGGGGCACCACCTGCGAAATCGCCATGCCCGTGGCGTCCGCGCCCAGGGCCTTGACGGTGGCCGGGGTGCCCATGACCGACAGCGCGTACAGCGTCACGCCCCGCTTGAGCGCGCGGAACGCCTTCACGAACTCCAGCGTGGGCTTGCCCGCCAGGCCAATCACGATGGCCTCCAGGTTGCCGCCAGCCAGCTTGGCCGCTGCGCTGCCCGCGTCCGAGGCGTTGTTCTCCACCGTCACCGTGGTGGCTTCGGGCAGTTTCAGCCGGTCCATGGACTGCTTGGCCGCGTTGAACACCTCTTTGCCGAACGAGTTGTTCTGGTAGACGATGCCAATGCGCTGGATGCCGATGGTGGACAGGTGCTGCACCAGCTTCTCGGCCTCGTCGGCATAGCTGGCGCGGATGTTGAACACGTTGCGGGCGTTCTTGGTGCGGCTGAGCTGTGCGCCGGTGAAGGGTGCAAAAAACGGGATGCCGCTCTCGATCACCTTGGGCAGCATGGCGTCGATCATGGGCGTGCCCATGCAGTTGAACAGCGCGAAGTATCCAGGGTCGGCCAGAAACTGCTCCACATTGGCCAGCGCCTTGGGCACATCGTAGGTGTCATCCTGCGTGACGAGTTCAATGGCCTTGCCATGTACACCGCCGCGCGCGTTGATGCCCGCAAATGCGGCCTTGGCGCCCTGGTGCATGGCCGAGCCCAGGTCGCCCAGTGGGCCGGTGAGGGCGGTGGATTGCGCAATCTTGATTGCGCCCTCCTGCGCGCGGGCCGCGCCGCTCCAGCCCAGCCCGGGCAGGCCGACGGCCGCTGCGGTGGCGGCTGCGGCGGCCAGCACCTGGCGGCGGGCCAGGGGGCGCGGCGCGGTGGGCGCGGGTGGGACGGTGCGTGCGGTGATGGAAGGGTGTTGGGTCATGGTGCTTGTCTCCTCGGGGGCTCCGGTCCTGTACGGGCGGGGCGCGAGGCGACATCATCCCGTCACGATTGGCATTTTTTTGTCGGTCTGGCGACAATTGGGATCGTGGTATTCCCGCATGCCGAGGCGGCTGCGGGGCGCCCTTTTTCGTGAGAACCTTTGCGCCATGGACCCACGCACCCACCAGGACCTGTCGCTGCACCAGCGGCGCCGTTCGCCCACGCCGCAGGAGCTTGACGGTATTCCGTGGCTGGACTTGCTGCTGCCCGCCGAGCGAGAGCGCGCCGTGGCCTCGTTGCTGGTGGGGGACGCCAAGGCGGGCGACTATGTGTGCCGCGTGGGGCGCCCGGTGACCTACTGGTTTGGGGTGGTGGAGGGCCTGCTCAAGATGAGCACCGACAACGCCCAGGGCCAGACCATGACCTATGCGGGCCTGCCGCCCGGCGGCTGGTTTGGCGAGGGCACTACCATCAAGCGCGAGCCCTACCGCTACAACATCCAGGCCCTGCGCAAGAGCGTGGTGGCCGGGCTGCCGATTGACAGCTTTCACTGGCTGCTGGACCACTCCATCGGCTTCAACCGCTTTGTGATGAACCAGCTCAACGAGCGCCTGGGCCAGTTCATTGCAGCCCGCGAGATCGACCGCCTGAACAACCCCGATGTGCGTGTGGCGCGCAGCCTGGCGTCGCTGTTCAACCCCGTGCTGTACCCGGGCGTGGGCGAGGTGCTGCGCATCACGCAGCAGGAGCTGGCCTATCTGGTGGGGCTGTCGCGTCAGCGGGTGAACGAGGCGCTGGCGGCGCTGGAGGCGCAGGGGGCGATCCGGGTGGAGTACGGCGGCCTGCGGGTGCTGGACCTGGCGGCGCTGCGATCGAGTGTGACTCCCCCCTGAGGCACTGTGCGCCTTCCCCCTGAGGGGGCGACGCCCTCGTTGCGGGGCGGTCCTTGCTTGGCGCCCCTGGCGTGGAGTGCGCCCGATTGAAAGTCCCGTCAGCTACGCGGCAGTGCGGGAGCGCGGGATGATGGGGCTGAGGCAAGGTGGCGCGGGGCTGCCGTGCGCGTGGGCGCTGGCACTGCGGTGGGCGATGCGGAGGCGCTGGCCGTGCCCCAGCTGTTTTCGTCGCCGCCGTCGCGCGTCAGGCGGAAGGTACCCACCATCTGTGTCAGGCGTCCGGCCTGGTCCTTGAGGCTGTCGGCCGCGGCCGCGCCTTCCTCCACCAGGGCGGCGTTCTGCTGGGTCATTTCTTCCAGCGCACCCACCGACTGGCTCACATGCCCGATGCGCTGGCTTTGCTCCTGCGTGGCCGCCGTGATCTCGCCCATGATGTCGGAGACGCGGCGCACCGACTGCACCAGTTCTTCAATCGTCTTGCCGGCGTGGTTGACGAGCGTGCTGCCCTCTTGCACCTGGTCCACGCTGGTTCCGATCAGCGCCTTGATTTCGCGCGCGGCCTGGGCCGAGCGCCCCGCCAGGTTGCGCACCTCGCCCGCCACCACCGCAAAGCCGCGGCCCTGCTCGCCCGCACGGGCGGCTTCCACCGCCGCGTTCAGCGCGAGGATGTTGGTCTGGAACGCGATGCCATCGATCACGCTGATGATGTCGGCGATCTTGCGCGAGCTGGCGCTGATGGTGTCCATGGTGCGCACCACCTGGCCCACCACTTCGCCGCCGCGTGTAGCCGCATCGGACGCGGTGGACGCGAGCTGGTTGGCCTGGCGGGCCGAGTCGGCGCTTTGCGACACCGTGCCGGTCAGGTCCACCAGCGCTGTCGCGGCGCCCTGCAGGTTGTGCGAGGTCTGTTCGGTGCGCTGGCTCAGGTCCAGGTTGCCCGAAGCCACTTCGGAGCTGGCCACCAGGATGGAGTCGGCGGTCTGGCCGATTTCGCCCACCAGGGTGCGCAGGCGCTCCTGCATGGCGGCAATGGCTTCAAGCAGGCGGCCGGTTTCGTCGTGGATGCGCACTTCGACCTGCGAGGTGAGGTCGCCGCGTGCAATGCGTTCGGCCACCACGACTGCGCGGCCAATGGGGGCGGTGATGCTGGCCGTGATGCGCCAGGCAATCAGCGCGCCCAGCCCGATGGCCAGCAGCACCAGCAGCCCGCCCACCACGCGGGCACTGCTCTGGGTTTGCTCTGCCGAGACTGTGGCCTCGGCATTCAAGGTGTTTTGCAGCTCGATCAGCTCACGCAGCTTGGCGCGCCAGGCAGTTTCTGCGGGGGCCACGCGGGTCATCAGCGCCAGCGTGGCGCTCACGGTATCGCCGTCGTCAGCGGCCTTGATGGCGCTGTCCAGTTCGGGGCGGGTCTTGCCGCCCAGGGCCTGCACCTCGGTCAGCAGCTTGAGTTCTGCGGGGGTGGCCGTGGCAGGGGTGAGCAGCTGGGTCAGAGCAGCTTCTTGCGTGGCGTATTCCTTGAGCGTCTTGCCCACGGCCCCGATCTGCTCGCGCGCCTGCTTGGGGTCGATGTCGTTGAGCATGGCGGCGGAGCGGCTCTGGATGCCGATGGCGCTCACGCTTTCCAGCATGCCGTTGACCAGCTTGGCCTTGTTGGCGCCCACGCCGGTGATCTGCGTCATTTGATCGTGCACTTTGCCCACGGACAGCTGGCCCACTGCCGCCACCGCCACCAGGAGCACCAGCATGCAGCCAAACCCCAGGCTGAGCCGGCTGGAAATCGACAGGGATTTGAAGGTGGAAGCAGCCGGCATGGGGGTCCTTGGGTATCGAAAAGGATCAAAGCGTGATCAAACGGGGCCTCTGCGCAAAGCAATAACGGTGCCCACCGGCCGCCGCGCGTCCGTTGAACGGGCGCGGGAGTCGGTGCAGTGTAGGCAATAACAACAAAATGTGTCATGAGCGTTGAGGATGGTCCCATGCCCGATCTGCATAGTCATGTTTGTTACAAATACAGCGCTGCACGCCCCTGGTGCACTGGCGCCAAAGTGCAACAGAAGGTGGTGCTGAAATTATTCGCAAAACCATCGCAGGCGCCGGTAATTAATATCTGTGTTGCTATCAAAAACAAAGTGAATGTGGGGCTTGGGGTTTGCCCTTGCCCCCGCCACGGGCGCAACCGATCAGGTATAAACCTGTAACACTTGCGAGGTCTTTCATGCATCCGTTTTTTCCCTCCTCCACGCTGCGCACCACCTTCGCTGCAGCCGCCCTGGCCTTGCTGGCCGGCTGTGCGGCACCCCGGCCAGACACCGGTTTGCGCGAAACCCTGGTGGCCGTGACGGCCTCGCATGAACTCATTACCTTCCAGGCCGCGCAACCCGAGCGCATCCTGGAGCGGCGCCCTGTGACGGGCCTGGCGCCCGGCGAGCGGCTGGTGGGCATCGACTTCCGCGTGGCCAAGGGCGTGCTCTATGCGCTGTCGCAGGCGGGCCGCCTGTACACGCTCGACATCCCCACCGGCGCGTTGCGCCCGGTGGGCCCCGCACCCGCCGCGCTGGCGCTGCAAGGCGCAGCCTTCGGCTTTGATTTCAACCCGGCAGCCGACCGTATCCGGGTGGTGTCCAACACCGGCCAGAACCTGCGTCTGCACCCCGACACCGGGGCGGTGGTCGATGGCGACACTGCGGTGGAGGGGGTGCAGCCCGACCCCAGCCTGCGCTACGCCTGGGGCGACGTCAACGCCCGCCGCAGGCCCGACATTGCCGGTGCCGCCTACACCTACAACCCCAACGACAGCAAGATCACCACCAATTACGCCATCGACCGTGCGCTGGGCGTGCTGGTGATGCAGGGCTCGCGCGAGGGCACCCAGCCCGTGGTGTCGCCCAACGCCGGGCAGCTGCGCACCGTGGGCCCGCTGGGGCTGGGGCCGCTCACGGACGTGAGTTTTGACATCGCCGACGTAGGCAACACCGCCCTCATCGCCGTGCGCACCGCCGCCGATACCCAGACCCGGCTGCACCAGGTGGACCTGGCAACCGGCGCCACCCGCCCCCTGGGCCTGGTGGGCGATGGCGCGCCCCTGGTGGGCCTGGCGATCGAACCATGAGGCCGGACGGCCTGCCGTCGCTGCGGCCGCGCGCGGTGCGCCAGGCCTTGCGTCACGCCGTGCGTACCTCGTTAGCGGCACTCGCTGCGCTGGCGTTGGTGGCCGGCGGCGCGCAGGCAGGCACCGTGCAGGTGGATGTGTCCGACGCTGCGGGCAAGCCTGTGGCCGATGCGGTGGTGTTCCTGGACTCGGCCGAGGCGCGCAAGCAGGTCAAACCGCTGACCGGTGTGGAGATGGCGCAGGAGAAACGGCAGTTTTTGCCCGGCCTGCTGGTGGTGCCGGTGGGCACCGAGGTGCTGTTCCCCAACCGCGACTCGGTGCGGCACCATGTGTACTCCTTCTCGCCAGCCAAGAAGTTCGAGCTCAAGCTCTACAGCGGCACGCCATCCAACCCGGTGCTGTTTGACAAGGCCGGCGTGGTGGCCCTGGGCTGCAACATCCATGACCAGATGGTGGGCTGGGTGCTGGTGGTGGACACGCCGTACTACGCCCGTACCCCCGCCGCCACGGGCAAGGCGCAGCTCGACAATGTGCCGCCCGGCACCTACACGCTGCGCACCTGGCACACCCGCCTGCCGGTGGGCGCGCCTGCCCTGGAGCAGGCGCTGACCGTGCCCGCTACAGGCTCTGCCACGGCGTCGGTGCGCATGACGGGGTTGCAACCTTGAAGCGGCTGCGCCTGGCCCGGCGCAGCCTGATCCTGCGGTTGGTGGGGTTGTCGCTGCTGCTGCTGCTCATCGTGCAGGCGGCAGGGTTTGCCGTGGTGCGGGCCTCCATCGACCGCAATGCCCGCGCCCAGATCGCGCGGGCCCTGGACCTGGACGAAAACATCTGGCGCCGCCTGCTCGACCAGAATGCCGAGCAGCTGCGCCAGGGATCGGCCCTGCTCGCGGCTGACTATGGCTTTCGCTCGGCGGTCAACTCGGGGGACGAGGAAACCATCCAGTCGGTGCTGGAGAACCATGGCAGCCGCATCGGCGCAGCCGTGACTGCGCTGCTGGGAACGGACTTGGAGCTGCGCGCGGTCAGCCTGTCCGACAGCATGGAGCAATTCCCGGCCACGCTGCGGCAGGTGGTGCCGCGCCTGGCGCAGCAGCCCCAGGGCAGCCAGATCGCGGTGATGGATGGCGTGCCCTACCAGTTCGTGATGGTGCCCATGCGTGCGCCGGTGGTCATTGGCTGGGTGTTGATGGGTTTTCGCATCGACCAGTCGCGTGCCGACGAAATGCGGCAGCTTTTGTCGGTGCATGTGGCCCTGATGATCAAGTCCCCGGAGGGGGCGATGACCCTGTCGGTCAGCACCTTGCCCGCAGATGCGCGGGCCTTGCTGCTGAGCACCGGTGGCGCGGCGGGAGAGCTGCAGACAGCCGAGGGCACCTTGCTCGCGCGCTCCAGCCCGCTCGACAGCGTGGGGGGAGAGGTGCACTCGCTGCTGCTGCGCTCGGTGGACGAGGTGGTGGCGCCCTACCGCCAGCTGCAGGTGTTGCTGGCCATCATCACCGTGGCGGGTGTGCTGCTGTTTGCGGCAGGCACGGGCCTGGTGGCGCAACGGCTCACCACGCCCCTGCGCTCGCTGCTGGCGGCCACGCAGCGGCTCTCGCGCGGTGAATACGATGTTCCGCTGGAGCACACCGACCGCACGGACGAGATCGGCAACCTGGCGCGCTCGTTCGACCACATGCGCGTGGACATCGGCGCGCAGCAAACCGAAATCCGCCGCCTGGCCTACTGGGACCGCCTGACGGGCCTGCCCAACCGGGAGCGCTTTCGTGACGCCGTGGTGCAGGCCATCGCCGCAAGTGCCGATCCTGCGCAGCCGCTGGCCGTGCTCACGCTGGACCTGGACCGCTTCAAGCATGTCAACGACGTGCTGGGCTACGCCTTTGGCGACCGCCTGCTGCAGGCCGTGGCCGAGCGTCTGAGCCAGCAGGTGCGTTCGCCCGATGACATGGTGGCGCGCCTGGGGGGCAATGAGTTCGCCATCCTGCTGCAGCGCGCCGATGCCGCTGCGGCACACGAGATTGCCCAGCGCATCAACCAGTCGTTCGAGGAACCGCTGGCCTTTGAGGACCAGACGGTGGACCTGAGCGCAGGCATTGGTTTTGCCTGCTGGCCGGGCAATGCGGGTGACGCCGACACGCTGCTCAGCCGCTCTGAAATCGCCATGTATGCCGCCAAGCGCAAGCTCAGCGGAGCCCTGCAGTACGACGCAGCGTTTGATTCGTCCAGTGCGCAGACCCTGTCGCTGCTGACCGAGCTGCGCCACGCCGTGGAGCACCATGAGTTGCGCCTGTACCTGCAGCCCAAGGTGCCCTTGCACGGGCAGCCGGGCCTGGCGGCCGAGGCGCTGGTGCGCTGGCAGCACCCGCAGCGCGGGCTGGTGCCGCCCATGCAGTTCATCCCGTTTGCCGAGCAGACCGGGTTTGTGCGCCACCTCACGCTGTGGATGTTTGAAGAAGTCGCGCGCCTGCTGGCCGACCCGCGCACGCAGGGCCTGCCGCTCAGGGTGTCGGTCAACCTCTCCACCCGCGACCTTCTCGACCCCGAGTTGAGCCACCGGCTGGCTGACATCCTGGCGCGCCACGGAGTGGCGGCCAGTGCCTTTTGCCTGGAGATCACCGAAAGCGCGATCATGGACGACCCGCAGCGCGCCGAGGCCATGCTCAACCGCCTGTCGGAGCAGGGTTTCAAGCTGTCCATCGACGATTTCGGCACGGGCTATTCGTCGCTGGCCTACCTCAAGCGCCTGCCGGTCGATGAGCTCAAGATCGACAAGTCATTTGTGATGGGCATGGAGACGGGCGAAGACGACGCGATGATCGTGCGCTCGACCATCGACCTGGCGCACAACCTCGGGCTCACCGTGGTGGCCGAAGGCGTGGAGACCGCCGCCATCCTGGAGCGCCTGCGCCTCCTGGCCTGCGACGAGGCGCAGGGGTATCACATTGCGCGGCCCTTGCCGGTGGATGATTTCCTGGCCTGGCAAGCCCGCCAGGGGTAGCAGGCGCCAGGCCGTTGCATCTCAGTTTGGGGGCGAAGAACCTGTTCAAAGCAGTTCACAGGCGAAAATACACGCAATGTCTTCCTCCTCCTCTCGCCCGCCCGCGGGCTCCGCTGCTGCCCCAGCCTCTGACGCTGGCGGCTCCACGCCTGTTTCTTCCTCTGCGCCTGCCGCGCGTCCTGTGCTGCGCCGCCCGACCCTGGCGGCCAAGCCTGCGCCTGCACGGCCTGCGCCCCCACCCAGGGCCCCCCGTCCCTCCCGCGCTCCAGCGCCGTCCAGCTACCGCGTCGCGTCAGGCGCCTTTGTGGCGCCCGTGCGCCAGGTGCCTGCGCCTGCCACCAGCACCGTGGGGGGCTTGCCCACCTCGCGCCTGAACAAGCGTATGGCTGAGCTGGGCCTGTGCTCGCGCCGCGAGGCCGACGACTGGGTGGAGCAGGGCTGGGTCAAGGTCAACGGCGTGGTGGCGACCATGGGCCAGCAGGTCACGGCGGCCGACCGCATCGAGGTGGACAAGATTGCCCAGGGTTTCCAGGAGCAGCGCGTCACCATCCTGCTGAACAAGCCCATTGGCTATGTGAGCGGCCAGGCCGAGGACGGTCACACGCCCGCCGTGGCGCTGATCAACCCCCGCACCCACTGGCGCGATGACCCCAGTCGCAACCGCTTCTCCCCGCCGCAGCTGCGGGGCCTGGCACCTTGCGGGCGGCTCGATATCGACTCGGTGGGCCTCCTGGTGCTGACCCAGGACGGCCGCGTGGCCCGGCAGATCATTGGCGAGGACTCCGAGATGGAAAAGGAGTACCTGGTGCGCGTGGTCTACCAGGCCCCCGGTCAGGCGGTGCCACGCCACCCCGGCGAGCGCTCCGCGCCGCTGCAGGAAATCGACGAGCGTGACCCGGTCAGCACCAATGTGCAGGCGGTGTTTCCCCGAGAGTTGCTGGAACGCCTGCGCCATGGCCTGAGCCTGGACGGCGAACCGCTCAAGCCCGCCAAGGTCGATTGGCAAAACCCCGAGCAGCTGCGGTTTGTGCTCACCGAGGGCAAAAAACGCCAGATCCGCCGCATGTGCGAACTGGTGGGGCTCAAGGTGGTGGGTCTCAAGCGCATCCGCATCGGCCGCGTGACCTTGGGCAACCTGCCTGTGGGGCAGTGGCGCTACCTGTCGCCCAACGAGCGGTTCTGAGAGCCTGCGGGCTCCCTGACACTTTTTAAACGGAGCCCTTTCATGCCCCCACCGTCCACACCCCGGCTGCGCAAGCCTGCTGCTTCTGCCCCTCCGGTCGACGGCGCCACTGCGGCGAAGGCCAACCCGCTGCGCCAGTTGCGGGCGTCCGACCTGCGCGGTGTCGCGCGCCTGGCCGCGCAGGCCACCACCGGCATCAGCCGGGTGGCCGAGGGGGTGCACCAGTCGGTGCTGGGCACGCTGGGGCTGCCGGGCGGTGACCAGCCGGGTCGTACGCGGGGGCTGACCGGGTTGGTGTACCAAAGCATCCGGGGGGTAACGCAGCTGGTGGATGCGGGCGTGCAAGCCGGGCTGGCGCGGCTGGAACCGTTTTTTGCTCCTGCCACGTCATCCGACGCAGTGCATTGGGAGCGCGAGGCGGTCATCGCCGCGCTCAACGGCGTGATGGGCGACCGCCTGCAACGCGACGGCAACCCGCTGTGCACGCAGATGGGCTGGTACCAGCAGGGTCTGCCCCTGGACTTGCGCGCGCTGGCTGCACCGGGCGCCGCCACGGGCAAGCTTCTGGTACTGGTGCATGGCCTGTGCATGAACGACCTGCAGTGGCTGCGCCATGGCCACGACCATGGCGCCCATCTGGCCGAGGCCTTGGGCTACACCCCTGTCTACCTGCGCTACAACACCGGCCAGCACACATCCACCAACGGGGCCGAGTTATCGGCCCTGCTTGCATCCCTGGTGGCTTCGTGGCCCGTGCCGGTGACGGAGCTGTCCATCCTGGCCCACAGCATGGGTGGGCTGGTGGCGCGCAGCGCCTGTCACCATGCCGCGCAGGCCCCGGCAGGTTCCGGCGGCTGGCTGCCCCGGCTGCGCCACCTGGTTTTTCTGGGCACCCCGCACCACGGCGCGCCCCTGGAGCGCGCGGGCCACTGGGTGGATGTGCTGCTGGGCAGCACCGCGTACTCACGCCCCTTTGCCCGCCTGGCCCAGTTGCGCAGTGCGGGCATCACCGACCTGCGCTACGGCCATGTGCTCGATACGGACTGGCTGGGGCGGGACCGCTTTCGCAAAAGCCCAGACCAGCGCACCCCCGTGCCGCTGCCTCCCGGAGTGGCATGCCACGCGGTGGCGGCCACCCTGGCTGCGCGGCGCAGCCCGGTGGGCGAGCGGTTGGTGGGGGATGGGTTGGTGCCCTTGCACAGTGCGCTGGGCATCCACGATGATCCCCAAAGGACGCTGGGCTTTGCCAAGGCCCGGCAGGCGGTGTTCTATCGCCTGGGCCACCTGGACCTGCTGGCAGATGCGGGCGTGGCCCGGCAGCTGCAGGAATGGATGCAGGAATGACTACCTGGGCGGCCTGCTTTTTGACGCAGGCGGCGCTTGCCAGGGGCCGGGGCGCGGCTACCATGTCGCGGTGCGCTACGTAACAAGGAGAATTTAGTGAGTGATGCGAAATACCGCTTGGTGACCCGCAGTGACTTTGACGGCCTGGTCTGCGCGGTGCTGCTCAATGAGCTGAACCTGATCGACGAGATCACTTTTGTCCACCCCAAGGACATGCAGGACGGCAAGGTGCCTATCACCAGCCGCGATATCACCACCAACCTGCCCTACGTGCCGGGTGCGCACTTGGTGTTCGACCACCACGAGTCCGAAACCATCCGCAACTCGGGTCGCCGCGACGAGAACCACATCATCGAGGCCCACGCCCCCTCGGCTGCGCGCGTGGTCTACAACCACTATGGCGGCAAGGCCGCGTTCCCGCGCATCACCGACGAGATGATGGCCGCCGTGGACCAGGCCGACTCGGCGCAGTATTCACGCGACGACATCCTCAACCCCCAGGGCTGGGTGTTGCTGAACTACCTCATGGACTCGCGCACGGGCCTGGGGCGTTTTCGGGAGTTCCGCATCAGCAACTATGCGCTGATGATGGACCTGATCCAGTATTGCCGCGACCACACCATCGACGAGATCCTGGCGCTGCCCGATGTGCAAGAGCGCGTCAATCTGTACCGCGAGCACGCCCCCAAGGCCCAGGCCCAGCTGCAAAGCTGTGCCATTCGCATCGGCAACCTGGTGGTGCTGGACCTGCGCGACGAGGAAACCATCTGGGCCACCAACCGGTTCATGATCTATGCGCTGTTTCCACAGTGCAACATCTCCATCCATGTGATGTGGGGCCTGCAGAAGCAGAACACGGTGTTTGCCACCGGCAAGTCCATTCTGGACCGCAGCAGCAAGACCCACGTGGGTAACCTGATGCTGGAGTTTGGCGGCGGCGGCCATGCGGCGGCGGGCACCTGCCAGGTGGCCAACGACAAGGCCGACACCATGCTCAAGACGCTGATCGAGCGCATCACCACCGACGGCTGAGCACTGAGGCCCGGCCGGGCGGTCAACGATCGCCATGCCTGGCCCTTGAAAAACGGGCGCACGCCCCTACATCACGCCTGCTGGTTCGGCAGGCGTGATTTTTTGTGCCGATTCCATTCGCATTCGTTCAGACCGATTTCCATAGAGAGAGAACCCCTCCATGAGCAAGCAAACCCTGTCCTTCCAGGCGGAAGTAGCCCAGCTGCTGCACCTGGTCACCCATTCGCTGTATTCCAACCAGGAAATCTTCCTGCGCGAGCTGATCTCCAACGCGTCGGACGCTTGTGACAAGCTGCGTTTTGAAGGCCTGAACAACGCCGCCCTGTTTGAAGACGCCCCCAACCTCGAAGTCCGTGTGACCTTCGACAAGGCCGCCAAGACGCTGACCATCACCGACAACGGCATCGGCATGAGCCAGCAAGAGGCCATCGACCACCTGGGCACGATTGCCAAGAGCGGCACCAAGGACTTCATGGGCAAGCTCTCGGGCGACCAGAAGCAGGACGCCCAGCTCATCGGCCAGTTCGGCGTGGGCTTTTACTCAGGCTTCATCGTGGCCGACAAGATCACGGTGGAATCGCGCCGCGCGGGCCTCAAGCCCGAAGAAGGCGTGCGCTGGATCAGCGGCGGAACGGGCGACTTCGAAGTCGAAACCATCACCCGCGCCCAGCGCGGCACCAGCATCATCCTGCACCTGCGCGACGATGCCGAGGAATACCTCAACGCCTGGAAGCTCAAGCAGGTCATCGCCAAATACTCCGACCACATCAGCCTGCCCATCCTGATGGAAAAGGAAGAGTGGAAAGACGGCGAGCTGATCAACCCCAATGACGAGAACGGCGGCCGCCAGCCCGGCGGCATGGTCAAGACCGGCGAGTGGGAAACCATTAACAAGGCCAGCGCCCTGTGGACGCGCCCCAAGAAGGACATCACCGAAGAACAGTACGCCGAGTTCTACAAGACCATCAGCCACGACCACGAGGCCCCGCTGACCTGGGCGCACAACCGCGTGGAAGGCAACACCGAATACACGCAGCTGCTGTACATCCCCGCCAAGGCGCCGTTCGATTTGTGGAACCGCGACAAGAAGGCCGGCGTGAAGCTGTATGTGAAGCGTGTGTTCATCATGGACGACGCCGAAGCGCTGATGCCCACCTACCTGCGCTTCGTCAAGGGCGTGATCGACTCGGCCGACCTGCCGCTGAACGTGAGCCGCGAGCTGCTGCAAGAAAGCCGTGACGTGCGCTCTATCCGCGAAGGCTCCACCAAGCGCGTGCTGAGCATGCTCGAAGACTTGGCCAAACACGACAAGCACGACACCACGGCGGGCGCCGATGGCGTGACCGATGTGGTCGATGCCGACGACAAGGCCAAGGAAGGCAAGTACACCGCGTTCTACGCCGAGTTTGGCGCCGTGCTGAAGGAAGGCCTGGGCGAGGACTTTGCCAACCGCGAGCGCCTGGCCAAGCTGCTGCGTTTTGCCTCCACGCAGAGCGATGCCGTGACGGTGGGCTTTGCCGATTACAAGGCCCGCATGAAGGAAGGCCAGGAGGCGATTTACTACATCACCGCCGACACGCTCGCCGCCGCCAAGAACAGCCCGCAGCTCGAAGTCTTCAAGAAGAAGGGCATCGAAGTGCTGCTCATGACCGACCGCGTGGACGAGTGGGCGCTGAACTACCTGCAGGAGTTTGACCGCACCCCGCTGCAAAGCGTGGCCAAGGGCGCTGTGGACCTGGGCAAGCTGCAAGACGAAGCTGAAAAGAAGGCCGCCGAAGAGGCCGCCGAAGCCTTCAAGCCCGTGCTAGCCAAGCTGAAAGAAGCCCTGAAGGACAAGGCCGAAGACGTGCGCGTGACCACCCGCCTGGTCGACTCACCCGCCTGCCTGGTGGTGCAGGACGACGGCATGAGCACCCAACTGGCGCGCATGCTCAAGCAGGCCGGCCAGCAGGCGCCCGAGACCAAGCCCGTGCTGGAAGTGAATGCCGAACACGCGCTGGTCAAAAAGCTCGACGGCAGCGTGCACTTCCACGACCTGGCGCACATCCTGTTCGACCAGGCCCTGCTGGCCGAAGGCGGCTTGCCAGAAGACCCCGCGGCCTATGTGAAGCGTGTGAACGCCTTGCTGGTCTGACCCTGGACGTTTTGCCGGTAAAACGGCAGCGGGCGCTAGTTCCATATGCGCTGGCTGCTATCAAATTTGAATCCCGGTGGTGCCAGGCATCACCGGGATTTTTTCTTGCCGACGGACGGTGGCAGACGCTGCGGCTGGGTTTTTTGCCCCTGGTGGCGAGGTGCCGTATGGTTCGTCAGTCCTGGGACTCGGCCAGTTCCAGGATGCGTGCATGCGCCTGGTTGCGCTCCGCTGGGTCGGCGTCGATCAGCATCTTGAGTGCACCGTCGGGCAGCAGCAGGCCTTTGCGGCGATCGGCCTTGACCGGCATGTTGCGCCAGCCCGATAGCACCAGCCAGTCCCACAACTCAGTGGACACAGGGTGGGTGACCAGCATCTTCACCGTTCCCCGCACGATGAACACCCCCACAACAGGCAGCGAGCCCACAGGCGCTGGCCGACGCGGTTGGCGGATCGATAGGGCGTTGCGGATCCAGTCTTTCATGGGGGCACTGCGTACGGGGTGGGATGCCTGGCAGCATAGCCCAGCGTCGCCCGCAATGCCATCAGCTTGTTGCCAGTTGCGGCTGGAGGTCGCTGCGCTCTGGCAATGGCTCGGTAGCGGGTGCTGTAGTTTCACTTTTCTGCGGTAGCGACACCGCATCCAGCCGGTACCCCACCCCATACACCGCCGTGATCGTGTAGCCGTTGGCCTCCGTCAACTGCAGCTTGCTGCGCAGCCGCGACATGTGGGTGTCCAGGGAGCGCGAAGGGGTGTCGGTGGCGTCGCTCCATACCGCTTCGCGCAGGTGTGAGCGCGACAGCAGGCGGCCCGCGTTGCGGAACAGGAACAGCGCGAGTTCGTATTCGCGGTGTTTGAGCCCGATGGCTTGGCCCTGGATGTGCAGGGTGCGTTGTTCCGCGTCAAAGCGGTACACGCCAAACTCCAGCCGGGCGCCCATGGACTGGGGAAAGGCGCGGCGCAGCAGGGCGGTGGCGCGGGCCACCAGTTCCCCCATGCGCAGGGGCTTGCTCATGAAGTCGTCGGCACCCCGCGACAGGGCCTCGACCACGTCGCGTTCATCGCTGCGGCGGGTGATGAACAGGATGGGCGGCTGCATGCCGTGGGTGTTGCGCACGGTCTGTACCACGTCGGTGCCCTCCATGTCGGGCAGGTGCCAGTCCACGATCAGCAGGTCGAAGGTGTCGTTGCGCAGCGCCTGCAGCAGGCTGGTGCCGTCGGCAAAGGTGTGGCACACGTGCTGGTGGCATTCCAGGGTGCCCTTGATCTGCTCCAGCAGGAGCGGGTCGTCGTCAAGGACTGCGAAGCGCATGGGGATGGGCTCTGGGGGTTGGCACCCCGTTGGAATCAACAAAACACCCCCAATTGGGGAGCGCTTTGATGTTGCCCCACATCTGCCCGCCGTGCGCGCGGGTTGACAATCGTTTGCAATGGCCGGGCCTGCGCTGGTGGGGCCTGTCCCCGCCCGGCCCGCCTTGTCAGGCCACCAGCGGTTCTTCCTCCATCGCCTCGATCTGCTCGATCAGCATGTCCACCTGCCCGCGCCAGTAGTCGCTGGTGCCAAACCAGGGAAAGTTCACCGGGAAGATCGGGTCTTGCCAGCGGCGCGCGAGCCAGGCGCTGTAGTGGATCAGGCGCAAGGTGCGCAGCGGCTCGATGAGTGCCAGCTCGCGGCGGTCGAAGCTGCGGAACTGCTCGTAGCCGTCGATCAGGGCGCCGAGCTGGTGGGTGCGCTGGCGCCGGTCTCCCGACAGCAGCATCCACAGATCCTGCACGGCCGGACCCATGCGTGCGTCGTCCAGGTCCACAAAGTGCGGGCCGCCGCGGCCCCATTCATCCAGCGGGGTCCAGAGGATGTTGCCGGGGTGGCAGTCGCCGTGCAGGCGGATCATGGTGGCATTGTTCAAGCCAAATTGGCCTGTAGCGCTAGTGGAATATGCGCTGGCAGCTATCAAATCAAGAGCTTTGTCGCACTGGGCCTTCCAGGCGGCTTGCATGTCGAGCGGAATGATCTCGTTCATCAGCAGCCAGTCGCGTGATGCCGTGCCGAAGGTGGCCAGGTCCAGCGTGGGCCGGTGTGCAAAGGGCTGGGCGGCGCCCACGGTGTGGATGCGGGCCAGAAAGCGGCCGATCCATTCCAGCACTTCAAAGTCGTCCAGCTCGGGCTGGCGCCCGCCGCGCCAGGGGCTGACGGAGAACGCAAAGCCATCGTGCTGGTGCAGGGTGGTGCCGTTCAGCACCAGCGGGCCCACGGCGGGCACCTCGGCGGCCATCAGCTCGGCGGCAAAGGCGTGTTCTTCGAGGATCTGCGCTCCGCTCCAGCGGCCTGGGCGGTAGAACTTGGCCACCACGCGCTCGCCGTCTTCCAGCGTGACCTGGTACACCCGGTTCTCGTACGACGACAGGGCCATGAGGCGGCCATCGCCGTACAGGCCCACGCCAGCCAGTGCGTCCAGCACCTGGTCGGGGGTGAGGCGGGCGTAGGGGTGCTGGTCGTTGGCGGGGTTGGTAGCGGTATCGGGGGGCAATGGGGTCATGCCCCATTGTCGCCGCCATGCCCTTGGCCGCCGGGTTGAGTGCTTTAAGCGGGCAGCATCGTCGCGATATGCCCCGCGCGCGGGTCGCCGCTGCCCGCCAGGACGCTCGCAAACAGGGTTTGCGTGGCCTGGGGGCCCGCATGGCGCTGCACCACCAGCCAGGGCTGCGGCCCCGACGACACGGCGGCGCTGAACTGGTTCCACGCCGCCACCAGGCGCTCGTTCAGGCCCTGGGCGCCCCAGTCGGCGTGGCGCTTCTTGACCTGGGCGGGCGCAAAGAACATCACCGGGCGCGGACCGGGCAACTGGCCTGCGCCACCCAGGTCCTGCACGTGGCTGGCGCCCACCGAGCAGCTGTAGGCCAGGCCCGTGAAGTGGGCGTGGATGCGCTGGCGCAGGCCCACGCTGCCCGCAAAGTCGATGTAGACGCTGGGTGTGGCGCCGTCGATCTGGTCCAGTGCGTCGTAGGTGACCACGCGGCTGTAGCAGCCCAGGCTTTCGCAAAAAGCCACATTGCCGGGCGAGGTGAGGCCAATGACCTCGATGCCGTCGCGCTGTGCAAGCTGGAAGGCGGTGCCGTAGGCCGTTTTGCTCGACGCGCTGGACAGCAGCATGCGCTTGGCGCCAAAGAACTGCTGGTCGGCCAGAAAGTCGTCGATGAGCCACGAGGTGATGAACAGCGGCCGCAGCAGCGCCTGCACGTCCTCGTTGTCGGCGCGGTACAGCCCGTCGGTGCTGGTGCGCAGGTAGTGGTTGTAGACCGCATGCAGGCCCGCGCGGTGCGGGGCGCCGTCGCTGAAGCCCGTGGGGTTGACACGCTGGGGCGACAGCACGGCCTGGCTGGCCATGGGCCAGTAGCCATACAACCGCTCGCCCACCGCCACGGCCGAGTGCAGCGACTGCACCACGGTGCCAAAGCCCCACACGGGCACGATGCCCCAGCCGGCCTCGCCGGTGGGGAAGAACTGCCAGTAGTTCAGCATGTCGCCCAGCGCGGCATAGGTGATGTTGTTGGCCGTGAGGGCAAAGGACTCGACCCGCACGCGGACCTGGCCCTCGGCCAGCGGGGTGTCGTCGGTGGTCAACAGGCGGGTGGTGGCCAGCTGGTCCTGGCGCACGAGAAGGGTGGTGGTGCTCATGCTGCGACGCTAAACCAAAGCGTGCCCGCGCTCAAGCGGCGCGCGCCGCCTGGGCGACAGGTGCGCGGCGTGGCGGTGCGCCGGAATGCTGACTGGCTCAGTCCGCCGTGGGCTGGGCCAGTTGCTCGAAAGGCAGCGCCTGCTTGACCAGGATGACCGTGCAGGGCGCATCGCGCGCCACGCGCATGGGCACCGTGGCAAAAAAGCGCTGGGTTTGCAGCCCGTGGGTGGCGGCGCCCAGGATCATCATGCTCACGTGGTTGCTGGCCGCATAGCGCACCAGCGCCTGGGCCACGTCGCCCGCTTCGAGCACGTGGTAGCTCACGGCATGGCCGGTCAGGTCCAGCCCTTGGGCCCACTGGCGCAGGCGCGCCATGTGCTGGCGGTGCAACGTGGTTTCGCTGCGCTCGCTGTCGCTGGTGCTGCTGGCGCCGGGCGACACCACCGTCACGCAGGCCAGCCGTGCGCCGGGGCGGATGCCCAGGGAGCGCGCCACCGCCTGGCGCAGCGAATACAGCGTGGCGTCCGTCACGTCGGCATGGGGCACGGCCACCATGAGGATGGGCGTGTCCTCGATCTGCTGCGAGGGCAGGGGGCTGGGGGTGTAGTGCATGCCCGCTGCGCGCAGCCAGCGGCGCAGGTGGGTGCGCAGCGGCGTGCGCTCGGTGCGCTCGCCGCGTTCGGTGATGAGTACCTGCTCGGGGTTGGACAGGTCAAACGCCAGGTGCGCGGCCGAGGGGTAACGGCTTGCGGCCTCGGGCTCCAGGCAGCGCAGGATGACCTCCTGCAGCCAGGGCGGGATGTCGGCGCGGTGCTTGCGCGGCGGCGCGGGCGTCATCCACAGGCGCTGGCGCATGCCGCCGCTGGTGGTGGGTGCGCCAAAGGGCAGCTCGCCAGTGGCCAGCTCGTACAGCATCACGCCGATGGCGAAGATATCGCTGCGCGGGTCGCCGCGCACGCCCACCACCTGCTCCGGTGCGATCCAGGCGGGCGACCCCACGGCCTGGCGCATTTCCTCGGCCAGCAGGTCGGGGTAGTGCGCGTGGCACGACAGGCCAAAGTCCAGCAGCACGGCTGTGCCGTCTTCCTTGACGAGCACATTGGCAGGTTTGAGGTCCAGGTGGCACACGTTCTGTTGGTGCAGGCTGTGCGCTGCGCGCGCCGTGGCCGCGCCCAGGCGGGCTATGGTGGCGATGTCGCAGCGCCCGGGCGCATCCAGCCAGTGCTGCAGCGTCTGGCCGGGGATGTATTCCATGACCAGGTAGGGCAGCCGCACCAGGTCGCCCGCCGCCACAAAACGCGGCACATGCGGGCCGCTGAGCACGGGCAGGATCTGCAGCTCGACCTCGAAGCTCACGATGTTCTCGGCCCCGTCACCCGCCGTCATGCGCGGGATCTTCATCGCCATGGCAAAGCCGGGGCTGCGGTCGGCCTGCGCGTATTCCACGGCGTAGATGTGGGCCATGCCGCCCGCGTGGATGCAGTCCACCACGCGGAAGCCGTCGATCTCGGTGCCGGGCTCCAGCAGTTTCATGTCACTGGCCTTTTTCGAGCCGATCGGCGTAGAAGCCGGGCAGGCCCGCCGCGCGGATGGCGGCGGCGGCTGCCAGGTGGTCGTAGGGCACGCGGTAGAACGTGATCTGCTTGGCGGTGTCGTCGAACAGCGCGTACATGGCGCGCGCATCGCCGTCGCGCGGCTGGCCCACCGAGCCCACGATGCCCAGCCACTGGCGGTGCGTTGGCACGGGCACGGGCACGCCGGGCTCGGGCGCAAAGCGCATCAGCTTGGCCGTGGGCGTGAGGAAGTACAGCACCTGCTCGTGCACATGGCCGCAGAACACATAGCGGATGGCGGGGTCGATGCCTTGCGCTGCGGTCATGCTGCGCTCGGCGGCGTTGGAGTCCTCCACGTACCGCCACTGCGCGGGCACGTCGGCACTGGCGTGCACCAGCAAGGCGCTGCTGCCCAGCCGCGCCGTGAACGGCAGCGACTGCAAAAAGGCGATGTGGCTGTTGCCCAGCTGGTCGTGTGTCCACTGCGCGCCCAGCTCGCTGCGGTTGCGGGGGTTGGCGGGCGGCGCCAGGGCCATGGCGTCGTGGTTGCCCAGCACACACAGGGCACCTTGCTGGGCCAGGTCGCGCACCTGCTCCACCACGGCCACGGGCTCGCCGCCGTACCCCACCAGGTCGCCCAGCAGCGCAAATTGTTCGGCGCCCTGTGCGCGGGCGTGTTGCAGGCAGGCGTCCAGGGCTTGGCGGTTGGCGTGGATGTCGGACAGCAGGGCGATTTTCATGGGGTTGTCTCCAACCCCATCATCGCGCGCATGGCTGAATGCCAGCTTGCAGGTGGCAGTACCTGCGTGGATTCAAAGCAAAAATAGCTGCCAGCGCTTATTGATCAAGCGCTGGCAGCTATGGTTTTGGTAACTCAGAGGCTGCGCTGTGCGGCGGCTTTTTTGTCCAGCGCCAGCACCAGGCCCAGCGCAATGATCGCGGGCAGCGCCTGGCTGAAGAAGATCTTGGGCGCTGCGGTGGCGGCGCCAAACACCCCGGCCACGATCACGCAGGCCAGGAAGAAGATCTTGAACACCCGGTCGCCGGTGAACAGCCCCCAGAACAGGCCTGCCGCCAGAAAACCGTTGTACAGCCCCTGGTTGGCCGCCAGCGTGGTGGTGGCGTCGGCCAGCTCCTGGGTCAGGTTGAAGGTCTTCATGCCCAGGGGCTTGTTCCAGAAGAACATTTCGAGCACGAGGATGTACACATGCTCGATGGCCACCAGGGCCACCGCGATGCGGGGGATCAGCAGGCGGCCCATGGTCTTAGACGATCGTGATGGTCACGTCGATGTTGCCGCGCGTGGCGTTGGAGTAGGGGCAAACCTGGTGGGCTGCGTCTACCAGCTTCTGGGCCGTGGCCTTGTCCAGGCCGGGCAGGCTGATCGCCAGGCGGGCAGCGATGCCGTAGGCGTTCGGGATGGGGCCCAGGTCCACTTCGGCGTCGATGGACACGTCCTGGGGCACGGGGATGCCGATCTTGCCGCCGACGGCCTTCATCGCGCCGATGAAGCACGCTGCGTAGCCGGAGGCAAACAGCTGCTCGGGGTTGGTGCCGGTGCCGGACGTACCAGGCGAGGACAGCTTGACGTCCAGGCGGCCGTCATCGGTCTTGGCGGCGCCATCGCGGCCACCGGTCACGTGCGACTTTGCGGTGTACAGGACTTTTTCGAGTGTGGTCATGGTGTCTTCCTTGCGGTTGTTGCCCACTGGCGGGCGGTGGAGGGAATCGGTTCTTGCGTTGTCTGCAGGCCGTCAGCGTTGCTCGCTGAGCCGGTCTCGCAGCTGCTTGAGTTCGGTGGTCAAGGTGGTCAGCTCGGCAATCGAGCACTGGCTGCTTTGCAGCACGCACGGTGGAATGGCTTCGGCCTGGTTGCGCAGCGCGCGGCCTTGTGACGTGAGGGTGATGCGCACGCGGCGCTCGTCCTGCACATCGCGCAACCGGGCAATGTGGCCCTGCGCCTCCAGGCGCTTGAGCAACGGCGTGAGCGTGCCGGAGTCGAGGAACAGGCGCTCGCCCAGCTCGGACACCGTCACGCCATCCTGTTCCCACAACACCAGCATCACGAGGTACTGGGGGTAGGTCAGGCCGATCTGGTCGAGCAGCGGTTTGTACAGCTTGGTCATCGCCAGCGAGGCGGAATACAGCGCAAAGCAGACCTGGTTGTCCAGCCGCAGGATGGCGGGGCTGGGAGTGTGGGGTGTGCTGTGGCTGGGCATGGGGTGAATTGTGGGTGCAAATTCAATTGTGTGCAATTGAATTGTGAAAAACTTTGTTAATGGATGGGATTGTGTGGGTGGGGGTGTGGCGCCGCGCCATCGGTGCTATTCGCGCGTCCCGCTTGCGCAGGCGGGGACGCTGTGCCCCTTTCACCCTTGGAAAATTGCTATCAATAGCAGAGCTGCTAGCGCATGATTCATATGCGCTATCGGCCGATTGGGCTTGAAATTTGGCATGTAGTGGTTCGGGCGGCGATGCACCACCAGGCCCTCAGCGCCCGCTGAACTGCGCGGGCCGGCGCTCGACAAACGCGCGCACGCCTTCGGCCGCATCCTCGCTGTTGGCCAGTTCCTTCTGCACCGGGATGAAGTCCGCCACCGCAGCCGCCTGGCCTTGCTCGATGGCCTTGAGCACATTCAGGCGAGTGGCGACCACCGCACGCGGCGCCTGTGCGGCAATGCGCTGGGCGATCGCCAAGGCCTCGTCCAGCTCCTGGCCAGCCGGCACCACTTTTTGCACAAAGTTCAGGCGGTACGCTTCAGCGCTGCCGAACTCGTCGGCCGTCAGCAGGTGCAGCAGCGCATTGCCCGTGCCCGCGCGCTCGGCCATGCGCAGCGTGGCGCCGCCCGTGGCCATGATGCCGCGCTGCACCTCCATCTGCGAGAAGCGGCAGTTGTCGGCCGCCACCACGATGTCGGCACCCAGCATCAACTCGATGCCCACGGTGAAGCAGATGCCCTTGACCGCCACCACCATGGGCTTGGTACGGCGCCGGTAGCCGGGCAGGCCGTAGTCGTGCGGCTCCACCAGGCCTTCGGGGATGGCTTTTTCGCCGCGCTGCATGTAGGCGCTCACGGCGGGCAGGTCCAGTCCGGCCGTGAAGTGGTCGCCCATGGCATGCAGCACACCGACGCGCAACTCGGGGTCATCGTCGAGGCGGGTGTAAGCCTCGGCCAGCTGGCGGAACATGGGCGGCGTCCAGCCGTTGCGCTTGGCCGGGCGGTTGATGCCGATCAGCAGCACGTGGCCGAGCACCAGGGTGTCGATGTTGCCCTCGGGCGGGGGCGTGGTGGGGGGGATGTTTGTCATGGGCGCGGGTCTCCTGGCCCATGATTGAAAACGCTTCAAGCGTTGTGCGCCGTCTCAATCGAGACAGCGCAGCCGATTAACGCAAGCGGCCTCCAAACCGGCGCGGTGCCTTATCAGTGCACCCGCGCAAGGGCCGCCACGACATGTGAATGTCGTATTCACTCCGTGCGCCGGGTGCGTCCCCCTCCGGGGGGAAGGCGCGAAGTGCCTCAGAGGGGTTAGTAGCTATACACGCCCTGGCCCGTCTTGCGGCCCAGGCGGCCTGCGGCCACCATTTCCTTGAGCAGCGGGCAGGGGCGGTATTTGCTGTCGCCAAACTCGGTCAGGTACACATCCATCACCGCTAGGCACACATCCAGGCCGATCATGTCCGCCAGCGCCAGCGGGCCGATGGGCTGGTTGCAGCCCAGTTTCATGCCCGCGTCGATGTCCTCGGGCGTGGCCAGGCCCTCGGCCAGCACGAAGAAGGCCTCGTTGATCATGGGCACCAGGATGCGGTTGACCACAAAGCCGGGCGCGTTCTTCACGGTGATGGGGCTCTTGCCCAGGGCCTCGGCCAGGGCCTTCACGGCGTCGTGCGTGGCATCGCTGGTCTGCAGGCCACGAATGATCTCCACCAGCGCCATCATGGGCACGGGGTTGAAGAAGTGCATGCCGATGAAGCGGTCGGCGCGGCTGGTGGCGGCGGCCAGCTTGGTGATGGAGATCGAAGACGTGTTCGATGCAATCAGCACCTCGGGCGCCACGATGGCGTCCACCTGCTTGAGGATCTTGAGCTTGAGTTCGTAGTTTTCGGTGGCGGCCTCGATCACCAATTGCGCGGCTTTGAGGTCGTCGTAGCTGGTGGAGGTTTGGATGCGCGCCAGGGCCGCAGCCTTGTCGGCTTCGGTGATCTTTTCCTTCTTGATCAGGCGGTCCAGGCTGCCGGCCACGGTGGCTAGGCCTTTTTGCACTGCAGCATCCGAGATATCGACCATCACCACGTTGATGCCCGACACCGCACAGGCCTGTGCAATGCCGTTGCCCATGGTGCCTGCGCCGATGATGCCTACGGTCTGAATCGTCATATAGAGAGCCCTCTTCAAAGTGAAACGGATGGACGGAATGGTAAGGCGAATCGCACGACCGTTCGGTTATCGTGCGTCAAACCTGAACCAACAAGCCGCTGCGCAGCATGGCGGAGGAGACACAAAACATGTTTGACTACATCGTGATCGGTGGCGGATCGGCGGGCTCCGTGCTGGCCGGCCGTCTGACTGAGAACCCCTCCGTGCGCGTCTGCCTGCTGGAGGCCGGGCCTGCCGACAAGAGCGTGCTCATCCACTGCCCGGCCGGGCTGGCTGTGATGGCCAAGTTCGAGCTGAACGGCTGGGGCTTCAACACCACACCACAGGCGGCGCTCAACAACCGGCGCGGCTACCAGCCACGCGGCAAGGTGCTGGGGGGCTCCAGCTCCATCAACGCCATGGTCTACATCCGGGGCCAGCATGCCGACTACGACCACTGGGCCGCGCAGGGCAACCCGGGCTGGGGTTGGGAGGATGTGAAGCCCTACTTTCTGCGCGCCGAGAACAACGAGCGCGGTGCCAACGACTGGCATGGTCGGGGCGGTCCCTTCAACGTGGCGGACCTGCGTGCGCCCAACCGGTTCAGCCAATACTTCACCGACGCCGGTGTGCAGGCCGGGCACCCGCACAACACCGACTTCAATGGCGCCACGCAGGAAGGCGTGGGCCTGTACCAGGTCACGCACAAGAACGGCGAGCGCCACAGCGCAGCCAAGGGCTACCTCACGCCGCACCTGGCGCGGCCCAACCTGCAGGTCATTACCGGTGCGCATGCCACGCGCATCCTGTTCGAGGGCACACGCGCCGTGGGTGTCGAATACCGCCAGGGCGGCGCCTTGAAGCAGGTGCGTGCGGGACGCGAAGTGCTGCTGAGTGCGGGCGCGCTGCTGTCGCCGCAGCTGCTGATGCTGTCGGGCGTGGGGCCCGCGGCACACTTGCAGCAACACGGCATCCCGGTGCTGCACGACCTGCCGGGCGTGGGCCAGCACCTGCACGACCACCCCGACGTGGTGCAGGTGCTGGACGCACCCGAGCTCAAGGACCTGTTCGGCCTGTCACTGTCGGGCATGGCGCAGACGCTGCGCGGCATAGCCGAATGGCGCAAGCACCGCACGGGCATGTTGACCACGAACTTTGCCGAGGCGGGGGGCTTCATCAAGAGCGACCCGTCCGAGCCCGCGCCCGACCTGCAGCTGCACTTTGTGATCGGCAAGCTGGTGGACCACGGGCGCAAGACCGTGTTCGGCCATGGTTACTCGGCCCACGTGTGCCTGCTGCAGCCCAAGAGCCGGGGCGCGGTCACGCTGGCCAGCCGCGACCCCATGGCCTTGCCTTTGGTGGACCCGAACTTCCTGGCCGATCCCGATGACATGGCGCGCATGGTGCGTGGCTTCAAACGCACGCGGGAGATCCTCATGCAACCGGCGCTCGCGAAGTTCGGCGCCAAGGAGCTGGCGGCCTCGGCCAGTGCCCGCAGCGACGCGGAGATCGAGCAGTTCATCCGCCAGTACGCCGACACCATCTACCACCCCGTGGGCACCTGCCGCATGGGGCCCGGGCCGCTGGATGTGGTGGATACCGAACTGCGTGTGCATGGCCTCGCGGGCCTGCGTGTGGTGGACGCGTCCATCATGCCGCGCATCGTGAGCGGCAATACCAATGCGCCCACGGTGATGATTGCTGAAAAAGCGGTGGACCTGCTGCGCGCCGCGCCGTGAACGATTTCACGGTTGGCGCCCGGAACGCGATTTTTAAGGTTTTCAAAGGGTCTGTTTAAGGAGTTTTTAACAGGCAAAAGCGCGGCGAATTTCTAGACTTCTTTGCATGGAAACGGGTGCATGGTGCACCCGGCCCAGCGCCCAAAAAAGGCGCTGAAAGAGCCCACCGGGGCCATGAAAGAACGTGATGAAGATTGATGCCCGCGAAATTGCCGCACTGACACAAGCCCAGCCCGCCGCCCCCCGCATGGACATGTACGCCAGCATCCACAAGGCGCTGCGCGCCTTCATGGCCGACACGCTGCTGGGCCTGGGCCGCATGGATGTCGAGGATGACCTGGAGTTTGCCCACACCTGCGACCGCGTGATGCAGCTGCTGGACCTGTGCCGCGCCCACCTGCACCACGAGAACCAGTTCGTGCACGCCGCCATGGAGGCGCGCCAGCCCGGATCCAGCCAGAGCATTGCCGGTGAACATGTGGAGCACGAAGAGGCCATCACGGCCCTGGCAGACGGGGTGAACCACCTGATGGCCTGTGCCAAGCCCGCACGCCCCGCAGCCACCCAGGCCCTGTACCGCCAGCTGGCGCTGTTTGTGGCGCACAACTTTGAGCACATGCACGAGGAAGAGACTTCGCACAACCGCGTACTCTGGCAGTGCTACACCGACGCAGAACTGGCGGGCGTGCACGACGCGCTGGTGGCCTCGATCCCGCCGCACGAAATGATGGTGGTGGCCCGCTGGATGGTGCCCTACATGTCACCCGCCGAGCGCACGGCCATGCTGTCGGACATGAAACAACATGCGCCTGCCCCTGTGCTGGCAGCGGTGCTGGCGCAAGTGCAGCCGCACCTCACGCAGCCTGAGTGGACCAAGCTGATGCGCAGCCTGGGCCTGCCGGTGGTGCCGGGTCTGGTGCACTGAGAAGGTGTGAACGAACCCGCCATGCCCGATCATCCCGCCAAAACACACCCGTTCGTCGTTACAAATGCTCGCCATAGCCCGAGCTATGGCTGCGCTTTGCGTCTCGATCGGGCGCGTTTTGACGGCCTGCTCGGGCTCGCCGGACTCATTCACACCTTCTGAGGCTCAAGCGTCTTCCAGCACCACCGGGCGCAGCACGCACAGCCGAAAGCGCCCGCGCCCCGTCTTTTCGATGTGGATGTGCGGGCAGTTCTCCTGCAGGCGGCGCTGCAGCAATAGCAGGCGGGCCTCCAGGTTGTCGGCCACATCGGGCAGGCGCAGGGCGGGGTCCAGCCGCAGTTCGCGGTTGGTGAAGTCCACGCGCCCGGTGTGCTGGTGGTCGCGCAGCAGCTTCCAGACAATGGCGCCCGCCACGCCCTTGATCAAATAGTCGTCGTTGATGAACACGCTGTCGTTGGCCGCAAAGTGGCGCACCCGCAGCGCGCTGCCGCTCACCGGCGGTGCAGCCGTCGGAGTAGGCAGCGGCTCGGCCACATCGGGCGCGGCCTGCAGCAGGTCGATGGCGGCGGCCAGCTGGCCCGCAATCGCCACCAGCAGGTCTTCGTCCTCGAAGCCAAAGCGCATGTCCTCGGGACTCTCGGCAAACAGCACGCCCAACAGGCGCCCGGCCGACAGCAGGGGCACCGCCACCTGGCTGTGCGGCTCGGGCAGGCCGGGGTAGGGGATGTCCAGGCCGCGCAACGAGGGCGCATCGGGTGTGGCATGCGCGTCCATGCTTTCGCGGATGGCATGGCTGTACAGGGCAGCGTGCGTCATGTGGCTGATGCGCACCGGCGTGCGCTCGCGCGCAGCCATGCCGATCACTCCCTGGCCCAGCCGGATTTCTGAACCCACGCCCGATGTGGCATAGCCGCAGCTGGCCACCGTGTAGAGCTGCTGGGCGCTGGCGTCCAGCATCAGCACCATGGCGTGCTGGATGCCCAGCTTGTCCTGCAGGCCCTGCAGCGCGCCTTGCAGCAACTCGTCCAGCCCCGAGCAGCGCGCGATGCTCTCGCTGCACAGACGCAGCGTGTGCAGCAACCCGGAACGCGGCGCCGGTGCCGGCAGGCCTTCGCCCGCCACCGATTCGATGCGCTCCACAGCGTAGATGTCGGCCCCTTTGAGTTCAAACACCTCGGCCATGCCCGCATGCGACGCAATGCCCGCCAGCTGCGCGCGCATGCTCTCGAACACCGGCCCGCTATCCTCGGTGCGTTCGTACAGCAGGTGCAGGCGGTAGAAATGGGCGGTGACTGGGTCCAGCACCAGCACCGACGCGCGCGGGTTGCGCAGGATGTTCTGGCGGGTCTTGTTGAAGAACTGGAACGACAGCGCCACATGCACCGCATCCACATAGACCACCTGCGAGATGTAGGCCACGTTGGGTGTGCCGTCAGGGGCGCAGGTCGCCATGATGGCGGGAATCGCCCCCTCCAGGCAGGGGCGGATGCTGTGCAGGGACGGCGCTGCGGTGCTCATGGCTGCGGTAGGGGTGGTGTGGGTGGTGCGGGCGGCGCACACAACTCCGCGCCCGCGCGCGGGCCTGGGGTCTGGTCGAACGCGCTGGTGGGGGTGAATGTCACTGCCACCACATCCTGCAGCGGTGCTGCCAGCATGGCGCCCACATACTGCGGCCCATAACCCACCCGGCCCACCTCCTGCACCATGGACTGGAGGTAGGCCTGCAACACCGGCAGGTCGCCATCAGTGGCCGGGTGCTGCGTGGCCCGGCGGGCTTTGAGCTGCAGCGTCTGGTGGGTGGACGGCACGCTGAACACCACGGCAATCTCTCCGGTGTGCGCAATGTCCTGCAGCAACTGTTCGGACTGGCTGCGCCGCAGGTACACCGTGACCTCCCGCCCATCGCCGCTGATGCGACTGCCCACGGCCCGCATGATGCTCGGCCGCAGGGCCGCATCGCGTGACGCCACGATGGCCGACACGCCCTTGGCCACCATGGCGATATGGCTGGGGCCGAGCAGCGCGGTCATGCCTTGAAGCGCTTGCGGGTCAGGGCCAGAGCCACCCAGAAGGCCACCACGGTGGTCACCACCAGCACCAGGCCGTGGCGCAAGGGGTGGGCGGGCCACTGGTCCATGAACAGCGGGCGTACCAGCTCGACCGCGTTGGTCAGCGGCAGCCAGTCGGAGATGGTGCGCACGATGGGAGGCAGCTGCTCGCGCGGGAAGAACACGCCCGAGAGAAACATCATGGGCGTGAGCACCAGCGTGAAGTAGTAGGTAAAAAAGTCATACCCCTTGGCCAGCGCATTGAAGATGAGCGCGATGCTGGAGAACATCACCCCCACGAACAGCAGCACCGGCCAGGCCACCAGCAGCTTGGGGCTGTGGCTGATGGAGAGGGCCAGCATGACGCCCAGGATGGCGGTGACGGTGAATAGCGCCTTGAACGCCGCCCACAGCATTTCGGCCAGCACCACGTCGTCCAGGCTGACCGGCGCGTTCATGATGCCGTCCCAGGTCTTTTGCACATGCATGCGCGAGAAGGCCGAGTACAGCGCCTCGAAGCTGGCCGCGTTCATGGCGCTCATGCAGATGGAGCCGCTGGCCAGGAACAGGATGTAGGGCACCTTGGTGTCGCCCGCCGCGCCGCCCACGTTCACCTGCCCCACCAGGGCCCCCATGCCGTAGCCAAAGGCCACCAGCCACATCAGCGGCTCGGCAATGTTGCCCACCAGGCTGGGGATGGCCAGCTTGCGCCAGACCAGCAGGTTGCGCATGAACACGGGCCACCAGCGCACGGACAGGCTGGGCGGGCGCCATACCGACGGCGGGGGCGGGGCCACAGTGGCCACCGAGGACGGGGTAACGGTTTGCATCCGCTTATTGTGCGATGTTGGCGGGCGGGCGCACAGTCCCCGATGTGTTCATCTTCGCCTCCTGGGCACGGCCATTGCTTGGGTACCCCTATGTCCACCCACGTCCTGAACCTGCCCGCCGGTGCCAGTGCCCTCTGGCAGAACCGCCTGGGGCTGCTGCTGGAGTCCACGGGCGAGGGGGTGTTTGGCATTGATCTGGCGGGCAACTGCGTGTTCATCAACCGGGCGGGCGCGCAGATGCTGGGCTTTGCGGCCGATGAGGTGATGGGGCGCAACATGCACGCGCTCACCCACCACAGCCACCCCGACGGCAGCCCGTATGCGGATGGCGACTGCCCCATCTTCAACGCGTTCCGCCAGGGCCTGCCCTGCCGGGTGGACACCGAGGTATTCTGGCGCCGCGATGGATCGGCGTTTGCCGTGGAGTATTCCAGCCACCCCATTTTGGAAGGCGATCAGGTGCAGGGTGCCGTGATCGCCTTTGTCGACATCACCAGCCGCAAACGCGCCGCCGACGAGCTGCAGCGCGCGCACGATGAGCTGGCCCGCGCCAACGATGAGTTGGAGCGCCGAGTGGCAGCGCGCACACAAGAGCTGTCGCAGGCGCTGGCGCAGCTGCGCGAGCTGTCGGCCTACTCGGAGCAGGTGCGCGAAGACGAACGCACCCGCATCGCCCGCGAGGTGCACGACGAGCTGGGCAGTCTGCTGGTGGCGCTGAAGATGGATGTCAACTGGCTGCACAAACGCCTGGGCGAGCAGGGCGAGCGCACGCCCGAGGCCGCGGGCGACATGCGCACCCAGATGCGCTGCAAGTGCCAGAACATGAGCCGCCTGATCGAAAACGCCGTGGACAACGTGGGCCGCATCATCACCGACCTGCGCCCCAGCATCCTGGACCACCAGGGGCTATGGGCGGCGCTGGAGTGGCAGGCACAGGAGTTCGTGCAGTCGGCCGAACTGGAGCTGGCGTGGCAGATGGAGGTGCCTGCCACCCTGCACTTGCCCGAGCCTGCCGCCATCGCGGTGTTCCGCATCTTTCAGGAGATGCTGAGCAATGTGGGCCGCCACGCGCAGGCCAGCGCCATCGACATTGCCATCGACGTGCAGGACGAGATGCTGCAACTGCGCGTGCGCGACAACGGCGTGGGCGCCACCCGCCAGGCCCTGGAGGCGCCCACCGCCTATGGCGTGATGGGCATGCGCGAGCGGGCGCGGCAGCTTGGGGGCCGGTTGAGCATCACCAGCGAGCCGGGGCAGGGCTCGTGCCTGCAATTGCTGATTCCTCTGGAGCTGTCATGAATTCCGTGGTTCGGGTGTTGATCGGTGATGACCACCGCATCGTGCGGGAGGGGCTCAAGCAGGTGCTGGGCGACCCGGCCAATGGCGTGCCCGAGATCACTGTGGTCGCCGAGGCCACCCAGGGCAGCGAGGTGCTGGAGCTGGTCGCCGCCTTGCAAGGGCCCACGGGAACACCGGGGCTGGACCTGGTGCTGCTGGACATCGCCATGCCGGGCATGGACGGCCTCGAAGTGCTGCAGGCGCTGCGCAAGGCCTGGCCTGCATTGCCGGTGCTGATGCTCAGCACCTACCCCGAGCGGCAATACGCGGTGCGCTGCATCCAGATGGGCGCGGCGGGCTACCTGCACAAAAGCGCCGATCCCGACGACATGGTGGCCGCCGTGCGCAAGGTGGCCGCTGGCGGGCGCTACCTGACGGAGGCGACCGCGCAAGCCCTGGCAGGTGCACTAGAACGCACCGGGGTGGTGCGTACCGCACAGCAGGGCACGCCCGCCGGGGTGGACGCGCTCTCCTATCGGGAGCACCAAGTGTTCCGCCTGCTCACTGCCGGGCAGAGCGTGAGCGAAATTGGTGCGCAGCTCAAGCTCGCGCCCAACACGGTGAGCACCTACCGCGCCCGCATCCTCGAAAAGACCGGCGCGCGCAACGATGTGGAGCTTGCGCTGCTGGCGCGTGGCGCACCGGCAGAGTGAATTCGGTGCGTTGCACGACCGATTTGTAGTGCTGGCCCTACACGCTGTAGACACCACACCCACGAATTCATGACAGCGGGCCGACACCGGCAAAAACTGGCCCGCGCTTTGCGTAACGCCTGGCACCAACTTCTTCGAGGTGTGCCATGTCCGAATTCTTCTCGCCCTACGATGCCGACCGCCCGTTGATGCTGAAATGCAGCTGTGGCCGCGACCACACGGTGGCCGACCACCACACCGAGGTGTCGGCCGATGCCGCCGCAGCCACCCTGCGCCAGCGCAGCGAGACCCGTGAGTTCGAGCTCTACAGCAACGAGTTCATCGAAGCCACGCTGGTCAAGGCGCTGTTTCCGCAAGACGCAGTGCGCCGCCGCTTCATCAAGGCGGTGGGCAAGGGCACGGCCATGGCGGCCATCGCGAGCGTGTTGCCAGTGGCCAGCATGCAGGCCATGGCGCAAGAGAAGCAGGGCGCGCTGGAGAAGACCAACCTCAAGATCGGCTTCATCCCGATCACCTGCGCCACCCCGCTGATCATGGCCCACCCGCTGGGCTTCTACAGCAAGCAGGGCCTGAGCGTCGAAGTCACCAAGACGGCCGGCTGGGCACTGATCCGCGACAAGATGATCAACAAGGAGTACGACGCCACGCACTTCCTGAGCCCCATGCCGCTCGCAATCTCCATGGGCCTGGGCTCCAACGCCACGCCGATGAACGTGGCCACCATCCAGAACGTGAACGGCCAGGCCATCACGCTCAGCCTCAAGCACAAGGACAACCGCGACCCCAAAAACTGGAAGGGCTTCAAGTTCGCGATCCCCTTCGAGTACAGCATGCACAACTTCCTGTTGCGCTACTACCTGGCCGAGGCGGGTTTGAACCCCGACACCGACGTGCAGCTGCGCGTGGTGCCACCCGCTGAGATGGTTGCCAATCTGCGTGCGGGCAATATCGACGGCTTCCTCGGCCCCGATCCTTTCAACCAGCGTGCCGTGTTCGAGGAAGTCGGCTTCATCCACCTGCTCACCAAGGACCTGTGGAACGGCCACCCCTGTTGCGCCTTCGGCACCAGCACCGAGTTCATCCAGAAGAACCCCAACACCTTTGCCGCGCTGTACCGCGCGGTGCTCACCTCGGCCGCGATGGCGCGCGACCCGGCCAACCGCGAGCTCATCGCCAAGGTGATTGCGCCCCAGGCCTACCTGAACCAGCCCGAGGCCGTGCTCAACCAGGTGCTCACCGGAAAGTTCGCCGACGGCCTGGGCAAGATCCAGAACGTGCCGGACCGCGCGGACTTCGACCCCATGCCGTGGCAGAGCATGGCCGTGTGGATGCTCACGCAGATGCAGCGCTGGGGCTACATCAAGGGCGATGTGGACTACAAGCAGATCGCCGAAAAGGTGTTCCTCATCACCGATGCGAAAAAGCAGATGAAGGCGCTGGACCAGAAGGTGCCCGAAGGCGCGTACCCCAAGTTCAAGATCATGGGGCGCGAATTCGATGCCGCCAAGGCGAGCGAGTACGCAAAGAGCTTCCCCATCCGCAAGGCGGCATGACATGACTCCCGCCAAGAACCTCAACCTGCGCGCGGGCCTGTTGTCCGTGCTCATCTTCCTGGCCCTGCTGGGAATCTGGTACATCGCCACCGCTTCTTCGGGCGCGGGCAACAGCACGGCCGGCATGACCGCCGAGCAGATCGAGTACGCCAAGATGATGGGCAAGGACCCAGGCGCCAGCGCCAAGGGCAGCGGCTTCCCCTCACTGGCAGAGATGGGCCGTACCGTGTGGGGGCACGTGTCCAACCCGTTCTATGACAACGGCCCCAACGACAAGGGCATCGCCATCCAGCTCGCGCATTCGCTGGGCCGGGTCGCGCTAGGGTTCGGCCTGGCCTGCTTGGTGGCGATACCGCTCGGTTTCGTCATCGGCATGTCGCCGCTGCTGCGCCGTGCGTTCGACCCGTTCATTCAGGTGCTCAAGCCCATCAGCCCGCTGGCGTGGATGCCGCTTGCGCTCTACACCATCAAGGACTCATCGATCTCGGGCATTTTCGTGATCTTCATCTGCTCGGTGTGGCCCATGCTGGTGAACACGGCGTTTGGCGTGGCATCGGTCAAGCGCGAGTGGCTCAACGTGTCGGCCACGCTGCAGGTCAACCCGCTGCGCAAGGCCTTCCTGGTGATCTTGCCCGCCGCAGCGCCCACCATCCTCACGGGCATGCGCATCAGCATGGGCATCGCCTGGCTGGTGATCGTGGCGGCCGAGATGCTGGTGGGCGGCACGGGGATTGGCTACTTCGTGTGGAACGAGTGGAACAACCTGTCGCTCACCAACGTGATCTTTGCCATCCTGGTGATTGGCGTGGTGGGCATGTTGCTCGACCTGGCCTTCGGCCAGCTGCAGAAGGTGGTGACCTATGTGGAGTGATGTCGCCCAGCGCCCGGCTGTTACAGCCCCTCTTGCCACTGACGCCCCGCAACGAAAGGCCTCTGCCGTGACCCAAGGCTTCCTCCAGATCGACCGGCTGAGCAAAGCCTTTGTGCCCGCCAAGCCCGTGTTTGCCGATGTGTCGTTCACGCTCGACAAGGGCGAATTCGTCTGCATCATCGGCCACTCGGGCTGCGGCAAGACCACCATCCTGAACGTGCTGGCGGGGCTCGACACCGCCACCTCGGGCACCGTCATCATGGACGGGCGCGAAGTGGCCGGCCCCAGTCTGGACCGGGGCGTGGTGTTCCAGAGCCACGCGCTCATGCCCTGGCTCACGGTGCGCCAGAACATCGCGTTTGCCGTGAAGTCGCGCTGGCCTGACTGGAAGAAGAGCCAGGTGGATGCGCATGTGGAGAAGTTCGTGGCGCTGGTGGGCCTGAGCCCTGCCATCGACAAGAAGCCGTCGCAACTCTCAGGCGGTATGAAGCAGCGCGTGGGCATTGCGCGCGCGTTCTCCATCCAGCCCAAGATGTTGCTGCTGGATGAACCCTTTGGCGCACTCGATGCGCTCACGCGCGGCACCATCCAGGACGAGCTGATGGCCATCGTGCGCCAGACGCAGCAGACGGTCTTCATGATCACGCACGATGTGGACGAAGCCATCTTGCTGGCCGACCGCATCCTGCTCATGAGCAACGGCAACGAGACGCCCGAGGGCTACCGCCCCGGCGGCATCGCCGAGGTGGTGGTGAACCCGCTGCCACGCGAACGTACGCGCACCAGCCTGCACCACCTGGACGGCTACTACGCGCTGCGCAACCACATCGTGGACTTTCTCGTCACCCGAGCCAAAGCCCACTGATCTTTTGAATAGCCAAGCCCTGTCGTGTTGCCCCTTTGGGGGTGGCAGGGAGTGCTGCACCCTGAAGTTCCTGTTCCCTGTTCCAAAACCCATCCCACCGAAGGAGCCATCACCATGAACCGCAACGACGTTACCGAAAAGATCATCAGCACCAAGGTCGCCAAGGGCCTGCAATGGGAGGCCATTGCCAAGAAGGTCGGCCAGTCCAAGGAATGGACCACGGCCCTGTGCCTGGGCCAGATGACCGCTACGCCTGAGCAGGCCAAGATCGTCGGCAAGATCTTTGGCCTCACGGCCGAAGAGCAGAAGTGGCTGCAGGTGGTGCCCTACAAGGGCTCGCTGCCCACGCCCGTGCCCACCGATCCGCTGATCTACCGCTGGTACGAGGTGGTGAGTGTGTACGGCACCACCATCAAGGAGCTGATCCACGAGGAGTTTGGCGATGGCATCATGAGTGCCATCGACTTCAGCATGGACATCCAGCGCGAGGCCAATCCCAATGGCGACCGCGTGAATGTGGTCCTGTCCGGCAAGTTCCTGCCGTATAAACAGTACTAACCCCCTGAGTCGCTTCGCGCCTTCCCCCTTTCTCTCGAATTGCTGCGCAATTCGGGAAGGGGGACACCGCCAGCGCGGCGGGGCGGCCCTTGCGCGGCGGTCGCTGGTATAGGCCGTGCTCGTTACACCGGCGTGGGCCTATGCATTGCGCCGAGTGGGGTAACGAATACAGTCAGAGCACCTTGACCGCCCGGCCGATGAACTGGATGGGGCCTGTGGGCTTGCCAATCGGCGAGCCCGTGGGCGGTTCCAGCGTCAGCTCGAACAGCTGGTTGGGCTGCAGCGGCGGCAGCTTGTCCAGCGGGATCTGCAGGGGCTGACCGGGCTGCACCAGGCCCAGCGATACGGGGCCGCTCCAGCCGTCGGCCTTGGTCCAGAACTCCAGGGCCTTGTCGGCCGGTACTTCGGCCACACCCAGCGGAATCAGGCTGATCTGCCGGGGCGAGCTGGCCTGCACCACCCAGCCCGGGGCCTTGTCCTGCGGCGCGACCAGCACCACCATGAACTGTGGCGGCGCGGCCACTGGGGCGGTGCGGGTGACGAGCACTGCCGCGAGCACCGCCGCCATGGCAAAGCCCGAACCGGCGAGGGCACGCCACAGGCCCAGGTGGTCCCACCAGCGCACGGATGGCTTGTGCTCGATTTTTGCGCGGGGTTGGGAGGCAACGGACGTCGCAGCCGGCTGTGCGCTGGTGGCCTGCAGCGACTGGTCGATGCGCGCCCACAAGGCAGCGGGCGGCGCGATGGGCTCTGCCAGCTGGGTCAGCGGCAGCAGGCGGGCTTCCCATTCGGCCACCGCGTGTTGCAGTGCTTGGTCACCTGGCAGGCGTTGCTGCACGCCCTGGCGCTCGGCAGCGGGCAGGGTGCCCAGCACGTACTCGCCGGCCAGCACGCTCAGGTCTTCCGGCAAGGGGGTGGCCGGTGTGTTGCGCACGTCGGTCATGCCATGCACTCCCGAAGCGATACCAGGCTGCGCCGGATCCACGCCTTCACGGTGCCCAGCGGCGCGCCGAGGCGCTCCGCAATTTCGCCGTGCGAGCAGCCGTCCACATAGGCGTGCAGCACGCAGTTGCGGCGCGCGGGGTCCAGGGCCTCCAGGCAATGCTGCAGGCGGCCCAGGCTGGCGTTCAGCGCAAAGGTTTCCTCGACCTCGTGGTGGGCCTGCACAGACATGTCGGCCTCCAGGGCTTGGGTGGTGGTGTCGTCCACATCAACGTGGCGGCCCGCGTCGCGAACGGCGTTCAGGGCCAGGTTGCGCACCACGCTGTAGATCCAGCCGCGTGCGCTGCCCCGGCGCGGGTCGTAGCTGGCGGCGCGGGTCCAGATGTTCACGCAGGCATCGTGCACGATGTCCTCGGCCAGGGCCCGCTGGCGCACGATGCGCAGCGCCACGCCCAGCAGCCGCGCGCCCTCCTGTTGGTACAGGCGGTGCATGGCCTGCCGGTCGCCCGCTGCGCAGGCGGCCAGAGCGGCTTCGTAGTCAAAATCGCCAGGGGTGTCGGGCACGGTGTGCAGGCAGCGGGGCCTCGTCTAAAGAGTGGGCGCATCGTAGCCGCAAACCCGCCACCGCCTGGCGGTAGCCCCCGCTGGGCAGGGGATTGCGTGTGCGTGGTTTACGCGGCCTTCCAGAAGATGTAGTCGGCCTGGTACTTCACGATCTGACGCTCGCCCTTGTTGGCGGTGGTGCAGGCCGCAGCGGGTGCCACGCCGCCCTTGAGGGCCACGCGCTGGATGAAGGTCACGCCGGTCATGGCGCCCGAACCCATGGCGGGGTTGGCCTTGACGAGCTGGTAGGGCAGGTTACCCGTGCCCGAGGGCGCCACGGCCAGCTGGGTGGCTGTCAGCTTGGACCCATCGGCCGACTCCCAGGTGGCGGGTGGGCCGTAGTAGGTGCCCACTTGTTTGCCGCTGCGGTCATTCAGCACGGCCTTGGGGCCCACGAACACCCATTCGGTCTGGCCGGGCATGTTGGCCTTGTCGCGGCATTCGTAGGTGATCTCGCCCACGCCCACGGTTTCCATCGCCACCTTGTTGCCAGCCGGCACCTTGATGCTGTCGGGCAGGCTGTCCTGCGAATACATGGATTTGGAGGACGACGACATCATCGAGCCGCAGGCGCTCAGCAGCACGGCGGCAGCAATGGCGCCCGCCAGGGGGAGCAGGCGGGAGATGGGGGACGTGTGGATGGTCATGGCGTTTCTCTCTGGACTGTGGGTTGATAGGACAGCAGCAACAAGATGCGCTGCTGAAGGTACTACCCACGAAAACGCCGTTTGGATGCAGCGGATGCCAAAAATTTTTTGCCGATGCCAGCCCGGGCAAGATTGCAGCCCGGGCCCGAGGCTGCCTCAATGCAGGGTCAGCGGCTGGGTGGTGGTCTTGACCCGCACCACGGCCGCCCGGTGCTCATAGGGGGCCACCGGTTGGCCCAGGATGGCGGCCGCCAGCGTGCGCGCCTGCCGGGCAATCGGTTCGATATAGCGACTGCACTGCCCGTCGATGCTGATGCAATCGCCCAGTGCATGGATGCGGGATACGCTGGTTTGCAGCGTGCCTGCGTCCACCGCAATGCCATGGGTCCAATCAAGCCCTGCACTCTGCGCCAGGCGGTGGGGGGGCAGCAGGCCTGCAGCCACCACCACTTCGTCCGCCGCAAAACGCCGCCCGCTGGTGGTGGTGACGCGGTAGCGCGAGCCCAGTCGTTCCACCTGCTCCACCTGCAGACCGCCTTCAAAGCGGATGGACAGGTCTTTCCAGGCGTCCAGCAGCTGCGGGCCCGCCTGCTGGTCGTGCCAGCGCGCCAGTGGTTCGGTGGCCGTGTCCAGCAGCGTGATGTGGTGGCCGCCCAGGGCCAGGTCGTTGGCCAGCTCACTGCCGATCAAGCCCGCGCCGATGATGAGCACGTCCTTGGGCTGGTCGCCCAGGTGCTGGCGCAGGCGCTGGTAGGCGTCCAGGTGGTTGATGCGCCAGCACAGGCTGGCGGGCAAGCCCGGAGGCAAGGCGGCCTGCGCACCGTGGGCCAGCACCAGGTGGCCGTAGCGCAGCACGCCCCGCGTGGTGCGCAATTGGCGGGTGTCGGCGCAGATGCGCACGGCATGGGTGTGGGCCAGCAGGGTGACGCCCAGGCGGTGCGCCGCATCGCGACCGGTTTCGGACACGAGGGCCAGCGGGTCCAGCTGGCGCGCCATGGCCACCGACAGCAAAGGCTTGTCGTACCGGTCGCCCGCGCAGGCCGTCACCAGGGTGATGGGCAGCGTGGCGCTGTGTTGGCGCAGGGTTTCGGCCAGTTGCCAGCCTGCACGGCCCGCGCCGACGATGACCACGCCCGGCTCGCCACGCACGCGCAGGGAGACGGCTGGCGCTGCGCTGGCCTGCGCCCGCAGCGCCTCCAGCGTGGGGGCTTCGTACGGCGAAAAATCGGCCTTGGTCACGCCGCACAAGGGGCAGGCCCAGTCGTCGGGTATGTCCGCCAGCCGCGTGCCGGGCGGCAGGCCGCCATCGGGGTCGCCGTCGGCCTCGTGGTAGACGTAGCCGCAGGCGTTGCAGATGTAGCTTTGCCAGGGCGCCTGGGTGGCCGCGTCGGCAAACGCATCGCACAGCGCCTGCGATGCCGCGCTCAGCACGAACTCGGAGGCAACCGACGGCGTGGTGGCGGTGGGGAGGGCGGGCGTCATGTAGGCATCTCCTCGGTGCTGAGCCGGGCGATCTCCTTGCGCAGGTGCTTGATGGCGGGCGTGACGATGGCCACAAAGTGCGACTCGCGCACGCGCCGCTGCACGTCCGAGCTCATGAGGTAGCCGCGCGCACCCTGGTGCATCAGGGCCGACTGGGCGGCGCGCAGGCACAGCTCCGCGCCATGGGCACGGGCGTCCAGCACGTCGATGAAGAAATCAGTGCTCGTGTCGAACGGGGTCTGGGCCAGTTGCATGACGCGTGCAGTCAGTGCATCCAGCTCGGCCTGCAGGGCGTCGGGCCGGTCTTCCAGGAACTGGTTGACATGGCCCAGTTGGGCCTCCACCGCCCACATCGAGTCGATGGCGCCCTGGGTGATGCCCACGGCCATGCCACATTGCAGCATCACAAACGCAGCGCGGATGCGGGCGATGAAAGGCCGGGTAGGGTCGGCCATGGTGTCGGCCGTGCCGATGAAATGGTCCTTGAGCCGCAGTGCATAGGTGCCCGTGCCCTCCATGGCGGAGAAGCTGGGGCATTCGCGCATCTCCACGCCCGGTGCGTCGCAGCGCAGCAGGAACATCACCTCGCGCTGGCTGGCCGCACCGTCGGCCTCCACCACCGCCGCGATCGCGCCGCAGTAGTGGTCGGGCCCCAGGTTGCTCACCCAGGGCAGGGTGCCGTTGATGAGGTAGCCCCCCTCCACTGGCGTGGCCTTGAGCAGCAGGCTTTCGATCTGCGCGTAGCTCTTCATGGGGTTGGACAGCGCCGTGCCGCCCATGCCTGCGCCGCTGGCGTGGCGCTGCAGCACATCGCCCATCAGCGCGGGGTTGCCCGACTGCTGCAGGTACAGCCCACACACCGCCTGGCACCACATCATGAAGCCGGTAGCGCCGCACACGCGCGAGGCCTCGGCCATGGCGCGGATGGCCAGGCCGTAGTCGGCCGGGCCGGCCGTGCTGTCCAGGTGCGCGCTCATCGCGCCCACGGCGGCCAGCTGCTGCAGCTCCGCGCAGGGGTAGTAGCCGGTGCGGTCAATTGCCTCCACCTGCGCGGCCAGCGGGCCCTGGGCGATCTGGCGCACGGCGGCCAGCAGCGCATCGCCCCGCAGGGCGCCGTCCAGGTGGAGTTGGGGAGGGAGGTCGGCGGGGTTCATGGGGCTCCTTGGGTGCGCAGGGCGGGCTCGGTGGCGGGGCTCTTTAGTCCGCGAGGCTGATCTCGAACGGAATGGGGTTGCGCATGCTGTTGGCCACGGGCGAGTAGAAGTTGGCATGCTGCACGATCTCGTCCAGCACCTCGCGCGGTGCATCGCCTTCCACCAGCACCTTCACGCGGATCGCCTGAAAGCCCATCTCCGGCGGCGTCTTCTGCAATGCGCCACCCGCACCCCAGGCGGCGGGGTTGCCGATGTCGCCTTCCATGAACACCTCGATCTTGCTGAGCTTGACCTGCTTCCAGGTGGCCACGGCCGTGATGCCCACGGCCAGGCAGCCGCCCAGGCCCGACAGCACGATCTCGCCGGGCGCAGGCGCCGTGTCCTGGCCGAACAGGTGCAGGGGCTCGTCCACCACCACCGGCGCATGGTTGCCCACATAGCTCAGCGAGCGGTACTGCCCCTCCATCACCGTATGGACCTTGTTGGTGCCCCGGCTGGCAGGGTTGTTGCGGCCCTTGTCGGCAAAGGCCATCAGCCCGTCGCGGTCGATGGGGCGCAGGTGTGTGTGCACGGTGGTGACGGGGGCAGAGGGTTCCAGCAGATCGGTGGACATGGTGTTCCTTGGAGAAAGAGAGGGGAATGCAAAAAAGAAGGACAGGGTTCGCAGCGGGCCATGCCCGCTGCAACAACGCACGGTGCTCAGGCCGCCAGTGCCAGCGCAGGCTTTTTGGGGAACTTGACCAGCGGCAGCCCGCTTTCGATCGGCAACTTGTCGTCGCGCGACCATTCGTTCCACGAGCCGAAGTACATGCGCACATCGGCAAAGCCCGCCTGCTTGAGCGCCAGGAAGGTGTTGGACGCGCGTGCGCCCTTGAAGCAATACAGGTATACCGTGTCCGCCGGGCTGATGCCCGCCGTGGCGCATTCGGCGCGCACTTCGTCGGGCGACTTGAACACCGGACCCTGGGGCGAGGGCTTCATGAAGCGGTACCACTCCAGCCACTTGGCGCCCGGCAGGCGGCCTTTGCGCGGCGCGAAGTCCTTGCCATAAGGGCTGGAGCTGTCGCCAATCCACTCGTCCACATCGCGCACGTCCAGCAGCACGGTGTCGGTGCCCAGGGCCTCGATCACATCTTCCTTGGTCAGCATCACATCGGTGGTGGCCAGCTGGGTGGGGAAGATGGCGGGCGTGGGCACCACGGCCTCGGTGGAGACGGGCAGCTCTGCCGCCTTCCAGGCCGAGTAGCCGCCATTCAATACCTTGACCTTGGGGTAGCCCAGCCAGGTCAGCAGGTAGTAGCCCCGACACGACTGGCCGTAGCCGCTGTTGAGCGCATCTTCATAGAACACGGCCGTCTCGGCGCCCGACAGGCCGATGGCGCCCAGGTGCGCGGCAAAGGTGTCTTTCAGCTCCTGCAGGCCTTGGGGCGTGGAGGTGGCGAGATACGTGAATGTCTCGCGCAGGTTCACCGCGCCGGGGATGTGCCCCAGGGCATAGGTGTCGGCGTCGCGGGTGTCGATCAGCACCACAGGTTCTGCGGCTTGCAGGGCCAACAACTGGGTGGGTGAGATGAGGACGGCGTCGGAGGCGGTGGCGGTCACGGTGCTCATGGAAAACCTTTCGGTGCGGTGGTGGGCGGGATGCCTGCCTTCCTTATCGCAACAGGTGTGCCAGAGCGGGTGGAGATAGGTAAATTTGAATAAAAATGGCTGGAAGCGCTAGTGAAATATGCGCTGGCAGCTATTGATTTGATAGTGAGTGGGGTGTGGCCATGTGTCGGTAGCCAGGGTGGAGCAGACCGCGCCAGACACTGTGTCTACAAATTGTCGACACAGTGTCCGTCGTCACTTCAGACCCGCCTTGCGCAGCCGGTAGCTGAACTGCCGCAGCGTCAGCCCCAGGCTCTGCGCTGCACGCGACTGGTTGCCGTGGTGCTCGGCCAGTGCTGTCTGCAGCACCAACACGCTGTGCGACTGGGCCGGCGCGTAGTCACGCACCAGCGGCGCCGGGGCAATGGCTGGGCGTTCTGCTGCCGTGGTGGCTGCAGGAGGCTGTGGTGCGGGAGGCGAAGGCAACGGCACGGACGCAGCCGGCAGAAACCGGTCCAGCTCCGCCCGCGCCACCAGCGTGTCATTGGTCAGCAGCACCAGGCGTTCGATCACATTGCCCAGCTCGCGGATGTTGCCGGGCCAGGGGTGTTCTTCCAGCCGCGCCAGCGCGTCGGGCGAGAGGTTCACGTTGCGCTGGTGCGCCTGGTTGGCGCGGCTCACAAAGTGCAGCGCCAGCGCGCGGATGTCCTCGCGCCGCTCGGCCAGCGAGGGCAGATGGATCGGAATCACATGCAGGCGGTAGTACAGGTCCTGCCGAAAGCGCCCGGCCTCCACATCGGCCGCCAGGTCGCGGTGGGTGGCCGCCACCAGGCGCACGTTGACCTTGACCTCGCGCTGCCCGCCCAGGCGCACCAGCGTGCCCTCCTGCAGCGTGCGCAGCAGCTTGGACTGCAGGGCCAGCGGCAGCTCGCCAATCTCGTCGAGAAAGATGGTGCCGCTGTCAGCCTGCTCAAACCAGCCCGCGCGGGCTGTGCTGGCGCCGGTGAACGCGCCTTTCTCGTAGCCAAACAGTTCGGATTCGAACAGCGCGTCTGGAATGGCCGAGCAGTTGACCTTGATGAAGGGCCGATCGCGCCGCCCGCTGGCCAGGTGCACGGCGCGTGCGAACAGCTCCTTGCCCGTGCCCGACTGGCCCAGCAGCAGCACGGTGGCCTGGGTTTGCGACACACGCTCCAGCTCGCTCAAGGCCTGCAGCAGCGGTGGCGAGCTGCCAATGAGCCCGTATCGCGCGCTTTTGGTGTTGAGCGCATTGGCCAGCACGGCGTTGCGCGCCTGCAGCTGCCGCGTCTGCTCGGCCACCAGGGCTTCCAGCTGCAGCAGCTGCCCGACCAGCGTGGCCAGCACGCGCAGCACCGCCAGGTCGTCGTTCAGGTGGCGCTGGCGGCTGCGGATGCGGTGACAAGCCAGCACGCCGATGGGCGCGTTGTTGACCTCGACGGGCAGGGCGATGAAGGCCACCGTCTCGGGCGGCAGCTGGCTGCGCTCCACCGCGCGGGCCAGAAACAGCGGTTCGGCATCAATGTCCTGCACGATGGCAGGTTGCCCCGTGGCCAGCACGCGGCCGGTGATGCCCTCGCCCCAGGCGTACCGCCCGCGCTGCACCTCGGCCTGGGTGAGGCCGTAGGCGTGCTGGATGGAGGCGGTGCGCGGCGCGCCGGCTGGGGAGGAGGGAGCGTCGTCCACCAGCACGATGCGCCCCCGGTTCAGGCCCAGCAGTTCGCTCATCAGGTGCAGCATTTCGCGCAGCACCAGGCCGGGCGCCAGGCTGCGGCCGATGAGGCGCATCACCTCGCGCATCAGCAGCAGCTCCTGGGCGTGCCAGTCGGTGGGGCTGTGCGAGCGGGCCGTGCTGGAAGGGGAGGGCATGGGCGGTGGGGGCATGTCAGGGCGATTGCAAGTTCTGCGCCCGGGTGCATTAAAGTCGCCTGCGTCCCGCCATTTACCGACTTTTTCACCTTCTCGAAAGCCCCCACCATGACCACCCTCGGAACCCCTCTGTCCCCCCATGCCACCAAAGTCATGCTGCTGGGCTCGGGCGAGCTGGGCAAGGAGGTGCTGATCGCGCTGCAGCGCCTGGGCGTGGAAACCATCGCTGTGGACCGTTACGACAACGCGCCCGGCCAGCAGGTGGCCCACCACGCGCGCACCATCACCATGAGCGACCCCGCCCAGCTCAAGGCGCTGATCGAAGCCGAACGGCCCCACCTGGTGGTGCCCGAGATCGAAGCCATCGCCACCCCCATGCTCGAAGAGCTGGAAGCCGTGGGCACCGTGCGCGTGATCCCTACGGCCCGCGCAGCGCGCCTGACCATGGACCGTGAAGGCATCCGCGTGCTGGCCGCCGAAACGCTGGGCCTGCCCACCAGCCCGTACAAATTCTGTAATTCGCTTGAAGAGTTGCAGGCCGCGATTGATGGCGGGATTGGTTACCCTTGCATCGTCAAGCCCGTGATGAGCAGCTCCGGCAAGGGCCAGAGCAAGATCGACGGCCCGGCGGACGTCAAGAAGGCCTGGGACTACGCCATGGCCGGTGGCCGGGTGAGCCACGGCCGTGTGATCGTCGAGGGCTTCATCGACTTTGACTACGAAATCACCCAGCTCACCGTGCGGTCGGTGGGCGCCGACGGCCAAATCACCACCAGTTTCTGCGACCCCATCGGCCATGTGCAGGTGAGCGGCGACTATGTGGAAAGCTGGCAGCCCCACCCCATGCACCCCGCTGCGCTCGAAAAGTCGCGCCAGATCGCCAAGGCCGTCACCGACAACCTGGGCGGCCAGGGATTGTTTGGTGTGGAGCTGTTCGTCAAGGGCCAGGACGTCTGGTTCAGCGAAGTGAGCCCCCGCCCGCACGACACGGGCCTGGTCACGCTGTGCACCCAGCACCAGAGCGAGTTTGAGCTGCACGCCCGCGCCATCCTGGGCCTGCCGGTGGACACGAGTCTGCGCAACCCCGGCGCCAGTGCCGTCATCTACGGCGGTGTGGAAGCCCAGGGCATCGTGTTCGACGGCGTGGAAGAAGCGCTGCGCGTGCCGGGCACCGACCTGCGCCTGTTCGGCAAGCCCGAGAGTTTTGTGAAGCGCCGCATGGGCGTGGCGCTGGCGCGGGCTGAGAATGTGGACACGGCGCGTGCGAACGCCAAGCTGGCGGCGAGCAAGGTCAGGCCCCGCGTGGCCTGAAAGCCTGCGGCCGCTGTTGCGGCGGGCCGGTGCGACGACGGCGCTTCTGAAGGAGAAACCCCTGTGAGCCTGAGTGCGCGGATCCTGTGGCTGGTGCTGGCAGCCTCTTTGTTGCCTGTGCCGGCCCTGGTGTGGCTGCTGCTGGAGTTTCGGGTGACCACCACCGGACAGGCGCGCGACCGGCTGGTGGCCCGGGCAAGCATCATTGCCAGCAACCTGGACGACAAGATCGCTGGTACCGGGCAGCTCTTGTTTGGCCTTGGGCGCGTCCCCCTGCTGGCAGCGGGCGACAAGGCCGCCTGCTCTGATTTCCTGGCAGATGTCCTCAAGGAGCATCCTCAGTACACCGGCATCCTCACCATCCAGCCCGATGGCTCCTTGTTCTGTGATTCGCTGCGCAGTGGCCGTTCGCTGGACCTCCGGGATCGCAGTTACTTTCAGCGTGCGCTGACGGCCTCCGGGCCGGTGCTAGAAGCGGTCATAGGCCGCCTGACGGGCAAGGGAGTGCTGCAGGTGGCCTACCCGGTGCGCGATGCGGGAGGCGCGTTGCGCTTCATCCTGCTGGCCTCGCTCGACATGCAGGACTACGGGCAGGCCACGGTGCATGCACAGCGCTATGAGCGTATGCATCTGCAGGTATGGAATGCCGACGGTTCGGTGGTCATGGACTTCCGCCGGCCGGAGGTGGCGCCGCTGACCCTGGGGGACGCCGAACGCACTTTCATGTTGCAAGCGGTCGAAGGGCATGCCGTGATGGAGGGGGCCGATGGCGTGCGTCGCGTCTGGGTGCGCGCCCAGTTGCCGCGCGCACAGGGCTCGGATCTGCGTCTGGCCCTGGCCGTGCCCGAGGACGACCTGCGTGGCCCGGTGGAGCGCCAGTTCCGGAGCGCACTGCTGGGGGTGCTGGCACTGGCGGTCATCGTGTTCGTTGCTGCTTTTCTGCTGGTGGAATTTGCGGTGCGCCGCCATGCCATGCGCGCCATCCGCGCCATTGGCCGCATGGATGCTGGCAACTACGCCGAACCCATTGGTACACCCTATCCCCCGGGAGAGCTGGGGCAGGTGGCCCGGGCACTGGACCGGATGGCGGAGTCCCTGCTGCGCCAGCAGCAGTCCATCGCGCAACACACGGAGACGCTGGAGCGCCAGGCGCGGCGAGACCCCCTGACCGACTTGGCCAACCGCTACAGCCTCACGGAGCGGCTGGACGCGGCGTTGGACCGGGCGCGGGAGCAGGGCCACTGCGTGGCCGTTCTGGCCATGGACCTGGACCGGTTCAAAGGGGTGAACGACAGCCTGGGCCATGCCCGGGGCGATGCCTTGCTCAAGGAGGTGGCGGCCCGGTTGCAGGGTTGTGTGCGTCCTGGCGATGTAGTGGCCCGGCCGGGAGGGGATGAGTTTGTGGTGGTGCTGCCCGACCTGCCGGACCCGGCCGTGGTGGCGCCCATGGCGCGGCGCATTGTGCGGGCGCTGACCCTGCCTGTGGAGACCGGCACGTCCAGCTGGTTACTGGGCACCAGCCTGGGCATTGCGGTCTTCCCGCAGGATGGGGACTCCGGGGATCTCCTGCTGCGCAATGCGGATGTGGCCATGTACGACGCCAAGGACCTGGGTGGGAACCGGCTGGCTTTCTTCAGCCCGCACATGACGGAGGTGTTGACGGAGCGCCTGCGGGTGGAGGCGGGCCTGCGCCATGCCATCGAGCACGACGGGCTGCGCCTGCACTATCAGCCCATCATGGATGCGCGGACGGGGCGCGTGTCGTCGGTGGAGGCGCTGGTGCGGTGGGCGGACCCGGAGCGTGGGCTGGTGTCTCCGCTGCAGTTCATCGGCATTGCGGAAGAAACGGGGCTGATCGTGCCCCTGGGCGAATGGGTGCTGAACGAGGCCTGCGCGCAGGCACGCCGGTGGCTGGATGCCGGTTGGGGGGAGATCCCGGTGGCGGTGAACCTCTCGGCGCGCCAGTTCCAGGAGCCCGAGCTGGACCAGGTGGTGGACCGCGCCTTGCAAAGCACCGGGTGCCCACCCCGGATGCTGCAATTGGAGATCACTGAAAGCGCGATCATGGAGCCCGTGGAGGAGGCCCTGCAGACCATGCAGCGCCTCACCGCTCTGGGTGTGCAGCTGGCCATCGACGACTTCGGCACCGGCTATTCGTCACTCAGCCAGCTCAAGCGGTTTCCGGTGCGCAAGCTCAAGATCGACCGCTCTTTCGTCAACGACCTGGGGAGCAATGACCGGGGCGAAGCACTGGTGGACGCCATCGTGGCCCTGGCGCAAAAGCTGGGCCTGCGCACGGTGGCCGAGGGCGTGGAAACCGAGCACCAGGCACAGTGGCTGACCCGGCTGGGGTGCGACGAACTGCAGGGCTATCTGTTCTCGCAGCCTTGCGCACCGCAAGCCCTCGAAGGCTGGTGGCAGGGGCGGCTGGCAGACCGCCCTGCCGACCTCACTCCCGGATCTGCCGCCCCGTGAGCTTGAGGAACAGGTCTTCCAGATTGGCCGGCCGGTGCAGCGTGCGCAGGTGGCCGTGTGCGGCCAAGGCCTGCAGCAGCGGCTGGGCGTTCTGGGTGTAGAAAAACACGGTCTCGCCGCTGATTTCCACGCGGGCGGCCAGGGCGCGCAGCGCGGTGTCTTCGGCCATCTGGACGGCCCCCACGCCGAACACCTCCACCACATCCGGCTCCAGGTGCTGGGCGATCAGTTCGCGCGGGCGGCCTTCGGCAATCTTGCGGCCGTGGTCCAGCACCAGCAGGCGCGAGCACAGGCGCTCGGCCTCGTCCATGAAGTGGGTGGTCAGCAGGATCGACTTGCCTTGCTGCAGCAGCAGTTGCAGGCGCTCCCACATCAGGTGGCGGGCTTGCGGGTCCAGGCCGGTGGTGGGCTCGTCCAGCAGCAGCAGGCGCGGGTTGTTGACCAGGGCGCGCGCCAGCGAGAGGCGCCGCTTCATGCCGCCCGACAGCTCGCCCGGCTTGGCGTCGGCCTTGTGGGTGAGGGCCGCGAACTCCAGCAACTGGGGCACACGCTCGTCCATCACCGGGCCCTTCAGGCCGAAGTAGCGGCCGAACACGCGCAGGTTTTCGGCGCAGGTGAAGTCCGGGTCGAGGGTGTCGAACTGCGTGACCACACCCAGCTGCGCCTTGATGGCCAGTGCATCGCGGGGCATCAGCAGCGGGGCCGTGCCGGGCTGGGGCGTGAAATGCACTTCGCCCCCGTCTGGCGACGCCAGGCCCAGGCACATGCGGATGGTGGTGGTCTTGCCCGCGCCGTTGGGGCCGATGACCCCCAGGCATTCGCCGGGAGCAATGGCGAAGGACACGTCGTCCACCACCGTGGTCTCGCCATAACGTTTGCGCAGGTGCAGGGCTTCAAAAAGTGCGGTCATGGAGGGATTGTGTGCGACGAGTGCGTCCGTGGTGCTTGGGGACGGATTTTTGCCAGAATCTGCCGCAGGCGCTAGTGGGTATTGCGCCTGATGCTATCAAAACAGGACTGTTTGCCTCAGTCCGCCGCGACCAGCCGCCCCCGGCCCGCCGTCTTGGCTGCATAGAGGGCACCGTCGGCACGGGCCATCAGTTCGGCCAAGCCAGCTTCGCCCGGCTGCAGCACGGCCATCCCGGCGCTGTAGTCCAGCGCAAAGCCCAGCTCTGCCACGCTGACGGCATGCAGACGCCTGCGCAGTCGCCGGTCCAGGGCCAGTCCAGCGGGTGCGCTGTTGTGCAACAGCAGCACGCCAAACTCCTCGCCACCCAGGCGCCCGACCAGGTCGCCGCTGCGGCAGGTGTCGCCCAGCAGGCGGGCAAACAGTTGCAGTGCGCGGTCTCCGGCCTCGTGGCCGTGGGTGTCGTTGACCTGCTTGAAGTGGTCCAGGTCCAGCATCATTGCCGTCATGGGCAACTGGTGGCGTGCGGCGTGTGCCAGCAGGCTGCTGCCTTGGGTGGTGAAGCCTCGCCGGTTGAGCACGCCGGTGAGGCCATCGGTCATCGCCAGCGTGCGCAGCTTGTGTTCTGCCTCCGACCGCCACGCCACCAGCAGGGCGACGGTGCCCAGCACCAGGCTCACATTGGTGGCCACAGCAGCTGCCAGGTTGACGGGATGGGGCGTGCGAAAGCTCGGGTACTGGTCGGTGAAGGCGCCCAGCATGCCCCGCGCCAGCGTGAAAGCGGCCGACGTCAGCAGGCAGCCCATCAGCAGGCTGCGCCAGCGCAGGTTGGCCTCCACCACGGGCGCCAGGGTGGCGCGCGCAACGATGCACAAAATGGTGGCCATCAAAAAGTTGGCCCAGCCCACGCGCCAGGCGTAGTGCCCAAAACCCAGGGTGTAGCCCAGCGGGGCGGCAATCACCAACACCAGCAGCACGCGGCGCAAGGGGCGGGGGCCCAGCCATTCCTCCAGCGCCCGGTACAGCATCCACTGCGCGGCCGCGTTGCAGGCAATCGACAGGGTGGAGAGGGCCTGGTCCCACAGGGTGGCCGAGGCGATGATGGTCGACCAGGCCACCGCCTGCAGCAGCATGCTGGCCTGCATATTGCGGGCCGCGCGGCTCACGTCCCGGCCCATGATCAGCGGCAGCGCGGCCGAGATCATGAACAGGTTGGCCGCCATGACCGTCATGAGGGTGAGGAAATCCAGTGGCATGCGCAGCGGCCTCGGGCCTGTCGTTTACTGAAATGCGACCTCGGCAAAGCTGCGCAGCTTGCGGCTGTGCAGGCGGTCCACGCCGCCATTGCGCAGGATCTCGATGGCGCGCATGCCGATGCGCAGGTGCTGGTCCACCCGCTCGCGGTAGAAGTGGTTGGCCATGCCGGGCAGCTTGATCTCGCCATGCAGAGGCTTGTCGCTCACACACAGCAAGGTGCCATAGGGCACGCGGAAGCGGAAGCCGTTGGCGGCGATGGTGGCGCTTTCCATGTCCAGCGCCACGGCGCGGCTCTGGCTGAAGCGGCGCTGCGGCGTGTTGTCCGGCAGCAGCTCCCAGTTGCGGTTGTCGGTGCTGGCCACGGTGCCGGTGCGCATCACGCGCTTCAGGTCTGCGCCGCTGATCTGTGTGACATCGGCCACCGCCTGCTGCAGCGCCAGCTGGATTTCGGCCAGCGCCGGGATGGGCACCCACAGCGGCAGGTCTTCGTCGAGCACATGGTCCTCGCGCACGTAGGCGTGGGCCAGCACATAGTCGCCCAGCTGCTGGCTGTTGCGCAGGCCCGCACAGTGGCCCAGCATCATCCAGGCATGGGGGCGCAGCACGGCGATGTGGTCGGTGATGGTCTTGGCGTTGGCCGGGCCCACGCCGATGTTGACCATGGTGATGCCGCTCGCGTCCTTGCGCACCAGGTGGTAGGCGGGCATCTGCGGCAGGCGGGGTGGAGCGGCGCCCAGGTCGTCGCCAGCTTCGGCGCTCAGGCCCACACGGCGTGTGACCACGTTGCCGGGTTCGATGAAGGCAATGTATTCGCTGTCGGGTTTGGCCATCTCGGCGTGGCCCAGGCGCACGAATTCGTCGATGTAGAACTGGTAATTGGTGAACAGAACAAAGTTCTGGAACCACTCGGGCGCTGTGCCTGTGTAGTGGCGCAGGCGGTGCAGCGAATAGTCCACGCGCGGCGCGGTGAACAGCGAAAGCGGCTGCGCCTCGCCGGGCGCGGCCTGCCAGGTGCCGTTGGCGATGCCATCGTCCATGGCGGCCAGGTCGGGCAGGTCGAACACGTCGCGCATCAGCATGCGGCGGGCCTGTGTCAGCGTGCCCTCGATGTGGTCGTGCTCCGCAAATGAGAAATGGATGGGAATCGGGTGGGTGCTGGTGCCCACTTCCAGCTCCACGTTGTGGCTGGCACGCAGCAGGCGGAACTGCTCGGCGTAGTAGTTGGCAAACAGGTCGGGCCGGGTGAGGGTGGTCTCATACCGCCCGGGGCCTTCCACAAAGCCATAGGCCAGCTTGGTATCGGCCCGCGCCACGGTGGTGGTGTGCACCCGCACAAACGGGTAGAAAGCGCGCACCGGGCCCTCGGGCGTCTCGCCCGCCACAAAACGCTGCATGGCGTCGCGCAGGTGGCCAATTTGTTGCTGGTAGATGCGCTGCACCTGGGCCAGGGCGTCGGCCGGGTCGGTGTGGCGGGTGGGGGCGATGAAGTCGGGGATGAGGGGCATGCCGCTATTGTCCACAAGCCAGGGGGGCCAGTGGACAACTTGCCGCTATTGCGGTGGCTGGCGTTCCAGCCAGCTGCCGGTGGCCAGGGCATCCATGGGTACCGACACCACAAACCCCTGGATCACATCGCACCCCAGTTCCTTGAGCAATGCGATCTGCCCTTGCGTCTCCACCCCTTCCGCCACCGTCTTGAGCTGCAGGCTGCGGGCCATCTGGATGATGGCGGTGACGATGGCGACGTCGTCGGCACTGCCGGGGGTGTCGGTGACAAATGACCGGTCGATCTTGAGCTTGTCGATGGGGTAGCGCTTCAGATATGCCAGGGAGGAGTACCCGGTGCCGAAGTCATCGATGGAGATGCCGACGCCTAACGCCTTGACGGCGTGCAGGGTGTTCAGGGTCTGGCCAGTCTGGTGCATGAGCACAGACTCGGTCAGTTCGATCTCCAGGTATTGCGGTGCCAGCCCTGTTTCCTGGAGGACGGCGGCGATTTCAGCGGCCACATCCCGCTGGCGGAATTCGAGGGCCGAGAGGTTGACTGCCACGGGCACCTTGGCCAGGCCCTGGTCCTGCCAGGCTTTGAGCTGGCGGCAGGCTTCGCGCATCACCCAGCGGCCGATGGGCGTGATGAGGCCCCGTGACTCCGAGAACGCGATGAACTCGTCGGGCCCCACCAGCCCACGCTCGGGGTGGCGCCATCGCACCAGCGCTTCCAGGCCTTGCAGCGAACCGTCGGCCAGGCAAATTTGCGGCTGGTAGTGCAGCACGAAGTCGTTGCGTGCAATGGCGTCGCGCAGCAGGCGCTCCTGGTGCAGCACATCGAGGGCGCTGGCCTCCATGCTGGTGGCGTAGAACTGGCGGTTGCCGCGCCCGCTGTCCTTGGCATGCTGCATGGCCGCATCGGCGCAGCGCAGCAGCATGTCGGCGCTGCCACCGTGGTCCGGGTACAGGCTGATGCCGATGGACGGGGAGATGGTGAGCGGCAGCTGATCGACCGTAAAAACGCCGTGCATGGACTCCAGCAGCTTGTCGGCCACCATGGCCGCGTCATCGGGCGTCTGCACGTCGGTCAGCACCACCACAAACTCGTCGCCGCCGATGCGCGCGACCACGTCGGCATCGCGCACACCCTGGCGCAGTCGCTCGGCGACGTTGCACAGCAGCTGGTCGCCCGCATGGTGGCCGAGCGAGTCGTTCACGGTCTTGAAATGGTCCAGGTTCATGAACAGCACCGCCACACGGCCATGCCGCCGGCGCGCCAGCGACAGCACCTGCGACAGCTGCTCCATCAGGAAGTGCCGGTTGGGCAATTGCGTGAGGGGGTCGTGCAGTGCGATGAAGGCTTCGCGCTCCTGCGCTTGTTTGCGGGCTGTGATGTCGCGCACCACCACGATGCGGTAGTCGGCATGGTGCAGGGGCATGGTCTTGCCGACGACCTCGACGGGGATGGGATGCCCATCCTTGTGGCGGATGGTGACTTCGTACGGATCCTCCCGTCCGCTGCGGGTGTATTCCAGCGCGGTGGCGCGCCACTCGGGGCTGATGAAGTTGAAGATCGACAGGCCCAGCACTTCGTGCAGCGCAAATCCCGTCAAGCGGTACAGTGCCTCGTTGCCGTCGGTGATGATGCCGTCGCGATGGAACACGATGGCCTCGTCCGTGGCCTCGGTGAACTTGCGCATGCGTTCTTCGCTCTGGCGTACCTCGCGCTCGGCGCGCCAACGCTCGGTGATGTCGGTGATCAGCACAAAGGAGCCGAGCTGCAGCCCCGCGTTGCCAAAATGCGGGATCAGGTTGACCTCGATCATCCGCACCTCGCCGTTGGGCAGGGTTTGCTCGCGCGTGTATTTCACGCGCTCACCGTGTGAGCAGCGCTCCACGTACGGCTGGATGGCCTGCCAGGCCTTGTCGCCAATCGCCTCCTGCACGGTCAGGCCCAAGATGGATTCGGTGCTGTGGCCGTTGTAGGCGGCGTAGCCCTGGTTGGCGAACTGGCAGCGCAGGCCTGGCAGGTCGTAGTAAGCCATCAGGGCCGGGACCGAGTCGGCGATCAGGCGCAGCAGCGAGTCGCTGGAACCCCCTTGACCTGGCGTGTTGGCTGCGTTGGATGAGTCTGGCATGGACCGCTCGGTACGTATCTGTTTGTTATAGCCGATACACCTGACGGGGGCGTAAGGTAGTTGCCCGGATACCCCGCACCGGATAATCGGCCCATGACCTCCAAAGAAAACCAAGCCCGCACTGATTTCAGCGCGCTGGCCCTGAGCCCCGCCATTCTGGCCAACCTGCAGCAGCTGGGCTACACCACGATGACGCCCATTCAGGCGGCCAGCCTGCCGCCCGCCTTGCTGGGCAAGGACCTGATCGCCCAGGCCAGCACCGGCAGCGGCAAGACCGCCGCGTTTGCGCTGGCGCTGCTGGCCAACCTCAACCCCCGTCGGTTTGCGGTACAGGCCCTGGTGCTGTGCCCTACGCGCGAGCTGGCTGACCAGGTGACCACTGAAATCCGCCGCCTGGCGCGCGCCGAAGAAAACATCAAGGTCGTGACCCTGTGCGGCGGGGTGCCGCTGCGCGGCCAGATGCTGAGCCTGGAGCATGGCGCGCACATCGTGGTGGGCACGCCTGGCCGGGTGATGGACCACCTGGAGCGCCAGCACCTGACGCTGGAGGCGCTCAACACGCTGGTGCTCGACGAGGCCGACCGCATGCTCGACATGGGCTTCTTCGACGACATCGTCGTGGTGGCCAAGCAGTGTCCCAAAGAGCGCCAGACCCTGCTGTTCTCGGCCACCTACCCCGAGGGCATCGCCAAGCTGAGCGCCCAGTTCATGAAGTCGCCCGAGCAGATCACCGTGCAGGCGCAGCATGCCGAGGGCAAGATCGAGCAGCGCTGGTACGAGGTGAAGAACAGCGAGCGCCTGCATGCCGTGTCGCTGCTGCTCAACCACTTCCGGCCCGATTCGTCCATCGCGTTCTGCAACACCAAGCAGCAGTGCCGCGACCTGGTGGCCGTGCTGCAGGCCCAGGGCTTCAGCGCGCTGGCGCTGTTTGGCGAGCTGGAGCAGCGCGAGCGCGACCAGGTGCTGGTGCAGTTTGCCAACAAGAGCTGCTCGGTGCTGGTGGCCACCGACGTGGCCGCGCGCGGGCTGGACATTGCCAACCTGGCCGCCGTGATCAACGTGGACGTGACGCCCGACCCCGAGGTGCACATCCACCGCATCGGCCGCACGGGCCGGGGCGATGCCGAAGGGCTGGCGCTGAACCTGGCCAGCCTGGACGAGATGGGCAGCGTGGGCAAGATCGAACAACTGCAGGGCCGAGAGTCGCGCTGGTTCCCTGTGGCCGACCTGACACCGACCGGCAACGGCCCGCTGGTGCCGCCCATGGTCACCATCCAGATCATCGGTGGCCGCAAGGAGAAGATCCGTGCGGGCGACGTGCTGGGCGCGCTGACCGGCGAGATGGGCTACACCCGAGAGCAGATCGGCAAGATCAACGTGAACGACTTCTCCACCTATGTGGCGGTGGACCGTGCCATCGGCGCCCAAGCTGCCCAGCGCCTGAACCAGGGCCGGGTTAAGGGCAAGACCGTGAAGGCCCGCCTGGTGACGGGAACCCAGGACTTTGAGTAAAAAGCGCCGGATGCGCTAGTCAATCATGCGCCAATAGCTATCAATTTGATAGTGGATGCGCGTCCTGGACTGGCGGCATCAGCGCCGTGCTGCGGCAGCTTCCAGCATCCGCACCATCTCTCCAAAGCCCCGCTGGCGCGCCAGCTGCAGGGGCGTGTTGCCCTGCCGGTCGGTCAGTGCCTGGCTGGCCCCCGCCTGTAGCAAGGCTTGCAGTGTGGCCTGGTGGCGCGGACCGCCGTTGCCCAGCACGATGGACTCGATGAGCGCCGTCCAGTGCAGGTTGTTCACATGGTCCAGCGGCGCCCCGGAGGCGATCAACTGACGCACCACGCCGTCGTGCCCCAGGTGGGCAGCAGCGATCAGGGCCGTGCCGTCGTAGCGGCTGGTCACCTGTTTGGCGCTGGCGCCCAGCTGCAGCAGCACGCGCAGCGTGGCCTCGTCGTCGGCCACGGCGGCGATGGTCACGGCGTCGTAGCGGTCGTTCTCCAGCGCATTCAGGTCGGCCCCAGCCTGGGCAAGGGCGCGGATGGCATCGGCCTGCCGCGCATAGGTGGCCACATGCAGTGGCGTGCGGCCGTAGCCGTCGCGGGCATTCACGTCGGCCCGCGCTGCGATCAGCTGGGTGAGCCTGGGCACATCGCCCCGCGCCGTAGCGGCATGCAGGCCCTGGTAGGCCGCTGTTTCGGCCGCCGTGGGTGGCACCTGGGCCTGGGCCGGGGTGGCACAGGCCAGTGCGGCGGCTAGGGCGAAAACAAGATTCCACGGCTTCATGGGGGCCTCCGTTGAATGCTTAGGTGCCTGTGGTTGGGCTGGCTTACTTCAGCAAGTCCTGCACCTTGGCGATGCCCGCCACCGCGCACTGCTCGTCCAGGTGGCCGCCGGGTGCACCGCCCACGCCCACAGCGCCGATCACCTCGTTGCCCACCTTCACCGGCACGCCGCCGCCCAGCAGCAGGTAGCCGGGGATGTTCACCAGGTTGGCCGCAGCGGGGTTCTTCTGTGCGCCTTCCATCATGGCCAGCGTGGTGTTCTTGGCCGATGCCGAGGTGTAGGCCTTGAGGCGGCTCGCTTCCAGCGTGTGGGGGCCGGCGTTGTCGGCGCGCTGCACAGCGCGCACGGTGCCTGCGCGGTCCACCACGGTGGCCGTGACGGCGTAGCCGTTGGCGGTGCAGGTGGCCACGGTTTGCGCAGCGATCTGCGTGGCCAGGTCCAGCGACATGTTCTTTTCGGTGCGCACGCCGTCGGCGCTGGCGGCGGTGGCGATCAGGGACAGGGTGAGGGCGGCGACGGTGGCGAGGCGGTTTTGCATGGTGTTCTCCGGTGTTTCTGGGTCGGTGCCACCCGTTGTGGCGCCGTGGGAGAACTGTAGAAATGGCCGCCGTTTTCGGCCATTCGGGCGGCTACGCGCGGGCCTCCGTAGAACTACGGAAGGCCCATGCCGGCCGATTCAGGATGCGGCATCCACCAGCGCCGCGTACCGCCGGATCAGCTGCGCCAGCGACTCGGCCCCCAGCTTGGCAAACAGGTTGGCGCGGTGTGTTTCCACCGTGCGGGGCGATAGTTCGAGCGCCCGGCCGATTTCCTTGTTGGTCAGACCCTCCACGATCAGTCCCAGCACCTCGCGCTCGCGGGCCGAGAGCTGCGCAAAACGCTCGCGCGCCTGCTGGTCTGCCTGGTGGCGTTCGCGCGAGCGCACATGCTGGCGCACGGCGTTTTGCAGGGCTTCGATCAGCACCTCGTCGTCCACCGGCTTTTCCAGAAACTCGGCCGCGCCGGTCTTGAAGGCGCGGCGGCACATCTCCACCGTGCCGTGGCCGGTGAGCAGGATCACGGGCTGGTCCACGCCCTGCGCCAGCAGTTGCTCCAGCACCGTGAGGCCGCTGATGCCCGGCATGCGCACATCCAGCACGATGGCGCCGATGCTGGCGCGGTCAAACCCGGCCATGAAGGACTGCGGGTCGGCCCAGGTCTGCACGCGCAGGCCCACGGTGCTGATGAGCAGGGAGAGGCCCTCGCGCACGGCAGCATCGTCGTCCACCAGGTGGATCAGGGGCGAGAGGGAGGGGGCGCTATCGGTCATCGGTGGGTGGTGCGACGTTGAGGGTCAGCACAAACTCAGCCCCCCGTTGGGCGGCGGATGGGGGCGTGGCTTCGGGCGCCAGGCTCAGATGCGCGCCCATGGCTTGCGCCAGGCTCTCGCACAGCGTGAGACCCAGGCCCAGGCCGCCGTTGCGTGTGGTGTAGAAGGGCTCGAACAGGTGCTGGCGTGCTTCGGGCGGGATGCCGGGGCCGTGGTCGCGCACCGAAAGCGCCACCTGTCCGCCCCCAGCCTGCGCCATTGCAAGGTGCAGCTGGCGTTCAGCGGGGGGCACTTGTTCCAGCGCCTGCAGCGCGTTCATCAGCAGGTTGTGGATGATCTGTTGCAGGGCCACGGGTTCGGCCAGCACCGGGGGCAGGTCTGCGGCGGCCAACACCTCGGGCACCACGCCGCGCTGTGCCAGCTCGGGCTCCAGCAGGTGCAGCACGTCCTGCACGGCGGTGGGCAGTGCCAGGGGCTGGGCCTGACCGGCCAGGTCGGGCCGCTCCACCAGGCGGCGCAGGCGGCCCACCACGGTGGATGCGCGGCGCGCCTGCTCCACGGCGCGGGCCATGGCGGTCTGTGCGGTGTCGAGGTCGGGTGGGTCGTCGGCCAGCAGGCGCTGGGCGGCCTGGGTGCTGGACAGCAGGGCGGTCAGCGGCTGGTTCAGCTCGTGGGCCATGCCAGCGGCCAATTCGCCCAATGTGTTCAGCCGCGCCACCTGGCCCAGGCGCAGCAGCTCTTCGGCCCGCTGGCGCGCCACGCGCTGGCGCCACAGTGCGCGGCCTGCGGCCCACAGCGCTGCGGTCAGCAGGCACCAGCCCAGCATGCGCCACCAGGGCAGTTCGCGCAGGCCCACGGTGCGGCGGGCCACCACGTCCAGCGGCTGGCTGGCGGCGGCCAGCAGTTTGTGAAAGTCGTAGGTGCGGATGCCGCTGCCCTGGTCGGCCTGGCCGGGCTGCACCACAAAGGCCGTGCCGCCATGTTCCAGCGTCACGCGCACCGGGCTGGCGGCCATGTCCATGGGCCACTCGTCGGTGGGGATGGTGGTGCGCAGGTCGATGTGCAGCGCATAGCTGGCTGGCGTGCCCGCCAGCACCAGGTAGTAACGGCCTGCGGGTAGGTTCAGGCCTGCCGTAGCGGCGTGGCCGGTGCGCCGTGAGGTGGCCTCGGCTGCTGTCAGCTCGGCCTGCAGTGCGGGCGGCCAGTCGCTGTGGGCCGAGCGCTGCAGCACCGCCAGGATCTGCGGATACACCGACGTGAGGCGGGGCAGGGGCGATGCCGCGTTGTGCAGGTCATCCGCCGCAGTGGCTGGCTGCAGCAGTGCCAGCGTGGCCATGATGGCGTCGTGCTGCACCACGCGCTGGCTCAGCAGCCGGTGCACGATGCGCGCGTCGGTCTCAAACGCCGCGTGCAGCTGCTGCAGGCGGTCCACCACCAGCCAGCCGCAACCGATGCCGGCCACCGCCACCCACAACAGCAGGCTGGGCAGGTGCAGGGCGTGTCGGGGCAGAAGGCGGCGCCAGGCGGGGAGCATGCGCGGATTCTGGCATGGGGGCCTTAGAGCCTGTTCAACGGCGCTCAGATTCTGAACAGGTTCTTAAGGTGGCTCTGGTGTAATTTCAGACTCGCCTGTTTCCGCTCCTTCGCCCACCCGCCATGTCAGCATCTTCTCCCGCATCCCACCCCTGGCTTTCACCCCGCAACCTGTTGTGGGCCTCGGTGGCCGTGGCGGTGGTCACCATTGCGCTCAAGACGCTGGCCTGGGTGGTCACGGGCTCGGTGGGTCTGTTGTCTGACGCCATGGAGTCGTTTGTGAACCTGGCCAGCGCCATGTTTGCGCTGGCCATGGTGACGGTGGCGGCACGGCCAGCCGATGACGACCACCCCTACGGCCACCACAAGGCCGAATACTTTTCCTCGGGCTTTGAGGGCATCCTCATCATGGGCGTGTCGGCGGGCATTCTGTGGGCGGCCGGGCACCGCTTGTTTGACCCACAACCCATCGAGCAGGTGGGCTGGGGCCTGGGACTGTCGGTGCTCAGCTCGGCCCTGAACGGGCTGCTGGCCTGGGTGATGTTCCGCTCGGCGCGCGAGCACCGCTCCATCGCGCTGGAGGCCGATGCACGCCACCTGGTCACCGACGTGTGGACCTCGGCCGGTGTGCTGGTGGGCATTGCGGGCGCTGCGCTGACCGGGTGGTTGTGGCTGGATGCGGTGGCGGCCATTACCGTGGCGCTGAACATCCTGAAAGAGGGCGTGGAGCTGGTGTGGCGGTCGTCCCAGGGCCTCATGGATTCAGCGGTGGAGCCCGAGGTTCAGTCCACCATCGACACCACGCTGCAGCAGTTTGTGGCCGCCCAGGCGCCGGGCGCTGTGCGGTTCGACCATGTCTCCACCCGCCGCGCGGGCCAGCGCCAGTTTGTGGACATGCACCTGCACATGCCCGCCGACTGGACCCTGCGCCACGCTGCCGAGCTGCGCGGCCAGGTCGAGCGCGCGCTGATGACCGCCGTGCCCGGCCTGCGTGCCACCATCGAGCTGCTGCCTACCGACGTGGAGGCGCATTTCGACGACCCCCGTGACGATGTGAAGGATGCCGTGAAGTGATCAGCGTATTGCAACGTGTGCGTGAAGCGCGTGTGGATGTGGACGGGCAGACCGTGGGCGCCATCGGCGCGGGACTGCTGGTGCTGGTGTGTGCGGAGCGTGGAGACACCGAGGCCGAAGCCGACAGGCTGCTGGCCAAGATCCTGAAGCTGCGCATCTTTTCGGACGCCGCAGGCAAGATGAACCAGAGCGTGCAGGACATCGGTGGCGGCCTGCTGCTGGTCAGCCAGTTCACGCTGGCGGCAGACACCACCGGCGGCAACCGCCCCAGCTTCACCCAAGCGGCGGCACCCGATGAAGGGCTGCGGCTGTACGACTACTTGGTGGCCCAGGCGCGCAAGACACATCCCGTGGTGGCCACCGGTCAGTTTGCAGCCGACATGCAGGTGTATCTGGTGAATGACGGGCCGGTGACGATTCCGCTGCGGATGCCGCCTGCAGTTCAACAAAATTGATAGCTGCTGGTGCTTGTTAGATGGGCGCTAGAGGTTAGCTGGGTTCTGATGCTTGCAAAGAAACCAGTGGCGACACAGGCAAAAAACGAAACGCCACCGACGCCAGCGCCAGCCAGGCCGCAATGGCCAGCATGACGACCGTGTGTGCGTCCAAGCCCAGGCGCTGAGCGCCGGTGGCCACGATGCCGGTGAACCACTGCATCAGCGCCACGCCCAGGAACATTGCCATCGTGTAGGCCGACAAGGCCCGGCCGGTGAGTGCGGGCGGGTACGAGGCGCGCACGTCGGCGTACTGCAGCACGCCGTAGCCCGACAGCAGCCCCATCAGCAGGATCAGCACCACGCTGGCGGCAGGGTGCACCCGCAAAAATGCCAGCAGCGCGAACAGCCCGGCCATCAGCAGCGAGGCGTTGCCAATCCATCGCCGGCGGCGTTTGACGCCCGGGTCCAGCCGGCCCGCCAGACCGGGTGCAAACAGCGCAATCAACGACAGGCCCAGCGCGACGTTGCCGCTGTCCACCAGCGTGAGGTGGTACCGCTCCATCAGCAACGGCGCCAGCCACAGGCCCCGCAGCGACAAAAACGCGGCGTAGCCCGACATGCCCAGCAGCAGGATGCCCCAGGTGTGCGGCACCGTGAGCAGTTGGCCAAAGCCGAGCAGCGCCTGGCCCCAGGTTTCGCGATGCGCCGGGGGCGGCACCAGCGGGGCAGGCTCGTGCACTCGCAGCCAGATCAGCAGCCACGACAGCCCACTGAGCGCCGCCAGCACGGCATAGCCAGTGCGCCAGCCGCCACCGTGCTGTACCAGCCAGGCCAGCGGCGTACCGGTGAACAGCAGGCCCAGACCGCCAACTCCCATCGCCACCCCCGACAGGTAGGCAAACCGGTCGGCAGGGAAGTGCCGAGCAATGAACAGCGTGCAGGCCAGGAACGCGGGCGAGCAGCCCACGCCGATCATCAACTGGCCCACCATCAGCCACGCATAGCCGGGCGCTGCCGCCGACAGCGCGGCCCCGCCAATCGCCAGCGGGAACGCGGTCAGCACCGTGCGCCGCAGGCCCCACAGGTCCAGCCCCACGCCCATCAGCAACTGGGCCACACCGAACGACAGGCCGAACAGCCCGGCAAAGGCCCCCAGCGACCCGGGCGACAGCCCGAACTCTGCCGTCAGCCCCTGGGCCAGGATGGCAGTGGTGGTGCGAAACGCCTGGCTCAGCGCGAACCCGCTTAGCAGCGTGAGCAGCATGGCCCACAGTACGCGGGGCGGTAGGCGGCTGCTGCCCGCGGGTGAGGATGGAGGCGCCGACGAGGACGGCAAGGGGCTGCTGCTCACTGCCGCCAGAAGAACACCGCCGCCATCACCAGCCCGGTAGCCACGATGCCCCAGCGCAGCACGTTGGCCGGCAGCTTGCGCGCCACGCGGGCGCCGCCGTAGCCGCCTGCGGTGGCGGCCACCATCATCATCAGCGCCTGGGGCCACTGCACGATACCGCCTGCTGCGTAGATGGCCACCGCAATCGCGGTGAGCAGCGCAGAGACCAGGTTCTTCATGCCGTTCATGGCATTGAGCTGGGTTTGCCCCAGCAGGCCGAACAGTGCCAGCAGCAAGATGCCCAACCCGCCGTTGAAGTAGCCGCCATACCCCGCCACGGCCAGCATGCCCAGGGCCCCCTTCCACGGCGCGGAGGGGCCATGGGCCGACGCGCCGGCCCACTGGCGCAGCCGGGGCCCCAGGGCAAACAGCGCCGTGGCCGCCAGCAGCAGCCAGGGCACGACCTTGCGGAAAGTGGCATCGGGCGTGATCAGCAGCAGCGCCGCCCCGGCCGATCCGCCGATGAGGGCCAGCAGCGCCACTGCCCGCATGGACAGGCCAGGCGGTGGTTGCATGTCTTCCCGAAACCCCCAGGCCCCCGCCATGTAGCCCGGCAACAGCGCCACCGTGCCCGTGGCGTTGGCCACCACGGGCGGCACGCCGGTGAAGACGAGGGCGGGCAGGGTCAGAAAGCTGCCGCCTCCGGCGACGGCATTGAGGGCGCCAGCGACGAAGGCGGCGGTGAGCAGCAAAGAGGTGTCAAACATTCATCAATGGTAGGCGGTGGCGTGGACGCCGTTGGCGACAGCCTAGGTGCAACACCTTTGCCTGCAATGAACCTCGTCAGGGGTTCGCCCCCCTCGCCAGCGAGGCTCCCACCACCGATGCCATCAGTACAAATAAGCAGTGTCGGCTTTGATGGGGGCCACGCCGTACGTGGCACGGCTGGTACCTACGGCCAGGGTGCGGGCATCACTGGACAAGGCGACGCTGGCACCGAAGCGCGCAAGTGTTTCCGATTGGGGTGCCTTGAGGTAGGCGCGATGGCTCCACGTGGTGCCGTCGCGGCGGTAGACATTGACGGATCCAGCCCAAAATAAGGTTTCGTTGTTGGGGTTGCCATTGATGCCAGAGGCGTTGCTCGCTTCGTTGAAGTCGCCCAAGGCGAGCGTGCGGCCGTCCGCAGAAAGCGACAGCATCACATTGTTGGAAAAGCCCTGGTCGGCCATTTTGACCGGCAGTGCGGGCTGCTGCGTCCAGACGTCCCCCGTGCGTGTGAATGTTCGCAGCTGAACGTCAGTACCTGCTGAGCGGTCCAATACAGCCAGTGTGCTACCGTCCTTGGACATCGCAAAGGGATTGTGCGAAACCGGCTGCACACCGATGGTAGGAACGCGCCACACCTGTGTGGATGCACTCCAGGTATCGCCGAGCTGTGTCAGGACCGAGACGTCCTTGTCGGTATTCGCCGCAAGCAGTGTGCCGTCGCTGGACAGGGCTACAACCGCCCCAAAGCGAGCGATGGTTGGGTCAGCGCTGCTGCCTGGCAGGTGCGCCTGCTCGACCCAGCCGCCGTTCTTGCGGGCAAAGGTGTGAACGGCTCCCACGCCGCCCCCAAAAATGGTTTCGCCGATGAAGTGGAGCCCGCCCAGCACGGCGGAAGTCCCCAGGGTGAAGTTAGCGCCTTCTTCAGGTGCTCCTACCGCCAGCACGTTCCCATCGGCGGACAGCGCCACGCTGAAGCCAAAGTGTTGGGGGGTGCATGGAAATACAGCTGTGCCCGTGATGGTCCCTCGGCTGCAGGTCTCGACTTTTGCAGCCGTGTTGCGTGCTTTGATGTAGGCCCGTTGGATCCAGGTGCTGCCGTTGTCGGTGAAGATATACGCGGCCCCCGCGCCATACGCGTCGCGGTTGGTCGCATCGCCGTTGATGCCGCGCGCATTGCTTCTTTCCTCGGGCGCACCCACTGCCAGCGTGTGACCGTTGGCCGACAGCGCCAGGCTGGCGCCAAAGGCCATCTTTGCGGCGGGACTGCTGCCTTCCAGCCGTGCCCGCAGACCCCAGGCAGGGGCTGGCATGCCAATACCTGACTGGCTGCGGCTGAAGACGTACACCGCGCCCGCCCCTGCCAGGTCACCTGAACTGCCCTCGCGGGGCGAACCGACGGCCAGCGTTAAACCGTCGGCCGACAGGGCAATGGTGTTCTCGTAGGCTCCAAATCGCTTGGTCAGATCGCCGCCAGCAAGGTCGAACCGTCCTATGGCCTGGGTGATGTCGGGTGTTACCGCGGCAGTGAACGGGCCGCAGCCGCTCGCGTCGCAGGCGCGCAGCCGGTAGCTGGCGTTCACCCGCTCGTGCAGTGGCACCTGAATCCGCACAGTGTCGCTGGTGACGTTATTGGCGGCGCCGGTGCTTTCGAGCGCCTCAGGCTGGGGGCCTGCTGCGCCATCAGGGTCCTCGAACAGTTCGTAGCGCGTTGCGCCCGGGGTGACGGCCCAGCCGAAGTTGTAGGTCTTGGGGCCGTAGCTCGCCACGCTGAAGCCGGAAGGGGCCGGGAGTCCGGCGGGCGTTGATTCGCCACTGCTGCCCCCGCAGGCCGCCAGAACGAGTGGCGCCGCCAGCAGCAAAGCGCGATACAAGTAGGGCAGACCCGAATTCGCCGCGGGCGCAGGGGGGCGCTGGAAATGCATCACAGAGAAGACTCCTCAAAGAAAAGGGGGGAGACAGGCGCTGCGCGCGGCGGGAGTGCCGGCAGGTCTGCGAGACGCCCGCTGGAGGAGTCAATCGTCGCTTATCAAGGTACCGCCTGGCCCCGACAGACGCGAGCACTTTGTACCAAATGGTAAAAAGTGCGCCACTGCCCTCGGCAGTCGGAATGGCGTTCAGGAGGTCGCGTAAGGATCGGCAAAGCCCAGCTCGCGCAGGATGTCGGTCTCGTACGCCTCCATCTCCTCGGCGTCGGCCTCGCTCGTCTCGTGGTCCCAGCCCTGGGCGTGCAGCGTGCCGTGCACCAGCATGTGGGCGTAGTGTTCTTCCAGGCTCTTGTTTTGCTCCTTCGCCTCGCGCTCGATCACGGGGGCGCACAGCACCAGGTCGGCGGTCACCACCGGCTCCTGCGTGTAGTCGAAGGTGAGCACGTTGGTGGCGTAGTCCTTCTTGCGGTACTCGCGGTTGAGCTGCTGGCCTTCTTCGGCACCCACGATGCGCACGGTGATCTCCGCGTCGGTGGCCAGGGCGTGGCGAATCCAGCGCGTGACCTTGTGGCGGGGCAGCACAGCCCGGTGGGCGGCGGCTTCGTCAAACGCGCCAAACTGCAGCGACAGGGAGAGTTGGTTTAAGGACATTTGAGGTGTTTTAGGCTACTGGTGCGCGATGTATAAGCGTAAGCAGCTATCAAATTAGGAGTTCAGTCGCGGGTACGGGCCGCTGCGGCACGGCGGGGGGCGTCGTAGGCGTCCACGATGCGGGCCACCAGCGGATGGCGCACCACGTCGGCGCTGGTGAAGTGGGTGATCGAGATGCCCTTGACGCGCTTCAATACGCGCTCGGCGTCGATCAGGCCGCTCAGGGTGCCCTTGGGCAGGTCGATCTGGCTGACGTCACCGGTCACCACGGCCTTGGCGCCAAAGCCGATACGGGTGAGGAACATCTTCATCTGCTCGGGCGTGGTGTTCTGTGCCTCGTCGAGGATGACGAACGCGTTGTTCAGCGTGCGACCGCGCATGAAGGCCAGCGGCGCAATCTCGATGGCGTTGCGCTCAAACGCCTTTTGCACCTTGTCGTGTCCCATCAGCTCGTACAGCGCGTCGTACAGCGGGCGCAGATAAGGGTCCACCTTCTGCGCCAGATCGCCGGGCAAAAAGCCCAGGCGCTCTCCAGCCTCCACCGCCGGGCGGGTCAGCACGATCCGCTGCACGCTGCTGCGCTCCAATGCATCCACCGCACTGGCCACGGCGAGATAAGTCTTGCCGGTGCCGGCAGGGCCGATGCCGAAGGTGATGTCGTGCGTGGCGATGTTCTGCAGGTACAGGTTCTGCGTGGGGGTGCGCCCGCGCAGGTCCGCACGGCGGGTGTTGAGGATGATGGCGTCGTCAGGAGCCTCCAGCAGTTCGCTGTCGCCCGCCAGCATCAGCTGGATATAGTCCTCGCCAATGGGGCGCTCGGCCATCTCATACAGGGCCTGCAGCAACTCCATCGCCTGCGTGGCCTTGGCCTTGGGACCGTCGACCTTGAACTGCTCGTGCCGGTGCGCAATGCTCACCTGCAAGGCCACCTCGATGGTGCGCAGGTGCGCATCGGCCGGGCCACACAGGTGGGTGAGCCGGGTGTTGTTGTGGGGGGTGAAGGTGTGGCGCAGGATCACGCGGATAATTCCAGTCAGGCAACGGAAAACAGCAAGAACGGCGGCGCGGCATGTCATGCCCGCGTCGTCAAAGGACTTCAATGATAGGCAAATTGACCGGCACCCTGCTGGAGAAGAATCCCCCCGAGGTGCTGCTGGACTGCCACGGCGTGGGCTACGAGGTGAATGTGCCCATGAGCACGTTCTACAACCTGCCCGCCGTGGGCGAGCGTGTGAGCCTGCTGACACAGTTCATCGTGCGTGAGGATGCTCAGCTGCTGTACGGCTTTGCAACCGCCCCTGAGCGCCAGGCGTTTCGTGAGCTGATCAAGATCTCCGGCGTGGGGCCGCGCACGGCGCTGTCCATCCTGAGCGGGATGGGCGTGAGCGACCTGGCGCAAGCGATTACTCTGCAGGAGGCGGGCCGTTTGGTGAAGGTGCCGGGCATCGGCAAAAAGACAGCCGAGCGTTTGCTGCTGGAGCTCAAGGGCAAGCTGGGTGCGGACATGGGTGCTGTGCGTGGCGCGGCCACCAGCGATGCGCAAGCCGACATTCTGCAGGCGCTGTTGGCTTTGGGCTACAGCGACAAGGAGGCGGCTGCGGCGCTCAAGGCGCTGCCAGCGGAGGTGGGGGTGAGTGAGGGGATCAAGCTGGCGCTGAAGGCGTTGGCAAAGTAGTCACGGTTGGCTTTCGTCGCGGCGCATTTCAGTGTTCAATGATGATTTGTTTGGGGCCAGGGGAAAAAATGAAATCTAATATGTTCGCTCGTTTGGGGTGGGGGTTTGCGGCAGCGGCTGCGCTGCTGGCGGGGTGTGGAGGCGGGGGCCCGGAAGGCCTTGCACAGACTTCCTCTGCCGTGCTGCAAGTAGATGGGTGGGTGCAGCCTGTCAGTGCCGACCAGGGGGTGTCCAACGTCAAGTCGCGCAGTATGCTGGCGTCCCCGCCTGTACCCTCATTGGTGAGCCTGGGCGCTTTGGCCGAGGCCAAGGCAACTCCCGCTGGCGATGGCATCGGTCCGCGCCAAGTGGGCGTTGCGCGTGACGTAGCAGCTACCCGAGCCGCACCGCAAACATTGCAGCAGTTCCGTTGGACCCCCACTTCCAGCGGCGGTCAGGTGGCCGCTATCAGCTTCTCCGCCGAGGGGGCCTATGGCCTGCGCCTGGGGGTGGTCGCCCGAAAGCTGCCTCCAGGCGCTGTACTGCGTGTGTACAGCCAAGCAGATGCAGCCTCAGTTTTTCAGATTGCCGGGCATGAAGTGATGCAGCGCATTGAACGTAATGCGCAGGCGGGCGACACCTCGATCGACGGCCAGACCTGGTGGTCCCCGGACCTGGGTTCGCACGAGGTGACCCTGGAGCTGGAGTTGCCCGCTGGCGTAGCCCCGGACGCAGTGGATATCTCGGTGCCACGCGTCTCCCACATCTTCGAAAATCTGTCGATTCCCACAGAAGGTGAACTGACTGCCAAGATCAACGAGTCGGCTTCGTGCCAGTTGGACGCCAGTTGCTATGAGGCCTATGCCAACCAGCGCAACGCCGTTGCCCGCATGATCTTTACGTCCGGTGGTGGGACCTATGTATGTACTGGTACGTTGCTCAATGACGCGCAGTCTTCTGGCACACCGTACTTTCTGACGGCCAACCATTGCATATCCACCCAGACAGAGGCGTCTTCGCTGCAGACCGACTGGTTTTACCGTGCTCCGACATGCAACAGCCGCACCCTTTCCAGCGCAACCACCAAGCGTCTGAATGGTGCGGTGTTGCTCTACGCGACGGACGTTACCGACACGGCGTTGCTCAAGCTCAACGACACGCCGCCAGCGGGGGCCTTCTTTGCCGGGTGGGATGCCAGCACGCAGGCCACGGGCGCGTCGGTGGTGGGCCTGCATCATCCCAGGGGTGATTTGCTCAAGGTGAGTGTTGGCGCATTGAACAGCTTGACTTCCTGCACGGCCACCAGTGGAACCCAATTCCAGTGCGTGGGTTCGTCGGGCAATTTCTATCGTGTGAACTGGAGCCAAGGTACCACCGAAGGCGGTAGCAGCGGTTCAGCTCTGTTCAAAGGCGGCACCCAGGTCATTGGGACACTGTACGGTGGCAGCGCAAGCTGCACCTCCATCTCGTCTCCCGAGTTCTATGGCCGCTTTGATGTCGCATACAACACGGCGCTGAAAAACTGGCTGTCGTCTGGCCAGCCGCAGACACCGTCGTCCGGAGTGCGTGTGCCCGTCTACCGTTTTTTTAACGGCACCACGGGGGCCCACTTCTTCACCACCAGCGCAGCAGAGCGCGACAACACCATCGTGAATTTTCCGGTGTTCAATTACGAGGGCATTGCGTTCTATGCCCAAGCGGCGCTGCAGTCGGGTAACAGTGCGGTGTACCGCTTTTATGGCCTCACCGGCGGGGCACATTTTTACACCATCAATCCTGCAGAGCGGGATAGCGTGCAACGCAGTAACCCGGATTTCCAGCTGGAGGGCATCGCTTGGTACGCAATGCCCAGCGCAGCAGGAGGTGGGATTCCTGTCTATCGGTTCTACCGTCTCTCGAAAGGCGTGCATTTCTATACGACCAGCCCCTCAGAGCGGGATTTCATCCAGGCCAGCATGCCTGACTACCGCTACGAAGGAGTCGCTTACTACGCCTGGGCGAACCAGTAAGTAAGCTACGGCAATGACCATCCAGACCGACGACTTCACCCCCGCCCCCGCCAAACGCGTCATCTCCGCAGTTCCCGTTTCCCCCCAAGAGGAGGCCATCGAACGTGCCCTGCGCCCCAAACTCTTGCAGGAGTATGTGGGGCAGGCCAAGGCCAGAGAGCAGTTGGAAATCTTCATCGGCGCGGCGAGGAAGCGGGGTGAGGCGCTGGACCATGTGCTGCTGTTCGGCCCGCCCGGCCTGGGCAAGACCACGCTGTCGCACATCATCGCGGCGGAGTTGGGCGTGAACCTGCGCCAGACCAGCGGCCCGGTGCTGGAAAAGCCCAAGGACCTGGCGGCGCTGCTGACCAATCTGGAAAAGAACGACGTTCTCTTCATCGACGAGATCCACCGGTTGTCACCCGTGGTGGAGGAAATCCTCTACCCTGCGCTGGAGGACTACCAGATCGACATCATGATCGGCGAGGGGCCGGCAGCGCGCAGCATCAAGCTGGACCTTCAGCCCTTCACCCTGGTGGGCGCCACCACGCGTGCGGGCATGCTGACCAACCCGTTGCGCGACCGCTTCGGCATCGTGGCGCGGCTGGAGTTCTACACGGCCGAGGAGCTGGCGCGCATTGTCCAGCGCAGTGCCGGGTTGCTCCATGCACCCATGGATGAGGAAGGTGGCTTCGAGATCGCCCGCCGCTCGCGCGGCACACCGCGCATTGCCAACCGGCTGCTGCGCCGGGTGCGCGACTATGCAGAGGTCAAGGGCGATGGGCGCATTACCAAACCCATTGCCGACAAGGCGCTGGCCATGCTCGATGTGGACCCGCAAGGCTTTGACGTGATGGACCGCAAGCTGCTCGAAGCCGTGATCCACCGCTTCGATGGCGGCCCCGTGGGGCTAGACAATATCGCGGCCAGCATTGGCGAAGAGGCCGGCACCATCGAGGACGTGATCGAGCCCTACCTGATCCAGCAGGGCTTCCTGCAGCGCACGCCGCGCGGGCGCATTGCCACGCTGGCGGCGTTCCGCCACCTGGGGGTTACGCCGCCGAAGGCGAGCGGGCAAGATCTGTTTGGGGTGTGAGGGGCGTGGCAGAGCTGGGCTCTGCGCGGGCTGTGCCCCGCAGCATGCCTGCCACGATCAGCGCCTGCGCAGCGTAATACGTCGCCAGCACCCAGACCTGCGCCATGGGCAGGGGCGTCACAAACCGGTTGGTGGCCAGCAGCGAGTCGCTGAGCATGAAAAACCCGGCGCCGATGGCGACACACAGCGAAGCGGCGTCGCGCAACACGGTGGCGCGGCCAATGGCCTGGGCCGCCATCAACGCAATCACCAGCACATAGGCCGCGACGGGGGCGCGGAGTGCAGGCGGCAGGCCGCCCGTCCACAGAAAGGCGTACATGGCCACGCCGATGCCCAGTGTGGCCACCAGCGCACCCCGGTGCGGAAACCACGCCTGTCCACTTTTGAACAGCGCCACATAAAACAGATGCGCCACCAGAAAGCTCACCAGGCCGGGGATGAAGAAGCCCTGGAACATGAGAAACACATCCCCCGCCAATGACCCGCCCAGGGCCGCGATCAGCAAGACCCAGGGAGTTTTTGCGCCTGGTGCACCTCTTGCGCTAGTCGAATATGCACTGGCAGCTACCAAAATAATAGCAATCGCCATGGTCAGCGGTTTGAACAGCCAATGCCATTGCGTGAACTCCAGCGCACTGGTGGCCGTGGCCAGTGCCGCGCTTTGCAGAATCAGCGCCATCAGCATGCGAAGGCGCCCCTGCATCACAGCGCCCAGCGACCATTGCACTGTCAGCAGCACGGCGAACCAGACGGCGTTGTGCGCCAGCGGCGCCGCATCGGCCTGCCACAAAAAGGCCGCCACGCCCCCGAGCAGCAGCACAAACTGCACCAGTGCAAACCATTGCACGGCGCGCGACATCGGTGGGTGGTAGAGCGCCATCTGCGCCATGCTGAAGGCCGGCTTGGGAAAGCGCTCCGCCACATCCGCAGGCCGCCAGCCCGGCGGCTTGATCCAGACCTTGAGCTTGTCGAGCCAGCTGCGTGCGTGCCAGCTGTCGTGCGCCAGCCCCGCGTACACCTGGGCGTTGGCCCACAGTGGGTCCCAGCTATTGAGCAGGCCGCGGGTGCCATACACACATTTTTCCTGGTCGTCTTCGTCCTTGAAGGTGCCGAACATCCGGTCCCACAGGATCAGGATGCCGCCGTAGTTCTTGTCCAGGTAGGCGTCGTTCACTGCATGGTGCACCCGGTGGTTGCTGGGGCTGCAAAACCAGCGGTCAAACCAGCCGAGGCGCCCCACCTGCTCGGTGTGCACCCAGAACTGGTAGAGCAGGTCAATCAGCGCCACCACACCGAACACCAGGGGCGGCACGCCCGCCAGTGCCATGGGCACATAAAAGATCCAGCCCAGCAGCGCGCCCGAACTCGTCTGGCGCAGCGCCGTGCTGAGGTTGTAGTCCTGGCTCTGGTGGTGCACCGCGTGCGCGGCCCACAGCACCGCCGATTCATGCCCCATGCGGTGGAGCCAGTAGTAGCAGAAGTCGTAGAACACCAGCGCCAGCAGCCAGCCGGGCAGGCTGGTCCAGAACGCATCGTTGCGCCACAGCGCCACATGCTCGAACAGGGCCGTGTAGATGCCGATGCGCAGCAGCCGCGTGAACACTGCGCTGGTCTGGCTCAGCATGCCCAGGCTGATGCTGCTGACGGCATCGGCCAGGCGGTAGGTGTTGCGCTGGCGCTTGAAGCCAATGGCCAGCTCAAGGGCGATCAGCAGGAAGAAAACGGGTGTGGCAAGGACGATGATCTGGCTGGGGCTCATGTTGCCGGATTGTGGTCCAGCAGCCAGCTCACACCGGGGCAGGTGAACCCCTATAGCGCCGGTTTTTAGAGGGCTGCGCCTATGTCAGCGCTCCCCGTGCATCCACCCGGATGATGCGCTCCACCGTGCCGGCCGCCAAACCGCCGCGCACGCCGATCAAAAAGTCATGCAGATTGACCGTGGGGTCGCAATGGCCAGGGATGAGCCAGAGCATGTGTCCCAGGCTGGGCAGGCGGGCATCGGGAGCGTCTGCGTAGAGCAAGCCATGCTCGTCGCCCCCGTTGGCATAGCGCAAGGTGCGGTCGGCGGGCAGCAGGGCCACCGTGGGCAGGCCGGAGTCAATGGCGTGGCTCTTGTGACCGGCGTCGCACACGGCGTGGGTGTCGCGCACCGACACCACCTGGGTCTTGACGTACAGCGCATGTTCAAACGCGGGCTGCGCGGGATCGCGTTCGTTGCGCGCGTAATCTGCGTCCATGAACAAAAACGAGCCCGCCTGCAACTCGCCAAACACGCCGCTGGCGGCCTCGTGAACCAGGGTGCCTGTGCCTGATCCGGTAATCAGCGGCACGGGCAGCCCGGCGGCTTCGATGAGCTGGCGCGTGTGATCCGCCGCGCGAACGACAGCGGCGATGGTCTCGCGCCGACCCACGCTGCTGGCCAGGTGCTGGGCGCGCCCATGGTAGGCCTGCAGCCCCGCAAACCGCAGGCGGGGGCTGCGCGACACGGCCAGCGCGAGAGGCACGGCGGCCTCGCCCGGCGGCACGCCGCAGCGGCCCTGGCCCACGTCGATCTCGACCAGCACATCAATGCCCGCGTCGCTGCCGTGCTGCGCCATGGCTTCGGCCAGGCGTTCGATGCCATCGATGTGGTCCACGGCCACGCCCAGGCGACCGCCGCGTGCCGCCAGCAGCGCCGCCAGCCGCGCCACGCGGTGCAGCTTGGGCATGGCAATGACCTGGTTGGTGATGGTGATGTCATCCACCCCACCGGCGGCCAGCGCCTCGGCCTCGGCCACTTTCTGCACACACACGCCCTGGGCGCCGGCACGTTGCTGCAGCAGCGCGAGTTCGGCGCTCTTGTGCAGCTTGGCATGGGGGCGCCAGCGCACATGGTGCTTGCGCGCGAAGTCGGCCATGCGCTGGATGTTGCGGTCCATGGCATCCAGGTCCACCACCAGGGCGGGGGTGTCGATAGCGTCCACCCGCTGGCCGATGGTGGATTGCAATTCAGGCGTGGTTTTCATCGCGCAGGACAATCTGGTCAAGGTGTTGGGTGTCCGCCCAGCCGACGAGGGTGAGGCCGTCTGGCGTCCACAGCAGGCGGTTGATGGCGGCGTTGGAGAGTTGCCATGTGCGCGGCGCCTGGATGTCCTGGCGCGTGGCCAGGCGGTACAGCACGTCGAGCACGCCGCCGTGCGCCACCATCACCACCTGCTCGCCCACATGCTGCTGTGCCAGCGCGGTCACGGTGCGCTCGATGCGGTCACGCAAGGTGACGAGGGACTCACCGCCCTCGGGCGTGTAGTGGGGATCGCGCTTGCGCCAGCGCAATGCGTCCTCGGGCAGTTCGGCCTCGATTTCGGCAAACGTGCGGCCCTGGAAGTGCCCGAAGCTGCGTTCGCGCAATCCCGGCTCGGTCTTCAACGGGGCGCCTGTGGTGTGAGCCACGGCCTGGGCGGTGGCGTGCGCGCGTTGCAGGTCGCTGGAGTAGATGGCTGCAATCGGCTCGCCCACGAGGGCCTGCGCGACCTGGGCGGCCTGCCACAGGCCGGTGTCGTTGAGCGGGATGTCCAGGTGGCCCTGGATGCGGGTGTCCACGTTCCAGGCGGTTTCGCCGTGGCGGATGGCAACGATGCGGGTGGCGTGCATGCAATAGACGGGCGTAGAGGGAATCAGTGTGAGGGCGGAGCCAATGGCAGGCGTACTTGCCGTGGCCCCCCGGGCGGCTTCGGAAAGCCGTTGAGTGCGGCGTCGAACAGCACGCCATAGACGGCCGGATCGCTCACCCACACATCTTCGTGCACGGCGGAGGTTTCGTACACGACGGCCTGGGTGCTGGCGTCGCGCATCACGATGCTGACCGCGCGGCGGTGCAGGGGTGTGGGCTCGCCAAAACGCCACATGCCATGCACCCCCCAGCCCCGTCCATACCAGCCGCCCATGCCCCAGGGGCCGGGGCCGTAAGGGCCGTACGGGCGGAACGGGTCATAGCGCGGCACGGCGTCGGCCTGCACGCCCAGCTGCACCAGCAGGCGGGGCGCAGCATCGTCGCGCTGCAGACCTGCTCCGGCCAGGGCCTGTTCGGCCAGTGTGGTGATGGTGTCGAACGAAGGGGCCTGCTGCGAAGGCAGGCGCTCAATGCGGTACGTGGCAGGTGCGGGCACGGCCGCCAGCGTTGAGAAGCTCTGCACCTGGCCCTCCACCACGCGGGTGGTGCTGCAGCCTGCGAGCAGGGTGACGGTGAGGCCCAGGAGCAGGGCGGGAATCCATCGGCGTTGTGTCATGGTCAGAGTGTCCTGAAACAAGGATCTCTGTGAGAGTGCCGCAGCCCGCCAGGGTTCACGACAGTTGCACCACCTGCACGCCGGGCAGCGATGGCGATGGCGCCGCAAACTCTTCCTTGTCAAAGGCCTTGTCGCCGTCTTCGCTGGCGATGCCGGTGGCCTTGGCGTTCTTGAAGTCGTACAGGCTGCCGTCCAGCAGGTGCGAGGGCACCACATTCTGCAGGGCGTTGAACATGTTCTCCACGCGGCCGGGGAAGCGCTTTTCCCATTCGCGCAGCATCTCGCCCACCTGCTTGCGCTGCAGGTTCTCTTGGCTGCCGCACAGGTTGCACGGGATGATGGGGAAGTTGCGGTGCGCAGCCCAGCGGGCGGTGTCTTTCTCAGCCACGTAGGCCAGCGGGCGGATCACCACATGCTTGCCGTCGTCGCTGACCAGCTTGGGGGGCATGCTCTTCATCTTGCCGCCAAAGAACATGTTGAGCAGCAGCGTCTGCAGGATGTCGTCGCGGTGGTGGCCCAGCGCGATCTTGGTGCAGCCCAGCTCATCGGCCACGCGGTACAGAATGCCCCGGCGCAGGCGGCTGCACAGGCTGCAGGTGGTCTTGCCCTCGGGGATCAGCTTCTTGACGATGCTGTAGGTGTCCTCGTTCTCGATATGGAAAGGCACGCCGGTGCTGGCCAGGTACTCGGGCAGCACATGCTCAGGAAACCCCGGCTGCTTCTGGTCCAGATTCACGGCCACCAGGTCAAAGTGGATGGGCGCGCGGGCCTTGAGCTTGAGCAGGATGTCCAGCAGCGCGTAGCTGTCCTTGCCACCCGACATGCACACCATGACCTTGTCGCCTTCTCCAATCATGTTGAAGTCGACGATGGCCTTGCCGACTTCGCGGCACAGGCGCTTTTCCAGCTTGTGGGTTTCACGCTCGATCTTCATGCGGGCGGCGCCGCTGGCGGCTGCCTCTGCAGGCTCGTCGGCCCAGCCGACGGGGGCGAAGAGGGCGGGGTTGGTGGTCGGGGCTTCGTTCACTACGGTGCTCATGGGGTCACCACTGTCCTGTCTCGACGCGAATGGCCACTTCGCAGTCGTCAAAAATTTCGAGTTTGGCAATCTTCACCCGCACGCCCAGCACGCCGGGCAGTTGCATCAGGCGGTTGGCCAGCTTGCCGATCAGGCTCTCCAGCAGGTTGACATGCTCGGCCGTGCACTCGTCGATGATGATCTGGCGCACACGCCGGTAGTCCAGCACATGGCCAATGTCGTCGTCGCGCGGGGCCAGCGGCTGCACGCCCAGGCTCAGTTCGGCATCGACCTGGATGGGTTGCGGGTCGGTTTTTTCGTGGTCGAGGATGCCCAGGTTGGCATCGAAGCGCAAACCGGTGAGCGTCAGGATCTGCGTGCCAGTCATCTGGGAAGGGGTCTGTGTCATGGTGGGGGCTCGTTGTGTGCGCAAGCGCTGGGCTCACATCAACGAGAAGTCGCGGTCAAACTTCATCAGGTGCTGGCCGCCATCGACCAGCAGCGTGGTGCCGGTGATGGAACGGTTCTCCAGCGCAAACTTCACCGTGGCGGCCACGTCCTCGGCGGTGGAAGAGCGGCCCAGGGGGCTGAGGGAATGCAGCTGGGCGAACTTTTCGTCGCTCAGCATATGGCTGGTCAATGTGAGGCCGGGTGCCACGCCCACCACACGCACGCGCGGCGCCAGGGCCAGCGCCAGCATGGTGCCGGCGGCTTCCAGCGCGGCCTTGGAGAGCGTGTAGCTCATGAAGTCGGGGTTCTGGTTCCAGAGCTTCTGGTCCAGCAGGTTGACCACGGCGCCCTGCGCATCGGCCTCACCCGCCGCCACCCGGTCGGCCACATGCTGGTGCAGGGCCTGGGCCAACAGCACGGGGGCGGCGGTGTTGCTGCGCAGATGCTTTTCGAGCGCGGCAAAGCCAAAGGTCCCTACGTTGTCGTGTTCGAACAGCGAAGCACTGTTGACCACCGCGTCCACGCTGCCAAAGTGCGCCACCACGCGGGGCAGCAGGCCGCGCACGGCGGCTTCGTCATCAAAATCGGCCTCAAAATGGGCGCTTGCGCTAGTCAATCTTGCACATTCAGCTACTGTATTGATAGCATTTTGCGCTGACGAGCGGTAGTGCACTGCCACCTGCCAGCCGCCGGCAGCCAGGGCCAGCGCAATGCTGCGGCCCAGGCGCTTGGCGGCACCGGTCACCAGCACGGTGCGGGGGCGGTGGGGAAGGGGAGGGATGGACATGTGGGGGACAATGCGGGCCGTGACCCAAAGACCCGACAGTTTAACGACCGCCCTGCACCAGCACATCACCCAGGCCATTGCCGCCGAGGGTGGATGGCTGGGTTTTGATCGCTTCATGGCCTTGGCCTTGTACACGCCCGGCCTGGGCTACTACGCCAACGATTCCACCAAATTCGGTGCCATGCCGGAGTCGGGCAGCGACTTCGTGACCGCGCCCGAGATGACCCCACTGTTCGGCCAGACCCTGGCCGTGCAGGTGGGCGAGGCGCTGGCCCAAACCGGCACCGACGAGGTCTGGGAGTTCGGCGCGGGCTCGGGCGCGCTGGCGCTGCAGTTGCTGGATACGCTGGGCGACCAGGTGCAGCGCTACACCATCGTCGATCTGTCGGGCAGCCTGCGCGCGCGCCAGCAGGCCAAACTGGTGGCGCATGCCCACAAGCTGCGCTGGGTGGATGCCTTGCCTGAGAAATTCAGCGGCGTGGTGGTGGGCAACGAGGTGCTCGATGCCATGCCCGTGCAACTGCTCGCCCGCCACGGCGGCCAGCAGGGCGGTGTGTGGCATGAGCGCGGCGTGGCGGTAGCTCAGGACGGCAGTTTTGCCTGGGCCGACCGCCCCACCGACCTGCGCCCGCCCATCGACATCGAAGGCCCGCAGGATTACCTGACCGAGATCCACGCCCAGGGCGAAGGCTTCATGCGCATGCTGGCCGACCGGCTCACGCGCGGCGCCGCCTTCTTGCTGGACTATGGGTTTGGCGAAGACGAGTACTACCACCCCCAGCGCCACATGGGCACCGTGATGTGCCACCAGGGCCACCTGGCCGATGGCGACCCGCTGGTGGCGGTGGGGCTCAAGGACATCACTGCCCACGTCAACTTCACCGCCATGGCGCTGGCCGCGCAGGAGGCGGGCCTGAACGTGCTGGGCTACACCACGCAGGCGCATTTCCTCATCAACTGTGGGTTGCTCCCCAAAATGGAGCTGCTACCACAAGCGGGACGGGCGACAGCGGCCAAATTGATCATGGAACACGAGATGGGCGAGCTGTTCAAGGTGCTGGCCGTGGGGGCAGGCGAGCCCTGGGAACCCGTGGGGTTTGCGCACGGGGACCGGTCGCACCGGTTGTGATCCAGGTATTCGTGTGCTTCGAGAAAGATAGCTGCAGGCGCTTGGTGGGCAAGCGCTAGAGCCGAATTTGGCTTGAAGTTTCCTTGGCTTCGACCGGTTCAGCCTGAACGGTCGGAGATCTTGTGGGAGCTCCCCGCCACCAGCGTCATCCCATCGCTGCGGTCCTTGAGTCCTACCCCCGTGAGCCCCAGTTGCCGCGCCTCCTGGCACAGCCACCACAGGCGCGCAGCGGCGGCGGCGGGGGGCAGGCCTTCCGGCCGCACGTTGGAGATGCAGTTGCGCTGCGCATCGTTGCGCCCCACCTGCGGGTGCCAGGTCAGGTAGATGCCCAGGCTGTCGGGCGAGCTGAGGCCCGGCCGCTCGCCGATCAGCACCGCCACCAGGCGCGCGCCCAGCAGTGCGCCCACCTCGTCACCCAGCGCCACGCGGGCCTGTTGGGCAATCACCACGGGGCCCAGCTGCCAGCCTGCGGGCGCCTGTTGGCAAATCGCGTCGATGAGCGGTGGCGCCTGCCGCGCCACGGCCAGGGATGAGAGGCCGTCGGCCACCACCAGCAGCAGGTCCACGGGGCGGCCGCCGTTGTGCTGATCGCCCAGTGAGCGCAGCGCCTGCGCATCGGTATCGCACAGCCGCCGGCCCAGGTCGGGGCGCAGCAGGTAGGTGGCACGGTCGGGGGCGGCGCTGTGCACGGGGAGCGTTGCGCAGCCCTGGGCCTGCAGCTGGGTGGCCAGCGCTTCGGCGTCCAGCGGGATGTGCACGGCATCGCGCGCCTGCGCATGGGCCAGGCCAAAACGCAGCAGCTCGGCCGTGGGCAGGGCTGCGCCCGCACGCCCCAGGGCCAGGCGTGCCTGGGTGTGGGCGCGCAGGTCGTCCCAGGGGTCGGGAGGGATGCCGTGTGGCGCTGGTTCGTGTGTCATGCGCCCAGCCTCCATTGCCGCATTTGTGCCAGCGCCGGGTGTTGATCGTGGGCAGGCAGCAGGCGTCCGCCTGCATCGGTGACGTGCATGCGCTGCAGCCACGCGCCAAACTCGGGTGCGCACTGCAGGCCCAGCACCTCGCGCAGATACAGCGCGTCGTGGAACGAAGTGCTCTGGTAGTTGAGCATGATGTCGTCCGCCCCTGGCACGCCCATGATGAAGGTCAGGCCCGCCGTGCCCAGCAGCGTCATCAGCGTGTCCATGTCGTCCGAATCGGCCTCGGCGTGGTTGGTGTAGCAAACATCGCAGCCCAGCGGCACTCCCAGCAGCTTGCCGCAGAAGTGGTCTTCCAGGCCCGCGCGGATGATCTGCTTGCCGTCGTACAGGTACTCGGGCCCGATGAAACCGACCACCGTGTTGGTCAGCAGCGGCGCAAACGCGCGGGCGACGCCATACGCCCGCGCCTCGCAGGTCTGCTGGTCCACGCCATGGTGCGCGTTGGCCGACAGGGCGCTACCCTGGCCGGTTTCGAAATACATCACGTTGTCGCCCAGGGTTCCACGCTGCAGTGAAAGCGCAGCATCGCGCGCCTCCTTCAGCAGCGCGAGTGAAATACCAAAGCTCGCGTTGGCCGCCTCGGTGCCCGCAATCGACTGGAACACCAGGTCCACCGGCGCGCCTTGCTCCACCATCTGGATGGTGTTGGTCACATGCGTGAGCACACACGACTGGGTGGGGATCTGCAGCCGCTCGATCACATCGCCCAGCATGTGCACCAGCCCCGTCAGGGCGGCGATGCTGTCGGTGGCGGGGTTCACGCCAATCACCGCGTCGCCCGCGCCATACAGCAGGCCGTCGATCATCGACGCCGCAATGCCGCGCAGGTCGTCCGTAGGGTGGTTGGGCTGCAGCCGCACGGCCAGGTGGCCCGGCAGGCCGATGGTGTTGCGAAACCGCGTGACCACGCGGCACTTGCGCGCCACGGCGATCAAGTCCTGGTTGCGCATGAGCTTGCTCACGGCCGCCGCCATCTCGGGTGTGATGCCGGGTGCCACGGCGGCGAGCATGGCGCTGTCGGTGCCGTGGGCCAGCAGCCAGTTGCGGAAGTCGCCCACCGTGAGGTGGGCGAGGGGCGCGAACGCGGCGGCGTTGTGGGTGTCGAGGATGAGGCGCGTGACCTCGTCGCTTTCGTAGGGGATGAGCGCCTCGCTCAGAAAGCGCGTCAGGGGGATGTCGGCCAGGCACAGGCGCGCGGCCATGCGCTCCACCGCCGATGTGGCTGCCACGCCTGCGAGGGCGTCGCCCGAGCGCAGCGGCGTGGCCTTGGCCATCACTTCGCGCAGGTCGCTGAACTGCCAGCGCTCGCCCCCAATGGTGTGCTGGTAGGCCATGGTGTGCTCTGCCCCTGTGAATGCCTCAGGCCACTACGATGTGACAGCCCGCTGCCTGCAGTGCCGAGAAGGCGGGCAGGGCGCGGGCGCCTGCGTCGGTGACCAGCGTGCCCACGTCGGCCAGGCTGGCATAGGTCACGCGGCTGGCTTGCCCCACCTTGCTGTGGTCGGCCAGCAAGATCAGCTCCTTGGCCTGCGCAGACATGGCGCGGGCGATGGCGGCCTCGTGGTGTTCAAAGCTGGTGGCGCCACTGTGCACGCTGATGCCCACGGGCGATAGCAGGGCCACATCGGCGCGGTAGCGGTGGATTTCGGCCACGGTGGTGTCGCCGTGCGTGGCCTGCACGGCAGGGTCGGTGCGGCCACCGAGCAGGATCACGTCGTTGCGTGCGCTGCGCCCGGCGTCGGCCGCTGCCAGCTTGAGCGCCACGTTCAGCCCATTGGTAATGATGGTCAGGCCCGACAGGCTGGACAACGCTTCGGCCAGCAGGGTGGTGGTGCTGCCCGCATCAATGAACAGCGTTTGCCCCGGCTGCAGCAGCTGCAGGGCGGCGCGGGCGATGGCGCGTTTTTCGCGCTCGCGCACTGCCTGGCGCACGGCCAGCGGGGGTTCGGGCTCTGGCCCCTGGGCCACCACGCCCCCGTGCACGCGCCGCAGAATGCCCTGCGACTCCAGCGCGAGGATGTCGCGGCGCACGGTCTCGCGCGACACATCCAGGTCTTGCGCAATGCGCTCGGTGCTCACCCGCGAGAGCGTGGACAGCAGGGTGCGGATGCGGAGGAAACGTTCTTCTTGCAGCATGGGGCGATGTTAGGCGGGCTTGGAGCCTGGGGCGCGTCGGACGCGGCGCTGCGTGCCAAAGTGCAGCAGCAGCGCCAGCGACCCCACCACCGCCATGATGCAGGTAGAGAACGCGGCCGCCTGCGAGGTCAGCCCCGCTTCATCCAGCCGCATCACCGTCACCGCCCCCATGGGCAGCGAGGGCGTGATGAGGAAGATGACCGCCGACAGCGTGACCATGGAGCGCATGAACAAGAACACCAGCACCGCCAGCAACGTAGGCAGCAGCGCGGGCAGGTACACATCGCGCAGCACGCGGGCGGTGCTGCCGCCCAG
>Ga0207976_100102_pt1 | contig 83665 bp, 76 predicted proteins | sample LakWasMe94_HOW11_2_FD_183916 | JGI IMG/M metagenome (GOLD analysis project Ga0207976, IMG submission 183916) | Freshwater sediment methanotrophic microbial communities from Lake Washington under simulated oxygen tension - Sediment Metagenome... | ecosystem: Environmental > Aquatic > Freshwater >...
TGGAGCCGCGCGATCAGCAGCAAGGGCACCATCAAGGCCACGCTGGGCTCGGTCAACATCCCCGTGGTGTGCGCCGGTGCACTGGTCACGCCGGGCGACGTGATCGTGGCCGACGACGACGGTGTGGTGTGTGTGCCCGCCGCCCGCGCGGCCGAGACCCTGGCCGCCGCGCAAAAGCGCGAGAGCTTTGAGGGCGAGAAGCGCGCCAAGCTCGCCAGCGGCGTGCTGGGCCTGGACATGTACAACATGCGCCCCGGCCTGGAGAAGGCGGGCCTCAAGTACATCGATTGAGCGGTTTTTCAGTCTTTTGGGCTGCAGGCGCTAGTCAATCATGTGCCTGCAGCTATGTAATTCATAGCAAACAGCTTCTTTTTTCCATGCGTTGTTCCGTGTCTCCCGTTTCTCTTTCCCGCCGTGTGGGCCTGGCCGTGGGCCTGGCCACAGCCCTGGGCTGTGTGCCCCAGTTCGCCTCGGCGCAGGCGTTTCCGTCCAAGCCCGTGCGCATCATCACGCCGTTCCCCGTGGGTGGTGGGCCGGACGGCGTGGCCCGCCTGGTGGCCGACAAGTTGTCCAAAAGCTGGGGCCAGCCCGTGGTCGTCGAGAACCGCCCCGGTGGCAACGGCTTCATCGCCATCGACGCGTTCAAGCGCGGCGCCAAGGATGGGCATGACCTGATCGTGCTCGACAACGTGCACCTGGCCGCCTACCCCAGCCTGTTCAAGAAGCTGCCTTACGACACGGCCAAGGACTTCGACACACTGCTGCCGCTGTTCAAGACCTACTTCTTCTTCACCGTGGCCGCCAACAGCAAGTACAAGGCCGTGAGCGACATCGTGGCCGACGCCAAGGCCAACCCCGGCAAGCTCAACTACGGCTCCTGGTCCATCGGCAACCCGGTGCACCTGGGCTCCGAGCTGTTTGAAAGCGCCACCGGCACGCAGATGGAGCACGTGCTCTACAAAGAGACCACGCAGCTTTACACCTCGGTCTCCACCGGCGAGCTGTCGTTTGCGCTGGGCAGCGCTGCCACCGCAGGGCCACTGCAGCGCGCGGGCAAGCTGCGCTTTCTGGCCGTCACCGCGCCGCAGCGCCTGGCCAGCTTTCCGGATGTGCCCACCGTGGGCGAATCGGGTGGCCCCAAGGGCTTTGAGGTGACGGGCTGGAACGCCATCGCCGTGCCGCCCGGCCTGCCCGCTGCCGTGACCGACAAGATCCGCAAGGACATCGAGCAGGCCCTGTCCGGCGCCGATGTGCAGGAGAAGTTCAAGAGCTTTGGCTACGAGCCCTTCCCCACAACGCGCGCGCAGTTCGCCCAGTTCGTCAAGGACGAGAGCCAGCGTTTTGGCGACGTGATCAAGAAGGCCAACGTGTCCCTCGACTGACCTGCCCCACCCAGCAACCAAGGACCCACGCCCATGAGCGAATTCACCAAGACCCCCGGCTGGCTGGACTGGTACGCCGGCCCCAGCAAACCCCGCTTCCAGGTGCCTGCGGGCGCCGTGGACGCGCACTGTCACGTGTTCGGCCCCGGTGCCGAGTTCCCCTACGCACCCGAGCGCAAGTACACGCCCTGCGATGCGAGCAAGGCGCAGCTCTATGCACTGCGCGACCACCTGGGCTTTGCGCGCAACGTGGTGGTGCAGGCCACCTGCCACGGCGCGGACAACCGCGCCATGGTCGATGCGCTGGTGCACTCGGGCGGCAAGGCGCGCGGCGTCGCCACCGTGCGCCGTTCGGTGACCGACGAGGAACTGCAGGCCATGCACGACGCCGGCGTGCGCGGCGTGCGCTTCAACTTCGTCAAGCGCCTGGTGGACTTCACGCCCAAGGACGAGCTGATGGAGATTGCCGCGCGCATCGCCAAGCTCGGCTGGCACGTGGTGATCTACTTCGAGGCCGTGGACCTTCCCGAGCTGTGGGACTTCTTCACTGCCCTGCCCACCACCGTGGTGGTGGACCACATGGGCCGCCCCGATGTGAACAAGCCAGTGGACGGACCGGAGTTTGAGCTGTTCCTGAAGTTCATGCGCCAGCATCCCAATGTGTGGAGCAAGGTGAGCTGCCCCGAGCGCCTCTCCGTGACTGGCCCCAAGGCCCTGAACGGCGAGCAAAATGCCTACACCGACGTGATCCCGTTCGCCCGCAAGGTGGTCGCAGAGTTCCCCGACCGCGTGCTCTGGGGCACCGACTGGCCGCACCCCAACCTCAAGGACCACATGCCCGACGACGGCCTGCTGGTGGACTTCATTCCGCACATCGCCCCCACGGCCGAGCTGCAGCAAAAGCTGCTGGTGGATAACCCCATGCGCCTCTACTGGCCTGAAGAAGTGACAAAGAAAGGCTGATGCCATGCCACTCGACAAACCCTACCTGGACGTGCCCGGCACGACCATCTTCGACGCCGAGCAAAGCCGCAAGGGCTACTTGCTCAACCAGTTCTGCATGAGCCTGATGAAGGCTGGCAACCGCGAGCGTTTCAAGGCCAACGAACGCGCCTACCTCGATGAATGGGCGATGACCGAAGAGCAGAAGCAGGCTGTGCTGGCACGCGACCTGAACTGGTGCATCCGCCTGGGCGGCAACATCTACTTTCTGGCCAAGATCGGCGCGACCGATGGCAAGAGCTTCCAGCAGATGGCGGGCAGCATGACCGGCATGACCGAAGAGGAATACCGCAACATGATGATCAGCGGCGGCCGCTCGGCCAATGGCAACCGCGTGATCGGCGAAGACGGCGACGCACAGGCACACCGCCAGCCACAAGGCGTTGCCGGCAAGAAAGGAAACTGACCATGGCCAAGATCACCGCCTCCGTGTTCACGTCGCACGTGCCTGCCATTGGCGCTGCGCTGGACCTGGGCAAGACGCAGGAAGACTACTGGAAGCCGCTGTTCGCGGGCTACGACTTCTCCAAGCAATGGATGAAGGACAACAAGCCCGACGTGATCTTCCTGGTCTACAACGACCACGCCACGGCCTTCAGCCTGGAGATGATCCCTACGTTCGCCATCGGCACGGCCGCGCAGTTCCAGCCCGCCGACGAGGGCTGGGGCCCCCGCCCCGTGCCCGTGGTGCAGGGCCACTCCGACTTGGCCGCGCACATCGCCCAGTCGGTCATCCAGCAGGACTTTGACCTCACCATCGTCAACAAGATGGACGTGGACCACGGCCTCACCGTGCCGCTGTCTCTGATGTGCGGCCAGCAAGACCCGAAGACGGGCGCCTGGCCCTGCCCGGTGATCCCGTTCGCCGTCAACGTGGTGCAGTACCCCGTGCCCAGCGGCCGCCGCTGCTACAACCTGGGCCAGGCGATCCGCAAGGCCGTGGAGAGCTACGACGAAGACATCAACGTGCACATCTGGGGCACGGGCGGCATGAGCCACCAGCTGCAGGGCCCGCGCGCAGGTCTCATCAACAAAGAGTTTGACAACGCCTTCCTCGACAAGCTCATCAACGACCCCGAGGCCGCCGCCAGCATCCCGCACATCGACTATGTACGCGAAGCCGGCAGCGAAGGCATCGAACTCGTGATGTGGCTCATCGCGCGCGGCGCCATGGCCGATGTGGCCGGTGGCAAGCCGCCCAAGCTGGCGCACCGCTTCTACCATGTGCCCGCGTCCAACACCGCCGTGGGCCACCTGATTCTTGAGAACACCTAAAAAACACGCCAAAGGACACACACCATGACCATCAAAGTCGCACTCGCTGGCGCTGGCGCCTTCGGCATCAAGCACCTGGACGGCATCCAAAACATTGACGGCGTCGAAGTCGTCTCCCTCATCAGCCGCGACCTGGCCAAGACCCAGGAAGTGGCCGTCAAGTACGGCATCAAGCATGTCACCACCGACCTGGCCGACAGCCTGGCCATCAAGGAAGTGGACGCCGTGATCCTGTGCACGCCCACGCAGATGCACGCCAGCCAAACCCTCGCCTGCCTGGAAGCGGGCAAGCACGTGCAAGTCGAGATCCCGCTGTGCGACGTGCTGGCCGATGGCGAGAAGGTCATTGCCCTGCAGAAGCAGACCGGCCTGGTGGCCATGTGTGGCCACACCCGCCGCTTCAACCCCAGCCACCAGTACGTGCACAAAAAGATCACGGCGGGCGAGTTCAACATCCAGCAGATGGATGTGCAGACCTACTTCTTTCGCCGCACCAACATGAACGCGCTGGGCCAGGCGCGCAGCTGGACGGACCACCTGCTGTGGCACCACGCTGCCCACACCGTGGACCTGTTCGCCTACCAGGCCGGCAGCCCCATCGTGAAGGTCAACGCCATCCAGGGCCCCATCCACCCCACGCTGGGCATTGCGATGGACATGAGCATCCAGCTCAAGGCCGCCAACGGTGCCATCTGCACGCTGTCGCTCTCGTTCAACAACGACGGTCCGCTCGGCACTTTCTTCCGCTACATCGGCGACACCGCCACCTACATCGCGCGCTACGACGACCTGGTGAATGGCAAGGAAGAAAAGATCGACGTGAGCAAGGTCGATGTGAGCATGAACGGCATCGAGCTGCAGGACCGCGAGTTCTTCGCCGCCATCAAGGAAGGCCGCGAGCCCAACGCCAGCGTGGCGCAGGTGCTGCCGTGCTACCAGGTGCTGCACAACCTGGAGCTGCAGCTCAACGCAGGCTGATTGCAAGCCCAATGGGCTGCTGGTGCTTATCCATCAAGCGCCAGCAGCTATTCATTTGATAGTGATTAGGAGGTGCGGCCTCACCCCTTCAATGCCGTCTTGTGCTCGATGATGCGCGAGACCAGGCCGTAGCCCACCGCCTCTTCGGCCGACAGCCAGCGGTCGCGCTCGATGTCTGCCAGCACCACCTCCAGCGGCTTGCCGGTCTGCCGAGCGATGGTGCCCGCAATTCGCTCACGCGCTTTCACCATCTCGCGCGCCTGGATGGCGATGTCACTGGCCGGTCCGCCGGCGCCACCGCTGGGCTGGTGGATCAGAAAGCGCGTGTTGGGCAGGCAGAACCGCCGCTCGCGTGGCGCCGCCAGGTACAGGTGCGTGGCCGCGCTGCCCACCCAGCCGGTGCCAATCATGTTCACCGGTGCAGTGATGAAGCGCACCAGGTCATGGATCGTGTCGCCCGACTCCAGGTGCCCGCCTGGCGAGCTCACCAGCATGTCGATGGGCTCGGCACTCTCGGCATCCAGCGCAATCAGCCGCCGCGCCACATCGGCGGCCAGGGTGTCGGTGATGGTGCCAAAGACCAGCAGGGTGCGGGCCTTGAAGGCTTTTTCTTCCAGGTAAGACGTGCGCGGTTCGGCGCCTTGGGTGGGGGCTGGAGCGGGTGTGGTGGTGTCTGGCGTGTCCATGGGGCAAGTCCTTGCGAGTGATAGGACTGCCTTGACGAACGAGACACGCCGGGTGTGACATTTCTCTGCGCTTGCATGTTCAGGCCAGCGCTGCAGTGCGGACCCACTGGCCCGCACTGCGCCCCCTCGGACTGTTCAGCCTGCGGCCACGCGTTGCCCCGGCGCGATGGTGGGGGGCGCCGCATTCAGCGTCTCGATCGCAAAGCCCGCCGCCGCCTTGTAGCGGGCCATGAAGCCCTCGCGTTCCTCACGTGGCAGCACGTCGTCAATATGGTCGAACACCCCGCCGCAGCGCTCGTCCACCAGCCCCAGCAGACCAAACGGGCCGGAGCCCCGGTTGCGCAGCACCAGCGCAGAGATGTCCTTGCACAGCTTGTCGTCATAGGCACGCAGCGCCTGCGGACCCACACCGTGCGCGATGAGCTGCGCCCCCAGCACGCGCGCATCCACGATGGCCTGGCTGGCACCGTTGGAGCCCACGGGGTACATCACATGCGCCGCGTCGCCCAGCAGCGCCACGCGGCCGTCTACCCAGGTGGGCACAGGGTCGCGGTCGATCATGGGGTACTCAAAAATGTCCTTGGCGCCGCGCAGCATGGCGGGCACGTCCAGCCAGCTGTAGTTCCAGCCCTCGAAATGGTGGATGAACTCCTCCAGTGCCACGCGCCGGTTCCAGTCGCCCTGCTGCCAGCCGCCCTGGTTGTCTACCGTGATCTCGGCGATCCAGTTGATGGTGGCCAGGCCCGTGGCCGGGTCGGGCGGGGTGATGGGGTAGAACACCACACGGTGCCGCAGCGAGCCCACGCCCACAAACGACGCGCCCGTGCGCACCGGCACCCCGGGCGTGGTGCCGCGCCACATGATGGCACCGCCCCACTGGATGGGCGGCTGCGTGGGGTGCATCTGCGCCCGCACGGCCGAGTGCAGGCCATCGGCGGCAATCAGCAGCGATCCGGCTACTTCACGCTTCTCTCCGTCGCGTGTCTCGACAATGGCGGTGACGCCGTTCGCATCCTGCCGGTAGCCCACCACCCGCTGCCCCAGCTGCACTGCGTCGGTTCCCAGGCGCTCTCGCACGGCGTTGAACAGCATCATCTGCAGCTGCCCCCGGTGCACCGAATACTGCGGCCAGTGGTAGCCCGCCTCCAGCCCGCGTGGCTCGGCGTACACCTCGTTGCCGTTGCGACCCACCAGCGCCCATTCGCGCGCCTGCAGGCCGATCGTGTCCAGCACCTCGTTGCCAAACCCCAGGTCATGCAGTTCTCGCACGGCGTTGGGCTGCAGGTTGATGCCCACGCCCAGCGGCTGCAACTCGGGCACCGATTCAAAGACGATGCAGGGCACGCCGATCTGGTGCAGGGTGAGGGCAGTGGCCATGCCACCGATACCGCCGCCGGCGATCAGCACGGGGCGGGGCGAGGAGGGGTGTGAAGTAGGAGTAGGTGCGCCAGACATGCCGAGATTGTCCATGGAACGGCGGGTGGAGCTTGTCGCGGACGCCGCAGGCGAATCGGGGGAATAGCGGGTGGCTTTTTGCGGCGGGTTGTGCCCGTTCAGCCAGCCTTGTCAGGCGTAGGTACCTAGGTAGCTCCCAGACCAAAGGGTTAGGCTGCATTGCAACTGCTTGGGGGCATTGGAGTGAGTACTACCGGCCAGGCGCTGTTGTTTGGCGACTCAGCATGGATTGTTAGAGTTCAGTAATGGCCACTTCTAGCTTCATTGCCTATCGCTCAATCTACGCTGTCTCGCAGGACGGGGGATCGAGAATGGTTTGTCTGTCCATCGGCGCTCCGTATCAGATGTCGCAAGACGAATGGGCATGCGCTGTTGGCCTCAGTGGACTGCACGAGAATCTGCACGACATACATGCGGCAGATTCCTGGCAGGCGCTTCAGTTGGCAGCGCAATTCATCCAGAAACTACTTGGATACTTTGTCGAAGAGGGTGGCAAGTTGTATTGGCCCAGCCCTGACGAGGAAATTGCGCTGCAAGAGTTGTTTCCATAGACAACTGGCCCAAGGAATGGTCCGTAGTAACCCAGAGGCCGCTATGGGCCCTGAGCAGCCGCCTGCTTCAAAGAACCGCAATACATTCACTCTGGCGCAAAATGCCGCTCCATGTCAGGTCTCCTGCCGCAGGATCGGACGTACCCGGCGGCGTTTCCAAGCCCCTCAGCGTCGCCTGGTGATGGCTTCTCTCTGTTCATCGCTCATCTTCTCAAGCTTGTCGTGTAAGTCACCCCACGAGCCCTTGTGGCGAGAGCCGAAGATGAGCAAGCTGGCGAGTGACCAAAACAGCCCGAACGCAATGACTAACCCCGCCCATGTCAGTAAGGCCTCCAGGGGTTTGTAGTCACCGCCCCGCATCACCAGCGCCCCGGTACGCCAGGCCCATAGCAACAGACCCAGGGGCGCCAGGGCAAAGGCAACTCCAACGGCCAGCCCCACACGAGGTAACGCCTTGCCCAGACCGACCACTACCCAGCAAACTGCCACCATCGTGACCAGTGCGGCCAAGTGTCCAGGGAGGACCACCCAGCTCAAACACGCCACTAGCACCTGTACCATCGCCGTTCCCACAACCGAGCCCTGGTTGCCGCTGCGCTGTGTGACGCTGGCCGACCCTGGCATCGAGTCACCATGCTCCAGCCTGTAGTGCAAAACCTCCCGTGCGATGGCCATCGTTGGTGCTGCAAGTTGACCTTCGGCGATTCGGCCTTCCAGCTCCTCGATGGGCATGTCGTGGTACAGCGCAGCCAGTGAGGCCCGCTTCTTTTCGCTGAGAACGTTCGTAATCGTGGCAGTCAACGGGGAGAAGGAGCGTTGTTTGCCCCGGCGACAACTGGAGCGGTGGAGGTAGTAACGGCTATGGTTCCGGCACGGAGAGCGCACCCGACGGAGCCGCAGCGAGGAGCACTATAGCCTGCGCTATGCTGAAGAAAGTGTTGATCCCCCTCATGGCGTGGCGTCCATGGAACAGATGCCAATCTTTTGCAGACCGAAGAGTTCGTTTGGGACGAGGCGGCTTTCCGCGAGCTCTGCATCCTGTGGTGAGGTCGAGGCGTGCTCGCTCTGCATTGGGTCTCCATCTTTTGCCCTGGTGCGCGTCCAGTCCGCCTGTGGCACCATGCTCCGATGCGAAAAGACGAACACACCGTGGCGCTCGTAGGCGCCAGCCGCAGTGCCTTGGTGCGCGCCGCCACGCGCCTTCTAGGCCCGGCCGATGCTGAAGACGCGGTGCAGGACGCCTATGTGCGCGCGCTGGAGGTCAATGCCCCTGCGCTCAATGCTGCCCAGGCCTGGCTGCTGACAGTGGTGCGCAATCTGGCCATCGACCGTTTGCGGCGGCGCCAGTGGATGGCGCAATGGCTGGCTGAAGCCGTGCAGAGCGCGCACGCCGATGTCGCAGACGCTGGCGCGGTCGCACCCTCTGCGGAGGCCGATGCTGCTCTTGCGCAGCAGGCCATGCTCGCGCTGCGGCGACTGGCAGAGTGTGTGACGCCCGCGGAGGGCGCTGCGGTGCTGTTGCATGCGGTGTTCGATGCCAGCCATGCCGAGCTGGCGCAGGCCAGCGGTCGGTCTGAAGTAGCCAGCCGCCAGCAACTGCGCCGCGCCTTGCAGCGGTTGCGGCAGGCGCAGGAGGGCGACGAATCCAGCCATGAACCCAAGGGCGCCACCGCAGCAGCGCTGCGCCTGTATCTGCAGTCGCTGCAATCGCGAGACCCACAGACACTGTGGGCGCTGCTGCGCCAGCCGCCCGTCAGCGCGGGGGCGGTGCATGCCGCAGCCCAGGCGATGCAGCTTGTGCTGCCGCGTGCCCAGCACGCAAGCGCCACGGTGGGTGGGGTGGTGCAGGTAGGCGGGCAGTTAGGGCTGGTGCTCACGCTCGATGGTGTGACGCTGTGCGTGGTGCCGCTGGGGCCACACGCCGAGCAAGTGCATGACGCCGTGGTGGCCTGAACCGCGCACCTGCAGCTGCAACTGGTAGGAAGAAGGCAAGACGGAAGGACGTTTGCAGCACCATGATCCAGCAGCCCGCGCCCACCTTCTTTGCCTCCCCGCAGGCGTTCCGCGATTGGCTGGAGCGCCACGCCGCCAGCGCGACGGAGCTGCTGGTGGGTTTTCACAAGGTGGGCTCGGGCCGCCCCAGCATGGGCTGGCCGGAGTCGGTGGACGAAGCGCTGTGCTTTGGGTGGATCGATGGCATTCGGCGGCGTATTGACGAGCACACGTATTCGATCCGCTTCACTCCGCGCAAGCCGTCGTCGATCTGGAGTGCGGTCAACATCGCCAAGGTGGAGCAGCTGCAGGCGGCAGGCCGCATGACGCCTGCGGGGCTGGCCGCCTTCGCGCACCGCAAGGCAGACAAGTCGGCCATCTACTCGCACGAGCAGGCGGGGGTGGCCGAGCTGCCGGTGGCGCTGCAACGCACGTTCCAGAGCAACAAGGCCGCGTGGCGGTACTTTCAGGAGTCCACACCGCCCAGCTACCGCAAGGTGATGCTGCACTGGGTCACATCCGCCAAACGTGATGCGACCCGGGAGGCGCGGTTTGCGCAGCTGGTGGCCGCCTGTGCTGCGGGCGAGCGCATTGAGCTGTGGGCGAAGCGGCCACCCGTTGCAAAGGCTTAGCCCAGCCTCCAAGCCCGAGCCACCCGCTGGGTTGCCTCGCTTGCCGTAAGCTCGCGGCATGCAACAAAGAAACCTTGGACCTTTCTCCGTCTCGGCCATCGGCCTGGGCTGCATGAATCTGTCGCACGCCTATGGCGCCCCGGTGTCTGCCGAGCAGGGCGAACGCGTGCTGCTGGGCGCGCTGGATGCGGGCGTGACGCTGTTTGACACCGCCACGCTGTACGGCTTTGGCGCCAACGAAACCCTGGTGGGCCGTGTGCTGAAGCAGCACCGCAGCCGTTTCACCCTGGCCAGCAAATGCGGCATGCAGGGCGTGGATGTGAATGGCGACGGCAAGCTGGTGCGCGTGATCGACGGCCGCCCCGCCACGCTGCGCCAGACCTGCGAAGACAGCCTGCGCCGCCTGCAGACCGACGTGATCGACCTGTACTACCTGCACCGCTGGGACAAGAAGGTGCCCATTGAAGACAGCGTGGGCGCGCTGGCCGACCTGGTGCGCGCGGGCAAGATCCGCAGCATCGGCCTGTCGGAGGTGTCGGCCGCAACGCTGCGCAAGGCGCACGCGGTGCACCCCATTGCTGCGGTGCAGACCGAGTATTCGCTCTGGACGCGCAACCCCGAGATTGCTGTGCTGGACGCCTGCCGAGAACTGGGCGCCGCGTTTGTGGCGTTCAGCCCCGTGGCGCGGGGCTTTCTGTGTGGCGATCTGCGCGATGTGAGCACGCTGGATGCCAAGGATATCCGCCGCGCCATGCCCCGTTTTGCGCCCGACGCCTATGCCGCCAATCTGAAGCTGCTCGATGGCTACCAAGCCATTGCGCATGATGTGGGTTGCACCCCCGCCCAGCTGGCGCTGGCGTGGCTGCTGCACAAGGCCGAGCACATCATTCCCATCCCAGGCACCACCAGTGTGGAGCATTTGCAGGACGACCTGGGTGCTGCCAACGTGCGGCTGGACGCCGCCACCATGGCGCGGCTGGATGCGCTGATCAACGAGCGCACGGTAGTGGGCCAGCGCTACAACGCACAATCCGCGAGCGAAGTCGATACCGAAACGTTTGAAGACCGCGCAGCGTAGGCGGCGCGGTCTTTGTGGGCTTCAGTGCAGGTTCACTGCAGCTTCAATACGGCTTCACGGTAGGACTTTTTGTGGGGCCTCAACGGCCTCGCAAATTGCCCTTGTCATCGGCAATCACGATCTCCACACGGCGGTTCATGGCGCGGCCTTCGGGCGACGCGTTGTCAGCCACCGGGTGGGCCTTGCCGTAGCCGCGTGCGGCGATGCGGCTGCTGTCCACGCCGCGCTGCACCAACGCATCGCGCACGGCCTGCGCGCGGCGGTCTGACAGGTCCTGGTTGTAGCTGTCGCCACCCACGCTGTCGGTGTAGCCCTCGATCAACAGCTTGCGGTCCGGGAACTGTTTGAGAAAGTTCGCCAGCTTGTCCAGGCGCGGGCCGGCCTGGGCCGAGAGTTCGGCCTTGTTGAAGGCAAACAGCACATCGCCCAAGGTCACCAGCAGGCCGCGTTCGGTCTGCTGGGCTTCGAGTTCGCGCAATTGCGCTTCGAGTGCGCGCACGCGGTCTTGTGCCGCATTGGCCTGGGCCATGGCAGCGGTGGCTTGCGCCTGCTGTTGTGCGGCGCGTTGCTCGGCGCTCATCGCCTGCTGCTGGGCTTGCTGGGCGCGCAGGCGGGCCGCGTCAGCCTCTTGGGTGCGGGCCTGCAGACGGATGCGGTCGGCTTCGCTGCCTGCCTGTTTGATGTTGGCATCGAGCTGGCGTGCGCGGGCTGCATTGGTGGCGATCTCGGCGCGTTGGCGGGCGATGTACGCCAGGTGGTTGGTCTCGGACGTGTCGCGGTCATCGGCCCACACGCGGTCGGCCTGGGCCAGTGCGTCGGTGGCTTGCTTCAGTTCGAGCTGCGCGTACTGGTTGACGGCCGGGTCTCCTGCAGCGGTGCTCACTGCGGTACGGGCCTCTTCCAGCGCGGGCGATGGGGTGGTGCTGGCGCAGGCGGCCAGCAGGCCAACGGCAATCAGGCTAGTGCACAGGGCGGTGGTTCGGTGAAAAAAGCGGTGCATGGTCAGGTGTTCCTTGAAATGGGGTGGGGCAATCGCGGGGGCCTCAACGGTGTGTGCCTGAGGCGAAGCCAGGGGGCGCGGTGGCCCCATGGTTGGCGCTGGCTCAGCGGGGCGATCGGCGGTTGATTTCTTCTTGCAGTGCGCGGATACCGTCTTGCACTTGGGCTAGGTTGGCGGCATTGCTGGCCGCGTCTGCGCGGGTTTCAGCGACACGGGCATCTACCTCGGCCTCAGCGGCCAGGCGGCGTGCCGCCACATAGTCCTTCTCTGCCATCGCTTTTTCGGCCTGCATCAGCTTCTCGCGTGCTTGCTGCAGCTGCACGGGGGAGCTGGTGGCCACAGCCGGGGCAGCCGCCACGCGGTTGACAGTGGTGCGGGTGACCGCCATCTGTTCGGTGGGCGCCGGGGTGGAAGAACAGGCGGCCAGTGCGCCCAGTGCGAGTGCCGCTGTGGCGGTACGGATCAATGCGGATGAATGCATGGTGTGGTGGACTCCTCTGGAGGTGGTTGGGTAGGCCGTACCGACGTATCGGGCGGGCCACCAGGGGGTTCTGGTGTTGATGCATTGTTGGGGCTCGCCCGGCAAGCAGGCGTAGGCCCTGCCTCTGTATTGCTGTGGGGCATGTCTTACGAACACTTGCAAACAAGGCGCCCACCATTTGCGTGAAGGAGAGTGGCTTGTTGCGTTCGGGAACTCTCATCTCCCCCAGGTCTCGATCAATGACAGCACGCGCACGCAGCGTGTTGTTGCGGGTGCCCTTCACCCGTACGCCACGTCCCATGGCCGTGGCCTCTGCGCGGGCGCTGCGCACGCCTGCTCCATCACCGCAACACAACGAAGAGGAGAGTTACTGCATGCCGCCATCCACCTTTTTTAACTGGGTCCAGGAGACCACCTTTGCGGGCGTGCCGCTATGGAGCCTGTGTGTGGCCCTGGCGGCGGCTGTGGCCACCTACGCAGCCATCCTTGTGGTGCTGCACCTACTGACCCGCCGCGCCAAAGTGTGGGCCACGCAGTCACACAGCGGCATGGCACTGACTCTGGTGGATGTGCTGGAAGGCACGAGCCGCACGCTGATGCTGGTGGTGGCACTGCTGGTGGGCGCAAGCCTGCTCGACCTGCCGGGCCGCTGGGAGAGCCGCCTGAGCCAGCTATGGTTTGTGGCCGTGGCGCTGCAGATGGGCCTGTGGGGCATGCGCGCGATTGGCATTGGCGTACGCCGCTATGTGGAGCGGCACTCGTCCAGCGGCATGACGCAGGTCAGCGCCTCGGCCACGCTGATGTCGTGGGGGCTGCGCACGCTGCTGTGGAGCGTGGTGCTGCTGGCCATCTTGTCCAACGTGGGTGTGAACATCACGGCCTTCATCGCCAGCCTGGGGGTGGGCGGTATTGCCGTGGCGTTGGCGGTACAGAACATTTTGGGCGACCTGTTCGCATCGCTGGCGATTGCGGTGGACAAGCCTTTCGAGGTGGGCGACTTCATCGTGGTGGGCAATGTGTCGGGCACCGTGCAGGTGATTGGTCTCAAGACCACCCGCATCCGCAGTCTGCAGGGCGAGCAGATCGTGATGTCCAACACCGACCTGCTCAAACAGACCATCAGCAACTTCCGCATGCTGGAGCGGCGGCGCATCGTGTTCACCTTTGGCGTAGCCTATGGCACCACCCCCGAGCAGGCCGAGGCCATTCCAGGCGTTGTGCGCAAGCTTATCGAGGCGCACCCGGAGCTGCGCTTTGACCGTGCACATTTCAAGGCGCTGGGCACCAACTCGCTGGACTATGAGGTGGTCTATATCGTCGAAGACCCGGCCTACAACCTCTACATGGACCTGCAGCAGTCCATCAACCTGGGGCTGCTGCGCGAGTTCAAAGCCATGGGGGTGGAATTTGCGTTTCCTACCCGCACGGTGCACATTGCCAGCGCGCCGCCGCAGGCACCTGCCGCGGCCATGCTCTGAGGCGGGGCAAGCCACCACAAACGCGCAGACGAAAAAAAAGCCGGCAGCCTTTGCAGGCGGCCGGCTTGAACAGGGTAGTTACCTCTAGCGCTTTTTCAACTTCTCAAAAAAGCTTACTTGGCGACCACGCGCACCATTTCCAGGCACTTGTTCGAGTAGCCCCATTCGTTGTCGTACCAGCTCACGACCTTGACGAAGGTGCCATCCAGCGCGATGCCAGCGTCGGCGTCAAAGATCGAGGTGCGGGTGTCACCACGGAAGTCGGTGGCCACCACCTTGTCTTCGGTGTAACCCAGCACGCCCTTCAGGGCGCCTTCGGACTGGGCCTTCATTTCGGCCTTGATTTCTTCGTAGGTGGCGGCCTTGTCCAGTTCCACCGTCAGGTCCACCACCGACACGTCGGAGGTGGGCACGCGGAAGGACATGCCGGTCAGCTTCTTGTTCAGGGCAGGAATCACCACGCCCACGGCCTTGGCAGCACCGGTGCTGGAGGGGATGATGTTTTCCAGAATGCCTCGGCCGCCGCGCCAGTCCTTGTTCGAGGGGCCATCCACGGTCTTTTGCGTGGCGGTGGCGGCGTGCACGGTGGTCATCAGGCCGCGCTTGATGCCCCACTTGTCGTTCAGCACCTTGGCCACGGGGGCCAGGCAGTTGGTGGTGCACGATGCGTTGGAGATGATGGCCTGGCCTGCGTAGGTGTCGTGGTTCACGCCGAACACGAACATGGGGGTGTCGTCTTTCGACGGAGCCGACAGGATGACCTTTTTGGCGCCAGCGTCCAGGTGCTTCTGCGCGGTGACCTTGTCCAGGAACAGGCCGGTGGATTCGATCACCACGTCGGCGCCGACTTCGTTCCACTTCAGGTTGGCGGGGTCGCGCTCTTGCGTGAGGCGGATCTTCTTGCCATTGACGATCAGGGTGTTGCCCTCGATCGCCACGGTGCCCTTGAAGCGGCCGTGCACCGAGTCGTACTGCAGCATGTACGCCAGGTACTCAGGCTCCAGCAGGTCGTTGATGCCCACGACTTCGATGTCGCTGAAGTTCTGGATGGCCGAGCGCAGCACGTTGCGGCCGATGCGGCCGAAGCCGTTGATACCAATCTTGATCGTCATAGGGAGCCTCTTCAAAGTTGCAAAGTCGAAATCATGAATGGGCCGCCGCGCGCCCGCTGGCAGCGGTGCGCAGCGGGCAAAGGGCGTTTTACCGGGCCTTCTTGGCGGGCTTCAGGCGGGCCGCGCCGATGGCCACCAGCACTGCGTCGGCCACGTTCTCTTCGGTGAATCCGAAATGCTTGAACAGCACAGGCGCGGGGGCCGATTCACCGTAGGTGTCGATGCCCACCACGGCGGCGCAGCCGTACTTCCACCAGCCGTCGGTCACGCCCATTTCCACGGCCACGCGCGGCACGCCCGCAGGCAGCACACTGCTCTTGTACTTGGCATCTTCGCGGTCGAAGGTGGTCGTGCTGGGCATGGAGACCACGCGCACGCCGATCTTCTTGTCGGCCAGCAGGCGCTGGGCTTTGAGGGCCAGCTGCACTTCAGAGCCGGTGGCAATGATCACGGCCACGGGCTTCTTCTTGATGCCCACGTCGGCAGGCTCGCTCAGCACGTAGGCGCCGCGCGAGATGTCGCCCAGGTCGCGCTTGGGCGCATAGGGCAGGTTCTGGCGCGACAGGGCCAGCACGGTGGGCTTGTTGCGGTTGGACAGGGCCACGCTCCACGCCACGGCGGTTTCTGCCGTGTCGGCGGGGCGCCAGACATCCAGGTTGGGAATCAGGCGCAGGCTGGCCACGTGCTCGATGGACTGGTGCGTGGGGCCGTCTTCGCCCAGACCGATGGAGTCGTGCGTGAACACGTGGATCACGCGTTGCTTCATCAGCGCAGCCATGCGGATGGCGTTGCGGCTGTAGTCGCTGAACGTGAGGAAGGTGCCGCCATAGGGGATGAAGCCACCGTGCAGCGCCACGCCGTTCATGATGGCGGCCATGCCGAATTCGCGCACGCCGTAGTTGATGTGGCGGCCACCGATTTTTTGGCCGTTTTCGAGCGCGGTCTGCACCACGTTGCCCTGCATGTCAAAGCGCAGATTGGGTGTGCTCTTGGTGTTGGTGAGGTTGGAGCCTGTCAAGTCGGCGCTGCCGCCCAGCAGTTCGGGCAGTGCGGCGGTGAAGGCTTCCAGCGCCAGCTGGCTGGCCTTGCGGCTGGCCACAGTCTCGCCCTTGGTGTGCGCTGCCACCACGGTGTCCACGGCCACTTGCGCAAAGTTGGCGGGCAGGTCGCCCTGCATGCGGCGGGAGTATTCGGCAGCCAGCTCGGGGAAAGCCTTGCTGTAGGCGGCAAACCGTTCGTTCCAGGTGGCTTCAGCGGCAGCGCCAGCGGCCTTGGCGTCCCAGCCGGCGTACACGTCTTCGGGGATCACGAAGGGCTCGCTGGTCCAGCCCAGGGCTTCGCGCGTGAGCGTGATTTCTTCGGCGCCCAGAGGCTCGCCGTGGGCTTTGGCGGTGTTCACGCGGTTGGGGCTGCCCTTGCCGATGTGTGTCTTGCACACGATGAGCGTGGGGCGCTCGGTCTGCTTCTTGGCTTCGACGATGGCTGCGGCCACCTTGTCGGCGTCGTGGCCGTCGATGGGCCCGATCACGTTCCAGCCGCTGGCCACAAAACGCAGGGGGGTGTTGTCGGCAAACCAGGGAGCAACCTGGCCGTCGATGCTGATGCCGTTGTCGTCGTACAGGGCGATCAGCTTGTTGAGCTTCCAGGCGCCGGCCAGGGACACGGCTTCGTGGCTGATGCCTTCCATCAGGCAGCCGTCGCCCAGGAAGGCGTAGGTGTGGTGGTCCACCACGGCGTGGCCTTCGCGGTTGAACTCGGCGGCCAGCAGCTTTTCAGCCAGCGCAAAGCCCACGGCATTGGTGATGCCCTGGCCCAGCGGGCCGGTGGTGGTCTCGACGCCGGGGGTGATGCCCACTTCGGGGTGGCCGGCGGTCTTGCTGTGCAGCTGGCGGAAGTTCTTCAGCTCGCCGATGGGCAGGTCATAGCCGGTGAGGTGCAGCAATGCGTACAGCAGCATCGAGCCGTGGCCGTTGGACAGCACAAACCGGTCGCGGTCAAACCACTGGGGGTTGGTGGGGTTGTGCTTGAGGTGGCGGCTCCACAGTGCCACGGCCATGTCGGCCATGCCCATGGGGGCGCCGGGGTGGCCGGAGTTGGCTTGTTGAACGGCGTCCATGGCCAATGCGCGGATCGCATTTGCCATCTGTTGGGATTGCTGGGTGTTGGCCATGGGGGGAGGGTTCAAGAGGGGTGGTGCAGGGGAAACCCGGTATTTTACCGGGGCGCGCTGCACTCACCCAGCGTGTCTTCGCCCGGGCTGCTCCAAGGTGGCTTCTGGAATGCTGTACGCCGCCCCTGGGTTTGGGGGCATGGTGCGCCAGATGTGGCGTCGCCCACCGCACTTCATGGCTGCGGGGTTGACGCTGGCTACAGGTACGGTGCAGCGGCTCCGTGCGGCTTTTCAGGGGACCTGCACAAACACTGGCGCGGACAGCGGGCCTTCGTTGCCTGCCGCGTCCAGCATGCTGACCTGGTAACCCCGATGACCACGCGGAGCAGCGGTGTCTGTAAAGGTGATTCCGCTGACGGTGGCGATCAGCACGCCATCTCTGTAGACCCGATAGCCTGCAGCCCCGGACGCGATGAACGCCTGCTTGACCGCCTGCATCTGCGGATTGCTGCTGGATTGCGGCAAATACCCATAGTTGATGGTCCACACCAGGGTGCCGCCCAAGCCTTGCTCACGCACCCACTGGCCTTTGGCAGCGATGGAGCGCTCGTCTTCGAAGCTCAGGTAGGTCACTGGCGTGTTAGGGCCGCGATTCCACGGCGGGGAGTAGGTGATATAGCTCTGTTTTGCCACGTCATCCCAATGGTAGGTGGCGCCCGTCCGGCCGAAGGCGTTGTCTTGAACCAGGCGCTGGTAGTTGTTTTCCCAGTCGCCATTGTTCATCCAGCCTTGCATGCCATTCATGCTCTGGCGCGGTCCGGTGACAGGCTTGTTGTAGTAGGCGCCATACAAACCGATGCCGATGCCCAGCTTGGAGCGTGGCACGCCTGCGTCAAGGTAGGCCTGGACCGTCGATTGGATCGACGTTGGATGTAGTTCACCTGCTCCGAACAAAGGGGAGTGGTGCCATGACAGCCAGCCCCAGTCGCCCGCCATGCTGTAAGTCATCAAATTGAAGCGATCGACTGCGGCTGCCACTTCGACGTGCCAGGGCGTGATGTCGGACTGGTTCTGGTTGACCCAGAAACCAGGCCAGCTTAGTTCCAGTGGCGCGTTGGGTGCTTGGTATCGGACCCTTTGCGCGGATGCGACACGTAATTCACGCAGAAGTGCCAGGGCCTGGGCGCGTGAGGTGGCCGTGTCCAGGTTTTCTTCCCAGTCGATGTCCACGCCGTCGTAGTTTTTCTGTACGGCCTTGTTCAGAATGTTCTGGATGAAACGTGCACGAACCGTGGGGTCAGCGGTGGCGGCCAGAAATCCGGGGCCGTCACTATCGCCCCCTACCATCATCACCGCCTTAACCCCCGCAGCATGGGCCTTGGCGATCAGCGCACTCTCCACCTCTGGCGAGTGCCCTCCACCCGCTCCTTCGAGCAGATCACCCGCCCGGCCGCCTGGGAGGGACCCGAGCGCTGGTGCGTAGCGTCCGAAAACGAAGTGTGTCATCGTGCTCATGTCCACGGCTTCGGGTGGATAGGTCTCCCAGAACCAACCTGCGTAGTAGCCGTTGACCCACTTGCCGCTGCGGGCCACCGGGTCCCAAGCCAGACTCACCCCGCGGGCGGAAACCGTCGCACTTACCCCGCTGACCGGGGGAAGCGGGTTACTGGCCTCTACCGTAACCTGCGCGGTGGCCGTGGTGCTCTTGCCGGCGCTGTCGGTACAGGTCAGGGTGTAGGCGGTGTTTGTGGTGGGACCTACCAGTTCGCTGCCTTCTGTGGCGCGCGGGCCGCTCCATCCGCCCGACGCGGCGCAGCCCGCTGCGTTGTTCACCTGCCAGGCCAGTCGCGCGCTCTGGCCTGCGGTAATGCGGGGCGGCGTGGCCGTCAGGCTGATCGTGACGGGCGGTGGCGGCGTCTTGCGCACCGTGACGGTGGTGGATGCGCTGGCCGTGGCACCCGCCGCATTGCGGCAACTCAGACCATAGGTGGTGGTTGCGGCAGGCCGCACGGTGGCACCGCCGTTGGTGGCCTGTTCGCCGGTCCAGCCGCCGCTGGCGGCGCATGCGACGGTGTTTTCGGTGGTCCATGTCAGGATGCTGCTGCCCCCCATATCAATGGCTTCTGGCTGGGCCGTGAATGCGCGGATGCGTGGGGGTTCTGGTGGGGGCGGGGGCGTTGTGGTGGGCGTCAACCCCTCAATGAAGAGCTGCGCCAGCCCTTCGCCCCCGGCCTCAAAATACTCCATGCGCACGGTGTGATGGCCTTCCGTCAGCCGCAGGGATGCGGAGTCCATCGCGATGCTGTGCCGAGCCCAGTGGTTGATGATCCGTTTCCCATCGACGTACAGGCGCACTCCGTCATCTGTGAAGGTGGTGAACTTGGCGGCTCCAGCGGCGAACGGCAGGCTTGCCGTCCAGCGGGCTGAGAACGCGTCCACCGGCAGGCGCGCGTCGGGGCTGTTGGTCATCCAGTAGTAGTCGATGGGGCCCTTTTCGCACCGGGCCAGCACGGCGGCCCCGGACAGGCTGGTGTTGGGGAAGTATTCCGCCAGCCACTGGCCGGGCGCGCAATCGAGCGCGAGCGCCTGGGTGCTCGCCAGGAGCAGACCAGCTGCTATGGCACGCACCCGAGGTGCGAAGTGTGGTCTGGCTGCAGCGTCGTGTGGCATGGTTGTCCTGTTGTCTTGGTGCGTGAAATATGTGGAGACATCGCCGCGGCAGTGGCTCGCAGCCGTTTTGGAGTAAAAAAGTGAGCAACCAGCGCTTGATTGACAAGCGCTGAGAGCCATTTCTATAGATGTATGAGCATGCGTCAGCCAGTCATGGCAAGTCGTTCTTGACGCTGCCCGCTGTGCGCCCTGCGATCCTTGCTCGCACTGCGGGGCACAGTGGTGCCGAGCCGTCCAACAAAAAGCGCATGCGACCACTCTGAAGCAGCGCCATACCGGCGATCAGCACTGACAGCAGAATCAAGCCCCATTCAGACAATGTGGGAATGTTTTGCACACCACCCACCGCGCCGGGTACTGGCGTGACGGCGGCCGACGGAGGTGCTGATGCGTTGCCGCCCGCGGTGTTGGCGGTCACCGTGAAGGTGTACGCCGTGCCGTTGGTCAGGCCCGTCACGGTGCACGAGGTGGCAGGTGCCTGCACGGTGCAACTCGCGCCGCCAGGTTGGGCGGTCACTGTGTATGACGTGGGCGGGGTGCCCCCCACGGGGGGTTGCCAGGACACCGTAACCCGGCCATCGCCAGGGGTGGCGCTGACATTGGTGGGCGCGTTGGGTGCTCCCCCGGCCAGCACGCGCAGAGTGACCGCATCGGATGCCATGCCGTTGGCGAACAGCGTGAGCTGATACAAGCCCGCAGTGACCCCCGACGGCATGGGGCGCCCAGTGAAGGTGGTGGCGTTGGAGCTCTCTGCTGCGAGCCAACGGACGTCCCCGTTGTCTACGCGCTGCATGCGCACCAGGGGCACGTTGGTGGCAGATTGACTGAAACCGCCGCCGCTGCCTTCGCTGTCGCCCGTAAAACGCAGTCCGCCCAATTGCATCGCCGAGCCATGCGCAACCTGTGCCGGCGCCGTTGTGATGCGCGGGCGACGCGCATCCGAAACACCCAGTTTTCCACCGTAGAGCAGTGCTGTGGCAGCGCCGTTGGCCAGACCGCCTGCGATCAGTACCTGTCCATTCGCCAGCACAGTCGCGGTGTGGTGGTTTCTCCCCTGGGGCAATGGGCCAGCAGTCCGCCAGGTTCCGGCACCTGGGTCGTAAACCTCCGCTGACCCTATGCCAGCCCCGTTGTACATACCGCCGGTGACCAGAACGCGGCCATCGCTCAGGAGCGTTGCCGTGTGGACAACGCGCTTTTGCTGTAGGTCGCTGGTGGGTTGCCAGGCGTTCGTCGCGGGGTCAAATATTTCAGCGCTGTTCAGGTAGGTGAAGTTGGCTGTGCCTCCTGCCACCAAAACCCGGCCGTCCGATAGCAGCGTTGCCGTGTGCTGGCTCCGCGCACCTTGCATACTTGGGCCTGATGTCCAGGCACCCGTGCGGGGGGTGTAGAACTCCACCGTAGCGGTGGTTTGCCCGTTCACCGCGTCTCCGCCCACCAGCATGACGCGTCCGTCGCGCAGCAGGGTCGCCGTGTGCCCATTGCGCGGCGTCAACATGGACCCTGCGGACAGCCATTGGTTGGTCGCTACGCTGTAAATTTCCGCCTCTCCCACACCGCCGTTGTTGGTTCCTCCTGCCACAAAAACGTCGCCACCTGGCAGCAAAGTGGACGTGTGCACATACCGTCCGTGGGTGAGCGAAGGAGCTGTGGACCACCGATTGGATGTAGGGTCGTACAGTTCGACATCGTCGAGGGAATATGCGCCCCCCACCACCAATACGCGACCATCGGTCAGCAGGGTTTGCGTGTGGTACTGCCGTGCCTTTGCCATCGGTGCAGCCGCTTGAAACTGGCCACTGGCGAAGTGGTAACGCAGCGCAGTGTTGGAGGGCTGGTTGGAACCACCGTTGGGAATGAGACCACCAGCGATAAGTACAGTGCCGTCGGGCAGTGCAGTGGCTTTGTGATAAGCCCGCAGTGCGGGCAACGGGCCAGTCGCGGCGGGCGCCAGCGTATCTGCGCTAAACAACTCAGCGCTGTCGAGAGCCCCGGCACCACCCTGGCCGCCGATCATGAGCACATCGCCGGTATGCAGCACCAATGCGGTATGCATGCTGCGCGCTGCGATCATGGGTGAAAAAACGTTGATCGAACCCGATGGTGGGTTGTAAATCTCAGCCGTGTCGATGGGTATTCCTCCCGCCTCGCCCCCGCTGAGCAGTACTCGTCCGTCGGGCAGCAGGGCCGCGGTATGCCGGGTGCGAGAAGCGTTCAGCGTTGCCGAGGGAGTCCAGGTGTCGGCGGCGGGGTCGTACAGCAAGGTGCTGGCCAGCGCACCGCTTGCATCATTGCCACCGGCTAAGAACACTTTTCCATCGGGGAGCAGGGTCGCAGTGTGGTCAAAGCGAGGTGACGGCAGCGCTGCCACGGAGGCCCACGTGCCGGTCGATGGGTTCCAGATTGCCACCGCTTTGGTGGAGGACTGGCCGTTGTCGATACCTCCGACCACGAGCACGCGTCCGTCATTCAGCAGCGTGGCTGTGTGCTGGCGCGCGCCTTGGCCCGGCATTTGTGCGATGGAATCCCAGCTCTGCGTCTCGGGGTCATAGATTTCTGCCGATCGCCGCGCTTCAGCGCCAGATTTCCCTCGGCCGCCGACGATGAGCACGCGCCCATCCTTGAGCAGCGTGGCGGTGTGGTACTCACGTTCTACGCTCAGGGAGCCTACCGTGGTGAACTGGCCCACTTGTGAATCGAAGATTGCGGCCGATGTCTGCGAAACGTTTCCGTTGCTTCCGCCCGCAAGCAATACCGTACCGTTGCGCAGCAACGTTGCTGTGTGGCGAGAGCGGGCCCCGCTGAGCAGTGTCGGCCCGGCAGTCCATTTGCCGGTGCCCGTGTCATAGATCTGGGTGCTCGCGTTGGTGGCGCTGCCACTGCGCCCTCCGGCCACGAGCACGCGGCCATCATTCATCTCGGTGGCGGTGTGCTCATAGCGTGCGGTGGCGAAGCTGACCGCTGGTTGCCACCCTGCAGCGCTGGCCACGGCCGCGCTGGTCACTCCCAGCCAAAGGGCGGCGGCCCTCAGCACGCGCCGCGTATTCGCGGCCAGTGCGGTATCTGTCATGCGAAATCCCTTCCAAAGAAAACAAAATGGGCCCGCTACGGGCCCGTGGTGAATTCTTTAGAAAAGAGGCCATGGCGGCGACAGCCGTTCAGCGCAAATTCACAGCCGACTGTTCGGTGGGGCGTCGGCACCGGGCGTGACACCGCGCTCTCGCTTGTAGGCGCGCGCGAGGATCGCGCCTGTGGAATACCCCACGGCATCGGCCACTTGCTGCAAGGTGAGGCGCTGCTCTTTGAGCAAGCGCTCCGCCAGGTGCAGTCGCCACCGCGCCAGGTAGCGCATGGGCGGAAGCCCCGTCTGCGCCTGAAATCGCTGGGTGAACTGCGTTCTGCTCATGTGGCACAGCGCGGCCAGCGAGCTGGCTGTCCAGGGCTGGGCGCAGCGGGTATGGATGCTCTCCAGCGCGACCAGAAGGCGCTCGTCCCGCAGGGGGGTGACGTCTCTGGCTGGGCTCTGCACTGCACGCCGAGGATCGTTCAACCACGCGAGCACCAGCCGCTGCATGAGTGAATTCATGACATGCGTGAGCCCGACGCCATTGCCACCTCCCCGAATGTCGGCCATCCACGCGACCAGTTGCGTCATGGTGGGGAGCCAGGTCATCGCATCCGCCTTTGCCAATACGAGGACGGGCGGCAACGAGGCCATCAGTGGATGGGCAGAGAGATCAGAGCGCCAGTAGAAACTGCCGCTCCAGCGCTCGTCCGCCGATGGTGGTGCGTTCGCCGCGTGCCCCATCACGATGTCAAAGGATTTGCCGCGTCGCTTTAAGCCCTGGCCCACCAGGTCAGAAAATTGCTGCAGTGGTGCACGCTCATCGGTATAGATGCGGTGGCGCCCTGCGTGCGGCAAAAACACGACGTCTCCCGCATTCAGGGCCAGCGGGGCGTTGTTCTCCCAACACAGCCGGCAACCCTCGCTACCCACGATGTACAGCGGCGAGCGGCTGCGGCTGGTGATCTCCACGTGAAGAGGCGAGTCACATTGAAACTGAAAATGCAGAAAGGGTTCGAACGTGAGGCTGTTGACCATCGCCTCATGGGATCGGTTCGTGGGCGCCAAGGCTGGGCGTGCCTGGTCGGTGACGTTGTGGGTCGGATTGCCGACGATGGGGGCGGGGGATTCTGCACGCGCCTGAAGGGGCCATGCGGCATCTCTCATGGGGGCTCCATTGAATAGGATTGGGTGCGTGCATGCACCCCAGGGAGCGCGATTGTGTGGGGCGGTGGCGGTGTGTACCAGTCCCCCGGGGGGGAATGGCGTTGCGACCCAACTGCTGCTAGTGCTGCTGCAGAATCCGGCCCAGGCTCTCCCAGTCGGCGGCGCCGGTGACTTCGAAGATGGCCCGCAGATGCTTCTTGAGCGCTGCCGCGCCTACGCCTGTACGTTCCATGCACTCGCTGCGCGCGTGGCCGATACCCGCCAATAGTGCGATTTCGCGTTGCAACGGACTGAGTGGCAAAGCAAGGACGCGACGCACCACATCAATGCAGCGGGAGTGCTCCAGTTGAAGCGTCAGAATGACCTGGCCGGCCCCCCCTGCCAGAGAGTGCAGTTCGTGCGCTTTGGCCACCAGCCAGCCGTGTGGAACGGGCACGCGCGATGTGCCCTCCTGTGGCAAGCCCAAACGCTGCAACAGATCCTGCGGCAAGTTTTGCGGCCGGCTTGATCGCGAGTCATCGCGCACGCCGAGTCCGGCCAGGTTGGCTTGACGCAGCAGCTCGGTGGCGGCCGCATCCATCAGCAGGGGGCGCTGATCGGCGGCATCCAGCAGGATATGGCCTGTGGCACCGAACCGCCCGGTTTCCCAGCGGGTGATGAGCGAGGTGGGCTTAAAAGCCCGTGACAGGCTGATGCAGGCACGCTCCAGCATCCTGGCCTGGGCATCGCTAAAACCGGGGCCAGGCTCCAGAAACAGCGCCGCAATGGCGCGTGTGCGGCCCTCCACCTCGACGCGAAGATCCAGCGTATGTTGGTGGCCGCTGGCGCGCACCAGAAGGTTGTAGCTGTTGGACCGAAAGTACCTTGCCCCCGGGGCCAGGAGTCGACCGACCCGAGGGCCGTCGGTCTTGGCAAGTTCCAGCACGTTCGTTTCCCCGGGGCCGTTGAACAGACGCAGGTATTCGTTGAGAAACAGATCCTGCGTGGATGCGGGTGAGTCCTCGTGGTGAAACCCTGCAGGAAGGCCGTCTTCGTCCAGCCAGAAAAGCGCTGCGGCGTCGGCTCCGACCAGCGTGCGCAACACCGCGCAGACGTCAGGTGCGACCGGCGCAAGCCCTAGGCCCAGGTCGCAGAGCATGTCGAGCTGTTGCCAGAGCCGCTGCTGCGAGGCGACGGTTTTGGGAGTGCTGATGGCCTGCGGGCGCATTGGGTTGGGATCTGTGCAAAGGCTAAGCGGGCATTATCGGCAGCCCGAAACTGGTTGGCGCGATCCGGTTGGCAGAAAATTGAAGCTCTTTGTGCGGTTGCGCGCTTGCGCCAAGCCGGCCGCGACCCGCCCGCCGATGCACTACAGTGCACCCCCATGCACGGATTGCACCTCACTGCCGATCTTCATGGCTGCCGATGCGCGCCCCACTGGCTGCTGGACGCGGACGCACTGGGCCGCGCCTGCACCGTGGCGGTGCAGGCATCGGGGCTGCAGGCGGTTGCCCAGCTTGTTCATGCGTTTCCTTCCACGGGGCATGGGCCTGGAGGAGTCACTGCCACGGTGTTATTGGCAGAGTCCCACTTGTGTGTCCACACTTGGCCGGAGCAGCGGGCGGTCACCCTCGACGTCTATGTCTGCAATTTTGGTGCGGACCACTCGGGAAAAGCGCATGCGCTGATGAATGCTTTGCTGGCACTTTTTGACCCTGTTGCCGCCGAGCGCAACGCGCTGCAGCGCGGCGCCGTTGTGCAAGAACGTACGCCATGAATCCTGGGGTACACGTATCTTCCCAAGTCCCCGCATTGCTGCTGGCCGCAGGCCGGGGCGAGCGCATGCGCCCGTTGACCGACAGCATGCCCAAGCCGCTGCTGCAGGTGCAAGGCCAGCCACTGCTGCAGTGGCACCTGCAGGCTTTGCTGGACGCAGGTGTGGAGCGGGCGGTGATCAACACCGCATGGCTGGGGGGACAGATCAGCGCGCATTTTTCTAGCATTTTTGCCTCCAAGTGCAGGAAAAATATGCCTGAACAGCTATCAATTTCATACTCCCATGAAGGGGTGGACTTTGGTGGCGCGCTGGAAACCGCTGGCGGTATCGCCCGTGCATTGCCGCAGCTCGGCCCGGTGTTCTGGCTGGCCGCAGGCGATGTGTTTGCGCCCGATTTCGTGTTCGACAGCGCAGCGGTGGCGGCCTTCGAGGCCAGCGACCATCTGGCCCACCTGTGGCTGGTGCCCAACCCCACCCACAACCCGCGTGGCGACTTTGGCCTGTCGGCCGACGGCCTGGCGCTGAACCTACCCGCCGACGACCCAGCACCGCGTTACACCTACAGCACCATCGCCCTGCTGCGCGCCGAGCTGTTTGCAGCGCCCTGGTGTGACATTCCGCCGGGCAATCCGGGCGGCATCAAAGCCCCGCTGGCGCCGCTGCTGCGCCGGGCGATGGTCAATGGCCGCGTCAGTGCGCAGCTCTACACCGGCCGCTGGACTGATGTGGGCACGCCCGAGCGGCTGGCGCAACTGAACCAACCCGGCTGAGGCCGGGCCGCTCATCTTCTGATCTTCAATCCGCAGGCTGGGCGGCTGGCGTCGGTACGGCTGTCGGCTGCCCGCCCAGCATGCCCGCCAGGCTCTGCGCCATGCCGGTGATACCTTCGTTGGAAAGGCCTGCATCCTTCATCACCGCATCTACGATGGGCTTGGCGATCTGGTATTGCAGGGCTGAGTTCATGACCTGCTCCGGGAAAGTACCCTGCACACCGTTGCCGCCTGCCATTGTGCTCTGGCTGCCTTGGCTGCCGGGCATGCCGCCCACCTGCACGATGCGGATCGAGTCGATCTTCTCCATGGGACGCACGGCCTGTTCGATGATTTGGGGCAGTTGCTGCAGCAGCAGGCTGCGCACCTGCAGGTCCACCTGCGCGGCCGACAAAGTGTTGAGGGCCTCGTTCAGCGCTCGCTTGCCTTCTGCCTCGGCCAGAGCCGCGGCCTGGCGAGCACGGGCTTCGATGGTGATGGCCTCGGCACGGTCGAGGGCGGCTTCCTTTTCAGCCGATGCGGAGACCCGGATCGCGATGGCGTTCTGCTCGGCGTCCTTGGAGGCCTCGATCAGCTGGATGCTCTTGTCGCGCTCGGCGACGGCCACCTGGCGTGCGGTGTTTACGGCTTCTTCGGCCTTCACAGCCTCAGCGCGTGCCAGGTTGGCAGCGGCGTCCGCATCCGACTGTTCGCGCGACTTGGTGGCAATGGCGATCTGCGTGTCCTGGCGGGCGATTTCCACCTGCTTGCGCTGCTCGGCGCGCTTGGTCTCAGTGTGGCGCTCCAGTTCGATCTCACGCGTCTGGATGACCAGGTTCTTTTCGATCTCGGCAGCCTTGATCTCGCGCTCGGCCTCGATGCGCTTTTGGCTCACCTGGCGCTCGGCTTCGATCTTGGCGGCCTCCGCCTCGCGGTTGCGCTCGGCCTGTTGCGTGGCAATGAGAGCGGCCTGCTCGGCGCGGGAGTTTTCGATCTCGCGTTTTTGCGACAGCGAGGCGAACTCCTGGTCCTTCTCAATGGTGAGCTTCTGGCGCGTGGCTTCCAGGTCCTTGGTGCGTACCTGCACCTCGGTGTCCTGCTCTACGTCATTGCGCTGCTTGCGGCGTGCCTCTGTCTGCTCGGTCAGGCGCGTCAGGCCCTCGGCGTCGAAGGCATTGTTGGGATTGAAGAACTGCTTTTCGGTCTGGTCCAGGCTGGTCAGCGAGACGGATTCAAGCTCCAGGCCGTTCTTCTCCAGGTCTTCGGCCACGGCGTTCTGCACGGCCTGCACGAAGTCGCGGCGCTTGTCTTGCAGCTCCTGGATGGTCATGGTGGCCGCGGTGGCGCGCAGCGAGTCGACGAACTTGTCTTCCACCAGAGCCTTGAGCTCCTCGGGACTCATAGTGCGCGCGCCCAGCGTCTGGGCGGCGATGCTCACGGACTCTTCGGTTTGCTTGACGCGGACGAAGAAGGCGGCTGTCACGTCTACCCGCATGCGGTCCTTGGTGATAAGGCTTTCCTTGGCGCGGCGCACTACCTCAAGCTTCAAGGTGTTCATGTTCACCAGCACGCGCTCGTGGAACACCGGCAGCAGGATGGCGCCGCCATCCATGATCACCTTCTGGCCGCCCAGACCCGTGCGGACGAAGGCGGTTTCCTTGGTGGAGCGCTTGTAAAGGCGCGAAAACACGATGCCAATGGTCAGCAGGGCCAGCAGGGCAATGCCCGCGATGGTGCCCATTTCGATCAGGTTGGTCATTTTCTAGGTTCTCCCTCTTTGGTTGTCTGTTGGATGGGGGTGTGGCAATGGGGGCCTACATCAGCGCGGGATGCGGGTTGGCGATGCAGCGGTAGAAGGCGCCCACCTTGCGCACGATGAGGATCTGCGCGCCTTCGTCGAAGATCTCGTCATCCACATCGGGCTCCACCATCAGGTAGTGGGTGCGACCGTGTGTGTCACGCACGCGGGCCTGCGCGGCCAGGCCCCGGCGCGCGGCGCCCGCAGAGACGACGCCCGGGCGGCCGATGAGCGACATCTCGCTCACGGCCGAGGTCTCGTCGCGCGGGATGATGTGGGCGACGAGCGCCCCCAGGCTGCGCACCGTGGCCATGCCCGGGGCCACGGCCGCAAGGCCTGCAACCCACACCGGCAGGTAAAAGCCCAGCAGGCCGTGCGCGACCTTCTGCAGGCTGTAGCCGAACACGGCGTAGCCCGCGAGGAACAGCACCATCAGCACCAGCGAAGGCACCTTGCCCAGGTGCAGCCAGCCGAGCACCCGGTCCAGGCCGCTTTCTCCGTGCACGTCGGGCAGCAGGTCGTCGATCCAGTTGCTGGGGCTCAGCGAGATCAGCATGCCCAGGCCCTCGATCAGCGCAATGCCGACGATGAGCGCAAAGGCCACGCCGAAGGGCCAGGTCTCCGGGGCGGTGAACAGGCCAACGATCACGGCTTGACTGCCCTCAGTTGTGCCATGCGCTCGGCGATCTTGTTGTCGCGCACCAGGTCATCGAGCTCCTTGAGCTTGGCGGCTTGGTCGAGCGTGTTGCTGCGGTCCGTGCCCGACAGGCCGGTCTGGCGGGCGTAGACGCGGTCGAACGCGCCAGCCACGGCCTCCATGCGCTGCGCCGGGTTGGTACTGCCGGGCTGCACAGCAGCGGATGGCACGGCGCTGGCGCGACTCTTGCGGAAGGCTTCGAGCGCTTCCGTCATCTCGCGCTGCTTGGCCAGCAGCGCGGCCACGTAGCCGGTGAGCTCGCTCTCCTGCCGCGCCAGCTCTGCCAGCGTGGTCTCCAGCACCGGGATCTGCGCCTCGATGTCGAGCTGGCGAGCCACCGCGGCGCGCGCCAGGTCCTCGCGGCCGGCGGCCAGGGCCTGCTCGATCTGCTCGCCGAGCTTGCCGTGCTGGCCATTGAGATTGGCGTGTTGCTGCTGGGCCAGATGCCGGTTGGCGCTGGCCAGGCCCAGTTCGTGGCGGACATCGTCGATGACGGCATTGGCCTCGCGCAGCGACTGCTCCATCACGGCCACGGGGGCCTGGTTCTCCAGGTGGTCCACCAGTGCGTGGACGCTGCCGGTGATCACGCGTCCAACGCGGGTCTTCAGGGAATCTGCCATCTCAGGCTCCTTTTGAAACAGGGGGGTGAATGGTGTGGGCCAGCTCCAGTGTCGCAGTCGCATGCCGCTGCACGACGGCCGGATCGTAGGCGCTGGCCTGGCTCGTGGTCGCCTGGCGCAGCAGCATCTCACTGAGCGCGAAGCCCCGGCGCACCAGCAGGTCTTCCAGCCGGGCGGCCTCTTGCTCGGAGGCGGGGGCGTTGCTCACAATGATCGCCAGGCAGGTGGTGACGTGGTCCAGCATGGCGTTGAGCACGTCGGAATGCCGCCCCGTCTGACCTTCGGTGCGCACCAACGATTCGCGCAGCCGCCCCGTAATGTCCCGCGCCCAGGCATGTGCAGCGACATAGTCCAGCGCACCGTCATGGTGGCGCTTGAGTTGGCCCAGCAACACACGTAGTTTGTCGCTGTTGGTCGTGGCGCCTTCGACTTGCAGCTGGGCCAGCCAAAGGTAGAGATCGCTCGGTATCCGGGCGGAGAGGGGCTCCATCGTGGTGGGCGTGACAGACATGTGTGAACCTCAGATGGTGATGAATGCGATGGTATTCATATGAATACGTTTGTCAACAAGCCATTGGCGCAGTAGATTTTCTGGAATTGTTGGGTCACAGGATGTCACTGCCCAGTGTCTGGCCATGGATTCGCGATAAAAATAGCGGATGAGCTCAACGTCCTCGCAATCCATTTATGTCCAGCGCCGTGCGCGCCTTGCTGCCCAGTTGGGCCCCGGGGGCATTGCCATCATTCCTACGGCGCTGGAGCGCCCGCGCAACAGGGACAGCGACTTTCTGTTCCGCCACGACAGCTACTTCTATTACCTGACAGGCTTTACCGAGCCTGGCGCCTGCCTGGTGCTGGCGCACGATGGCCGAAGTACGCTGTTCTGCCAGCCCAAGGACCTGGAGCGTGAGATCTGGGACGGCTACCGCCTGGGCCCGACCGCTGCGCCTGCGGCCTTGGGTGTGGATGCCGCGCATTCGATGGCCGAACTGGACAGCAAACTGCCACGCCTGCTCGAAAACACGGCCTGCGTCTGGTACCCGTTTGCTACGCACAGCGGCTTGGCCGCCCGGGTGGAGGGCTGGCTCAACGTGGTGCGCGGCCGTGTGCGCTATGGCGCCATCTGCCCCGCAGAACAGAACGACCTGTGCACGCTGCTCGACGAGATGCGCCTGTTCAAGGACACCCACGAGCAGGACATCATGCGCCGCGCCAGCGCCATCAGCGCGCAGGCCCACATCCGCGCCATGCAGCGCTCGGCCCGCATGCTACGCGCCGGGGAGGATGTGCGCGAATACCACCTGGATGCCGAACTGCTGCATGCGTTCCGCGATGCGGGCTCGCAGTACCCGGCCTACAGCTCCATCGTGGCCGCCGGTGCCAACGCCTGCGTGCTGCACTACCGGGCCGATACCGCAGTGGTGCGCGATGGCGAGCTGGTGCTGATCGACGCGGGCTGCGAGCTGGACAGCTACGCCAGCGACATCACCCGCACCTTCCCCGCCAACGGAAAATTCACGGGCCCGCAACGTGCGCTGTACGACCTGGTGCTGGCCAGCCAGGATGCGGCCGTGACGGCCACCAAGGCAGGTGCACGCTTCAACGACCCGCACGACGCCACGGTGGCCGTGCTGGCGCAGGGCATGCTGGACCTGGGCCTGCTCGACAAGAACAAGGTGGGCACCGCACAGGACGTGATCGACAAGCGCGCCTACTTCCAGTTCTACATGCACCGCACCAGCCACTGGCTGGGCATGGATGTGCACGACTGCGGCAGCTATGTGGAGCCCGGCGAGGTGGGTCAGACCAGCGAACGCAAAGACCCGCTCTCGGGCGAAACGATCACCAATCGCCCCAGCCGCATCCTGCGGCCCGGCATGGTGCTGACCATCGAGCCCGGCATCTACGTGCGCCCCGCCGACGGCGTGCCCGAGCAGTTCCACAACATCGGCATCCGCATCGAAGACGATGCCATCGTCACCGAGACGGGTTGTGAGCTGATTACGCGCGGTGTCCCGGTGAAAGCCGACGAAATCGAAGCGCTGATGCGCGCCTGAGCGTGGGCAAAACCATGGCCGTGGACAACACTGCGGGGGCAGGCGCGGCGCGCGCTCCGGCGCAACCCGGCAAGTGGCGGCTGGGCGGTGCACTGTGGCTGCTGGGCATGCCCGGCGTGGTGGCGGTGGTCTGGGCGCTGCTGCCCACCCTGAAGGCCAACGAAGCCCTGCTGCCGCTGCCACCAGGGGTCGTGCTGGTGCTCAGCGGGTTGCAGACGGCGGTGCTCCTGGCGCTGGCCGTGGCGCTCGGGGTCTGGCTGGCGCCTCGTGTGGGCCTGCAGGCGCCGGCCATGTCGTCCTGGCTGGCCGGCCGGCCCGCAGGGCCCGCGCTGCGGGCCCAACTCCTGCCCGGAGTCTGCGGTGGGGTGGCGGGCACTGCGTGGCTATGGGTGCTGTCTCGGCTGGCGCCCACGGCGCTGCAGCCCTCCGATCCTGCCAGTGCCATGCCATTGGCGGTCAAGTTGCTGTATGGCGGCATCACCGAAGAGCTGCTGGTGCGCTGGGGCGTGATGACCCTGCTGCTGTGGCTGGGCTGGCGCCTGCTGCAGCGTGGTCAGGGGCGGCCAGGCAAGGGGCTGGTGGCTGCGGCGGTGTTGCTCAGCGCTGTGTTGTTTGCCGTGGGGCATCTGCCTGCCGCGCCGGCGCTGGCCGGGGTGTTGACCGTGCATGTGGTGGCGTTCGTGCTGGTGGGCAACACGGCCTTTGGTCTGGTGGCGGGCTGGCTCTATGCGCGCCACGGCCTGGAGGCCGCGGTCATTGCGCATGTGCTGGCGCATCTGCTGTCATCTCCGCTGCTCTGAGAGGCCGAGTCACGGTGCCGCTGCACGGGGTAACTCGCATGTAACCGCTTCGTGTGAGAATTGAAACTCGATTACATCCCCAACGACAGAGAGAAAAGAGACATGTCCATGCCTACCCGCCGCGCCACCAAGATTGTTGCCACCCTGGGTCCTGCATCGAGCGATCCGGCGCTGCTGGAGGCGATGATCCGAGCGGGGGTGAACGTGGTGCGGCTGAACTTCAGCCACGGCAAGGCGCAGGACCACATCGATCGCGCCGCCACCGTGCGTGCCGCTGCCCAGCGCGCAGGCCGCGAGGTGGCCATCATGGCCGACCTGCAGGGGCCCAAGATCCGTGTGGGCAAGTTTGCCGAAGGCAAGGTGCAGCTGGAATCGGGTGCCAAATTCGTGCTCGACGCCTCGCGCACCGAGCTGGGCGACATCGAAGGCGTGGGGCTGGACTACAAGGAGCTGCCGCGCGACGTGAAGGCGGGCGACCTGTTGCTGCTCAACGATGGCCTGATCGTGCTCACCGTGGATGCGGTGCGGGGCGAAGAAGTACACACCACCGTCAAGGTGGGCGGCGAGCTGTCGAACAACAAGGGCATCAACAAGAAGGGCGGCGGCCTTACGGCACCGGCCTTGACGGCCAAGGACATGGAAGACATCCGCACGGCCATGAGCTTCCAGGCCGACTATGTAGCGGTGAGCTTTCCCAAGAACGCGACCGACATGGAAATGGCGCGCCAGCTGTGCAATGTGGCTGCTTCCGAGTACCGCCACAAGCCAGGCCTGATCGCCAAGATCGAGCGCGCCGAGGCCATCCCGCACCTGGAGGCCATCCTGCGTGTCTCCGACGGCATCATGGTGGCGCGTGGCGACCTGGCCGTGGAAGTGGGCAACGCGGCCGTGCCCGCGCTGCAAAAGAAGATGATTCGCATGGCGCGCGAGCTGGACAAGGTCGTGATCACCGCCACGCAGATGATGGAAAGCATGATCACCAACCCCGTGCCCACGCGCGCCGAGGTGAGTGACGTGGCCAACGCCGTGCTGGATGGCACCGACGCCGTGATGCTGAGTGCCGAGACGGCCGCAGGCCGCTACCCGCTCGAGACCGTGGAAGAGATGGCCACCATCTGCGCCGCGGCCGAAGCGGCGGAAGACCACCAGCTCGATGCCGACTTCACCGGCCAGACCTTTGGCCGCATCGACCAGTCCATCGCCATGGGCGCGCTGTTCACCGCCCACCACCTGGGCGCCAAGGCCATCGTCGCCATGACCGACAGTGGCGCTACTGCCTTGTGGATGAGCCGGCACAGCATCCGCATCCCCATCTATGCGCTCACCCCCAAGGTGGCCACGCAACGCAAGATGGCCATGTACCGCAACGTGCGCCCTTTGCTGATGGACACCAGTGCTGACCGCGACACTGCGCTGGATCAGGCCGAGCGCCACCTCAAGAGCCGCAACATCGTGCAAAAGGGGGACGTGTACGCCATCACCTGCGGCGAGCCCATGGGCGCACCCGGCGGCACGAACATGCTGAAGATCTGCGTGGCCAGCTGACCGATCGAAGGGTTGCTCCCTCACCGCTGCGGGTCAGCGTCCCGGGCGGGAGTCCGGCGGCGCTGAGCGGCGGTCAGTGCGCGCTGCCTTGTGGCGACTTGTGCTGCAGGGCTGCTTGCAAGCGGGGTGCGCGCGCGGCCAGTGCGTGGATGGCCGCCGCTGCCAGCCCCCCGGTGAACAGGCCCGCCAGCACATCAGACGGGAAGTGCACTCCCAGGCAGACGCGGCTCCAGACCATGGCGGCTGTGACCGCCGCGGCCAGCCAGGTCAGCCCGCGAACCGGCCGCAGGGCGAGACTGGCCGCCAGCGCGGCGGCGCCTGCCACATGCATGCTGGGAAAGCCTGCGCGCGCTGCGTGCTCGATCCACTGGACGCCAATGCCCAGCTGCGCAGGCCGCGGCGCCGGCACCGCCAGTCGCAACAGCTGTACTCCTACCCACGCCAGGGCCATGGACGCGAGCGCCAGCACCAGGGCGCGCCGCTGCGCTGCGTTGCCCAGCACAAAGCTGCCGAGCAGCAGGCCGCCCATGGCGGTAGGTAGTTGCTGTGACACCCACCGTGCCACCGTCACCACGGCAGGCAAGGTCGCGGCGTCGGCATTGAGGGCCTGAAACAGGGCCAGATCGAGTTCAAGCATGGGAGCTGTCCGGTGGCGTGGTGGTGCTGGCGAAATGCGGGAAGCGCGGACGCAGAGCCGTGGCCGCCAGGTCGCAAAGCCAGCCGGTGACCCAGCACAGCCAGCCCGTCCACAGTGTGTGGCTCATGAAATGAGCGCCCCGCACCTGCTGGGCTGCACCCAAGACGAATCCCGCCAGCAACGCACCCGCCAACCACCAGCGTGCGGCCGACGGTACCTTGTGGCGCAATGCGAAGTAGCCTCCCAAAAAGGCGAATCCGGCCGACGCATGGCCCGCCGGAAAACAGCGGCCGCTACCGCCATCGAGCACGCCCAGCGCCCAGTGCGACACATGGCGCGCTACGCCGCCAAACTGTGCGAGGTCCCACGGGCAACTGGTGGCGCTGAGGTTCTTGGTAATGCTGACCACGGCCAGCGAGAGCAGAGCGCTCACGGCCATCTGCAGGCGCTCGCTGGCGTCCAGCTTGCGCAGAAAGCCGCGTGGCCACCACACGCTCAGCGCCAGCAGGAGCACCAGCAGCCAGCCCAGACGGCGGGCGCCTTCATGCAGCACCTGTACGAAAAACCACTGGTCCCGCATAGGAAACCCGTTGGACGATCCAAACACCTGCGCAAACGCCAGGTCCTGCCCTGCGGCATCCCAGGCCACCACACAGGCCAGAGCGCCCAGGGTCCATAAAAGCAGCGTGTGGCGGTGAGAGGGGGCGTGGGGTGTGATGGGCGCGGTGGACGGCGCGACGGGCGAAGGCTGCATGTGCCGGAAGATAGGCGGGCGTACTTAACGCCGTCTTAAAGCCGGTGCCGCCCTTGTCCCGCCCCTGTCCGATGGGCTGCGACAATGCCTGCATGCGAATACTCGTGGTCGAAGACGATGCGGGCATAGCCGGTGGCCTGCGCAGCAATCTGCAGCAACGCGGCTATGCGGTGGATGTCAGTGACGGCGTCGCCAGTGCCTGGAGTGCCCTGCGCGCCGAGCGTTTTGACGCTGTGCTGCTGGACCTGGGGTTGGTGGACGGTGACGGTAGCGAACTGCTACGGCGTCTGCGCCTGAGCCCGCCCGCCACCGGGGCTGCATCGGCAGCTCTGCCGGACCCCGCTACGCCTGTCCTCATCGTCACGGCGCGTGACCAGGTGCACCAGCGCATCGCTGGGCTGGACCAGGGCGCCGATGACTACTTGACCAAACCCTTTGATGTGGATGAGTTGGACGCGCGTTTGCGGGCGCTGCTGCGGCGCGCGGCGGGACGGACGTCGCCCACCATCCGTCTGGGCGATATCGAGCTGGATCCAGCGACCCGCACGGTGCGCCAGCAAGGCAAACCCGTGGAAATGTCTCCGCGCGAGTTTTCCGTGTTGTTGGTGCTGCTGGAGGCGCGGGGTCGGGTGCTGTCGCGCCAGCAGATCGAGGAACGCCTGTACAGCTGGGATGCCGCTGTGGAGAGCAATGCGGTCGAGGTCCACATCCACCACTTGCGCCGCAAGCTGGGCAGTGCCTGTATCCAGACCATGCGCGGGGTGGGTTACTTCATGCCGCAGGAGAAACCCCCGTGAACGCACCCACCGCTCCTCGCCCGGCGCCAGCGCGTCGCCCATCGCTGACCCGGCAACTGTTGCTATGGTCGCTGGGGGCTCTGGCCATTGTCTGGGGCAGCTTCGTATTCATTGGCTACCAGACCGGTGTGCATGAGGCCGACGAGCTGACCGACGGGCACCTGGCCAGCGTGGCCGCGCTGCTGCTCAACCTGCGGGCCACCGAGGCGATGCAAGGCCCGCAGCGTACCGAGCGCACCCCCACGCCCTGGCTCAAGTCGCACGACTACCAGCAGACCATCAGCGTGGTGCAGTGGGATGCGCAGGGGCGGGTGCTATCCCTCACGGGTTCGGTGCCCGAGCCGCCTTTCAGCGATGCCGAGGGGTTTGCCGACCTCACGCTGGGCCCGGACAAGGTGGCCTGGCGCAGCTTCTCGCAATGGGATGCGGAGCGCACCCGCAAGATCATGGTGATGCTGGAGCTGCGCGAGCGGGACGAGCTGGCGGATGACATTGCCGGACAGCTCATCGAGCCCGGTCTGTGGTTGCTGCCTGTGGTGTCTCTGGCTCTGGGGCTCGCGCTGTGGCGCGGCTTGCGGCCTTTGTACGCGCTGTCGGCCGACGTGGCAGCGCTGGACCCGACCAGTACCCAGCGGCTGGCATCGCGCCATGCCTGGAACGAGTTCGAGTCGGTCGTGGCATCGATCAACACCTTGCTGGACCGCCAGCAGGTCGCCATGGTGCGCGAGCGCCGCCTGGCCAATGAGGTGGCCCACGAATTGCGCACCCCGCTGTCCTCCATCGCGCTGCAGGCCAGCGCCCTGGCGGGGGAGCTGACGGAAGAGGCCCGGGCCCAGTCGCTGGCGCGCATCGGCCAGGATGCTCTGCGTGCGGGTCACGTTCTCAACCAGCTGCTGGCCCTGGCCCGCGCCAGCCGGGCCGAGCTGCACGAAGCCAAGGCGCCCGTGGACCTGAGCGCACTGGCGCGGTCGGTGTGCGCCGACTATGCCCAGGCGGCGTGGAAACGCGGCGACGACCTGGCCCTGTCGGCCCCGCCCGCGCTCACCGTGCCCGGCCATGCGGTGTTGCTGGACATCGCAGTGCGCAATCTGGTGGAAAACGCGCTCAAGCACACGCCCGAAGGCACCCAGATCGCCGTCCAGTTGGGCATGGCGGACGCTGGTGGCGTGTGGCTACAGGTGTGTGATGACGGGGCGCGCCCGCAGGCCGGCGGCGCACCGGGCCGTGCGGCGGCGGTGCCGGTGGACAGCCTGCATCTGGGGCACGAAATCCTGCGCCGCGTGGCGGACATTCACGGGGGGCACTTTGGCGCAGCCCCTGCACCGGCGCCCTTTACCACCTGCTACCGGTTGGATTTGCCATCGCCCTCCGTGTCGGCCCCCGGTTAAAATTGCGAGTTACCGAGCGGTTACCACCGCATTGCCGGGCGCTATAGCGCCTCGCCCCCTCCATCATCAACCCACCACGGACCCCACGACCATGCCCCTCGTTTCGATGCGCGAACTGCTCGACCATGCCGCTGCCAACAGCTATGGCATCCCTGCCTTCAACGTCAACAACCTGGAGCAGGTGCAGGCCGTGATGGCTGCTGCGGACGAAGTGGGCGCTCCCGTCATCCTGCAGGCCAGCGCTGGCGCACGCAAGTACGCGGGCGAGCCCTTCATCAAGCACCTGATCCAGGCGGCGGTCGAGGCCTTCCCCCACATCCCGCTGGTGATGCACCAGGACCACGGCACCTCGCCCAAGATTTGCCAGGGTGCCATCGACCTGGGCTTTGGCTCGGTGATGATGGACGGCTCGCTGATGGAAGACGGCAAGACCCCTTCGTCCTTCGACTACAACGTTGAAGTGACGCGCAAGGTGGTGGACATGGCGCACAAGGTGGGCGTCACGGTCGAAGGCGAACTGGGCTGCCTGGGCAACCTCGAAACCGGGGATGCGGGCGAAGAAGACGGCATTGGTGCGGTCGGCAAGCTCGACCACAGCCAGATGCTGACCGACCCCGAAGAAGCCGCCGTTTTTGTGAAGGCCACCCAGCTGGACGCCCTGGCCATTGCCATCGGCACCAGCCATGGCGCCTACAAGTTCAGCCGCAAGCCCACGGGCGACATCCTGGCCATCAGCCGCGTGAAGGAAATCCACCAGCGCATCCCCAACACCCACCTGGTGATGCATGGCTCCTCGTCGGTGCCCGCCGAGTTGCTGGCCATCATCAACCAGTACGGCGGCAAGATGAAGGAAACCTATGGCGTGCCGGTCGAGGAAATCCAGGAAGCCATCAAGCACGGCGTGCGCAAGATCAACATCGACACAGACATTCGCCTGGCCATGACGGGCGCAGTGCGCAAGTTCCTGTTTGAAAACCCCGAAAAGTTCGACGCCCGCGAATGGCTCAAGCCCGCCCGCGAAGCGGCCAAGCAGGTGTGCAAGCAGCGTTACCTGGAGTTCGGCTGCGAAGGCCAGGGCAGCAAGATCAAGGGCCTGAGCCTGCAGGCCGTGGCCGCCCAGTACGCCTCGGGTGCGCTGGCCCAAGTGGTGAACTGATCGTTGGCACCAGGCCCTGCGGGGCCGCTGCCCAGCCTGGCTGCTTTGTGCTGCCAGGCTTTTTTTTGCCTGTTTGCGGGGGGAGACTGGGGAGTTCCCTCTACTGCAGACAAAGGCGACAGCGACAAGATTTTCTTCATGTAAGCTCGCGGTCAGCTTGCCCACCGGCAGCGCCGCAAGAAGTGTCCGATACCAGGGCGCTTTCAACACATTTTTCACCAGCTACACCGCGCTGGTTGTTGCATGGCAGAAGCCGTCGAGGGACGGACTTGGGTGCCGTGGGATGATTGAAGGCGAATTCGTATGAACCTTTCTCTATGACTCTGACCATTTCAAAGTTCCGGCGGCTGTTGCCTGTGTTGGCTGTGACGGTGTTCACGGTGGCGTGCGCGCCCCTGACCGTTCCTCCCAAGTCCGAATATCCAGTCGGGCGTGCCCGCCTTGTACTGCCGCCGGGGGCCTGGCAGGACCTGGGCACTTCGGAGGAAGCCGTTGCGGGTTCTGGAGGCCGTACCTCACTTCAAACACGTGACGTGGGGCTGCGTGGTGCGCAAGGCGAATGGCTGGCTGCGCTGCGCGTGCAGACCAACCGCACCAGCGACCTGCTTGGGTCTCCGCAAGGGGTGGGGTATTGCCCGGCGCAACAGGACGTCATGGTGAAGGATTCCGCCAATGGCAGCCCTGTGCGGGCCGATTGCCTGCGCTTCAAGCTTTGGGCGAGCAGCCCCAAGTGGCTTGAAAAGAACCGGCCCGACCTCGTTCAATGGATGGCCAGCCGCCAGATCGCGTTGAAAGCACCCTATTCCCATGTTGCCTATGGTTACGTCACTGAAGCGGGTGTCTGGGTGGTGGTGGATGCCTTGGTCGATCAGCGGTTGTTGAGCTCCCGTCCGCGCAACAACGAAGAATTCCTGGTGGCGGGCCGGCCCGCACAGCAGTGGGCCTATGACCTGGCCCAGGCCGTGCGCCAGAGCTCCGGCATGGTGGACGGCCACCTGGCCATTCCGCCCTTCCCATTCCCTGCGCCCACATCCAAACCCTAGCGCGCCAGTCCTCCCCTGCCTGGCGGCCTTGCATAACGATTACGAAACTCGAGGAGACCTCTGATGCAGACAAGCCCCGTCCCGCAGCCGCAGCGTATCGGCGTGCCAAGGGAAACCTTTCCCGGTGAAAAGCGCGTGGCCACCGTGCCCGATGTGGTGGAGAAGCTGATCAAGCTGGGCTTCACTGTCACGGTGGAGTCTGGGGCTGGGGATGGCGCCAACTTCAGTGACGACGCCTACCGCGCTGCGGGCGCCGAGATCGTTGGCGACGCTGCCTCGCTGTGGGCTGCATCCGATATCGTCTTCAAGGTCCGCCCGCCCAGCAGCGATGAAGTGGCGCTTGTGCGCGAGGGCACGACGCTCATCGACTTCATCTGGCCCGCCCAGAACCCTGAACTGATGCAGCAGCTGGCGGCCCGCAAGGCGACGGTGCTGGCCATCGACTGCCTGCCGCGCACGCTCTCGCGCGCCCAGAAGATGGACGCGCTCACTTCCACCGCAGGCGTCAGTGGCTACCGTGCCGTCATCGAGGCGGCCAATGCCTTCGGCCGCTTCTTCAACGGCCAGATCACGGCCGCAGGCAAAGTGCCGCCCGCCAAGGTGTTCATTGCAGGCGCTGGCGTGGCCGGTCTTGCCGCTATTGGCACCGCAGCCAACCTGGGCGCCATCGTGCGCGCCAATGACACCCGTGCCGAGGTGGCCGACCAGGTCAAGTCACTGGGCGGCGAGTTCGTCAAGGTGGACTACGAGGAAGAAGGCTCGGGCGGCGGCGGCTATGCCAAGGTCATGAGCGAGGGCTTTCAGGCTGCGCAGCGCAAGATGTACGCCGAGCAGGCCAAGGACGCCGACATCATCATCACTACCGCGCTGATCCCGGGCAAGCCCGCGCCCAAGCTCATCACCGCCGAGATGGTGCAGAGCATGAAGCCCGGCAGCGTGATCGTGGACATGGCGGCCGAGCAGGGCGGCAACTGCGAGCTGACCGTGCCCGGCCAGGCCGTGGTGCGCCATGGTGTGACCATCGTCGGCTACACCGACCTGGCCTCGCGCCTGGCCAAGCAGTCTTCCACGCTGTACGCCACCAACCTGTTGCGCCTGACGGAAGAGCTGTGCAAGGCCAAGGACGGCGTGGCCGTGGTCAACATGGAGGACGACGCGATCCGCGGCCTCACTGTGGTCAAGGAAGGCTCGATCACCTGGCCTGCGCCGCCGCTCAAGCAGGCGCTGGCACCCGTGCCCAAGGCGGCCGCCCCGGTGGCCGAGAAGAAATCGAGCCACGGCACAGGCGCACCCATGTCCGCCAAGACGCTGACCATCGTTTTTGCCGTGCTGGCTGTGCTGTTCTGGGCCATCGGTGCCTACGCGCCCGTGGCCTTCCTGGGGCACTTCACGGTGTTCGTGCTGGCCTGCTTCATCGGCTACATGGTGGTGTGGAACGTCACACCCGCACTGCACACGCCGCTGATGAGCGTGACCAACGCCATCTCCAGCATCATCGCCATCGGCGCGCTGGTGCAGATTGCGCCGCCCGATGCGGGCATCAACGGGCGCCCGGACGGGCTGATCCTGTGGCTGGCCTTTGCGGCCCTGGTGCTCACGGCCATCAACATGTTCGGCGGCTTTGCTGTCACGCGCCGCATGCTCGCCATGTTCCGCAAGTAATCCGATAACGACAAGAACAACGAGGAGCACAGAACATGTCCCAAAGTCTCGCTACCGTGGCCTACCTGGGCGCGGCCATTTTGTTCATCCTGAGCCTGGGTGGGCTCTCCAACCCTGAAACCTCGCGCCGGGGCAACCTGTTCGGCATGGTCGGCATGGCGCTGGCCGTGCTGGCCACGGTGTTCGGCCCCCGCGTGAGCCCCGCAGGTGTGGCCTGGATCGTCGGCGCTCTGGTCATTGGCGGCGGCATCGGCCTGTATGCGGCCAAGGTCGTCAAGATGACCCAGATGCCCGAACTGGTCGCGCTCATGCACAGCCTGGTGGGCCTTGCGGCTTGCCTGGTGGGGTTTGCCAGCTATGTCGATACCTCGATTCCGCTGCAGGGTGCCGAGAAGATCATCCACGAGGTGGAGATTTATGTGGGCATCCTGATTGGTGCCGTCACGTTCAGCGGCTCGCTGATTGCCTTTGGCAAGCTCAACGGAAAGATCGGTGGCAAGCCGCTGCTGCTGCCCGGCCGCCACTGGCTCAACCTGGCCGCGCTGCTGATCGTGATCTGGTTCGGCCGTGAGTTCCTGCGCGCCGAGACCGTCGAGCAAGGCATGGTGCCGCTCATGGTGATGACGGTGATCGCGCTGCTGTTCGGCATCCACATGGTCATGGCGATTGGTGGTGCAGACATGCCGGTGGTGGTGTCCATGCTCAACAGCTACTCGGGCTGGGCGGCGGCGGCCACGGGCTTCATGCTGTCCAACGACCTGCTCATCGTGACCGGCGCGCTCGTGGGTTCTTCGGGCGCCATCCTGTCCTACATCATGTGCAATGCGATGAACCGCAATTTCATCAGCGTGATTGCGGGGGGCTTTGGTTCGGGCGCGGGCACGCCCGCCAAAAAGGGCGAAGCTGCCGAGCCGCAGGGCGAGGCCGTACCCGTCAGCTCCGCTGAGACGGCCGAGCTGCTGCGCGACGCCAAGAGCGTCATCATCGTGCCCGGTTACGGCATGGCCGTAGCCCAGGCGCAGCACACGGTGTACGAGATCACCAAGACCCTGCGCGAGAAGGGCGTGGATGTGCGCTTTGCCATCCACCCCGTGGCAGGCCGCATGCCCGGCCACATGAACGTGCTGCTGGCCGAGGCCAAGGTGCCCTACGACATCGTGATGGAGATGGACGAGATCAACGAGGACTTCCCCGATGCCGACGTGGCCATGGTCATTGGCGCCAACGACATCGTGAACCCCAGCGCGCTGGACGATCCGTCCAGCCCCATCGCTGGCATGCCGGTGCTCGAAGTGTGGAAGGCCAAGACCTCCATCGTGATGAAGCGCTCGATGGCCTCGGGCTATGCGGGGGTGGACAACCCCTTGTTCTACAAGGAAAACAACCGCATGCTGTTTGGCGATGCCAAGAAAATGCTGGATGAGGTACTGACCGCGCTCAAGAGCTGACGGGCATAATTCCTCCACAATAAAAGCACGATCGTGCTGAAAAACGTCGGCGTGCTTGCAGGACCCCCATAAAACCTACCAGGAGACAATCCCAATGACCGACCGCCCGTGGCTGGCCGCCTATCCACAAGGTGTTCCCGCAGACATCGACACCACGCAGTACAGCTCCCTTGTGGCGCTGATGGACGAGGCGTTCAAGAAGTACGCCAACCGCGTGGCCTACAGCTTCATGGGCAAGGACGTGACCTACGCCCAGACCGATTCGCTCTCCAGTGCGTTTGCTGCCTACCTGCAGGGCCTGGGGCTGGTCAAGGGCGACCGCGTGGCCATCATGATGCCCAACGTGCCCCAGTACCCTGTGACCGTGGCGGCCGTGCTGCGTGCCGGGTTCGTGGTCGTCAACGTGAACCCGCTGTACACGCCGCGCGAGCTGGAGCACCAGCTCAAGGATTCGGGCGCCAAAGCCATCGTCATCATCGAGAACTTCGCCACCACGCTGGAGCAGTGCATTGCGCACACGCCCGTCAAGCATGTAGTGCTGTGCGCCATGGGCGACCAGCTGGGACTGCTCAAGGGGGCGCTGGTCAACTACGTGGTACGCAACGTCAAGAAGATGGTGCCGGCGTACACCCTGCCGGGGGCCGTGCGCTTCAACGATGCGGTGGCGCAGGGCACACGCGGCACCCTCAAGAAGCCCGACATCAAGCCGGACGACATCGCGCTGCTGCAGTACACCGGCGGCACCACGGGGGTGAGCAAGGGCGCGGTGCTGTTGCACCGCAACGTGATCGCCAACGTGCTGCAGTCCGAGGCCTGGAACGAGCCCGTGATGAAGAAGGTGCCCGCAGGTGAGCAGCCCACCAGCATCTGCGCGCTGCCGCTGTACCACATCTTCGCGTTCACCGTGAACATGATGCTGAGCATGCGCACGGGCGGCAAGACCATCCTGATCCCCAACCCGCGCGACCTGCCTGCGGTGCTCAAGGAGCTGTCCAAGCACACCTTCCACAGCTTCCCGGCCGTCAACACGCTGTTCAACGGCCTGGCCAACCACCCCGACTTCAACACCGTCAACTGGAAGAACCTCAAGGTCTCGGTGGGCGGCGGCATGGCGGTGCAGGGCGCTGTGGCCAAGCTCTGGCTCGAAAAGACGGGTTGCCCCATCTGCGAAGGGTATGGCCTTTCGGAGACCAGCCCTTCGGCCAGCTGCAACCCCACCACCAGCACCGAATACACCGGCACCATCGGCGTGCCGCTGCCCAGCACCTCCATGAAGCTGCTGGACGATGAAGGCCGCGAGGTCACCACGCTGGGCGAGCCGGGCGAAATCGCCATCAAGGGCCCTCAGGTGATGGCCGGCTACTGGCAGCGCCCCGATGAAACCGCCAAGGTCATGACCGAAGACGGCTACTTCAAGTCGGGCGACATCGGCGTGATGGATGCGCGCGGCTTCTTCAAGATCGTGGACCGCAAGAAGGACATGGTGCTGGTCAGCGGCTTCAACGTGTACCCCAACGAGGTCGAAGAAGTGGTGGCCAACTGCCCTGGCGTGCTCGAATGCGCCGTGGTGGGCGTGCCCGACGAAAAGACCGGCGAGGCCGTGAAGCTCGTGATCGTGAAGAAGGATCCGGCGCTCACCGAAGCGCAGGTCAAGGAGTTCTGCCGCCACGAGCTCACGGGTTACAAGCAGCCCAAGGTGATCGAGTTCCGCACCGAGCTGCCCAAGACCCCCGTGGGCAAAATCCTGCGCCGCGAACTGCGCGACAAGAAGTGACGCGGCCTGCTGGCACGTCACAATCCCCAGGCGGCTTCGGCCGCCTTTTTTGCGACCGCGCTGCCCAGGGTGGCGCGGGTGTTTTGTGGCCCCATGACATGACCCCAAGGACTTTTGCATGAGCACTGCCATCCTGAGTGCGCTGCCCGAAGAACAGAGCTCGCTGGTGCAGCAGCTGGCGCACCCGCAGCGGCTGATGCACGCCGGCCGCGCGTTCTGGCGCGGAGAGCTGCACGACCGCCCGGTGGTGCTGGCGCTGTCGGGCATCGGCAAGGTGGCCGCTGCCACCACGGCCACGGCCTTGATCGAACATTTTGGGGTAGCGCGCATCGTCTTCACGGGCGTCGCGGGTGGTGTCGGCGATGGGGTTCACCGGGGCGATGTGGTGGTGGCGCAAGACTATGTGCAGCACGACATGGATGCCTCGCCGCTGTTCCCTCGGTGGGAGCTGCCGGGCTACGCACGCACCCGCCTGGCGTGCGATCCGGTACTGACTGCTATGCTTTTGGAAGCTGCCAACCTATGCGTCACTAGCGCAAGCGGTCTCTGGGGCTTGAAAAATATCCATGGGGGTGCCCATCGGGCGCACCAGGGCCTGGTGGCCAGCGGCGATCGTTTTGTGGCCACCGCACAAGAGTCCGAGCGCCTGTGCACCTCCCTGCGCGCGGCCGGGCACGATGTGCTGGCCGTGGAGATGGAGGGTGCCGCCGTCGCCCAGGTGTGCCATGACTACAGCCTGCCCTTTGCCGCGGTGCGCACCATCTCCGACCGCGCCGACGACGACGCCCACGGCGACTTCGCCCAATTCGTGCAGACCGTGGCCAGTCGGTACGCCGAGCACATGGTGCTGTCGTTTTTACAAAAACTATGAAATTGATAGCGGCTAAGGCATGTTGCACTAGCGCTTGCGGCAGATTTTCCCTCTAAAGAGGACTCCGACGCATGCCATTTGCCACAATGCTCTAAAGCCGGTGCGACGCTCTACCAGCGCCACCGCGGAACCGGCTTTGCCGGGCCGCTGGAGGCGTCCCCCTCGGGGGGAAGGCGCGCAGCGCCACAGGGGGGCTACTTCAGCCAGCCCCGCTTGCGGAAGTACCACATGGGCCCGAGCGCGCTGGCCAGCATCAGGCCCAGCGCATACGGGTAGCCCAGCGACCAGTCCAGCTCGGGCATGAACTTGAAGTTCATGCCGTACACGCTGGCGATCAGTGTGGGTGGCAGCAAGGCGACGCTGGCCACCGAGAAGATCTTGATGATCTTGTTCTGGTTGATGTTGATGAAACCGACCGTGGCGTCCATCAAGAAGTTGATCTTGTCGAACAGGAACGCCGTGTGGTTGTCCAGCGACTCGATGTCGCGCAGGATCTGGCGGGCTTCCTCGAACTGCTCCGAGTTGAGCATCTTGGAGCGCATCATGAAGCTCACGGCGCGGCGCGTGTCCATCACGTTGCGGCGGATGCGGCCGTTCAAGTCTTCCTGGCGCGCGATGGCGGCCAGCACCTCGCCGGCGCGGGTGTCGGTCACATCGCCCGCCAGCACCTGCTTGCTCACGGCCTCCAGCTCGTCATAGATGTTCTCCAGCGTGTCGGCCGAATACTCGGCGTCGGCGTCGAACAGCTTGAGCAGCACTTCCTTGGCATCTTCGATGAGGCCGGGCGCGCGGCGTGCGCGCATGCGCAGCAGGCGGAACACGGGCACGTCTTCATCGTGGATGGAGAACAGCACGCCCCGGCTTTTCAGGTTGGTGTTGTGCTGGTTCAGGATGAAGGCCACGCGCACCGAACGGGGGTCTTCGTCGTCGTCGATCAAGAAGTCGCTGCGGATGTGCAGCTCGCCGTTGTCTTCCTCGTAGAAGCGGGCGGATTCCTCGATGTCCTCGTCCATCGCATCCTCGGGGATGGACAGGCCGTAGTGCTGCTTGATCCAGCGCTTTTCTTCCAGCGTGGGGGCTTCCAGGTCCACCCAGATCGGCTGGAACTTGGTCAGCTCTTCCAGGGACTCGATTTCTTCCTGGAACAGCCGGCCATTGGCGAGCGTAAAGATGTTGAGCATGGGCTCACTCCCTTGTTTTTTGGCGTCTGCGGTGTGGGGGTAGGGGTGCTTTCAACCCCACAGCAGTCAAATGCGCCGGGAGCTGAAAGCTACCAACTCGGGTAGGTTTCCAAGGAGCTGTCTCCGTAAAAATTAGGCAAGCGGCGGATTATGGCACCGGGCGATGATCTCGCCGGTCCGGCGGGGGGCACGGAAGGGGGCTGGGGCCCTGCCAACAGGCTCTCAGCCCTCGGCCTCGGCACTGCGCACCATGGCCAGCGCCCGGCACAGGTCGGCCCAGGCGGCGGCCTTGTTGTCCTGCGAGCGCAGCAAAAAGGCGGGGTCGTAGGTCACCACCGCCGGGCACCCGGCCAGCACATGCGGACCTGCGCGCAGGCGGCCCAGGGGCTCGGTGCGGCCCAGGGCCGCGCGCGCCGCCACATGGCCCAGCACCAGCACCATGGCGGGCTGCAGGTGGGCCACGGTGTCGGCCAGGGTGGCCGGGATGTCGGTGCTGGCTTCGGTGCCGGGCACAGACCGCTCCAGCGCGGCCAGGAACACGCGCGGGTGGCGGTGCAGTTGCATGGCCCGCAGCATGTTGTCGAGCAAGCGGCCCGCATCGCCACCCAGGGGCTCGGCGGGGGTCAAGCTCTCGGCCACGATGAGCCAGCCCCGGCCCAACCCGGCGGGCGTTTGCGCCGGGTCGGCGGTGGGGTAGAGCGCCTGGGATGGGTGCAGCCGCAGGGCGGGCGCGGCCGCGCCTGTGGAGGCAGGTGCAGGAGTCGGAGCCGGCGGTGCGCTGCGGCTGGTGGTGTGGGCCGGCGGCGCTTGGGGGCGCTCGGCGAGCGCAGGGGACGGTGTCTGTGGTTGTGCGCGCGGCGGCGCCATGGCAGGTGCTGCCACGGCCGCAGGAGCTGCTGAGGCGGTTGCCGGGGGCTGGGCGATGGCCTCCTGGGCGGGGGATGGCCCCCACACGGTGACGCCCATTTCTTGCAGCATGGCGCGCTGGCGCGCATCGAGGTGGAGGCTCATACGGAAAGAAAACAGGCCATCGGTGGTTCAGCAGGTACGGGGTGCGGTGCGGGGTCAGAGCGCCAGGCTCATGACCACGGCATCTTCGCGCTGTCCGTGTGCTGCGGGGTAGTAACGCTTGCGGTCGCCCACGCGGCGGAATCCATGGGTCTGGTAGATCTGCTGGGCGCGCAGGTTGCTCGCCCGCACCTCCAGCCACAGCCATTGTGCACCGCGCCCGCGTGACCACAAGGCCAGGGCGTCCAGCAGCACGCGGGCCCAGCCCTGGCGCTGGTATTCGGGGGTGACGGTGATGTTGAGCAGGTGCACCTCATCCACCCCCATCATGGCCACAAAGTAGCCCAGCAGATGGTCGTCCGCCATCAGGAGCTGCGTCTCGTAGCCAGACGCCATGGCGTCGGTGAAGTTGCCACGGGTCCAGGGGTGCGAATAGGCGCGCTGCTCCACGGCCAGCACGGCATCGAGCCGTGCCAGGGTCAGGGCCTCAAAGCGCGCCTCGGGGCGGTTTTGGCTGGCATCGGACGGCGATGTGGAGGAGGTAGGCAGTGCGCTCATGCTGGATTCGTTCACCCTTTTTTCAGGGCGTCACAGCCGACTGGGCGGCGCGCAGTGCGGCGCGTTCAGCGGTGGTTTGCGCCACTTTATCGCGGATATAGCGCGGCAGGGCGTCACCAGCGGCCACGGCATGGCCCGCTGCAATCAGCGCGGGCGCCAGGCGCAGCAGGGCCGTGGCGGTGGGCAAAGCAGTGATGTGCGTGGCGGTCGGTGCCAGCCGGTCGCCATAGGTTGCGCGGGCATTGCCGGCTACCGTCCAGCCATCGGGCGGCTGCACCGACTCGGGCGCCCCCAGGCCAAAGTCTTCGTCTGCGCGCCAGCGGGCTTCGGCGGGCAACCATTCGCAGCGCGCGTGGTAGACCTCGTCCATGCGGGCATCCAGCACCGCCACCACGTGGGTACAGCCGTGTTGCTGGCGTGCTTCCTCCGCCACGGCCAGCAGGGTGTCCACGGGCAATACCGGCACGCCCTGACCGCCCTTGGCGCCAAAGGCCAGCCCCTGGGCCACGGCGCAGGCGGTGCGCAGTCCGGTGAAAGAGCCGGGGCCGCGCCCGAACACCACCGCATCCAGCATGTCGAAAGTCAGGCCCGCCTGCGCCATCAGCGCACGCACGGCCGGGATCAGCGCCGCCGAGGCCTGCGCGCCCCCCGGCCCCTGGTGCTGCCAGACCCCATCGCCATGCTGCACGGCGATGGAGAGGGTGTCGGTGCTGGTGTCAAAGGCGAGCAGATTCATGGGCAGGGTCGGAAGATCTTGGGTGGCGCGGTCGGTGAGCAGGCGCTCAGGAGGTGGCTGTGGCTGGTGTGGACGGGGCCTGGCTTTTGCGCAGCACGCCCAGGAGGATACCGGTGGTGACCAGCAGCAGGCCGGCCACCAGATTCCAGTGCATCGGCTCGTCCAGGAAAATCACCGCCCCCATGGCAGACAGACCGGGCACCAGCGCCGTGATCATGGTCGAGCGTACGGGGCCGTAGTGCTGGATCATGCGCGTGAAGCCAATACCGGAGACCACCACGGAGCCACCACCCTGGAACAGCATCTGGAACGCGATCTCGCTCCATGGCGCCTGGGCCAGGTGGCTGGTGACCGCGCCCAGCCAGACCAGCAGCGCATAGCTGGGCAGGTACACCACGCAGGCAAACGCGGTGATGGCGATGGTGGCCTGCACCGCATCGACCGCGTGGCGCCGCGCCAGCACGCTGTAGGTGGCCCAGGACGACGCGGCCAGCATGAACAGCAGGTCGCCCTTCCAGACGTCCCCGCCCGAAAACGCCGCCAGCAGACTGCGCCCACCCACCAGCAGGTCGCCCGCCACGATCAGCGCCAGGCCTGCAGCGCGCAGCGGCGTGATGTGGTCGCGCAGCAACCAGGCGGCCAGCAGCGCCGTCCACAGCGGCAAGCTGCCCGGCATGAGCACCGCCGCATGGGTGGCCGGTGCATGGAAGAACCCTGAATAGGCCAGCAGTGCGTACAGCAGCCCGCCAAAGCTGCCCAGCAGCGCCGTGGTGCGCAAGGGCAAGGGGGAGATGCCCGCCAGGCTGCACGGCGGTGCCGAGGCCCCCAATGCCGTCTGGCGCCGTCGCACCATCCACCAGCCCCAGGGCAGCAGCACCAGGCTGGCGCCCACGATGCGCAGCAGTGCGATGTCGAACGGGGTGAGCGTGCGCTGGGCCGAGGCGCGGGCGATGATGATGAAGCCCGTCCAGATGGTGACGGTGACCACGGCCGCCAGCAGGCCGATGGTGCGGGGAGAAAAACGCATCGCGCGATTATCGGCGCCCGCCGCATGCCGTGCTGGCGCGGGGCCTGGTGCGGGTGCGCGGGCGATAGACTCCCCGCCATGTTGTCTGTTTCTGCTCTTTGGCGCCGCCGTGTGCTGCGTGGTGTGGTGGGTTGGGGTGCTGCGTGGCTAGTGGCTGCAGGCGGTGCGGGTTTGGCGGGGGCGCAGACGGGCGGGCCGCCTGCTGGCTCGCTGCCGCCCGAGGTGGAGGCCGCCCTGGCGCGCGCCAAGCTGCCGCGCGAGTCCCTGTCGGTGGTGGTGGTGGACGCGCAAGCTGCCGGCAAGGCCAGCCCGCGCCTTGCACACCGGGCCCAGGTGCCTGTGAACCCCGCGTCGGTGATGAAGCTGGTGACCACCTATGCGGCGCTGGAGCAGCTTGGCCCTGCCTACGTCTGGAACACGCCGGTGTATGTGCAAGGCACGGTACAGGACGGCAGCCTGCGGGGCAATGTCTACATCCAGGGCCAGGGCGACCCCAAGCTGGTCATGGAGCGGTTGTGGCTGCTGATGCGGCGGCTGCAGGGCCAGGGCATCCAGGTCATCGTGGGCGACATCGTGCTGGACCGCACGGCGTTCGACGTGCCCGACCAGGACCCGGCACGGTTTGATGGCGAGCCGCTGCGGCCCTACAACGCCTCACCGGACGCCCTGCTGCTCAACTACAAATCGTCGGTGATGACCTTTGTGCCCGATGCGGCCGCCGGCCTGGCGCGCGTCCAGTACGACCCGCCTCTGGCTGGAGTGCAGCGCCAGCCCACCGTGGCGCTGGCGGCGCCGGGCGCCGACTGTGGCGACTGGCGCACAGCGTTGCGAGCGGAGCTGTCGGACCCCTCCAAGGTGTCTTTTCAGGGCGTGTACCCCGCTGCGTGTGGCGAGCGGGTGTGGCCGGTGGCGGCGGCCGACCCGCGTGGCTTTGCGGTGCGGGCGGTGGAGGGCATGTGGCGCGAACTGGGTGGCAAGCTCACGGGCAGCGTGCGCGACGGCAAGGTGCCCCCGGGCCTCAAGCCCGCGTTTGTGGTCCCGTCCCCCGCACTGGCCGAGGTAGTGCGCGACGTGAACAAGTACAGCAACAACGTGATGGCGCAGCAGGTCTTTCTGACCCTGGCGCTGCAAAAAAACGGCGTGGCCACGTTCGACGGCGCCCGCGAGGTGCTGCGGCAGTGGTGGCAGGCCCGCATGGGCGATGCCGACCTGCCGCAGGTGGACAACGGCGCCGGGCTCAGCCGCGATGCGCGACTGACTGCGCAGGCCCTGGCGCGCATGCTGCAGGTGGCCTGGGTATCGCCCATGATGCCGGAGCTGGTGGCGTCGCTGCCGATCACGGGGGTGGATGGCACCCTGCGCCGCAGCCAGAGCCGGGCGGGCACCGCCCACCTCAAGACGGGCAGCCTGCGCGATGTGATGGCTGTGGCGGGCTATGTGCATGCCGCCAGCGGGCGCCGCTATGTGCTGGTGGCCATCGTCAATCACCCCAATGCAGGGGCAGCGCGGCCCGTGCTCGACAGCCTCATCGACTGGACGGCGCGCGAGCAGTGAATAATTGCTGCTGCCCTGCGTTTTCCCCACCATGCAACTCCATGAACTGATCGGCTACCTGGCCGCCTGCCTGACCACCTGCAGCTTCGTGCCGCAGGCCCTGCACACCTTTCGCACGCGGGACGTGAGCGGTATCTCGCTGGGCATGTACAGCGTCTTTACCGTGGGGGTCGCGCTGTGGCTGGCCTACGGCCTGGCGCTGGCGGCCTGGCCCATCGTGGTGGCCAATGCCATCACCCTGGCCCTCGCGGGCACCATCCTGGGCATGAAGGTTTTGTACGGCGTGCGCCGTCCCGACTGACTGGTCTAACAGGCCTGCGCGCGCTGTCGCCTAGGTGTCTGGCGGCGCCCGTCCTCCCGCGTTATCCCCTATGGATGCTGCAGCGCAGGTGCGCGCACGATGCGTCGTTCTTCACTGACCGAGGTATCCATCCATGACCTATTTCCGCCTTACCTGTGTGGCCGCTGCAGCGGTCCTGCTTGTCGCCTGCGGTGGCTCTGACGACCCGGCGCGCGGCGCACTGATCGACCCCCCCGCCACGCTCACGACGCTCACCGTGGCGCAGATCGACGCGGCCACGGCCAGCAGCGGCCTGCAGGCGATCAGCGGCAAGGCCAAGTGCGATGTGAAGGTGGTGTCGCTGAACTATGCGACCGTGGGTGCCAAGAGCGGCGAAAACACCAACGCCTCGGGCGTGATGCTGGTGCCTGCCGGCGCCTGCACCACCGCAGCGCCCCTGGTGGCCTATGCCAAGGGCACCGATGTGCAAAAGCCCCGCACCCTGGCCAACCCGCAGGACAACGAAACCTTCCTGCTGGCGGCCATGTACGCCGCGCAGGGTTATGCCGTGGTGGCCACCGACTACCTGGGCTTTGCCAAGTCGGGCTACAGCTATCACCCCTACCTGCATGCCGACTCGGAAGCCACATCGGTCATCGACTCGGTGCGTGCTGCACGCAATGCGGCGGGCACTGTGGGGGCCACGCTGTCGGGCAAGGTGATGTTCACCGGGTACTCGCAGGGCGGCCACTCGTCCATGGCAGCGCAGCGCGCAGCCGAGCGGGACTACGGCAACGAATTCAATGTGGTCGCAGGCGCGCACCTGGCAGGCCCCTACAACCTGTCGGGCTCGCTGCGCATTCCGGACGCGATCGCGGGCGTGCAGTTCTTTGTGCCCTACCTCGTGACGTCCTGGCAGAAGGTCTATGGCAACGTCTATACCGACGTGAAGGATGTGTTCAAGGCGCCGTACTCCGGCTACATCGAGAACCTGCTGCCCAACCCCACGCTCAACTACACCACCCTGGTGACCACGGGCACGCTGCCGTCGGGCACACCGAACCAGGCGCGCGACGCGCTGTTCCAGTCGGCGTTCATCACCGGCTCCCAGACCAGCACCACCCACCCGCTGTACCTGGCCGCCAAAAAGAACGACCTGCTGGGCTGGACCCCCAAGGCGCGTGTGATGCTGTGTGGCGGTGCTGGCGACCCCACCGTGCCGCCGGCCGTTCACATGGTCGTCATGAAAGCCGACTTTGACAGCCGGGGTGTGACGAACGTCAACACAGTCGATGTGGACGCTGCCATCCAGGCCACCTACGGCCCTGGCGGCAAGGCGCCCACCGACCCTAACTCGGCAGCCTTTGCCACCTACTACGGCAGCTACCACGGCACCTACGAGCCGCCGTTCTGCCATGCGCAGGCCAAGGCCGTGTTCGACACCGTCAAATGACAGCCGTGATGCCTGTGTGAAGCGCTGAACGGGCCCCACAGGCTTTTAGAACCCGCCACCTAAGCCCCACCGGTGTTTACCCGGTGGGGCTTTTTTTTGTTGGCGAATATGATTTGCGAGGAATAGCACGGTCGTTCTATTTTTACGATAACAGGAGTGATACCGATGGTTTTTCAGCGCAAGGCTTTGTGGGTTTCTCTGGCGGCAGCATCGCTGCTGGTGGCGTGTGGGGGCGGCGGTGCCGACACCTCGCCAGTGGCGCCCATCAAGACGGTCAAGGTCATGGGTGACAGCATTGCCGACAGCGGCACGTTTGGCTTCAAGTTCACGGTGCAGGGCAGTGCGCCCACAGGCCCAGCGTCCACACCCATCTGGCCCGAGCTGGTGGCCAGCAGCTACGCAAACACGCTCTGCCCCCGCTATGTGTCCACTGGCAGCGCGTTCAACACAGCGGCGGGTTGTACCAACTACGCCATTGGCGGCGGGCGCATCAACAACTTCACGGCCCCCGCGTCGCCTGTCTCCATCGTCAAGCAACTGACCGATGCAGGGGCCGACGGCTTCAGCGCGGGGGACCTGTTGCTGATCGACGGCGGTGGCAACGACGCTGCGGACCTCATCGGTGCCTACCTGTCGGCCTCCAAGGATGGCGGCAAGGCTTTCGGCGCACTGCTGTCCACCTTGCTGCCAGCGGCCACGGTGAACGCCGGCCTGGCGGGCGGTGCTACGGGCCAGGCCCAGGTGGGCGGCGCCTACATGGTGGCGCTGGCCGACAAGTTCCACGACGCGATCGAAGCCAATGCCTTGAGCAAGGGCGCGCAGCGTGTGGCGGTGCTCAACATGCCCGCCATCGACAAGACGCCGCGTCTGCAACAGGTGCTCGGTGGCATCACGGCGTCGGCCGGCGCCGCCGCCAGCGCGCAAGTGCAGGGGCTGCTCAAGGCCTGGCTTGAAGCCTTCAACGCCCAACTGGCCAAACGTTTTGCGGGCAACAGCAAGGTGGTGGTGGTGGACTTCTACACCTCGTTCAACGACCAGGTGGCCAACCCCGCGCAGTTCGGGCTGACCAATGCCAAGAACACCGCGTGCCCCATCACCGGCCAAGGTGCTGACGGCCTGCCCACCTATACCTTCCCCACGTGCACAGCGGCAGCTTTGTCGGCACAGACGCCGCCCGCAGGCGCCACGGGCGGCGCGGACTGGTGGAAGACCTATGCGTTCTCCGACAGCTTCCACCCCACGCCGTATGGCCACCAGCTGGTCAGCCAGTTGGTATCGCGTTCGCTGGCCCGTGCGGGTTGGCTGTAATCGGCTGTTGAAGGGTTCAAACACCATGCAAAACAAAACCATCACTCCTTCCCTGGCTGGCGTTGTGGCCGCACTGGCGCTCACCCTGTCCGGCGGTGCCCAGGCGCAAACCGCAGGCAGCTGGCTGGTGCGCGCGGGCGCCACGCAAATCGCGCCCCAGGTCACCAGTGGCGACCTGTCGGCGCCCAGCTTCACGGGCACCAAGGTGGACGTGCATGCCGACACGCAGTTGGCTGGCGGTATCACCTACATGCTCACCGACCACTGGGCGGTGGACGTGCCTCTGGCGCTGCCTTTCAAGCACAACATCATGGGCGCCGGAGCCATCGGCGGCGTGGGCAAGATTGGCGAGGTCAAGGTGCTGCCCATGACCGTGTTCGCGCAGTACCGCTTTCTGGAGGCCAATGCGCGGGTGCGCCCCTACGTGGGCCTGGGCGTGACCTACGCCAAGTTCTTCAAGGAGCGGGGAACCGCCGCGCTGACCGGTCTGACCGGTGGCAGTCCCTCCCGTCCCACCACGCTGAGCGCTGAATCGCGGTTTGGCCTCACGCCTCAGGTGGGGGTGAGCATTGCGCTCAACGACCAGTGGTCGCTGGACGTGGCGTACTACAAGACTTTTGTGAAGACCCGCAACACCCTGTCCACAGGCCAGACCATCGACGTCAAGCTCAACCCCAACGTGGTGGCATTGGGCGTGGTGTATCGGTTCTGATCCGCACAAGGTGGCAGACCAGCCGCCTACAAAAAAAAGGCCGCCCTCGGGGCGGCCTTTTTGTTTCGGAGCGCCTGCAGCGCTCCGTCTTACCAGCGCGCGCGCAGGCGGTCGTAGGCGTAGGTGCCAAACTGGCGCTGGGCCGATGGCGTCAGGTACACGCTGTCGGCAAACACGAACGAGGTGGCGTTGGCGCCCGACAGCAGCGTGGACGACGTGCACAGGGCCGAGTTGACCTGGCCTGCGCCAATGCCAATGCCGTTGGTCGCATCCACCGATGTGCACACTGCCGCTGTGGAGTTGTTGAAGCCGTAGTTGCCAGGCACGCTGGTGTACAGGTTCACGTAGTAGGCCGAGTCCACGTACAGCACGTTGGCGCCCAGGTCCACGATGCCCACCAGCAGGCCTTCGTTGAAGCGGCTGCTGGCGTTGCTCAGCAGGGCTTCGCGGCCGATGGTCTTGGCCCAGGGGGTCTTGCTCAGGTCGTAGGTACCGGTCACCACCACATACTTGGCGCCCGCCGTCACCAGGCGGCGCACCTGTGCAGCCAGGTCCTCCCCAGCCTTGCGGGCGGCGGCCACCATGGCGTCCTGCGTCTGGGTGCCTGCGTTCACAGCGGCCATGCCGGCGATCACGTCGCTGATACCGCCGCTCACGATCACCACGTCGGTGGCCGCAAAGCTGCCACTGGCCAGAAAGGTATCGATTTGTTCGGTGACGGTCCGGGTGCTGGCATTGCCTGTGGCGTCGGGCTTGGCGCTGACGCGGGCGTTGCCAGTGGCGTAGCTCAGGCCGCCTGCGGAGACCGGGGCGAGCGACTTGCCGTAGTTGGCCACCAGTTGCAGGGTCCAGTTGTTGACGCCGCCGTCATTGACGGTGTAACGCGAGCCGTTTTGCCCCACATCGTTCATGGCGTCGCCGAACGCAATAAAGCGCTGGGGCGAGATGGCCGATTCGGTGGTGCTGGAACCGCAGGCCGCGAGCAACGCGGCCGACGCACATGCGGCGACCATGATGGTGCGGCGCATCCAATTTGCTGCCATGTATTTCTCCAGAAAAGTGGGGGGTAGTTTAACGACGCAAAGTCAACGGATGTAAAGCGGCGCCATCGTGCCGGGTCAGGCGGCGGAGGCGCGCTGCAGGCGGTCGCGCACGCCCTCCCAGTCGGGGCTCGCCGGCGGGGTCTCGATCCAGATCAGCTTCACGCCCTCGTCGTCAAAACCGCGCAGCACGGCGAACAGCTGCTGCGCCGTGGCAGCCGCGTCATCGGGCATGCGCCGCATGACCAGCTTGGAGGACCGACTGCGCAACGCAGCGCGGGCATAGATCGCAATGTGGGCGGCATCGGTACCCAGCAGGTCCAGGCTGGTCTGCAGTGCCTTCGCGTCCATCAGCCGCACCTTGGCGCTGGGGGCATAGTGGGCCTCCAGCGTGCCCGAGGCGCGGGGTGTGGCCGTGGGGAGGTCTTCCTTGGACAGCGGGGCCATGCCGCAAGCGGCCGCAATCTGCGCCCGGGTGATGGCGCCGGGCCGCAGCAGCACCGGCACACCACGCGTGCAGTCCACGATGGTGCTTTCAATGCCCACATCGCAGGGCCCGCCGTCCAGCACCAGCAGGTCGTCGCCCAGCTCGTCCTGCACATGCTGGGCGGTGGTGGGGCTCACGCGGCCAAAACGGTTGGCGCTGGGGGCTGCAACGCCCCACACGGGAGGGCCGCCGGCCTCATTGCTGTCGCCAGCGGCCGCGCAGGCCACCAGCAGGGCGTGGGCCACGGGGTGCGCGGGGCAGCGCAATCCCACGCTGTCCTGCCCGCCGGTGGCGGCGGTGGCTACGCCGGGCAAGCGCGGCAGGATGAGCGTGAGCGGGCCGGGCCAGAAGGCATCCACGAGCTTTTGTGCAAAGCCGGGCACTTCACTGGCGAAATGCGCAATGCCCTCGGCATTGGCCACGTGCACGATCAGCGGGTGGTCGCTGGGCCGCCCCTTGGCCGCGAAGATCTGCGCCACGGCGGTATCGCTGCTGGCATCGGCTGCGAGGCCATACACCGTTTCGGTGGGGAGACCCAGCAGGGCGCCGCTGCGCACTGCGCGTGCAGCGGTGGCGATGGCCTGGGGGTCGTTGCCGTCGAGAATCATGGAAACAGCCTGGCTCAGAAGGGCTCGATGCCCAGCAGCGCTGCGGCCTGCAGGGCCGTGGCGCGCGCAGCCTCGGGGGTGGCGGCGGTGATGTTCAGGTGCCCCATCTTGCGGCCGCGCTTGGCGTCGCGCTTGCCATACAGGTGCAGGTGGGTGCCGGGCAGGGCCAGTACCTGGGCCCAGGGCGGGGTCTGCGCCGCGTCGCCGTGGGCAAACCACAGGTCGCCGAGCAGGTTCAGCATGACGGCAGCGCTGTGCTGGCGCGGCTGCGTCAGCGGCAGGCGGGCCATGGTGCGCACCTGCAGCTCGAACTGCGACACATCGCAGGCGTTCTGGCTGTAGTGACCGCTGTTGTGTGGGCGCGGTGCGATCTCGTTGACCGCCAGGCTGCCGTCCTGCAGCACGAAGAACTCCACGCACAGCACGCCCACATACTGCAGGCCTTCTGCTACAGATTTTGCAGCGGCTACCGCTTGATCCACTAGCGCTTGCGGCAGATTTCCTTCATAAACCTCGGTCACGGCCAGGATGCCGTCGCGGTGCAGGTTGCGCTGCACCGGCAGGTGCACCATCGTCCCATCGGCACCACGCGCCACGATGACGGAGCATTCCAGCTGCAGCGGCAGCATCTTCTCCAGCACGCAGGCCACTTGGCCGACCGAATCCCAGGCGGCGGCCAGATCGGCGGGCGTCTTCACGCGCACCTGGCCCTTGCCGTCGTAACCCATGCGGGCCGTTTTCAGAATGCCTGGCAGCAGGTCGGTCGATACAGCGGTCACTTGTTCTGCCGTTTCGATCACCGCATACGGCGCGCAGGGCACGCCGCAGGCCACAAAGTGCGCCTTCTCGCGTGCACGGTCCTGCGCCACCGACACAGCGCTGGCGGCGGGCGACACGGGGCGTTGCGCGGCCAGGGTGGCCAGTGCGGCGGCGGGTACGTTCTCGAACTCGGTGGTCACCGCATCCGACAGACGGGCCAGCTCGGCCAGGCCCTGCGGGTCTTCGTAACCTGTCTGGATGTGGTGGTGGCTCACCAGCCCGGCAGGGCTGGTGGGGTCGGCATCGAGCACGGCCGTGAAGTAGCCCATGGCCTGGGCCTGGTGGACGAACATGCGGCCCAGCTGGCCGCCACCCAGAACACCCAACGTCGATCCGGGGAGCAAGGGTTGCATGGCGGCGCTCATGCGGCGGGCGGCAGGGTCATGTTGCGGGCCACTTCCGTCTGCTCGGCGCGGAAGGCTTCCAGGCGCTGGCGCAGCTCGGGGCTCTCATTGGCCAGCAGGGCCACGGCAAACAGGGCGGCGTTGGCCGCGCCGGCGGTGCCGATGGCAAACGTCGCCACGGGGATGCCTTTGGGCATTTGTACGATGGAGTGCAGCGAATCCACGCCTTGCAGGTGGCGGCTGGCCACGGGCACGCCCAGCACGGGCACGGGGGTCTTGGCGGCGATCATGCCGGGCAGGTGGGCAGCACCGCCGGCCCCGGCGATGATGGCCTTCAGCCCCCGGCCTGCGGCGGCCTCGGCGTAGGCAAACATGTCGTCGGGCATGCGGTGGGCCGACACCACGCGGGCCTCGTGCGCGATGCCGAACTGTTCAAGGATTTGCACTGCATGCTGCATGGTGTCCCAGTCGCTGCTGGAACCCATGACCACGCCGATCTGGATGGGTTTCATGGTGTGGAAGGTACTGGCCGGCAGGCCTTGCCTGCCCAGCCGCTATAGGTAGAACCCGCGATTTTACTTTTTGCGCCTCCCTGGCGGGTGTGGGGCTGTTTCGATGGGCCAAAATAGCGCGCAAACCGCTCCATAGGCCCCGGGCCCCACACCATCATGATTGACGTCACCGTAGAGAACTTTGAAGCCGAGGTGGTTGCCGCCTCGATGAACGTGCCCGTGCTGGTGGACTTCTGGGCGCCCTGGTGTGGCCCCTGCAAGTCCTTGGGGCCGGTGCTGGAGAAGCTGGAGACGGAATACGCGGGCCGCTTCAAGCTCGCCAAGATCGACTCCGACCAGGAACAGCAGCTGGCGGGCATGTTCGGAATCCGCAGCATTCCTACCTGCGTGCTGCTGATGAACGGTCAGCCTGTCGATGGTTTCATGGGCGCTTTGCCCGAAGGCCAGGTGCGCGCCTTCCTCGACAAGCACGTCCCCACCGCTGAAGAGATGGTGGCCGAGGCCGAGGAAGAAGAGGCGCAGGAAGCTCTCGCCGGAGGCGATACCGGCACCGCATTGGAGAAGCTGCAGCATGCCGTCGTGACCGACCCCGCCAACGATGACGCGCGCTTTGACTACGTCAAGCTGCTGCTGCAGCTGGGGCGCGAGGACGATGCCAAGGTGGCTTTTGCTCCCGTGATTGCCAAGGCCGCCATGTCGCGCAAGCTGGGGGCCCTCAAGACCTGGATGGATGCTCTTGATTTTGTAGCGTCTGGCGCATATGACGCTAGCGCTGAGGCCGAATTTGAGGCAAAAATCGCTGCGAACAAGCGGGATTTCGACACCCGCTATGCCCGGGCCCGCTGGCTCATCACCCAGCAGCGCTGGACCGACGCCATGGACGAACTGCTCGAAATCCTCATGCGCGACAAGGCGTGGAGCGAAGAGATCGCCCGAAAGACCTACGTCGCCATCCTCGAACTGATCGAGGCGCCCAAGCCCAAGGTAGCCGAGGGCCAGATCCCGCCCGAAGACCCGGTGGTGGCCACCTACCGCCGGCGGTTGTCGAGTGTCGTGCTGAGCTGAGAAGGCGCACTCCAAAGAAAAAAGGCCCTTCAAGGGCCTTTTTTATAGCTGCACGGGCGTTGGCGGCAGCGCAGGTCAGCTTGTCAGCCGCTCCAGTGCCTCACGGTACTTCGCCGCCGTCTTTTCAATCACCGCCTGAGGCAGGCGGGGCGATGGAGGGGTCTTGTCCCAGGGCTTGCCGTTGACCTGGGCCTGCTCCAGCCAGTCACGCACAAACTGCTTGTCGTAGCTGGGCGGGTTCTCCCCCTTGGCCAGGGCTTCAGCGTAGCCCTCCACTGGCCAGTAGCGGGAGCTGTCGGGGGTCAGCACCTCGTCCATCAGCACCAGCGTGCCGTCAGGGGCCAGGCCAAACTCGAATTTCGTGTCGGCAATGATCATGCCCTTGGTGAGCGCGATGTCGGCCGCGGCCTTGTAGATGGCAATGCTCAGATCGCGGATGCGGGTGGCCAGGTCCAGGCCAATCATCTCCACCGTGCGCTCGAAGGTGATGTTCTCATCGTGCTCGCCCATGGCGGCCTTGGCGGCGGGCGTGTAGATGGGTTCGGGCAGCTTGGCGGCGTTGGTCAGGCCTTCGGGCAGGGGCACGCCGCAGACCGAGCGCGATTCCTGGTATTCCTTCCAGCCGCTGCCAGCCAGGTAGCCGCGCACCACGGCTTCGACCGGGATGGGTTGGAGGCGCTTCACCAGCATCGAGCGGCCACGGATTTGAGGGGCTTCCTCGGGGCTCACCACGCTCTCGGGTGCGTCGCCTGTGAGGTGATTGGGGCAGATGTGGCCGAGCTTGTCGAACCAGAACAGGGCCATTTGGGTGAGCAGCTCGCCCTTGCCGGGGATAGGCTCGCCCATGATGACGTCGAAGGCCGACAGGCGGTCGCTGGCCACCATCAGGATGCGGTCGTCGCCCACGGCGTAGTTGTCACGCACCTTGCCGCGTGCCAGCAGGGGCAGCGAAGTCAGGGCCGAAGTGTGCAGGGCGGTGGAGCTGGGCTGGGTCATGGTGTCGGTGTGGGCGGTGGGTGTCCGCTGCGGGCAGTCCGAAGAACGTGGGGGAAAGGGGGCGCGGCAGGGGAGGCCTGGACGCAACCGATGGATTTTACGCGCCGCTCTGAAGGGCGGCGGTTTCCGCGGGGAATGCGCCGAGAAGGGTGTGTTCCGGGCAGGCATGCGGCACACTGGGCGGCCCTGAACCTGCCTGGGCCCCTGCGGCCGTCTGCTGTGTCGTCTTCTACGCCTGAGCTTTCTCCCCGCCGCGAACTGTGGCTGCTGCTGACGCTGGCAGGCATCCAGTTCACCCACATCCTGGATTTCATGATCATGATGCCGCTGGGCCCGCAGCTCACTCAGCTGTTTGCGATCACCGACGCGCAGTTTGGTTTGCTGGTGTCTGCCTACACGCTGTCGGCGGGGGCGTCAGGCCTGCTGGCTTCGACTTACATCGATCGCTTCGGTCGCAAGCGGCTTCTGCTGGTGCTCTATGGCCTGTTTGGGCTGGCGACGCTGGCGTGTGGCCTCGCGCCCACGTACGGCACGCTGATGGTGGCACGCATTCTCGCGGGGACTTTTGGCGGCGTGCTGTCGGCCTTGTCGCAGACCATCGTGGCGGACGTGGTGCCCTTTGAGCGGCGAGGGCGTGCCATGGGCATCGTGATGACGTCGTTTTCCGTGTCCACGGTGGCTGGCGTGCCCCTGGGGCTGATCCTCGCGCAGTACGGGGGCTGGAACCTGCCGTTCATTGGCATTGCCGCCATGGTGGGAGTGCTGGCCGTGCAGGCGGCCCGCACGCTACCGACCATGGCGGGCCATGTTCAGGCTGCCAACGGGCGGTCTGTGCTGAGCGGTATCACCCAGGTGCTGGCGGATGGCAACCACCGTTGGGCATTTCTGTTCTCGGCGTTGCTGATGTTTACAGGTTTTACGGTGATTCCCTACATCACCATTTACATGCAGACCAATGCGGGTGTGCGCGCCGATCAGGTGCCGCTGGTGTACCTGTGTGGCGGGGTGGTGACCTTGTTCACGGCACGGCTGTTCGGGCGCATGACAGACCGGCATGGCAAGGTGCCCACCTTCCGGTGGCTGGCCCTCGCAGGCCTTCCCTGCATCCTGGGTATCACGCTGGTGCAGGGGTTGCCGCTGTGGGGCGTGTTGATGGTGTCCACGCTGATGTTCACTTTTGTCAGTGGCCGCATGATTCCGGGCATGGCCATCATTGCCTCTGCGGCGCACGCGCCTTTGCGGGGGACCTTCATGACGCTGAACGCCTCCGTGCAATCGGCGGCGATGGGTGTTGCTTCTTTTGTGGGAGGGGTGCTGATCAGCCGTGATGCGCAGGGGCTGGTACAGAACTACTGGGTGGCTGCGCTGGTGGGCATCGGCGCCAGCCTGCTGTCGATGCTGGTGGTGGGGCGCCTCACGCTGCATGGCGCGGTGCCGTCGGCACGGTGACAAGGGAGGGGTTTGCGCTGCACTTTGGCCAGCCCCTTCAATCCGCCCATTGTGCGCGCTTTTCGGGTGCTTGGCACCTTGCCGGGCATAACCCAGCGGCTTGCGGCGGTATGGGATTGCATTTCAGGGAGGGCAGGGGCATAGTGAACCCACGACGTCAACAACAGATGCATCCAAGTTCGCCGAGCCGCTTCTCTGATCCAGGACGGCGTTTTTCCACCGAGAGCCACAGGAGACTTATTTATGAACTTGACGATCAGCGGTCACCACCTCGAAGTTACTCCCGCCTTGCGCAACTACGTCACCACCAAGCTGGACCGGATCACCCGCCATTTTGACCAAGTTGTCGATGTCAAGGTACTGCTGACGGTAGAGAAGCAAAAGGAAAAGGAAAAGAGACAGCGAGCGGAATGCAACATCCACGTCAAGGGCAGCGACCTGTTTGCCGAAAGCTCCCACGCCGACCTGTATGCGGCTGTGGACGAACTGGTCGATAAGATGGACCGTCAGGTGGTCCGCCACAAGGACCGTTTACAAGATCACCACCACGAAGCCGCCAAGCGCGAACTGCACGCTTGATGCGCCAGCCCTGAGCCTGGCACAGCAGCCGCCCCTCTCGGGCGGTTTTTTTGTTGCCTGACGCGCCGCGCTCAGGGTTTTCGCCAATATGTGCATAATTGTTACCCTTGACCATGAACCGACTCGCCTCCATCCTGCCCTCCGCTCAAGTGCTTGTGAGCGTGGACGCCACCAGCAAGAAGCGTGCTTTTGAAGAAGCGGGTCTGCTGTTCGAGAGCCAGCACGGCCTCTCCCGGGCGCTGATCACCGACAGTCTGTTTGCTCGCGAACGCCTGGGCTCCACCGGGCTCGGTCATGGCGTGGCCATTCCCCATGGGCGCATCAAAGGCCTCAAGGCCCCGATGGCGGCCGTGTTTCAGTTGCTCAATCCCATTGGGTTCGATGCGCCGGACGAGTTGCCGGTGGGTCTGCTGATCTTTTTGCTGGTGCCCGAGGCCGCCACGCAAAAGCACCTGGAAATCCTCTCCGAGATTGCCGAGTTGCTCAGCGACTCTGCCTTGCGCGAAAAACTCAAGGCCTGCGCTGATGCCGCCGAACTGCACGGCATGATCGCGGGCTGGCAATCCACCCAAACGGCCTGAGTGCTTTCCCCGCCGCCTGCGCTGATCACCCTGACTGACCTGCCGTGAAGCCCAATGTTGTCAGCGCCGATGTTCTTTTCGAGGAATTTCGCGGCCCCCTGAAGTGGGAGTGGGTGGCAGGTCTCGGAGCCTCCGAGCGCCGTTTTGACGAAGTGGCCGTGCGCTCCGCGCGTTCCGGCGCCGACCTGGTCGGCTATCTCAACTACATCCATCCGTACCGGGTCCAGATCCTCGGCGAGCGCGAGATTGCGTACCTGAGCAACGCCTCCCCTGACGATTGCAAGCGCCGCATCGCCCGTATCGTGACGCTGGAACCCCCCGTGCTGGTGCTGGCTGACAACCAGACCGCACCCGACGCGCTGGTGTCGATGTGCGAGCGCGCGCAGATTCCGATGTTTTCCACGCACGAGTCGTCGGCGTTTGTCATCGACGTGCTGCGCGCCTACCTGTCCAAGCACTTCGCTGACCGCACCACCATGCACGGCGTGTTCATGGATATTCTGGGCCTGGGCGTGATGATCACCGGCGAGTCGGGCCTGGGCAAGAGCGAGCTGGGCCTGGAGCTGATCTCGCGTGGCAACGGTCTGGTGGCCGACGATGCCGTGGATTTGTTCCGCATCAACCAGACGACCATCGAGGGCAAGTGCCCCGAGCTGCTGCAAAACCTGCTGGAAGTGCGCGGCATCGGCCTGCTCGATATCCGCGCCATCTTTGGCGAGACGGCAGTGCGCCGCAAGATGCGCCTCAAGCTCATCGTGCACCTGGTGCGTAAGGAGACGCTGGAGCGTGACTACGAGCGTCTGCCCTACGAGCCGCTCACGCAGGACGTGTTGGGCGTGCCGGTGCTCAAGGTCGTGATCCAGGTGGTCGCCGGCCGCAACATCGCCGTGCTGGTCGAGGCCGCCGTGCGCAACACCATCCTGCAACTGCGCGGCATCGACACCTACCAAGAGTTTGTCGAACGCCATCGCCGTGCCATGGAGCGCGATACGGGCGGCTAGCGGCGCTCAGGCCACCAAAACTGGCGCGGCCCATACCAGGGCTGCCGCGCAAGGGCCGCCCCGCCGCGCCGGGAGCGTCCCTCTTGGGAGAAGACGCCGAAGGTGGCTCAGGGGGGAGTCATTTCTTAGCGCAGTCGGCGCACTGTCCGTACAGCGCCATGGTGTGGTCCTGCACCAGCCAGCCCTTGGCCTTGGCCACCGCATGCTGCCGCTTTTCGATCTCGGGGTCGTAAAACTCTTCCACCTTGCCACACGAAGTGCAGATGAAGTGGTCGTGGTGTTGCCCTTCGTTGAGCTCGTACACCGCCTTGCCGCTCTCGAAATTGCTGCGGATCAGGATGCCAGCCTGCTCGAATTGTGTGAGCACCCGGTACACGGTGGCCAGGCCGATGTCCGAGCGCTCTTCCAGCAGCACGCGGAACACGTCTTCGGCCGTCATGTGGCGCTGCGCACCCTTCTGGAAAATCTCCAGAATCTTCAGTCGGGGCAGTGTGGCCTTGAGTCCCGTGCTTTTGAGTTCGTCGATATTGGTCATGGCTGGCTCTTTCGGGGGCGGGCAACCGGCTCAGGGTCTGGAGGGGCTGCCGCTACAATGGGACGATCATATCCTTTGGCCTTTTACCCATGCCCGTCCAAGCCCGTTACAGCGCCCGTCTGGGCCTGGTTGTGTTGATCGGTGCCAGCATGGCCGCCCTGACCGGTTGCGGCAGTCTGGATGGCGCCAGCAGCCGCATCGCCAACATCGTCAAGCCCTACCGGGTGGACGTGGTGCAGGGCAATTTCGTGTCCCGCGAGCAGGTCGAAGCCCTGCAGCCCGGTATGAGCCGCCAGCAAGTGCGTGAGATTCTCGGGACGCCGCTGGTCACCAGCCTGTTCCATGCGGACCGCTGGGAGTACGTGTTTACGCTCAAACGCCCTGGCGAAGAGATTCAGACCCGCAAGCTGACCGTGTTCTTCAAGGGCGATGCCCTGGAGCGCTCCGAAGGCGATGAAATGCCGACCGAGACCGAGTTCGTCGCCACGCTGGGTGCGCGCGACGGTGCCAAGGGCAAGGTGCCGGTGCTGGAGGCCACGCCGGAGCAACTGGCCAAGTACCCGGTCAAGGAGCGCCCCGCGCCAGCAGCGGCCACACCGCCGACATTGCCTGCCGCCACCAGTTACCCGCCGCTTGAAGCGCCCGCGCGCTGAACCTTGCGGCTCTGGCAGTGAGCCCGGTGCGCTGGCTGCCCTATCAATGAACAGGATCTTTTCATGACCGCGACTTCTTCGCCTGCGGCTCCCGCGGCATCCCCCCTCCGTGTAGCCGTCGCCGGGGCTTCGGGCCGCATGGGCCGCATGCTGATCGAGGCCATCCGCGCCAGCGACGACTGCGTGCTGGCCGGTGCACTGGATGTGGCCGCCAGCCCGGCCATCGGCTCGGACGCCACCGCCTTTCTGGGCTATGCCAGCGGTGTGGCCATCACGGCCGACGTGGCGGCCGGCCTGAAGAACGCCGAGGTGCTCATTGACTTCACCCGCCCCGAGGGCACGCTGGCCCACCTGGCCGTGTGCAGCCAGCTGGGCGTGAAGGCCGTCATCGGCACCACCGGCTTCACCGATGCGCAAAAGGCCGAACTCGACGCCTACGCACAGCGCACCGCCATCATGTTCTCGCCCAACATGAGCGTGGGTGTGAACGTCACGCTCAAGCTGCTGCAAATGGCCGCCAAGGCCATGGCCACGGGGTACGACATCGAAATCATCGAAGCCCACCACCGCCACAAGGTCGATGCACCCTCGGGCACCGCGCTCAAGATGGGCGAGGTGATTGCCGAGGCCCTGGGCCGCGACCTCAAGGACTGCGCCGTGTACGCCCGCGAAGGCGTGACGGGCGAGCGCGACCCCTCCAGCATCGGCTTTGCTGCCATCCGTGGTGGCGACATCGTGGGCGACCACACCGTGCTGTTTGCGGGCATCGGCGAGCGCATCGAGGTCACGCACAAGTCCTCCAGCCGCGCCACGTACGCGCAGGGCGCCTTGCGCGCTGTGCGCTTCCTGGCGGCCCACAAGACTGGCATGTTCGACATGTTCGACGTGCTGGGCTTGCACTGATCCGCCGACTCCCATGGACGCGCTCCACTGGTGGCGCCAGGGCGATGCCGTGACGCAAAGTGCGGCACTGGTCTTGCTGGCCATGTCGGTGGCGAGCTGGGTGGTCATTGTGTGGAAGCTGCGGCTCATGCGGCGCGCCAGTGCCGACGTGGCCCGCTGCACGGCCGCGTTCTGGCAGGCTCCCTCGCTGGCCCTGGCGCAGCAGCGTTTGCAGTCTTTTGACCGGGATGCGCTAGTGCTTCCTTTGGTGGTTGCTGCAAATTCAATAGCAAATCACGACAACGTTACCCCGCCCACGCTAGCTACAGCCGGCAGCCTGTCACAGCGGCTCACGCGGGTGCTGCGCGATGCCCTGCACGATGTGCTGGGGCGCCTGCAGTTTGGTCAGGTGCTGCTGGCCACGGTGGGTTCCACGGCGCCCTTCGTAGGGTTGCTGGGCACGGTTTGGGGCATCTACCATGCGCTCACGGCCATGGCAGGCGCGGGGCAGATCACCATTGACCGCGTCTCCGGTCCCGTGGGTGAGGCCCTGGTCATGACGGCGGCCGGGCTGGCCGTGGCGATCCCTGCCGTGCTGGCTTACAACGTGTTTGGCCGCCTGCTCGGGCGCATTGAGGCGGACCTGGAAGGGTTTGCGCGCGATCTGCGAGAGCTGGTCATCGACACCTCTGCCCCCGCCGATCCTCGGCCCTGAGCTCCAGAAAGCTTGACCGCGCCATGGCCTTCGGAAGACTCGAACGCACCACCGGGCCGCAGCCCATGAGCGACATCAACATGACGCCGCTGGTGGACGTGATGCTGGTGCTGGTGGTGATCTTCATCCTCACGGCGCCGCTGCTGGCCAGCTCCATCCGGCTGGACCTGCCGCGCACCGATGGCGCCACGCCCGGCACGGCCCCGCAATTCGTCGCCCTGGTGGTCGATGCCTCGGGCCAAGCGTTTCTGGATGACCAACCCCTCTCTCAGGCCGCTCTGGCCGAGCGCCTGCGCCGCATTGGTGCCGAGCGCCCGGACACCGAGGTGCAACTGCGCGCCGACGCTGCCGTGCCCTATGGCCGCGTGGTCGAAGTCATGGGCGCGGCCCATCTGGCCGGGCTGCAGCGCATCGGATTTGTGGCCGAACCCGCGGGGAACGCGGTGTCGCCTGCGTCCCCCGCTCCGTCCCGCTGAGGCGCCCGGACGGCGGGCCCGCCAGCGCCAGCCCCTGACCGCCTAAAATCCCTGCAGCGCGGCCCTGCGGCTGCACTCTTCTCTCACCCCCGAGCCCCCATGCAAGACAAATACTCTCCCCAAGACGTCGAACGCGCGGCGCACGACCACTGGACCGCCACCGACGCCTACCGCGTGACGGAAGACACGAGCAAGAAGAAGTTCTACGCCTGCTCCATGCTGCCCTACCCCAGCGGCAAGCTGCACATGGGCCACGTGCGCAACTACACCATCAACGACATGCTCACGCGCTATCTGCGCATGAATGGCTACAACGTGTTGATGCCCATGGGCTGGGACGCCTTCGGCCTGCCAGCCGAAAACGCGGCGCTCAAGAACGGCGTGCCACCGGCCAAGTGGACGTACGAAAACATCGCGTACATGAAAAAGCAGATGCAGGCCATGGGCCTGGCCATCGACTGGAGCCGCGAAGTCGCCACCTGCGACCCCGAGTACTACAAGTGGAACCAGTGGCTGTTTTTGAAGATGCTGGAAAAGGGCATTGCCTACCGCAAGACCCAGGTGGTGAACTGGGACCCGGTGGACCAGACCGTGCTGGCCAACGAGCAGGTGATCGACGGCAAAGGCTGGCGCACCGGCGCCACGGTCGAGAAGCGCGAGATCCCTGGCTACTACCTCAAGATCACCGACTACGCTGAAGAGCTGCTGGGTTTTGTGACCGGCGACAAGCTGCCCGGCTGGCCCGAGCGCGTGAAGCTGATGCAGGAGAACTGGATCGGCAAGAGCGAAGGCGTGCGCTTCGCCTTCCCGCACGACATCCGGGGTGATGACGGCGCGCTGATCGGCGACGGCAAGATGTACGTGTTCACCACGCGCGCCGACACCATCATGGGTGTGACCTTCTGCGCCGTGGCGCCTGAGCACCCGCTGGCCGCCCATGCCGCCAAGACCAATCCTACGCTCAAGGTCTTCATCGAAGAATGCAAGAGCGGCGGCACCACCGAAGCCGAGCTGGCCACGCAAGAGAAAAAGGGCGTGCCCACGGGCCTGTTCGTCACGCACCCGCTCACCGACGAAAAGGTCGAGGTCTGGGTCGGCAACTACGTGCTGATGGGCTATGGCGACGGCGCCGTGATGGGCGTGCCCGCCCATGATGAGCGCGACTTCGCGTTCGCCCTGAAGTACGGCATCGAGATCAAGCAGGTCGTGCTGGTCGATGGCGAGCACTTTGACTACCACCAGTGGAACGACTGGTATGGCGATAAGCAGCGCGGCGTGACCATCAACTCCGACAGCTTCAGCGGCCTGTCGTACAAGGAAGCCGTGAACGCCGTGGCCCACGCGCTGGAGCAAAAGGGCCTGGGCGAGAAGAAGACCACCTGGCGCCTGCGCGACTGGGGCGTGAGCCGCCAGCGCTACTGGGGCACGCCGATCCCGATCATCCACTGCGACGAGCACGGTGCCGTGCCCGTGCCCGAAAAAGACCTGCCGGTGGTGCTGCCGCAAGACTGCATCCCCGACGGCTCGGGCAACCCGCTGCACAAGCACGAAGGCTTCCACGCGGGCGTGACCTGCCCCGTGTGTGGCAAGGCTGCCCGCCGCGAGACGGACACCATGGACACGTTCGTGGACAGCTCGTGGTACTTCATGCGGTACTGCGACCCCAAGAATGCGGACGCCATGGTGGCCGGTGGTGCCGACTACTGGATGCCGATGGACCAGTACATCGGTGGTATCGAACACGCCATCCTGCACCTGCTGTACGCCCGCTTCTGGACCAAGGTCATGCGCGACCTGGGCCTGGTCAAGGTCGATGAGCCTTTTACCAAGCTGCTCACACAAGGCATGGTGCTCAACCACATCTACAGCCGCCGCACCGCCAAGGGCGGCAAGGACTACTTCTGGCCGCACGACGTGGAGCATGTGCTCGATGAAGGCGGCAAGATCATCGGTGCGAAGCTCAAGAACGAAGCCACCAGCGGCGACGGCATGTTGCCCGTGGGCACGCCCATCGACTACGAGGGCGTGGGCACCATGTCCAAGTCCAAGAACAACGGCGTGGACCCGCAGGACCTGATCGAGAAGTACGGCGCCGACACGGCCCGCCTGTACACCATGTTCACCGCGCCGCCCGAAGCCACTCTGGAGTGGAACGACGCTGCGGTGGAAGGCAGCTACCGCTTCCTGCGCCGCGTGTGGAACTTCGGTCTCAAGCTCTCGGCCATCGACCGCGACGCCGCCATGGCCAGCGTCGCGGGCGCCAGCAGCCTGCAGGACGTACAGTTTGGCAAGGAGGCCAAGGCCCTGCGCCTGGAGATTCACAACGTGCTCAAGCAGGTGGACTACGACTACCAGCGCATGCAGTACAACACCGTGGTCTCCGGAGCGATGAAGATGATCAACGCGCTCGAAGATTTCAAGGCCATGGACTCGGCCGGTGCCCAGGTGGCGCTGATCGAAGGCTTTGGCATCCTGCTGCGCTGCCTGTACCCCGCCACGCCCCACATCGCCCACAGCCTGTGGACGGGCCTGGGCTACGCTGGTGCGCTGGGCGACCTGCTCGATGCGCCCTGGCCGCAGGTGGATGCCGGCGCCCTGGTGCAGGACGAGATCGAACTCATGCTTCAGGTCAACGGCAAGCTGCGCGGATCCATCCATGTGCCCGCCCAGGCCGACAAGGCCGAGATCGAGCGCATTGCGCTGGCCAGCGAGGCCTTTGTGGCCCAGGCCGCAGGCGCTCATCCGAAACGCGTGATTGTGGTGCCAGGTCGTCTGGTGAACGTGGTGGTCTGACCCCATGAACAAACGCACACTGCTCAGCCTGGCCCCGGTGGCCCTGTTGTCTGCCTGCGGATTCCGGCTGCGTGGCGTGCCGGAGTTCGGATTTGGCTCGCTCTACATCGCGGCCCCTGCCAGCTCGCCGCTGGCGCGTGAGCTGCAGCGCACACTCGACGGATCGGGCAGCCAGCTCAAGTTGCTGCGCGACCCGGCCAGCATGCCGACGGCAGAGGCCATCTTCGATCTGCTGCAGGAGCAGCAGGAGCGTGTGGTGGTGGGCCTCAATGCGTCGGGACAGGTGCGCGAGCTGCAACTGCGCTTGCGTATCAAGTTCCGCCTGCGCACGCCCACCGGCGTGGAGCTGATCCCGGACACCGAGCTGCTGCAGCAGCGCGACATCAGCTACAACGAAACCATTGCGCTGGCCAAGGAAGCCGAAGAGGCGCTGCTCTACCGCGACATGCGGACCGACCTGGTGCAGCAGCTCATGCGCCGGCTCGCAGCAGCCAAGCGCTAAGAGCAGTTCACAGAACTCCCCTGGCGTTGTTGTCTCGCCTAGTCGTACTAGTCGTACTAGTCGTACTAGTCGTACTAGTCGTGCTGCCTGCGGCGAAACGCCTGGCCATGGCCGCTTCGCTGAGTTTTGTGAGCTGCTCTAAGAATGTGCGCGCTCACGCGCTCAGCGTCGGCCCCTGGCCGTGCGAGGGCACGCGCATGAGCGTGCTCTTGCCAAACAGCGACTCCACCAGGTCCACCGCCAGCACGGCCGTGCGGTTGCGCACATCCAGCGCGGGGTTGAGCTCCACAATGTCCAGCGAGGCCAAACGCCCGCTGTCGGCAATCATCTCCATGCACAACTGCGCCTCGCGGTAAGTGGGGCCACCGGGCACCGTGGTGCCCACCCCGGGGGCAATGTCGGGATCCAGAAAGTCCACATCAAAGCTCACATGCAGGTGGGTGTGCGCATCCAGCCCGGCCAACGCCTGCTGCATGGTCTGGCGCATGCCCACCTCGTCGATGTAGCGCATGTCGAACACCTCCAGGCCCTGCTCGTGCACAAAGCGCTTTTCGCCCGCGTCCACACTGCGGATGCCGATCTGCCGGATCTGCGACGGGTGCAGAGCCGGGCCACCGCCCGGCATGCGGGCCAGCCCGGTCAGCGCCTCGGGGCCAAACCCGCACAGGCAGGCCACGGGCATGCCATGCACATTGCCGCTGGGGGTCAGTGCACTGGTGTTGAAGTCGGCATGTGCATCGAGCCACAGCACCCGCAGTTTTTTGCCCACCTCCGCGCAATGGCGGGCCACGGCGCTGATGCTGCCCAGGCCCAGGCAGTGGTCGCCACCCAGCAGGATGGGCAGGTGGCCCAGCTGCAGTTCTGCATACATGGCGTCGAACACGCGCTGGTTCCATTCCACCACCTCGGGCAGGTGGCGGTAGCCGTCCACGGGTGGCTGCCAGGGGTTGGCGGGGCCACTCAGGTTGCCCCGGTCAAACACCTGCAGCCCGTGGGACTCCAGCGCCGCCTGCAGGCCGGCCACACGCAAGGCCTCGGGCCCCATGGAGGCGCCGCGCGCGCCGGCGCCGATGTCGGTGGGGGCGCCGATCAGGCTGGTGGGCTGGGCGCTGCGCAGGGCGGTGGGGGGCATGGCGGTCTGACTTTCTGGGTATGGGCAGTGAGCGGGAAGGGCGCGGGCGCCCGGGGGAATTCTCAGGGCTTTGGGCGCCAATGAACAGCGCCGCAGCTGATCGGTTCGTGACCTCCCTTGTGCACTGTGAGGGCATACGCTGGCAATTTGCGCAATGCCGGGCCTGCCCAGGCGATAAACTTTGCCGCATGCAAGTCGCCCTGGCCCAACTCTCTCAGCATCTTCAACGGGGCCTGTCGCCGCTTTATGTCCTGCATGGCGACGAGCCCTTGCTCCAGCAAGAGGCGGCCGACGCCATCCGCGCCACCGCCCGCACCCAGGGCTACACCGAGCGCAGCAGCTACACCGTGGCCGGTGCCCATTTCGACTGGAGTGCGGTGCTGGCGGCCGGCGGGTCACTCAGCCTTTTTGCCGACAAGCAGATCGTCGAGATCCGCATTCCCTCGGGCAAGCCCGGCAAGGACGGCAGCGTGGCGCTGCAGCAGATCGCCGAATCGGCCCGGGGTAACGACAGCACCCTCACCATGGTCATGCTGCCGCGCCTCGATAAAGCCACCAAAACCGGTGCCTGGTTTGCCGCGCTGGAGGGTAACGGCACGTCGATTCAGATCGACCCCATCGAGCGCGCCCAACTGCCGCAGTGGATCGCAGCGCGCCTGGCCGCGCAGGGCCAGCGTGTGGTCGCGGGGGAGGAAGGCCAGCGCACCCTGCAGTTTTTTGCCGATCGCGTGGAAGGCAACCTGCTGGCCGCGCACCAGGAGATCCAGAAGCTCGCCCTGCTGCACCCCGCCGGAGAGCTTACGCAAGCCCAGGTCGAAGCCGCCGTGCTCAACGTGGCCCGCTATGACGTGTTCAAGCTGTCCGAATCGGTGCTGGCCGGGCAGACGGCCCGCGTGCAGCGCATGCTTGACGGCCTGCAGGCCGAGGGCGAGGCCGAAGTGCTGGTGCACTGGGCGCTGGCCGAAGACATCCGCGCCCTCAAGCGCGTGAAAGACGCGATGAACGCCGGCCGCCCCTTGCCCATGGCGCTGCGCGAGAACCGCATCTGGGGCCCCAAGGAGCGGCTGTTTGAACGCATCCTGCCCAAGGCCAGCGATGCGGCCCTGGCGCGCTTGCTGCAGTCGGCCCACACGGTGGACGGCATTGTCAAAGGCCTCAAGCAGCCCGACTGGCCGCAAGACGGCTGGCAGGCCCTGCAGCGCCTGGCCTTTCAGCTGTGCCGCCTGACCAGCGCGGCACGGTGATGGCGGCCGCTGCTGCCTCCCCGCCTTTGCGCCTGCCCAACGACGACGCCACCAACGGCTGGTCCGCCATCCTGCCCCCGCGCACGCCGCGCCCTGCGCTGTTGGGCGATATGCAGGCCGATTGGCTGGTGCTGGGCGCGGGCTTTGCGGGCCTGGCCGCCGCGCGCCGCCTGGCCGAGTTGCGCCCGCACGCCCACATCGTGGTGGTGGATGCAGGCACCGTGGGCAACAACGCATCGGGCCGCAACTCGGGCTTTGCTATTGATGTGCCGCACAACATCGGCAGCTCGCTCGAAGAACTGCGACAGGCCGCGCACTACCAGGCGTTGCTGACGGCGGGCATGAACGACCTGGAGCTGCTGGTGGCGCAGCACCGCATCGACTGCCAGTGGCGCCGCGCAGGCAAGTACCACTGCGCCGTGTCGCCCGCTGCCGAGCGCACGCTGCAGCACCATGTGCAGGAGCTGCGCGCCCTGGGGGCGCCGCATGAATTGCTGGACCGCAACGCCCTGGCCGCGCGCCTGGGCACCCGCTACTTTGCCGCCGGGCTCTACACGCCGGGCACCGTGCTGCTCAACCCCGCCGCGCTGTGCCGGGGCCTGGCCGATGCGCTGCCCGCCAACGTCACCCTGTACGAGCAAACGCCGGTGCAGCGGCTGGACCTGTCAGGCAGCAAGGTGGTGGCGCAAACCCCGCAGGGCTGTGTGCGTGCGCCGCAACTGTTGCTGGCGGCCAATGGGTTTGCGCAGCAGCTGGGGCTGTTTGGCAGCGCCTGGGGTGCGGAGACGTTTCCGCTGGTCACCTTTGGCTCGCTCACAGCCCCGCTCACGCCCGAGCAACGCAGCCGCCTGGGCGCGCCCGAGGGCTGGGGCGTGACGCCCGCCAGCGCCGTCACGGGGGCCACGCTGCGCTACACGGACGACCACCGCATTCTGGTGCGCCAGGGCTTTGAATATGCGCCGCAGTTCCGCGTCAGGCCTGCGGTGCGCGAGCGCGTGCGGCGCGAGCATGCGGCCGTGTTTGCGGCGCGTTTTCCGCAGCTGGCCGATGTGGCGTTGGAGCATTTCTGGGAAGGCTCGATTGCCATCACCCGCAATGGCGCACCGCGCTGGGGGCGGCTGGCCCCGCAGGTGCATGGCGTGGCGGGGTGCAATGGGGCGGGGGTGGTGAAGTTCACTGCGCTGGGGGCTTTGGCAGCGGATTTGGCGCTGGGGCAGGACCATCCGTTGTTGGCGCATGCCTTGGCTTTGGGTGGGCCGACGCGCATGCCGCCGCAGCCGTTCATGGGGCTGGGGGTGCGGGCGTATATTGCGCGGGAGAAGTGGTTGGGGCGGGCGGAGGTTTGATTATTTTTGGCTTCTAGTGCCTGTGAGATAAGCACTGAAAGCTATTAAATTAGGAGTGGTTGTCGGGGCTTGCTCGCTGATTTGGTGGCATGCCTGTGCGCACGGCGGGAGCCGGGTTGTCGCCCCGGCGGGCGAGGTACTTTTCTTTGCTTCGCCAAAGAAAAGTACCCAAAAGAAAGGCGACCCCACTGTCTGCGTCCCTGCGCTTCGCTTCGGGCAACCTGCGGTGCTCGCGTCCAGCGGGGTCTCGCTCAAACTCGCTGCGCTCAGACAGTCGCGAGCCCTGACCCGCTGGCCGCTGCGCTCCTCGGCGCATACAGAGGGGATGGGAAACGAACAGCCACTCGGGCCGTCGCGTTGCTCGGCCCCGGAGTGGTCAGCCAGCGTTCAATGTGCCCTGTGCTTTTTCAGCCCACATCGTCAAGTTCGCCACCAGATCCTTTTGGCTGAATGAGCAGCTTTCTTCCGAAAACAGCGCGCTCGATTCCAGTCGGTCCAGCAGGTTCAGCAGCACTTCGCTGTAGCGCGGGGGCAGGGCGGCGAGTAGGGTGGTTTGCTGGCGGGCCAGGGTGCTGAGGGTGGCGGCGGTGTGGTCGCCGCTTTCAAAGGCTTGCAGGGCCTGGATGAAGGTGGTGAGCTGGGTGTGGGCGGTGTCGGTCATGGCGTAGCCGGGCGGGGCCAGGATGGGTGATACACCCGAGGGTAAAGCAGCCATGGGCCCGCGCCCACCGGGCCGATACCAAGTGCGGCAAAATCGCAGGATGAACGCCCTCAACGTCGCTGAATACACGTACTCTCTCGGTCTCCAGGCAAAAACGGCCTCTGCGCTGATGGCCAAAGCGCCAGCAGCTATCAAAAACAAAGCGCTCAAAGCGCTGGCCCGGTTGCTGCGCGAAAACGTGGCTGCGCTGCAGGTCGACAATGCCAAAGACCTGGAGCGCGCCGTGGCCAATGGGCTGGCGGGCCCGATGGTGGACCGGCTCAAGCTCACCCCCAAGGTGCTGGAGACTTGTGCCGAGGGCTGCGAGCAGCTGGCCGCCATGCCCGACATCATTGGCGAGATCCTCGGCATGAAGCAGCAGCCCAGCGGCATCCGTGTGGGGCAGATGCGCGTGCCGATTGGGGTGTTCGGCATGATTTACGAGAGCCGTCCCAACGTCACCATCGAGGCGGCCAGCCTCAGCATCAAGAGCGGCAATGCCTGCATCCTGCGCGGTGGCTCCGAGGCCATTGATTCGAACAAGGCGCTGGCCAAGCTGGTACAGCAGGCGCTGGCCGAGGCCGGCCTGCCACAGGACGCGGTGCAACTGGTGCAGACCACCGACCGCGAGGCCGTGGGTCAGCTCATTGCCATGCCGCAGTTTGTGGACGTGATCATCCCGCGCGGCGGCAAGGGGTTGATCGAGCGCATCAGCCGCGATGCCAAGGTGCCCGTGATCAAGCACCTGGACGGTAACTGCCACACCTATGTGGACGACCCCTGCGACATCGCGATGGCCGTCAAGGTGGCCGACAACGCCAAGACCAACAAGTACAGTCCCTGCAACGCGAGCGAAGGTCTGTTGGTGGCACGCGGCGTGGCGGCAGAGTTTTTGCCGAAGATCGGCGCGGTGTATGCCGCCAAGGGCGTGGAGATGCGCGGTTGCCCCGAGTCGCTGGCCATCCTGCAGTCGGTGCCAGGTGCCCACCTGGTGCCCGCCACCGAGCAGGACTGGAGCGAGGAATACCTGGCCCCGATCATCAGCGTGAAGATCGTGGCGGGGGTGGATGAAGCCATCGCCCACATCAACCGCTATTCCAGCCACCACACCGATGCCATCCTGACGCGCGACCACATGCACGCCCAGCAGTTCCTGCGCGAGGTGGATTCGGCCAGCGTGATGGTGAACGCGAGCACGCGGTTTGCCGACGGTTTCGAGTACGGCCTGGGCGCCGAAATCGGCATCAGCACCGACAAGTTCCATGCGCGGGGCCCGGTGGGCATCGAAGGCCTCACTTCGCTCAAGTACGTGGTGCTGGGCGAAGGTGAGGTGCGGGCCTGATGTGCTCCTGAAACGATAGCTGCTGGCGCATGTTCGACTAGCGCTTGCGGCCTATTTCATATGAAAATCATCATCCTCGGCGCCGGCCGCGTGGGCCAGAGCGTGGCAGACAGCCTGGTGTCCGAGCGCAACGACATCACCGTCATCGACACCGACGCCGCGCGCCTGCGCGACCTGGAGTCGCGGTTTGATCTGCGCGGGGTGGTGGGCAACGGCATCGAGCCTGCCGTGCTGGCCGAGGCGGGGGCCGAGGACACCGACCTGCTGATCGCCTGCGCCGCGCAGGACGAGACCAACCTGGTGTGCTGCAAGATCGCGCAGCTGCTGTTCAACATCCCCAAGCGCATTGCGCGGGTGCGGACCACAGGCTTCGAGGCCCATGAGCGGCTGGTGGGCCCCGAGGGGTTTGCGGTGGACCGCATCATCTGCCCCGAAGAATCGCTGACCCGCTACATCGGCAAGCTCATCGAGTACCCCGAGGCCATGCAGGTGCGCGAATTTGCCGGAGGCCGCGCATGCCTGGTGTCGGTGCGGGCGCGTGCGGGGGCTCCGATGGTGGGGCACTCCATCGGCGCGCTGCGCGAGAGTGCGCCGGAGCTGGCGATGCGCATGGTGGCCATCTACCGGCGCTTCCCCGACGAGCCTGACCGATTCATCGCCTGCGACGGCCGCACGCGCGTCGAGCCGGGGGACGAGGTGTTCGTGCTGGCCGCGCACGAGCACATCGCCAACGTGCTGGCCGCTCTGCACCGCCCGGCATCCCAGCAGCTCCAGCCTGTGCGCCGCATCATGATTGCGGGCGGCGGCCGGCTGGGTCTGCGGCTGGCGCGGCAGCTCAGCCAGGCGGGCGGGCGTTTTCATATCAAGATCATCGAGGACCACGCGGACCGCTGCGTGGAGCTGGCATCTGCCCTGCCGCCTGAGGTGCTGGTGCTGCAGGGCGACACCACCGACGAAGACCTGCTGGGTGACGAAGGCATCGAGGAGGTGGACCTGTTCCTCGCGCTCACCGACGACGACGAGGACAACATCATGTCGTGCCTGCTGGCCAAGCGCATGGGCGCGAGCCGCGTGCTGGCCCTCATCAACCGGCGCAGCTATGCCGACCTGATGCACGGCACGCAGATCGACATCGCGCTGTCGCCCGCGCAGGCCATGCTGGGCGAGCTGCTGGCCTATGTGCGCCAGGGCGACGTGCAGGCCGTGCACAGCCTGCGCCGTGGGGTGGCCGAGGCGTTGGAGATCGTGGCGCGCGGCGACCGCAAGAGCTCGCGCGTGGTCGGCCGCAAGGTCAGCGATCTGCAACTGCCGCGCGATGTGCACATCGGCCTGATCGTGCGCGGTCTGCCTGACGCTTCGGAAACCACGGGTGCATCCGCTGCCGATCTGCGCGAGCCCGAGGTCATCATCCCGCGCAGCGCCACGGTGATCGAGAGCAATGACCACGTGGTGTTCTTCCTGCCCAACAAGCGGCTGGTGCGCGATGTGGAAAAGCTCTTCCGCGTGAGCGCGACTTTTTTCTGACCTGGCACCGAGCTGCGCGAGACCCCCATGACGGACATGTTTCCCGTTCTGCGCGTGCTGGGCATTCTGGTCATGATCTTCTCGCTGTCCATGGGCCTGCCGCTGGCAGTCTCGCTGTGGACGCGCGACGGCGTCTGGTTTGTGTACCCGCTGTCCATGGGCGCCACGATGCTGGCGGGCGCGTGGCTGTGGTGGCGGTTGCGGCTGTTCCGGCAGGAGCTGCAGCCGCGCCACGGCGTGATGCTGGTCTCTCTGGTGTGGATGCTGCTGCCCCTGTCGGCCGCGCTGCCGCTGATGCTGGCCGGGCACTACACCGGGCACCCGCTGTCGTTCACGCACGCCTACTTCGAGGCGGTGTCGGGGCTGACGACCACGGGCTCCACCGTGCTTGCGGGCTTGGATGCGTTGCCGGTGTCGGTGAATGTGTGGCGCACCTTTTTGCAGTGGATGGGGGGCATGGGCATCCTGATTTTGGCCGTGGCCGTGCTGCCGCTGCTGGGCGTGGGGGGCAGCCAGCTGTTCAAGGCCGAGGCCGCCGGGCCGCTGAAGGACACCAAGCTCACGCCACGCATGACCGGCACGGCCAAGGGGCTCTGGGGGGTGTATGCGCTGTTCTCCGTGCTGTGTGGCCTGGCCTACTGGGCCGGGGGCATGGCCCCGCTGGATGCGTTGATGCACATGTTCACCACTGTGAGCCTGGGCGGGCTGTCGTCGCACGACCTGAGCTTTGGCTACTTCCAGTCGCCGTTGCTGGAGGCGATCTGCATCTTCTTCATGCTCGTGGCCAGCTGCAATTTTGCGTTGTACTTCGTCGCCATTCGCAAGGGCCAGTGGGGCGGCTTCTGGCGCGACCCGGAGCTGCGGGCCACGCTGGTGACGCTGATTGGCGGCGGTCTGCTGGTGGCGCTGCTGTTGTGGGCCAAGGGCGTGTACGCGCCGCTGGATGCGCTGCGCCATGGCATGTTCAACCTGGTGTCGCTGGCCACCACCACCGGCTACGCCACGGTGGACTACCTGGCATGGCCCGTGTTTGCGCCGGTGTTCATGCTGCTGCTGTCGGGTGTGGCCACCAGTGCGGGCTCGACGGGCGGGGGCATCAAGATGGTCCGTATGCTCATTCTGGTCAAGCAGGCGCGCCGCGAGATGAACCGTCTGGTGCACCCGCGCGCCGTGCAGCCGGTGCAACTGGGCGGCGCTGCAGTGGACAACCGGGTGATCTTCTCGGTGCTGGCCTTCATGCTGGTCTATGGCGGCACGGTCTTTGGGCTGAGCATGGTCATGCTGCTGACGGACCTGGACCCAGTGACCGCGTTCTCGGTGGTGCTGGCCAGCGTCAACTGCGCGGGGCCGGGCCTGGGCAGCGTGGGGCCTGCGTCCAACTACGCGGTGCTGACCGATTTCCAGATCTGGGTATGCACCCTGGCCATGCTGCTGGGGCGGCTAGAGATTCTGAGCTTCATGGCCTTGCTGACCCCGGCGTTCTGGCGCCGGTAGGGGGCCGGGCCGTGGTACCACCAAGTGGTGGCTTGCGAAAACCCGGCCTGACCCCACATCCTACAATTCACCGCAATCGCTTCCCGAGGGCTTTCCATGGTTCCGCATCTCATCACGGCCCTCACCGGGCCGATCAACGAACTCGAACAGCGCATTCTCGACTCGATGCCCGCCATCGAACGCTGGTTCCGGCTGGAGTGGATGGAGCACACCCCGCCGTTCTACACGTCGGTAGACATCCGCAATGCGGGCTTCAAGCTGGCCCCGGTCGACACCAACCTGTTTCCGGGCGGCTGGAACAACCTGACCAAGGAGATGCTGCCCCTGGCCGTGCAGGCTGCGATGGCTGCCATCGAGAAGATCTGCCCCGAAGCGCGCAACTTGCTGATCATTCCGGAGAACCACACGCGCAACACGTTCTACCTGTCCAACGTGGTGCAGCTGCAGCGCATCTTCAACATGGCGGGCCTGAACGTACGGGTCGGCTCCATCAGCCCCGAGATCAAGAAGTCCACGCTGATCGAGCTGCCCAACGGCGACACCGTGACCCTGGAGCCCGTGGTGCGCACCAAGCGCCGGCTGGGGCTCAAGGACTTTGACCCCTGCACCATCCTGCTGAACAACGACCTCACCGCAGGCGCCCCCGGCATTCTGGAAGACATCCACGAGCAGTACCTGCTGCCCCCGCTGCACGCCGGTTGGAGCGTGCGCAAGAAGAGCACCCACTTCAAGAACTACGAAGAGGTGGCCAAGCGCTTTGGCAAGATGCTCGGCATTGACCCCTGGCTGGTCAACCCCATGTACAGCCAGTGCGGCGAGGTGGACTTTGCTGAGGGCACGGGCATGGACCAGCTGCAGACCAGCGTGGACGCACTCCTGACCAAGGTGCGCCGCAAGTACAAGGAATACGGCATCAACGAAAAGCCCTTCGTGATCGTCAAGGCCAACAACGGCACCTACGGCATGGGCATCATGACCGTGCGCGACGCCAAGGAGCTGGACGCGGTCAACCGCAAGACGCGCAACAAGATGGCCGTGATCAAGGACGGCCAACCCGTGAGCGAGGTCATCATCCAGGAAGGCGTGCTGACGCAGGAGCGCGTGAACGATGCCGTGGCCGAGCCCGTGGTCTACATGATGGACCGCTACGTGGTGGGGGGCTTCTACCGCATGCACGCCGAGCGCGGTGTGGATGAAAACCTCAACGCCCCCGGCGCGAGCTTTGTGCCCCTGGCCTTTGAACACAGCACCCACATGCCCCAGCCTGGCGTGCGCCCGGGTGTGAGCGCGCCCAACCGCTTCTATATGTATGGCGTGGTGGCGCGGCTGGCGATGCTGGCGGCCAGCTACGAGCTGGAGGCCACCAACCCCGACGCCGAGGTGTACGACTGAAAACCAGGGTTTCTGGGGCCCCTTGCGGGTCTTGGGGGCACCGGGTTTCAACGTCTGCGCCCTCCTGGCGACGCTGCACAGCGGGCCTGCGGGGCAGGGCAGTGGCCCGCATGCCACGCCCGCGCCCGGTTGCCAAGGGCAAGTTGCTGCGTCGCAACATGGGGTTTCGCCTCCAATCGCTTGATCTGGCTCAGGCGCACAATAGCGTTCCCAAAAGTAACGGAACCCCGTCAGGCCCAGTGCGCGGGGGTGGTCAGTGCAAAGCTCCAAGTCATCGCTCGCAGCGCTCACGCTGGGCGCCATCGGTGTTGTGTATGGCGATATCGGCACCAGCGTGCTGTATGCCGTCAAGGAGGTGTTCGGGTCCGGCCATGTGCCGTTCACGCCCGCAAACATCTACGGCATCCTCTCCATCTTTTTCTGGACCCTCACGGTCATCGTCTCCCTGAAGTACGTGGTGCTGGTGCTGCGCGCCGACAACCACGGTGAGGGGGGCCTCATCGCCATGCTGGCCCTGGCCTCCCAGGCGGTCAAAGACAAGCCCCAGCTGCGCAGCGTGTTACTGGCCGTGGGCATTTTTGGCACCTCGCTGTTTTACGGCGATGGCGTCATCACCCCAGCCATCTCGGTGCTGTCGGCGGTGGAGGGGCTGGAAGTGGTTTCGGACCACTTCAAGCACTACGTGATACCGATCACGCTGGTGGTGCTGTTTTGCCTGTTTGCCGTGCAAAAGCGCGGCACGGGCGGCATCGGCAAGTTCTTTGGTCCCATCACGCTGGTGTGGTTTGTCACCATCGCGCTGCTGGGTGTGTCGCACATCGTGGGGCACCCGGAGATCTTGTGGGCGCTGAGTCCGCACCACGCGCTGGGCTTCATGTGGGCCAACCCGGGCACCAGTTTCATCATTCTGGGCGCGGTGGTGCTGTGCGTGACGGGCGCCGAGGCCTTGTATGCCGACCTGGGCCACTTCGGCAAGCGCCCGATCCGCATGGCCTGGTTTGGTGTGGCCATGCCGGCGCTCACCCTCAATTATTTTGGCCAGGGCGCGCTGCTGCTGGCCGAGCCCGAGGCCGTCAAGAACCCGTTCTATCTGATGGCGCCCGACTGGGCGCTGGTGCCTTTGGTGATCCTGGCCACCATGGCCACTGTGATTGCCTCGCAGGCGCTGATCACCGGCGCGTTCAGCGTGACCAAGCAGGTCATCCAGCTGGGCTACCTGCCGCGCCTGAACATCCAGCACACCAGCGTGCGTGACACGGGCCAGATCTATATGCCGCTGGTCAACTGGGGGCTGTTCGTGGCCATCGTGCTGGCGGTGGTGATGTTCCGCTCGTCGAGCAATCTGGCAGCTGCCTACGGCATCGCGGTGACGCTGGACATGCTGATCACCACCACGCTGACCTTCTTCGTGATCCGCTACGGCTGGCGGTATCCGCTGGCGCTGTGCGTTGCGGCCACGGGCTGCTTCTTTGTGGTGGACCTGGCGTTCTTCGCCTCCAACCTGCTCAAGCTGTTCCAGGGTGGCTGGTTCCCGCTGATGATCGGCGGCATCGTGTTCTCGCTCATGATGACCTGGAAGGAAGGGCGCCGCCTGCTCAATGACAAGCTGCGTGCCGACGCCATCGACCTCAAGGACTTTCTGGAGTCGATCTTCATCAGCCCGCCCACGCGGGTGGATGGCACGGCCGTCTTTCTGACGGCCGAAACCGGCGCGGTGCCCAATGCCCTGCTGCACAACCTCAAGCACAACAAGGTGCTGCACCAGCAAAACCTGTTTGTCACCGTGCACAACCACGAGACGCCCTGGATTGGTCTGGACAAGCGGCTGCAAGTCGAATCGCTGGGACACGACTGCTGGCAGGTGGTGGTGCATTACGGTTTCAAGAACGACCCCGACCTGCCCCGCGCGCTGGAGCTGCTGCGTGGGCGTGGCTGCGAGTTGGAGTCGATGACCACCAGCTATTTCCTGTCG
>Ga0207976_100103_pt1 | contig 82754 bp, 76 predicted proteins | sample LakWasMe94_HOW11_2_FD_183916 | JGI IMG/M metagenome (GOLD analysis project Ga0207976, IMG submission 183916) | Freshwater sediment methanotrophic microbial communities from Lake Washington under simulated oxygen tension - Sediment Metagenome... | ecosystem: Environmental > Aquatic > Freshwater >...
CCCCCCTCCATAAATGATTACGTCATTCCTATATGAATCTGACTGAACTCAAGCAAAAGCCGATTACCGAACTGCTCGAATTGGCCGAACAGATGGGCATAGAAAATATGGCCCGTTCGCGCAAGCAGGACGTGATTTTCTCCCTGCTCAAGAAGCACGCTAAAAGCGGCGAGGAAATCTCCGGTGATGGCGTGCTGGAGATTCTCCAGGACGGCTTCGGCTTCCTGCGCTCCGCTGACGCTTCCTATCTCGCCGGCCCGGACGATATCTACGTCTCGCCGAGCCAGATCCGCCGTTTCAACTTGCGCACCGGTGACACCATCGTTGGCAAGATCCGCCCTCCAAAGGAAGGCGAGCGTTATTTCGCGCTGCTCAAGGTCGACACGATCAACTACGATCGTCCCGAGAACGCGAAAAACAAGATTCTCTTCGAGAACCTGACCCCGCTGTTCCCGACTGTGCGCATGAAGATGGAAGCCGGCAACGGTTCCACCGAAGACTTGACCGGTCGTGTCATCGACCTGTGCGCCCCGATCGGTAAAGGCCAGCGCGGTCTGATCGTTGCACCGCCGAAAGCCGGTAAAACGATCATGCTGCAGAACATCGCGGCGAACATCGCACGTAACAACCCTGAAGTTCATCTGATCGTATTGCTGATCGACGAACGTCCGGAAGAAGTAACCGAAATGCAGCGCACCGTGCGCGGCGAAGTGGTTGCCTCGACGTTCGACGAGCCGCCAACCCGCCACGTGCAGGTTGCCGAAATGGTGATCGAGAAGGCCAAGCGCCTGGTCGAACACAAGAAAGACGTGGTGATCCTGCTCGACTCCATCACCCGTCTGGCTCGCGCCTACAACACCGTGATCCCGAGCTCCGGCAAAGTGCTCACCGGTGGTGTCGATGCTCACGCCCTGGAGAAACCGAAACGTTTCTTCGGCGCCGCGCGGAACATCGAAGAAGGCGGTTCGCTGACCATCATCGCCACCGCGCTGGTTGAAACCGGCTCGAAGATGGACGAAGTGATCTACGAAGAGTTCAAAGGCACGGGCAACATGGAACTGCCGCTGGATCGCCGTATCGCTGAAAAACGCGTCTTCCCGGCCATCAACATCAACCGTTCCGGCACCCGCCGTGAAGAGTTGCTGACGGCCGACGACGAGTTGCAGCGCATGTGGATCCTGCGCAAGCTGCTGCACCCGATGGATGAGATCGCTGCCATCGAGTTCCTGGTCGACAAGCTGAAAACGACCAAGACCAACGATGAGTTCTTCCTGTCGATGAAACGCAAGTAAGTCGATAGACCAGCAAAAGCCGGGGAAACCCGGCTTTTTGCTATCTGATTTTTGATGAACGGCACTTCGTTGTTCTGAACAGAGGGGTTCGGCGCTAAACTGCCGGCCCCCGAACGCCACGGCCAACACGAGGCTCACGCATGCAGTATCGCGACTTGCGCGACTTTATCAGCGGCCTGGAACAGCGCGGCGAACTCAAGCGCATCCAGGTTCCGGTGTCCCCGGTGCTCGAAATGACCGAGGTCTGTGACCGCACCTTGCGTGCCAAAGGTCCGGCCCTGCTTTTCGAGAACCCGACGGGCTATGACATTCCCGTCCTCGGCAATCTGTTCGGCACCCCCGAGCGTGTTGCGCTGGGCATGGGCGCAGAAGCGGTGAGCGAACTGCGCGAGATCGGCAAGCTGCTGGCGTTCCTCAAGGAACCCGAGCCGCCGAAAGGCCTGAAGGACGCTTGGTCGAAGCTGCCGATCTTCCGCAAGATCATCGCCATGGCGCCCAAAGTCGTCAAAGACGCGGTGTGCCAGGAAGTGGTCATCGAAGGCGACGACGTCGACCTCGCGATGCTCCCGGTGCAGACCTGCTGGCCGGGCGACGTCGGCCCGCTGATCACCTGGGGCCTGACCGTCACCAAAGGCCCGAACAAGGACCGGCAGAACCTCGGCATCTACCGTCAGCAAGTGATCGGCCGCAACAAGGTCATCATGCGTTGGCTCAGCCACCGTGGCGGTGCGCTGGATTACCGCGAGTGGTGCGAGAAGCATCCGGGCCAGCCGTTCCCGGTGTCCGTAGCGCTCGGCGCTGACCCGGCGACCATCCTCGGCGCTGTGACGCCGGTACCGGACAGCCTTTCCGAATACGCTTTTGCCGGTTTGCTGCGCGGTAATCGCACCGAACTGGTGAAGTGCCGTGGCAACGACCTGCAAGTGCCGGCCACCGCCGAGATCATCCTTGAAGGCGTGATCCATCCAGGCGAAATGGCCGACGAAGGTCCGTACGGCGACCACACCGGTTACTACAACGAAGTCGACAGCTTCCCGGTGTTCACCGTCGAGCGCATTACCCACCGGATCAAACCGATCTACCACAGCACCTACACCGGTCGTCCGCCGGATGAGCCGGCGATTCTCGGTGTCGCGCTGAACGAAGTGTTCGTGCCGATCCTGCAGAAGCAGTTCCCGGAAATCACCGACTTCTACCTGCCGCCCGAAGGCTGCTCGTACCGCATGGCCATCGTGACCATGAAGAAGTCGTATCCCGGTCATGCCAAGCGGGTAATGCTCGGTGTCTGGTCGTTTTTGCGACAGTTCATGTACACCAAGTTCGTTATCGTCACTGACGACGATATCAACGCACGGGACTGGAACGACGTGATCTGGGCCATCACCACGCGCATGGATCCCAAGCGCGACACGGTGATGATCGACAACACGCCGATCGACTACCTCGATTTCGCCTCGCCGGTGTCCGGCCTGGGTTCGAAAATGGGGCTCGATGCCACGCATAAATGGCCCGGCGAAACCACACGCGAGTGGGGCCGGGTAATCGTCAAGGATGAAGCCGTCACCCAACGGATCGATGCCATCTGGAATCAGTTAGGAATAGATTGATGCGTGTAACTTTGCAGCCCTCCGGAGCAGTGCTAGAGATACTGCCCGGCGAGCGGATTCTCGATGGCGCGCGCCGCCTGGGCTATGAATGCCCGCAAAGCTGTCGCAACGGCAATTGCCATGTGTGCGCCGCGCTGCTGGTGGAAGGGCGAGTCGAGCAGGCCGGTGGTGTGCGCGACCATGGCGAGTTCTACACTTGCATAGCAGAGCCGCTGGAAGACTGCATTGTGCTGTGGGATGGCGTGCTCGCGCTGGGAGAATTGCCGGTGCGCAGCGTCTCGTGTCAGGTCATTGAGTGCAAGGATGTCGGCGGCGATACCTGGCGCGTGAGTTTTCGCGCGCCAGCCGGCAAGCCACCGCGTTATCACGCCGGTCAGTATTTGATGATCGAGCGTGAGAACGGCGAAAAATCCGCATTTTCCCTGGCCTCGGCACCGCATGCGGGGCGTGATCTGCAAATTCACGTACTGGCGCGCGAAAGCAGTGCGCTGAGCCTGATCGAGCAACTGCAACGCAATCCGATGGTGCGGATCGAAATGCCCTTCGGCGATACCCATCTGGCAGAGTTGCCGGACGGTCCGCTGGTGCTGATCGCTGCGGGCACCGGCATGGGCCAGATCCATAGCCTGATCGAACATTGTCGGGCGTCGGGTTTCAAGCATCCGGTTCACCTGTACTGGGGCGTGCGTCGCCCTGAAGACTTTTATGAGATCGAGCATTGGGACGAATGGCAGAAACTGCCGAATCTGTTCCTGCATAAAGTCGTCAGCGATCAATGTGGCTGGAAGGGACGCTGCGGGATGTTGCATGAGGCGGTGTGCGAGGATTTTCCCGATCTGAAAGCGCTGCATGTATACGCCAGCGGCTCACCGGCGATGGTCTACGGGACGCTGGACGCGTTGGTCAACGCCGGGATGGATGCTCATCAGATGCGTGCTGATGTGTTTGCCTACGCACCCAGAGGATGACGCTTCCCCTGTAGGAGCGAGCCTGCTCGCGATGGGGGGCAACGATAACGCGCTGCAACAGCATGAACGCGTTGTCCCTGCCTCCATCGCGAGCAGGCTCGCTCCTACATATAACTTCATATATAGCCGATCGGTATTTATAAATTTATATAAATGCCGGTAGGTTATATTGCATCCAGGCAATTAATTAAGAGCTGTGCCGTGGCACTTAAATTGCCTTAAAACATATGTGCCTTATTGTTACAGCGGTGCGTTCTATTAAGTAATTCATTACCCGCGGGGAGCTGAACGCTATTCGCCATGAGCGCCATTGAATCTGCTTTTATGAATCTGGCTTACCCTCCGCGGCTCGATCTGGGGCCGCAGCTGACGCACGAACAATTGCTCAGCTCGATGCAGTCGACCATGGCGCGCCACAAGGGTGGGCCGGTCTGGCTGTTCGCTTACGGCTCGCTGATCTGGCGCCCTGAGTGCGCGGCGGTTGAACGGGTTCGCGGTCGGGTGCATGGCTACCATCGCGGTTTGTACCTGTGGTCCCACGAACATCGCGGCACGCCGGAAGTCCCGGGGCTGGTGTTTGGCCTGGATCGCGGCGGCTCTTGCAGCGGCTTCGCTTATCGCTTGCCGGAAGAACAACTCGAAGCGTCGCTGTATGCCTTGTGGCAGCGCGAAATGCCATTCCCTTCTTATCGCCCACACTGGTTGAACTGCCGTCTCGAAGATGGCAATCAGGTTCAGGCATTGGGATTTGTGTTGGAGCGACACCTGCCCAGCTATGCCGGCAACCTGCCGGACCATGTGCTGAGCCACGTGTTCGAAAACGCTTGCGGGCGTTACGGCACCACTCGCGATTATGTCGAGCAGACCGCCAACGCCCTGCGTAGCCACGCCATGCCAGACCGGAATCTGGAGGCGCGGCTCAAGCGCTGCAAATCAAAGGTCGATCAGGCGATGGCTTCGCGGGTCTGACTGGCGACCTGCTTGTGCCACAAGGTTGGCGCAAGGAAGGCCATTGCCAGCAGGCACGCGCCGATCAGCAAGACGAAACCGCCGTCCCAGCCGAAATGGTCCACGGTGTAGCCCATGGCTGCACTGGCCGCGACTGAACCACCCAAGTAACCGAACAGACCCGTGAAGCCCGCTGCCGTACCGGCGGCTTTCTTCGGCGCCAGTTCCAGCGCTTGCAAACCGATCAGCATCACCGGGCCGTAGATCAGGAAGCCAATCGAGATCAGCGCGATCATGTCGACCGTCGGGTTGCCGGCCGGGTTGAGCCAGTAAACCAGCGTCGCCACGGTCACCAACGCCATGAACACCATGCCGGTCAGGCCACGGTTGCCACGGAAGATCTTGTCCGACATCCAGCCGCACAGAAGCGTCCCGGGAATACCTGCCCACTCGTAAAGGAAATAGGCCCACGAGGTTTTATCCACGCTGAAACCTTTGGCTTCCTTGAGGTAGGTCGGTGCCCAGTCCAGCACGCCGTAACGCAGCAGGTAGACAAAGACGTTAGCCATGGCGATGTACCAGAGCATTTTGTTGCGCAGCACGTATTTGACGAAGATTTCCTTGGCGCTGAATTCTTCTTCGTGACTGGCGTCGTAGCCTTCCGGGTAGTCGTTCTTGTACTTCTCGATCGGCGGCAGGCCGACCGATTGTGGCGTGTCGCGCATGGTAGCGAAGGCAAACACCGCCACGGCCATGGCCACTGCCGCTGGCACGTAAAACGCCGCGTGCCAGTCATTGAACAGGCCCATGCCGAGCAGGAACAGCGGGCCGATCAAACCACCACCGACGTTGTGCGCCACGTTCCACAAGGACACCACGCCCCCGCGTTCCTTCTGTGACCACCAGTGGACCATGGTTCGGCCACTCGGCGGCCAACCCATGCCCTGCGCCCAGCCGTTGATAAACAGCAGGATGAACATGATGGTCACGCTGGACGTGGCCCAGGGCGCAAAACCGAAAATGAACATCACGCCAGCCGAAACCAGCAAGCCGAACGGCAGGAAGAAGCGTGGGTTGGAACGGTCGGAAACAATGCCCATCAGGAACTTGGACAAGCCGTAGGCGATAGCAATCGCCGACAACGCCAGGCCCAGCTCACCGCGGGTATAGCCCTCTTCGATCAGATAGGGCATGGCCAGGGAGAAGTTTTTGCGCAGCAGGTAGTAACCCGCATAGCCGATGAATATGCCGGCGAAGATCTGCCAGCGATGCCGTCGGTAGGCGCTGTCTATTTTTTCTTCAGGCAATGGAGCCTGATGTGCGGCAGGACGAAAGAAAGCAAACATTCAAGAGCTCCAGATTTCTTGTTTTGACTGCGGATGCGAATGTTACAGTTTCGTTACCGAAAATAGCACTGGTTCACATCGACCAAACAGCGGAAATGTTGGAGATTGCATGTTCTTTTACGAACATGTCGCTCAGGTATAAGTGAAGGGCGCTGTGGGAATTGTTACCTCACAACCTTTTATGACGCAGCGATGCCCGGCGTAGGGCAGGGCTTTGGGAAATGTCCTGCGCTTGAACAGGAAGCCATGGCGTTATGTAAACAATCACCGAGCCTTAACCTTTGTGCTGTTGCCAGATCTGGCTTTTCAGTGGTGAAGGGGTGGGGTTATGCGGTGGTTTGTGTGTTTGTTTTTTCTGGTTTTGTCCATCGAGGTCAGGGCCGGTGAGGTGTTTCTGATTCCGGAGAACAATCCCAAGCCGGTTTATCCGGTGGCGCTTTATCGGGCCGGTATTACCGGTATGGTGCGTGTCAATTTCACCGCCCATGCCGATGGATCGGTCAGCAAGGTCGAGGCTTCAAAGGACGCTCATCCTGAACTTGTCGAAGCCTCCCGAGCGGCGGTGAGCCAATGGCGATACAAACCCTGGGACATTTCCCGCGAGAGGCCTGCGGAAATCCAGGTGGTCGCGCCAATGGTTTTCAGGTTGGACGACGAGCTGCCGATTCACGCTAATGAGGAGTTGAAAAAGTTGAGTTGTGGAGACGTTGCCAAGGCAGCACTGCAGCTAGCGGATTTTTCGTGGGTGGACATGCCGGTGTTCAACTGGACCCGCAGCTATCTGACTCACTCCCTTTCGCCGACGCAGTTGCCAGAGGAGAAGCGTCTGGCGCTCATCGCCAAGCTCAACAAGAGCGTGCCTTCTATTGTGAGGCGTTGTAATACACATCAGGCGACCCGGTACGTGCATTTTCTTCCAGAGGAAATTCGTGAGTTGCTTTGACTGAAGATATGGAGCGCGACCGAGTAAGGTCGCGCTCTTTTTAGCTGAAGCGAATTATTCTGATTTGAAACCGGGTTTGCCGTTTGCTTTGCGCCACTCTTTGATTTCTTTCAGAATTCCTTCGGGGCTATCTTCTCGCCCGCTCGCTGGATAGAAAATCAAAGCTGACTTTTCAGGGTGCTCGGTGATGCGCTCGAAATGATGTACGAGTTTGCTTGTGTAATCCCCTAACTCCTCTCCTCGTAGATCGTTTGTGTCCTCGAAAAACTCATTTAGAAAGGAAAGAAACTCGGATTCTGTGTAGTCTTCAAGTTTGTCTTTGAAAATCATCATTCATTTCCTTTTTTATGAATTTCAATGTGATTCTTTGGAGTGGTGACTCTCAGGTTTTCCATGTCATATACGGCCCCACCTTCTGAAATGGGCATTATATGATGAATTTCAAACTTGTCTCTTCCTCCTACATGCTCAGCTGGAATAGGGAAGGGGGCAGAGCCTTTGCGCATCAATTTCAAATTGGATTTACTGAATTGGTTAGCCAATTCAGCGTCGCTTGATACTAACTCCCAAAACTTCTCTCGAAAATTTTTAAAGTCCCTGAAATTCTGGCCACGCAATCCATCCGCAATGTTTACAGGAATCGGAGAGCCACTGGGTTCCGCTGCGTTCCCGAGCCAGTTTGCTCCTACAGCTTGTCCTGCACCAGTCGCCGTCCCCGGTTCATAGCGCGGGCCGCTGCGGCTAGCCATGACATAGACAGGATTGATCCCGGATTCAGCGGGAAAAACCAAGGCGTAATCGTCGACATCAATCTCGTCACGCGCTGGATGCTCGTCAATCCGGCCTTCAACGGGGGTTACTCTGGCGCCTGGATAAATTTTGATTTCAGGCTGGTCTTCGGGTAGTTCCGTTGAACCTAAAGCGTCCTCGCCGGGCGCGTTGCTGGGCGTCCAGGTCAGTGTTCTTGGATGGAAGCCCTCGGTTCTGAAGGTGTAGAGGTTGGTCGATGGATCAAGTTTTGCCTCTCTAACCCGGACTCTGTCGGACAGGTCCTTACCAGTCGGGGAGAGAAAAAGCTGGGTGTGTTCTCCATGAACAGTAGACGTCACTCGATACGGCACACTGATCGAATCAGCTGTGAGCAGGTCTGCGTAGTCTCCGGTGACAAGTTGCGACAGCGGCATTGTCAGAACCACCGGGGTGCGCTGCAGTTCACCGTTTCCGAGCCGAGGCGAATAGAAAGCGGTTGCCAGCAGTGCAGCCAACTGGCCACGTCCTAATGCTGACAGGGCCTTTTCCAAAGCATCAAGCGCGCCTGCCAAGGAGGTGGGTAAGGCGTCGTATCCAGCGATCAGCCCATCGGGGTTTATGACTAAAGGACGTGCATAGGCTGGCGTATCGTTGGACGTAGGCAGGTTTGTGTTCTGTGCATCGTTCTCGGCGATCTCTTGAGCCAGAGTTTCTGTCTGCCGCGCCGCTTCTTCACGGGCCAGTGCATTTGCGTATGCGATAGTTAACTGATTGGAATGCTGCGTAAGAAGTCGAATGGATTCAGCATAAAGTCTGGCCGAGTAGCCGGCAGTGTAGGATTTTATCCAGTGTTTCTGTGTCTTGATCCCTGCGCTACGTTGGCGTCGCATGTAACTGTCGAAAGTCTCTATGTAGTCCCGCTGTGATTTGGTGTGCGGATCGCCTCCGTAAAATGAGTTCGCCTCTGCTGAACTGTTTTGCAGTCCCGCATTTTTTATTTGAATAATTCTGTCGACGATGAATTTGTCGCGCGCAATGGTTGCAAGATCGGTTGGTGTGTTTGTTGCTGTAATTGTTGCTCCACTGCTGGATAGTTCAGACTGTATTTGTCCGGGTAGGCTGCTAAGTTTTGAGCGATAATCTGTTTCTATGTTGCTGCTTACGCTCATGGCTTTTGTGGCGATGTTTGGGGTCATTCGGAAGTAAGTGGGTAGAATGTAACCGCCATATCCGCCACCTTCATAATCTCCGAAAACTTGTTCGGTATCCGGGGATATGACTAACGGCGTATCTTCCATATTCATGTAGCCAGGCGTCCAGTTTTGATCGCTCATACAGTTGCTCCTTGTGTCTGTATGGGTATCAAACTAAAGAAATTTTCTGCGGTGTAGGCGGTGCATAATTACCGCCACATCAATCGAAATCGATGATTGGCAGCCGGTTTTTCAAACCTGCAAATAAAAAGGCCAGAACAACCTCATCAGTTGTTCTGGCCTTTTTGTATCCTGCGGCGACTCAGCGAACCTGCACCACCACTTTCCCGACCGCCTTGCGCTGGCCAAGATCATTGATCGCCTGCGCCGCGTTGCTCAGCGGGTACACCTGCGACACCAGCGGCTTCAATTTGCCCTCGGCGAACCAGCCAAACAATTGCTGGAAGTTCGCCGCGTTGTCCTGCGGTTGGCGCTGGGCGAAGGAGCCCCAGAACACGCCGACTACTGCTGCACCCTTGAGCAGTGCGAGGTTCACCGGCAACTCCGGAATGCGGCCGCTGGCAAAGCCGACCACCAGCAACCGGCCGTTCCAGGCGATGGCGCGGATGGCCTGGTCGAACAGGTCGCCGCCCACCGGGTCGTAGATCACGTCTGCACCCTGGCCATCGGTCAGGCGTTTGATTTCGTCCTTGAGGCTGGTTTCGGTGTAGTTGATCAGTTCATCGGCGCCGGCTGCCTTGGCCACGGCCAGTTTTTCGGCGCTGCTGGCGGCGGCGATTACACGGGCGCCCATGGCTTTGCCGATTTCCACGGCGGCCAGGCCGACACCGCCGGAAGCACCGAGCACCAGCAAGGTTTCACCCGATTGCAGGTTGCCGCGTTGCTTGAGCGCGTGCATCGAGGTGCCGTAAGTCATGCTGAATGCGGCAGCGGTGTTGAAGTCCATGGAGGTCGGGATCGGCAGCACGTTGTAGCCTGGCACCGCGACCTGTTCGGCGAAACTGCCCCAGCCGGTGAGGGCCATGACCCGATCGCCGACTTTCAGGTGGCTGACTTTTTCGCCCACCGCGCTAACCACGCCAGCCGCTTCGCCGCCCGGCGAAAACGGGAAGGGCGGCTTGAACTGGTATTTGCCCTCGATGATCAGCGTGTCCGGGAAATTCACCCCGGCGGCGTGCACGTCCAGCAGGATTTCATTCTTCTTCGCGACAGGACTGGCGACGTCTTCCAGCACCAGCGATTCGGCAGGGCCGAAGGCTTTGCACAGCACGGCTTTCATCAGGGCTATTCCTTTGGGAGTGATGGCCGATAAGTGTAGGTGTGTGAGTCGACGGGTCAACGAGCATGCCCCGCCCTGATAGTCAGCCATAAGCTTGTGCTTGCGCGGCGGGTCGTTATGCTAGGCCGCAAACCGGATAAGGAGCGAATTGTGAAAGCGTGGATCATGTTGTTGCTGGCCCTGTCTCTGCCTGTGGCAGCAGTGGCTGAAGAAGCCGCCAAAGAAGGTGAAGCCCCGAAAGTCAGTTACCTCACCCTGAGCCCGCCATTCGTGGGCAACTATGGGTTGGATGGCACGGCGAAGTTGAAGGTCTTCAAGGCTGATGTAGCGTTGCGGGTCACCGGTGATGAGGCCGCCAAACAGGTGAAGGCCAATGAACCGTTGATTCGCAATCAACTGGTGGCGTTGTTCACCCAGCAAACCTCCGAGGCGATGAACAGCATCGAGGGGAAGGAAAAGCTGCGTCAGGAAGCGTTGAAGCAGACCCAGCAGATCATGAGCGACGAAACCGGCAAGCCGGTGGTTGAGGACTTGTTGTTTAACAACCTGATCATTCAGTAATCAGGGGCCGAAACTGGCTTGCCAGCGATAGCGTCCTCAAGAACGCCATCGCCGCTAAGCCATGTTGCTCCAGTACTTGATGCTTCAGGACGTCAGGCTTTTGCGGAACCGCAGCAACGCAATCGCGAAGAACAGCAGGCCGATGGCTGTCAGCACCAGCAAATCCGGCCAAACCACGCTCAGACCGGCGTCACGAAACAATATCGCGGCGCTGAGGCTGACAAAATGCGTCGACGGCGAGCCCTGCATGACCCATTGCAGCCATTGGGGCATGCTGTCGAGTGGCGTGCTGCCGCCGGACAGCAGCAACATCGGGATGATCACCGGAATGCTCAGCAGACCGAACTGTGGCGTTGAGCGGGCGAGGGTCGCGAGGAAAATCCCCAGCGCCGTACTGGCGAACAGATAAACCGCAGTCACCAGCAAAAACAGACTCATCGCGCCAGCCAGCGGCACGCCCAGCGCACCTTTGACAATCACTTCCAGTGATAGCCAAGTGCACAGCACCACAACCAGCATGTTGCTCCAGATTTTCGCCAGCATGATCTCCAGCGCCGTCAGCGGCAGCACCAGTAGATGGTCGAGCGTGCCGTGTTCACGCTCACGCAGCAGCGCCGTACCGGTCAGGATGATGGCAAGGATGGTGATGTTGTTGACGATTTGAATCACCGCCAGAAACCAGCCGCCTTCCAGATTGGTATTGAACAGGGAGCGGGTGGTCAGCAGCGCCGGGGACTGACTGGCGGCATCGCTCTGTCCGCTATAGTTGAGTAGCTCGCGCTGGAAAATCCGCCCGATGTAACCGGCGCCCATGAATGCCTGGCTCATGGCTGTGGCATCGACGTTCACTTGCACCGTCGGCTGACGACCTGCCAGCAAGTCGGCCTGGAAACCTGCCGGCACGTTAATCAAAAACGTGTACTGGCCACTGTCCAAGGCCTGATCGAGTTGAGCGTAAGGCAGCAACACCGGGCTTTGGAACTCCGGCGGTTGCAGGGCCTGGGCCAACTGCCGCGAAAGGTGGCTGTGGTCTTCGTCCACCATGGCCACGCTGGCGTTATGCACACCGATCACTGAGCCGGCAGCCGGCATATAGATCGCTACCGTAAAGGCATAGAAAAGGAACAGCAGCAACACACTGTCGTGTCTCAGGCTGGTCATTTCCTTGAGGCCCAACCGCAGGATATGCGCGCACTTGTGCATCAGGCCTCCTGCTTTTTCAGCATGACCAGGCTGAGCCCGGTGAACACGAGAAAGAAGCCGGACAATGCCAGGCATTGCGGCCATAACTGACGGATGTCCAGTGCTTTGGTGAACGTGCCGACGGCGAGGTCAAGGAAGTAACCGGCCGGGAACAGCATTCCCATCACCGACGCAGCACCGTCAAGTGAGGAGCGCGGTACGATCAGCCCGGAAAACTGAATCGTTGGCAGGCTGGTGATGATCATGGTGCCGAGGATCGCGGCAATCTGGGTTCGGGTAAACGATGAAATCAGCAGGCCCATGCTGGTCGTTGCCAGCACATAAAGCAGCCCGCCGAATGCCAGGGTCAGGCCGCTGCCCTTGAACGGCACACCGAACAGCCAACGGTTCATGGCCGCCAGTACGGCGAGGTTAATCAAGCTGATTGCCAGATAAGGGGCCTGCTTGCCCAGCAGGAACTCCAGTCGGGTCAGCGGTGTGGCGTAGAAATTGGTGATCGACCCCAGTTCCTTTTCCCGGACGATACCCAGCGCGGTCAGCATGGCGGGGATGAACGCGAGGATCAGCGCCATGACTCCCGGGCCGATGGCGTTGACGCTGACGACATCCTGGTTGTATCGGAAGCGGGTTTCCAGTTTGGCTGCGGCCTGCGATTTCAATGCCGGACTGCTCTGTTCGGCCAGTTGTTGAAGGTTGGCCTGGTGCACCGCTTCGACGTAATTGCGGCTGGTCTCGGCCCGAAACGGCATGCCGCCATCAAGCCAGGCGGCCACGACGGGCTGTCGAGCAGCGTACAAATCCCGGCCAAATCCCGGTGGTATTTCCAGTGCCAGTTTGATTTCCGAGCGTTGAAGGCGACGGTGCAGTTCTTTCGCATCACGAATGGGCGGCTGTTCGTCGAAATAACGAGAGCCGCGAAACGCTTCCAGATAGGCGCGACTCTGTGATGTCTGGTCCTGATCGAAGACGGCGAAGGGGAGCTTTTCCACATCCAGGGAGATGCCATAGCCGAAGATCACCATCATGAAAACGGCCCCGAGCAAGGCAAAGGCCATCCGTACCTTATCGCGCAGCAACCCCTTGCCTTCACGACTGGCTACCGCGACCAGGCGTCCGGCACTGAAACGACGTTTCTTCAGCGGTGTGACGTGGCTGGCCGCAGGGGCATCGGGCGCTGTAGGTGTCGGAGTTTGTGTGGGGCCTTGCGCCTGTTCCAGGCAAGTGACAAACGCGGCTTCCAGGGTTTCGCCCTTGAACTGCTGTTGCAGCGCTGCAGGCGTGTCGCAGGCCAGCACCTTGCCGGCGTGCATCAGTGAGATGCGGTCACAGCGCTGGGCTTCATTCATGAAGTGCGTGGAGAGAAAAATGGTCACGCCTTGCTCGCGCGAGAGTTCGACCAGCAATCGCCAAAAATCATCGCGCGCCGCCGGGTCCACGCCGGAGGTCGGTTCGTCGAGAATCAGCACCTCCGGACGATGCAACACCGCCACCGCCAGGGACAGTCTCTGACGCAGACCCAAGGGAAGCGCGCCGGACTGTTGATCGGCGACACTGCCCAGATTGAAGCGCTGGATCAGTTCGTTGATGCGCTGAACACTGTCTGCCTTGGGCAAATCGAACAGCCGTGCGTGTAAGTTCAGGTTCTGCCGCACGCTGAGTTCGCCGTATAGCGAAAAGCTCTGGGACATGAACCCGACGCGTTTTCGGGTCGCCAGGTCCTTGGCATTCACAGGGTTACCCAGCAGTGAAGCGCTGCCTTCACTGGCAGGAATAAGTCCGGTCAATACTTTCATGGTGGTGGTTTTGCCACAGCCGTTGGAACCGAGAAAACCGAAAATCTCGCCCCGTCCGATGGCAAAACTGACCTTGTTTACGGCAGTAAAATCGCCGAAGCGTAGGGTCAGGTCGTGGGCTTGGATGGCGATCTCAGTGTTGGCACCGGTTCTGGGTGGGATCACCATCGACGGCTTGTCTTGGTCGCTGTCGCCCTGAAAATGCGTGAATGCGGCATCAAGTTTGCCGCTCGGGGTTGCCGCTGCCAGTTCACCGGTTAGCCCCGTGGCGATCAACTGGCCGCCGTCGAGCATCAGGCAGTGCTCGAATTGCTCGGCTTCTTCCATATAGGCCGTGGCAACCAGCAATGTCAGTTGCGGGCGTTGCCGGCGCACGTCGTCCACCAGTTCCCAGAAGTGCCGACGGGACAAGGGGTCTACCCCGGTAGTCGGTTCGTCCAGGATCAGCAGATCCGGCTCATGGATCAGCGCACAACAGAGCCCGAGTTTTTGTTTCATGCCGCCAGACAGCTTGCCCGCCGGACGATCGGAAAACCGCAGCAGATCGGTGGCCAGCAACAGGCTGTGCATGCGCTGATCACATTCGGCTTTCGACAGGCCAAACAGGGTGGCGAAAAACTGAATGTTCTCGCTGATTGACAACTCGGGGTACAGATTACCGCCCAGCCCTTGGGGCATAAAAGCAATGCGGGCATACAGACTGTTGCGATGGCGGCGGTTCTGGATTGAACCGTCGAGGACCTCCAGCTGACCCTCCTGCAGGATCTTAACCCCGGCAATCAACCCCAGCAGGCTGGACTTGCCGGCACCATCGGGGCCGATGAGCCCGCAGCGGGTTCCCGCGGGCAGACTGAAATGGATGTCGCTCAACGCCTGTTGCTTGCCATAGCGGTGGTTGATGCCGGTCGCTTGCAGCGCCAGGCCGATCATTGCAGGTTGGCCGGCCAGTCAATTGGCATGGTGCGCACGTAACCGGCACCTGGCATGCCCGGTTTAGCCTGGGGCAGGGCGCTCGGATCGGTCAGTCGCAGCTTGACGCGGAACACCAGTTTTTGTCGCTCGTCGTGGGTCTCGACTTCTTTGGGAGTGAACTGCGACTTGGCGGCGACGAAGCTGATTTTTGCCGGCAAGGGGTGGTCCGGCAGGGCGTCCAGCAGAATCCGCGCATTGTCGCCGACCGCCAGGCGACCCGTCACCGAGGCGGGCAGGTAAAGGTTCATGTATTGGTCGTTAGGGTCGATCAGCAGTAGCACCCGTCCGCCGGCACCGAGCACTTCGCCCGGCTCGGCCGTGCGCAGCTGAATCACACCGTCGATGGGCGCCAGCAGGCTGCTGTCATCTATCTCGCTGGTCAACATCGCCACGTGTGCCTGTGCAGCGCCAATCGCCGCGCCGACGGCCGATACCTGAGCCCTGGACGCTGCAACCGCGGCGCTGCCTGTGTCCAGGCGCGCCTGCTGTTGATCAATGATCTGGCCACTCACGAAGCCGTGCTTGAACAACTCCTGTGAGCGCTTGAGTTCCTGTTGGGCCAGCAGCTGTTCACTCTGGCGCAGTTGGACGTTGGCCCGGGCGGCGGAAAGATTTTCTCGGGCACGCAGCACCTCGGCTTCAGCCTCGCTCCGTTGCGCTTCGAGGGTTCGGGTGTCCATGCGTGCCAGCAGTTGACCCTTGGTCACCTTGTCGCCTTCGTTGACAAGTACCTCGGCCAGTCGTCCCGGGGTCTTGCTGGCGATCTGTACTTCAGTGGCCTCAAGGCGACCGTTACCGAAATACAAACCTTCGGGTAGACGGCCATGCATGGACTTCCAGTACCCGAAACCACCGGCCGCCATCAGCAACACCATCAGGGCGCTGGCGAATAAAATCGAAGAGCGACTGTGCATAGACATGCGGCTATCCTGCGGCTGTTGCGTACTAGTCTGGCTGATCTGACACCGAGACGATTTGATACCAGTCAACTGAAAAGCCATGCCTGTGCGATCGGGTTGGCTAAAAGAGCGTGACCGGGCGGTTTTTAGCGTAAAGCGAGAACCGCATTCCACTGCTCGGCCGTCACCGGCATCACTGACAGCCGCGAACCCTTCTGCACCAATGGCATCTCCGCCAACGCCGTCTGCTGCTTCAAATAATCCAGCTTCAACACCCTGGAAAACGTCTCCACATGCGCGACATCAATCGCGCTCCAGGCGTTTTTTTCGGCGCTGGCCTTCGGGTCGTAATAATGACTCTCCGGCTCCAGCGCCGTCGGGTCCGGATACGCCGCTTCGACAATCTTCCCGATCCCGGCAATCCCGGGCTCCGGGCAGCTGGAGTGATAGAAGAAGAACTCGTCGCCGACCGCCATCGCACGCAAAAAGTTACGCGCCTGATAGTTGCGAACCCCATCCCAGCGCGCTTTGCCGAGCTTCTCCAGACCTTTGATCGAGAGCTCGTCGGGCTCGGATTTCATCAGCCAATAGGCCATGGTTTTTGCTCCTTGCGAGTCAGGTGGACAAGTTGTCGGGCGATTTTATGACAAACCGACGGTCGGTTGACGCCAGCGTTTGCGTGTCGGTTCACGTTGTCGCAAAATGCCGGCCTTCTAAGCTTGACGCTGCTGCACGGCCTACACCTACAACGGAAACCGCTGCTGTCATCGTATTGATGTGCCTTTGGGGGGCAATCGATGAAACGCAAACCGGATTTACTATGGATTTTGGTTATTTTGTTCGGCCTTGGCGTCGTGACCACTGGCTATGCCCAAAGCTTGTGGAGCAACAAGACCGATGCGCCGATTGAAATCGCGCAGCAACAACAGCCGTCAGCCTTCAAGCGCTGAACCTGTCTTTTCGACGCCGCTGATTCGAGTGGCGTCTAGTCTGCGAAATACCACGCCTTGTCTGTAACCGTTCCTTGCAACGGCACATCCCAGCTCGCCTGAGCCAGTCTTCCGACCTTCTGACATTCATGGGCCAGCCCCAATAGCGTCGGCTTGCGCCAGTTTTTCCGCCGCGCCAGATACGCCAGGCTCCGGTCGTAGAAACCACCGCCCATGCCGAGTCGGCCACCGACATCGTCGAATCCCACGAGCGGCAACAGCACCAGATCGAGCGCCCAGACTTTGCGTTGTCGGGCGAGGTTGTGCCTGGGTTCGAGAATACGGAAGCGATTGGGTTGGAGCTTTTCGCCGGGGCGAATCCGCTGGAACACCATTTTGGTTCGCGGCCAGGCGCTGAGCACCGGCAGGTAAGTCGCCTTGCCCCGACGTTGCGCGGCGCGCAGCAACAGGCGCGGATCGATTTCACCGTCGGTGGGTAAATAGAGCGAGATATGTTTGGCGCGGCGAAACAACGGCTGCTGGGCCAATTGCTTGTACAGCCCGCGAGCGGCCTGGCGCTGCTGACTGGCTGTCAGTGCGCGGCGGGCCTTGCGCAGCATGCGTCGAAGTTGCGGGCGGGGCAGCAGCGCAGGTTCGGTCATGGATTCGGGCTTCGGCAGTGCGGGTACACAAAGCGTACCCGTAAAAAAGCCGATGCCGGTATTTAAACCGGCATCGGACTGGAATCAGGCTCCCCGGATGAACCGCTGCTGACTTAGCCCTTGAACCCGAAAGTTCAAGGTGGAAGATGCAGTAGGCTTTAAGGCTTTCCGTCTAGCGGACATGCACACCAGCCCAACGTGCAGCCTCCAGGGTAGTGCGAATCGGCTCAGGGACGTGGTCAACTGGCAAGCACCCCAGGGAGTGTTGCGAGTATAACCCAAGCGGTCGGACGAATCAGCCCTTGGTGACGTCTGGATCGGTGGCGAGCACCAGATCGACGCGATCCAGCAGGTCGCGCACCTGCTCGCGGGTCGAACCGCTGACCTGTACATCCGGCCGCTCTTCCTTGTGCAGAAGGTCGTGCGTGATGTTCAGCGCGGCCATCACGGCGATGCGATCTGCGCCGATGACTTTGCCGCTACTGCGGATCTCGCGCATCTTGCCGTCCAGGTAACGGGCGGCGCTCACCAGGTTGCTGCGCTCTTCCTGGGGGCAAATGATCGAATATTCTTTGTCGAGGATCTGCACGGTGACGCTATTGCTTGAACTCATGAGTCTTGCTCCAGGGCCTTGAGGCGCGAAATCATCGATTCGACCTTACGCCGGGCGATTTCGTTCTTTTCAATGAGGTGAGCGCGTTCCTCGCGCCAGGTTTTTTCCTGAGCTAGTAGGAGTCCATTTTGACTCTTAAGTTGCTCGACTCGATCAATTAGCAGTTCGAGTCTGGCCATCAGCGCTTGCAGGTCGGTGTCTTCCATTGTGTCCACTGAAATGTCTGATGGGTGTTGAACCGTAGGAGCGAGCTTGCTCGCGATGGTCGCCAACGATAACGCTGGGTCCCTGACACCCAGCGGCGTTCTCGGGTTCATCGCGAGCAAGCTCGCTCCTACAGGGGTAGTCGATGTAGGATACAAGGCCTTCATTCTAGACATAGCGCCGTCTGGCGCCTAGCTGCCCATGCCCATTCAGAATTCTCCGTACCAAGCCTTCGCCACCCTGCTGACTTCCAGCGGTCACAACGTCTCGCCTGCCGAACTGCATGGCCTGCTGCTCGGCCGCAGCTGCGCCGGCGCCGGTTTCAATGCAGAAGAGTGGCTGATCGATGCCGCCGAGCTGCTCGAAGGCGAGCCGCAAGACAACGTTCGCAACGCCTTGATCGGCTTGCAAGAGATGGTCAAGGGTGAACTCACCGGCGACGACGTGACCGTCGTTCTGCTGCTGCCGACCGATGACGCGCCGCTGGCTGACCGTGCCGCCGCACTGGGCCAATGGTGCCAGGGCTTCCTCAGCGGTTTCGGCCTGAACTGCCGCGACAGCAGCATGCTCAGCACCGAGGCCACCGAAGTGTTGCAGGATCTGGCGGCGATTTCCCAGGTGCAAGACGCGCTGGAAGAGTCCGACGACGGCGAAAGCGACTACATGGAAGTCATGGAGTACCTGCGTGTCGCGCCGCTGCTGCTGTTCTCGGAAACCCGCAAGCCAGAAGCGCCGGCTGCCGCCAAACCGTCGTTGCATTAATCGCGAGCCAGGAAAAGCCATCTGCCCATGATTCATATCCCGAAATCGGAATACAGCCGTCGCCGCAAGGCCTTGATGGCGCAGATGGAACCCAACAGCATCGCGATTCTGCCCGCCGCCGCGGTCGCCATCCGCAACCGCGACGTCGAGCATGTTTACCGCCAGGACAGCGACTTCCAGTACCTCAGCGGTTTCCCCGAGCCTCAAGCCGTTATCGTGCTGATGCCGGGTCGTGAGCATGGCGAATACCTGCTGTTTTGCCGTGAACGCAACGCCGAGCGAGAACTCTGGGACGGTCTGCGTGCCGGTCAGGAAGGCGCGATCCGCGACTTCGGTGCCGACGACGCTTTCCCCATCACTGACATCGACGACATCCTGCCGGGCCTGATCGAAGGACGCGACCGGGTGTATTCGGCGATGGGCAGCAACCCGGAATTCGATCGCCACCTGATGGAATGGATCAACGTGATCCGCTCCAAGGCGCACCTCGGCGCGCAGCCGCCGAACGAATACGTTGCGCTGGATCATCTGCTGCACGACATGCGCCTGTATAAATCGGCGGCAGAAGTGAAGGTGATGCGCGAAGCCGCGCGGATTTCCGCTCAGGCGCATATTCGCGCGATGCAGGCCAGCCGGGCCGGGTTGCATGAGTACAGCCTTGAAGCCGAGCTTGATTACGAGTTCCGCAAGGGCGGGGCGAAGATGCCAGCGTATGGTTCGATCGTCGCGGCGGGGCGCAACAGCTGCATCCTGCATTACCAGCAGAATGACGCGGTGCTCAAGGACGGCGATCTGGTACTGATCGACGCCGGTTGCGAGATCGACTGCTACGCCAGCGACATCACGCGCACCTGGCCGGTCAACGGCAAGTATTCAGCGGAACAGAAGGCGATCTACGAGTTGGTACTGGCTTCACAGGAAGCAGCCTTTGCCGAAATCGCCCCTAACAAACACTGGAATCAGGCGCACGAAGCCACGGTCCGGGTGATTACCACCGGTCTTGTGAAGTTGGGCCTGTTGCAGGGCAACGTCGACGAACTGATCGCCAGCGAAGCCTATAAAGCGTTTTACATGCACCGCGCCGGCCACTGGCTGGGCATGGATGTGCATGACGTCGGCGAGTACAAGGTCGGCGGCGAATGGCGCGTGCTGGAAGTCGGCATGGCGCTGACCGTGGAACCGGGGATCTACATCGCCCCGGACAACCAGAACGTAGCGAAGAAATGGCGCGGCATTGGCGTGCGCATCGAGGACGACGTCGTGGTCACCAAAACCGGCTGTGAAATCCTGACCAATGGCGTACCGAAAACGGTCGCCGAGATTGAAGCCTTGATGGCGCAAGCGCGGACAAAAGCAGCATGAGTCGAGTCAATCTGGCAATTATCGGTGGCGGCCTGGTCGGTGCCAGCCTGGCGTTGGCCTTGCAGGCCGGAGCCAAGGCGCGCGGCTGGAAGATCGTGCTGATCGAACCGTTTGCCCCCGGCCACACCTATCAACCGAGCTACGACGCCCGTTCTTCGGCGTTGTCCTACGGTGCCAAACAGATTTATCAACGGTTGGGCGTGTGGCAGGAAATCTCCCGCCGTGCCGAGCCGATCAAGCAGATTCACGTTTCCGACCGTGGCCGTTTCTCCACCGCGCGCTTGTCGGCGATGGAAGAGGGTGTGCCGGCGCTGGGGTATGTGGTGGAAAACGCCTGGCTCGGCCAATGCCTCTGGCAAGGTCTGGACAAGGACGTGGTCACCTGGCGCTGCCCGGCGGAAGTCACGCGCATGGAACCGCTGACCGACGGCTATCGCCTGACCCTCAGCGACGAAACGATGCTGGAGTGCGACCTCGCAGTGCTCGCTGATGGCGGTCGTTCCGGCCTGCGCGAGCAATTGGGGATCGGCATCAAAAAGCGCCCGTACAACCAGAGCGCGCTGATCGCCAACATCACCCCGAGCGAAGCGCACAACGGCATGGCGTTCGAGCGTTTCACCGACGACGGTCCGATGGCGTTGTTGCCGTTGCCGGAAAATCGTTGCGCATTGGTCTGGACCCGTCTGGGCATGGACGCGCAACGGCTTGCGGCCCTGGATGAACGCAGTTTCCTCAGCGAATTGCAGGGCGTGTTCGGTTACCGCCTCGGCACGTTGAAACAGGTCGGCGCACGGCATCTTTATCCGTTGACGCTGATCGAAGCCGAAGAGCAGGTGCGTCCGCATCTGGCGATCCTCGGCAACGCCGCCCACAGCCTGCACCCCATTGCCGGCCAGGGTTTCAACCTGTCGCTGCGTGATGCGCAAGCGTTGGCGGATGCGCTGCTGGCGAGCGAGACTTCGCTCGGCGATTTCGCGACCTTGCAGGCTTACCGCGAACGCCAGCGGATGGATCAGAACCTGACCGTGGGTTTCTCCGATCAGGTCACGCGGTTGTTCGGCAGCACTCAACCACTGGTTTCGCTGGGCCGCAACATTGGCCTGCTCGGCCTCGATCTGCTGCCGCCGGCCAAGCGCTGGTTTGCCCGACAGGCCATGGGCCTGGGTACGCGTCCCGATGCGTAAGTGGCTGACGAGCAGGTTCGGCAAAGCGCGGTTGATGCGTTGGTTCATGACCTTCTACCCGCCGTACCTGGGCGCCGGGGTTCGCGTGCGGCACATCAGCGATGACTTTCGGGACATCACGGTGTCCATGGGTCTGGGCAGGTACAACCGCAATTACGTCGGCACGCAGTTCGGTGGCAGCCTGTATTCGATGGTCGATCCGTTCTACATGCTGATGCTGATGGAAAACCTCGGACGCAATTACATCGTCTGGGACAAAACGGCAGACATCGATTTCATCTCGCCGGGCAAAGGCCCGGTGTTCGCCAATTTCAGGGTCGACGAGACCTTGCTCGACGAAGTCCGCCGGCAAACGGCGAACGGCGAAAAATACCTGCCGCAATTGCAGGTCGATATCCACGACGGCGCCGGCACCTTGGTGGCGCGGGTCCAGAAAACCCTTTACGTGCGGCTCAAGCCGCAAGCGAGACAGGCTTAAAGCATGGACATGCGCGCAGATCTGCTGATTGTCGGGGCCGGAATGGTCGGCAGCGCCCTGGCGCTGGCGTTACAGGACAGCGGGCTGGAAGTCCTGCTGCTGGACGGCAGCCCGATGAGCGTCAAACCCTTCGACGGGCAAGCGCCGTTCGAACCGCGCGTGAGCGCGTTATCGGCGGCCAGCCAGCGGATTCTTGAACGCCTCGGCGTGTGGGATGGCATTGCCAACCGGCGCAGCAGCCCGTACACCGACATGCATGTCTGGGACGGCAGCGGCACCGGGCAGATCCACTTTTCTGCCGCCAGCGTGCATGCCGACGTGCTCGGGCATATCGTCGAGAACCGCGTGGTTCAGGACGCCTTGCTCGACCGTTTGCACGACTGCGACCTCGGGATGCTGGCCAATGCGCGCCTGGAGCAGATGCGCCGCTCCGGCGATGACTGGCTGCTGACGCTCGCCGATGGCCGCACCTTGCGTGCGCCGCTGGTGATTGCGGCGGATGGCGCCAACTCGGCGGTTCGGCGCCTGGCCGGGGTGGCCACGCGCGAGTGGGATTATCTGCACCATGCGATCGTCACCAGTGTGCGCAGCACCAGGCCTCATCAAATGACGGCCTGGCAGCGCTTCACCGACAACGGCCCCTTGGCGTTTCTGCCGCTGGAACGCGACGGTCAGCAGGATTGGTGTTCGATCGTCTGGTCGACTACGCCGAGCGAAGCCGAACGGCTGATGGTGCTGGACGACACAGCGTTTTGCCTCGAACTGGAACGCGCCTTTGAAGGCCGGCTCGGCACGGTGCTGAGCGCCGACCCACGTCTTTGCGTGCCGCTGCGCCAGCGTCATGCCAAGCGGTATGTGGCCGAAGGCCTGGCGCTGATCGGCGACGCGGCGCACACCATTCACCCGTTGGCCGGGCAAGGGGTGAACCTCGGTTTCCTGGATGCCGCGGTCCTGGCTGAAGTGCTGCTGCAAGCAGCCGAGCGGGGCGAGCGGTTGGCGGATGCGAAAGTGCTGAGCCGTTACGAGCGTCGGCGCATGCCGCATAACCTCGCGTTGATGGCAGCGATGGAAGGCTTCGAGCGCTTGTTCCAGGCAGATCCGCTGCCGGTGCGCTGGTTGCGTAATACCGGTTTGAAGATCGTCGAGCAGATGCCGGAGGCCAAGGCGTTGTTTGTGCGTGAGGCGTTGGGGTTGACCGGGGATCTGCCGGCTCTGGCCAAGGCCTGACTTTCGCTGGAGCTGATGGCCCCTTCGCGGGCAAGCCTCGCTCCTACAGACTTTCTGCAATCCCTGTAGGAGCGAGGCTTGCCCGCGAAGGCGTCGGCACATCCATCACACATTTCAAACCACGCAACATCTGGTAACTCCTCCGCAAACTGATCGATTGAGATGGTAAATGTGAGTCCTTATCATTTGCCCTCACTTTTCGAATTGAGAGATCGCTCCCATGTTGGCACCGAAGCGTCTACTGACAGCACTCGCCCTGACCCTGATCGGCAGCACCGTCGCCCAGGCCGCTGACGAGGTGGTGGTTTACTCCTCGCGTATCGACGAGCTGATCAAGCCGGTGTTCGACGCCTACACCGCGAAAACCGGCGTGCAGGTGAAGTTCATCACCGACAAGGAAGCGCCGCTGATGCAGCGCATCAAGGCCGAGGGCGAGAACGCCACCGCCGACCTGCTGCTGACCGTCGATGCCGGCAACCTGTGGCAAGCCGAGCAGATGGGCATCCTGCAACCTTTCACTTCGAAAACCATCGACACCAACATCCCGTCGCAATACCGTGCGGCTTCTCATGCCTGGACCGGCCTGAGCCTGCGGGCGCGGACCATCGCGTACTCCACCGACCGGGTGAAACCGGGCGAGTTGACCACTTACGAAGGTCTGGCCGACAAGAACTGGGAAGGCCGCCTGTGCCTGCGTACGGCGAAGAAGGTCTACAACCAGTCACTGACCGCCACCATGATCGAAGTGAATGGCGCCGAGAAAACCGAGAAGATCCTCAAAGGCTGGGTCAACAACCTGTCCACCGACGTGTTCTCCGATGATGTCGCGGTATTGGAAGCAATCAACGCCGGCCAGTGCGACGTCGGCATCGTCAACACTTACTACTACGGCCGTCTGCACAAGCAGAAGCCTGATCTGGCGGTGAAGCTGTTCTGGCCGAATCAGGCTGATCGAGGCGTACACGTCAATCTTTCGGGCATTGGCCTGACCAAGCACGCGCCGCACCCGGAAGCGGCCAAGGCGCTGGTGGAGTGGATGACCACGCCTGAGGCGCAGAAGATCTTCGCTGATGTGAACCAGGAATTCCCGGCCAACCCTACGGTGGCGCCGTCCGCGGAAGTCGCCGCGTGGGGCAAGTTCGTCGCCGATACCTTGCCGGTGGAAGTCGCCGGTAAACGTCAGGCTGAAGCGATTCGCATGATGGATCGGGCTGGCTGGAACTGAGTCTGTCGATATACTGCGCCCCGCCTGTGTGCAGACACCGCTGACCCTGTAGGAGCGAGCCTGCTCGCGATGAATGTTAACGATAACGCGGGGTGCCTGACGGTCCGCGGTGTCGTGACGTTCATCGCGAGCAAGCTCGCTCCTACAATGGCCTCTGTGTATCGTCCATCCGCTTGAGAGCTTGTCCTTGGCCCACCCCGCCCAACGCCGCTGGTATCCCCTGGTCTTCGCCATCGCTGCGCTGGTCTTGCTGCCCCTCAGCGTTCTGTTGCTCTCCTGGCAAACCATCGATCATCAAATCTGGTCCCACCTCTGGGACACGCAGATGCCGCGGCTGCTGGGCAACACGCTGACCCTGGTGCTTGGCGTCGGTGCCGGCGTAACGCTGCTGGGTGTCAGCCTCGCCTGGCTTACCAGCCTCTGCGAATTCCCTGGTCGGCGCTGGCTGGATTGGGCGTTGATGCTGCCGTTCGCGATTCCGGCCTACGTGCTGGCGTTCGTCTTCGTTGGATTGCTGGATTTTGCCGGTCCCGTTCAAACGTTGATGCGCGAATGGTTCGGCACGGGCCTGCGACTGCCGCGAGTCCGCTCGACCGGCGGCGTCATCCTTGTTCTGGTACTGGTCTTCTATCCCTACGTTTACCTGCTGGCGCGCACGGCATTTCTCGCTCAAGGCAAAGGCCTGATGGAAGCGGCGCGAGTCCTGGGGCAATCGCCGTGGCAGGCGTTCTGGCGCGTCGCGTTGCCGATGGCACGCCCGGCCATCGGTGCGGGCGTGGCGTTGGCGCTGATGGAAACCCTGGCGGATTTCGGTGCGGTGTCGGTGTTCAACTTCGACACGTTCACGACGGCGATCTACAAAACCTGGTACGGCTTCTTCAGTCTTTCGACTGCCGCACAACTGGCCAGCCTGTTGCTGTTGGTGGTGATGGTCGTGTTGTACGGCGAGCGCCGCGCGCGCGGGGCCAACCGCGCAAGCAATGAACGACCGCGGGTCAAAGCGCTGTATCACCTGCGCGGCTTCAAAGCGCTGGCAGCGATGAGCTGGTGCGGTCTGGTGTTTGCCTGCGCCTTCGTGATCCCGGTGCTGCAATTGGTGGTGTGGTTCTGGCAGCGCGGGCGTTTCGACCTGGATGAGCGTTACACCGGCCTGATCGTCCACACCTTGTATCTGGGCGGCATGGCGGCGCTGATTACTGTCAGCGTTGCGCTGGTGCTGGCGTTTGCCCGGCGTCTGGCGCCGACCCGGGCGATCCGCTCCGGTGTCAGCCTGGCCAATCTCGGCTATGCGTTGCCGGGTTCGGTGTTGGCGGTGTCGATCATGTTGGCATTCAGTTATCTGGATCGCGAACTGGTGATTCCGCTGTCGGGATGGTTGGGTGGCGCCGGCAAGCCGTTGCTGTTGGGCAGCCTGTCGGCCTTGCTGCTGGCCTATCTGGTGCGATTCATCGCGGTGGCTTACGGGCCGCTGGAAAACAGCCTGGCGCGAATACGGCCATCTTTGCCCGAAGCGGCACGTAGCCTTGGGGTCGGTGGTCCGCGACTGTTTTTCAAAGTGTATCTGCCGTTATTGCTGCCCGGCACATTGAGCGCTGCGTTGCTGGTGTTCGTCGACGTACTCAAGGAAATGCCCGCGACCCTGCTGATGCGCCCGTTTGGCTGGGATACGCTGGCGGTACGCATCTTCGAAATGACCAGCGAGGGCGAGTGGGCGAGGGCATCATTACCGGCGCTGACCCTGGTTTTGGTCGGGCTGTTACCGGTCATCGGATTGATTCGGCGTTCAGCGCATCGAAACACCTAGGTGTCAGTCCTACACCTTGAGGCTACAATGCGCGGCATTCGGTGCGGTCCGTCCTACAGACCCGGTTGCTGAAATCGGCTGAAAGCCTTCTATTTCAAGGCGTTCACTCCGTGCAGCACCGGCCCGCACCTTCGCCACGCCCGGAAGGAGAAACCCATGGGACAGCGTACGCCTCTGTATGACCTTCATCTCGCCCTCGGCGCGAAGATGGTCGATTTTGGCGGTTGGGATATGCCTCTGCATTACGGCTCGCAGGTCGAGGAACACCATCAGGTGCGCCGCGATTGCGGGGTTTTCGATGTATCCCACATGACCGTGATCGATGTCAGCGGCGGGCAGGCCAAGGCCTGGCTCCAGCATTTGCTGGCCAACGATGTCGAACGCCTGCACAGCCCCGGCCGTGCCTTGTACAGCACCATGCTCAATGAGCTTGGCGGCATCGTCGACGACATGATCGTCTATCGCCTCGAGGACGGTTATCGCCTGGTGGTCAATGCCTCCACCCGCGATCAAGACCTGGCGTGGATGCAGGCGCACCTCGACGGCTTCGATGTGCAGCTCAACGAGCGCTCCGAGCTGGCGATGCTGGCCATTCAAGGCCCGCATGCCCGACACAAAATCTCCGAACTGGTCACCCAGGCTCGCGGCAACCTGATCCAGTTGCTCAAGCCGTTTGAAGGTCAGCCTGATGGTGACTGGTTCATCGCGCGCACCGGCTACACCGGCGAAGACGGTCTGGAAATCATTTTGCCGGCCAGTCAGGCGCCAGGTTTCTTCAACGATCTGGTGGGTGCAGGCATCTCGCCGATTGGCCTTGGCGCACGGGATACGCTGCGTGTCGAAGCCGGCATGAACCTGTACGGTCAGGACATTCATCAAGATGTTTCGCCGCTGGCTTCGAACATGGCCTGGAGCATTGCCTGGGAGCCGGCCTCTCGCCAGTTCATCGGCCGTGTTGCTCTGGAAGCTGAACGGGCAGGGGGTGTACAGCACAAACTGGTGGGGCTGGTCCTTGAGGAGCGTGGGGTTTTGCGCGCTCATCAAGTGGTCCGCATCGCCAATGTTGGCGAAGGAGAGATCACCAGTGGTAGTTTCTCTCCTACGCTTAGCAAGTCGATTGCACTGGCGCGCGTGCCAATGGCGACTGCCGACCGCGCAGAAGTGGAAATCCGTGGCAAGTGGTACCCGGTCCGAGTGGTCAAACCGACCTTCGTACGCCATGGCAAAACCTTGATCTAACCTTTTCTGGCGGGCAACGACCGCTGACAATTTTCTTGAGGACACAGAACATGAGCGATATCCCTGCCGACCTGCGTTTTGCCGAAAGTCACGAATGGGCCCGTCTGGAAGCCGATGGCACCGTCACTGTGGGCATCAGCGATCACGCTCAGGAAGCCTTGGGCGATGTGGTGTTCGTTGAGCTGACTGAAGTCGGTAATGTGTTTGCAGCCGAAGATCAGGCGGGTGTTGTGGAGTCGGTTAAAGCCGCCTCCGACATCTACTCACCGATTGCCGGTGAAGTGATCGCGGTCAATGAAGACCTGAGCGGTTCGCCTGAGTTGCTCAACTCCGACCCGTACGGTGCCTGGATCTTCAAGCTCAAGCCAAGCAACACCGCCGATCTGGACAAACTGCTTGATGCGGCTGGCTACAAGGCCGCCATCGGCGAGTAAGCATCGCCAAAAGCGGATCCGCTACAAGAGCGCCGCGTTTTCCTTTCCTGGAGAACGCGGCGTTTTTGTTTAATGCCGTGCGGTGAGGTCTTGCTGTGAAGGTTTGCTGAACAGTCATGCCGCCATTGCTACCGCTTTGTTTACCCTGGCGTGAAGCGCCGTTACCTGGTCGTCTGTCAGATGTGTTGCCGGTTCGCCCGGAACCCAAACACCGCTGTCGTTGTAAGTGATTGTTTTGGTCTCTCCGTCATTGACCGTGACGACGTAAGAGTTAGATACATTTCCGGCGATTAAAGATCCCGCTGCCTGGGCTGTGCCGAACCATAGTTGGAACTGGTTTTTTGGTGTCATGGTGGTTGCACCGATGCTCATGCCGCCTGAACAGTTCACCCAAATATTGTTACCTTTGGAGTCCAGCAATATTTCTCTAGGGTTGCCCGGTAATTGGTTGTTGATCAAAACATCGCCGGAGACACCGCCATTTGTGGCGGGGCTGAATACGCCATATTCATTGAGTGTCGTTTTTTGTCCCATGTTGATGGGGAGGTTTTTACCTCCTGAAGTAAATGTAATATCCCCCTCTTGAAATGGAGTGTTTGTAAAGTTGACCATGAAGGAATTGCTGGATATATCGAATATGTTTTTGTATTGATAACTAGGCTGGGTTACTGTGGCCTTTGAAGCCTTTGAGAACCATATGGCGGTAAAGCTGTTGTTTACCATTTTTGCAAGGTAAAGGCTGTAGTTATTGGTTTTTTGAGCGATCAGTTGTGCCTCTTCGATATAAACAATAATTTGTTGTTGGCTCATGGCGGTTTTCCATTTTGTCCTGCATTTCTACAGCGTTGGAACAGTCAATAAAAAACCCTGTAGATCCAGGATGTACAGGGTTTTTTGAACAGGTTTGCACGTTGAAGACGGTCAACGGTTAGACGATATGCTTTCGGTCCATTGTGCAAACGATGCTCGATCTGCCCTCCATGCTATGCCGCTACTTTGATCCCCACCCTGGCATGCAGTGCGGCGACGTCCTTGTCGCTGAGGCGGTCTGCGGGTTCACCTGCTACCCAAACACCGGCATTGGTATAGGTAATGGTCACGCTTTGTCCATCGACCACGGATACGGTAGTCGAGTAAGACAGGTTTTGAGCAATCAATGAGCCTGTTTCTTGTAGATTGCCGAACCATAGTTGGTATTCACTTTTTGGTGTTAACGTCGCGGTACCAATGTTCATGCCACTCTCACGGTTTACCCAAATATTTTGGCCCTTGGCATCCAGCAATATTTCGTGTGGGTTGGCTTGTAACTGGTTGACGATCAGAATATCCGATGGTTTGGTGTCATTTTTTGGTGGCGAAAATGTGCCGTTTGTATCCAGTATGGTCGATTGGCCTGTGCTGATTGGCCGGTTTTTCCCACCGGATGTGAAGGTGACATTGCCCGTTGTCACGGGGTCGTTTGTATAGTTGACCATGAATGAGGGAGTCGTTAAATCAAACGTATTTTTGTATTGATAGCTAGGGTTGTTGACGGTAGCTACAGGGCCTTTTGACTGCCAGATCACGGTGAAGCTGTTATTTACTTTTTTTGCCAGATAGAAGCTGTAGTTGTTATTTTTTTGTGCCTTCAATTGCTCTTCTTCGATATATGCAACTATTTGTTGGCTGCTCATTTTTGAACTCCATTTCGAATAAAGCGTAGCTTGGGTTGTTTGTAACTGGGTAGTGGCTTTTTGGTTCCGTTGCCCAGTCCTCAACAAACATAGCATGCGGATTATTGTGCTATAGATCTATTGGCTATGGTTTGATTCTATCTATCGCGATTGGTTTTTTAAGAATTTGACTGTTTTAATAAGTGTCGGCTTTTCACCTATTTGCAAGCGCCGTTGCGCGGGTACTTATGAAGAGTTTTATTTTTGGCGAGTAAGAATAACTATTTATAACTATCGGCGATGTATATATCGCTGAAATGAAAGAGCCTCAAAGTCCTGGCGTGTTTTATATGCATCAGGGACGGGCCGCGTCCAAAGACGCCATGCCTCGCGCAGGGGAGCTATGCTGGTTTGACCGTGTTGCATCGACGTTGAGCGCCAGTCAAGAGAGAGCCCGTCATGTCCCAGTTGCCGTCCTTGAGCCAGTTACGCGACCCCAATGCCTTCCTCCGCCGTCACCTCGGGCCCGATGCCGCCGAGCAGCAGGCGATGCTCGACAGCCTCGGCGTTGGTAGCCGTGTCGAGCTGATCGAGCAGACGGTGCCGCCGGGAATCCGCCTTAACCGGGCGCTAGACCTGCCACCCGCCCTCGACGAACAGGCCGCGCTGGCCAAGCTGCGGGGCTACGCCGAGCAGAACCAGGTCTGGACCAGCCTGATCGGCATGGGCTACCACGGCACGCTGACGCCGACCGTCATTTTGCGCAATGTCCTGGAAAACCCAGGTTGGTACACCGCCTACACGCCGTATCAACCCGAGATTGCCCAAGGTCGGCTCGAAGCGCTGCTGAACTTCCAGCAATTGACCATCGACCTCACGGGGCTGGAACTGGCTAATGCCTCGCTGTTGGATGAAGCCACCGCGGCGGCGGAAGCCATGGCCCTGGCCAAGCGTGTCGCCAAGTCCAGGAGCAATCTGTTCTTCGTCGATGAAAACTGTCATCCGCAGACCATCTCCGTGGTGCAGACCCGGGCCGAAGGTTTCGGTTTCGAGCTGATCATCGACGCTGTGGATAACTTGAAGCAGCACCAGGTATTCGGCGCGCTGTTGCAGTATCCCGACACCCACGGCGAGATTCGCGATCTGCGTCCGTGGATTGATCACCTGCACGCCCAGCAAGCCCTGGCTTGCGTCGCCACCGATTTGCTGAGTCTGCTGTTGCTGACGCCGCCGGGAGAATTGGGCGCCGACGTGGTGTTCGGCTCGTCCCAGCGGTTTGGCGTGCCCATGGGTTACGGCGGCCCCCACGCGGCGTTTTTTGCCAGTCGCGATGAATACAAACGAGCGATTCCGGGGCGAATCATCGGCGTCTCGAAAGACGCGCGTGGCAACATTGCGTTGCGCATGGCCCTGCAAACCCGTGAGCAACACATCCGCCGGGAGAAGGCCAACTCGAACATCTGCACCGCCCAAGTGCTGCTGGCCAATATCGCCAGTTTCTACGCGGTCTACCACGGTCCGGAGGGGCTGAAGCAGATTGCCCAGCGTGTTCACCGGCTGACCTGCATCCTCGCGGTGGGCCTGGAGCGCCGTGGCATCACCCGCCTGAACAAACACTTCTTCGACACGTTGACGCTGGAAGTCGGTGGCACTCAAACCGCGATCATCGAAAGCGCGCAGGCCGCGCAGATCAACCTGCGGATTCTGGGGCGTGGGCAATTGGGCCTAAGCCTCGACGAAACCTCTGACGAAAGCACCGTGGCGAAGTTGTTCGATGTCTTCCTGGGTGCCGATCATGGGCTCAACGTCGACGAACTGGACGCTGAAACCCTGCCTTCCGGCATTCCTGACGGGCTGCTGCGCACTTCGCCTTACTTGCGTCATCCGGTGTTCAGCGCCCATCACAGCGAAACCGAGATGCTGCGTTACCTCAAGCAATTGGAGAACAAGGACCTGGCGCTCAATCAATCGATGATTCCGCTCGGCTCTTGCACCATGAAGCTCAACGCCACCAGCGAAATGATCCCCATCACCTGGCCGCAATTCGCCAACTTGCACCCCTTTGTGCCGAAAGAGCAGGCGGCCGGTTATACGCTGATGATCGAAGAACTGGAGCGTTGGCTCTGCGCGATCACCGGTTTCGATGCGATCTGCATGCAGCCCAACTCGGGTGCCCAGGGCGAGTACGCGGGGTTGCTGGCGATTCGCAAATACCACGAGAGTCGGCATCAAGGCGGGCGGGATATCTGCCTGATCCCGTCCTCGGCCCACGGCACAAACCCCGCTTCAGCGCAGATGGCCGGAATGCGCGTGGTGATCGTCGAATGTGACGAGGCGGGCAACGTCGATCTGGAAGATCTGAAAGGCAAGGCTGCCGAAGCGGGCGACAAACTCGCCTGCCTGATGGCGACGTATCCTTCGACCCACGGCGTGTACGAAGAAGGCATCAGCGAGATCTGTGAAGTTATCCACAGTCACGGCGGTCAGGTGTACATGGATGGTGCCAACCTCAATGCGCAAGTCGGGTTGGCGCGGCCGGCGGACATTGGTGCCGACGTTTCCCATATGAATTTGCACAAGACCTTCTGCATTCCCCACGGCGGTGGCGGGCCCGGCATGGGGCCGATTGGCGTGCGGGCGCATCTGGCGCCGTTCGTGGCCAACCACCCGGTAGTGGCGATTGACGGCCCGCTGCCGGAGAACGGCGCAGTCAGCGCGGCGCCTTGGGGCAGCGCGAGCATTCTGCCGATCAGCTGGATGTACATCGCGATGATGGGGCCGCAACTGGCGGACGCCAGCGAAGTGGCGATCCTCGCCGCGAATTACCTCGCGCAGCATTTATCGGGTGCATTCCCGGTGCTCTATACCGGGCGCAACGAGCGTGTGGCCCATGAATGCATCCTTGATCTGCGGCCGCTCAAAGTGCTGACCGGAATCAGCGAAGAGGACGTCGCCAAGCGCCTGATGGACTACGGCTTCCACGCGCCGACCATGTCCTTTCCGGTGCCGGGCACCTTGATGGTCGAGCCGACCGAAAGTGAATCGAAGGCGGAACTGGACCGCTTTATCGGGGCGATGCTGAGTATCCGCGCGGAAATCACCGAAGTGCAAAACGGCAATTGGCCGGCGGAAGACAATCCGCTGAAACGGGCGCCGCACACCTTGGCCGACATCACTGGGGTTTGGGAACGGCCCTACACCATCGAACAGGGCGTCACGCCGGACGCGCACACCAAGGCACATAAGTATTGGCCGGTGGTGAATCGTGTCGATAACGTCTACGGCGACCGGAACCTGTTTTGCGCGTGTGTCCCGGTGGACGACTATCGCTGAAACACACCGTCCCTCTGTAGGAGCTGGCTTGCCAGCGATGGAGTGTCAGTCGACATCGATGTGTCTGATACACCATCGCTGGCAAGCCAGCTCCTACAGAGGGGTTTTGTGTTGCCCATAAAAAATGCCGCTCATGTGAGCGGCATTTTTGTTCAGCCGTAAATCTTACTTCGACGCGACGGCATTCTTCGCCAGGATCGCATTCGCCAGTTCCATATCCGTGGCCTGCAGGCCCGGGTTGTCGGCGCGGACTTTCTGCATTGCGGCTTCCAGATAGGGGCCGCGAATAGCGCCGTCACTGGCGACAAAGCTGCCGGCGTCGTCCTGGGCGGCGACGATCAGCTTTTGATCCCTGGAGGTCAGGTAGGACGAGCCGGTGGTGGCACCGGAAGTAAGGACGTTACGCCAAAAGCTGTCATCAGCCATCGCCGAACCGACTGGAAGGGACAACACGGCGAGGGTAGCAACAGCAAGTTTGAAACGCATGATGGGTGACTCCACTGGGTTAACTACGCGGGGTTGGATTGCCAATGACCCTGCCGAGTTCCATCACGGTCGCAGCTACTTTTGTTCACTTTGCGGTGTCACCCGCAGCACCTCCTCGATCGTCGTCAAACCTGCGGCGACTTTCTGTGCGCCCGACAGTCGCAAGCTGCGCATGCCTTCCTTGAAAGCCTGGCGCCGTATCGCCAGCAAGTCGGTGTCGGGGTTGATCAGCGCTTTGAGGCCATCCGTCAGTTGCATGATTTCGTACACCCCGGCGCGGCCGCGATAGCCGGTGTCGCGGCATTCCAGGCAACCGATGGCGCGTTGCGCATTGCCGGGCAACGGCGCTTGCCAGGGTTTGGTCAGGGTTTGCCAGTCTTCTTCACTCAGGGTCAGCGGGGCCTTGCAGTGCGGGCACAACGTACGGACCAGCCGCTGCGCCATGACGCCGAGCACCGTGGCCTTGATCAGGTAATGCGGCACACCGAGTTCCAGCAGGCGGCTGATGGCGCTGGGCGCGTCATTGGTGTGCAGCGTCGATAGCACCAGGTGGCCGGTGAGCGCGGCCTGAATCGCCATTTCGGCCGTCTCCAGGTCCCGGATCTCGCCGATCATGATGATGTCCGGGTCTTGTCTCATCAGTGCGCGCACACCGGCGGCGAAGGTCAGGTCGATGTTGTGCTGGACCTGCATCTGGTTGAAGGCCGGCTCGACCATCTCGATCGGGTCTTCGATGGTGCAGAGGTTGACCTCCGGCGTCGCCAGTTTTTTCAGGGTGGTGTAGAGCGTGGTGGTCTTGCCCGAACCGGTCGGGCCGGTCACCAGAATGATGCCGTTGGGCTGGCTCGTCATGTCCTGCCAGCGGCGCAGGTCTTCGGCGGAAAACCCAAGCTGATCGAAATCCTTGAGCAGCACTTCCGGGTCGAAAATCCGCATGACCATTTTTTCGCCGAACGCCGTCGGCAACGTCGACAGCCGCAGTTCGACTTCGCCGCCATCCGGGGTCTTGGTTTTGACCCGGCCGTCCTGGGGTTTGCGTTTTTCCGCGACGTTCATCCGCCCCAGGCTCTTCAGGCGACTGACAATCGCCATGGTCACCTGCGGCGGGAATTGATAGACGTTGTGCAACACACCGTCGATGCGAAAGCGCACAGTGCCTTGCTCGCGTCGGGGCTCGATGTGGATATCGCTGGCGCGTTGCTGGAAAGCGTACTGGAACAGCCAGTCGACGATATTGACGATGTGCGCGTCGTTGGCGTCCGGCTCCTGATCGCTGGCGCCGAGGTTGAGCAGTTGTTCGAAATTGCCCAGGGTACTGGTTTGATGATCGTTGTTGGTTGCGCCGCTGACCGATTTGGCCAGGCGAAAGAACTCCACGCTGAAGCGCTGGATGTCCACCGGGTTGGCCACCACCCGTTTGATCGGCAGCTTCAACACATGGGTCAGGTCGGCTTCCCAACCTTTGACGTAAGGCTGGGCGCTGGCCACGGTCACGGCGTCGCGATCGATGGACACCGCGAGAATCTTGTGGCGCTGGGCGAAGGCGTAGGACATCAACGGCGTAACGGCCGCGACGTTGATTTTCAGCGGATCGATGCGCAGATAAGGCTGACCGGCCTGCTGCGACAGCCACAGGGTCAGGCTTTCCAGATCGAGGTGTTTACCGGGACGGCTGAGGTCATCCAGCTGTTGGCTGGCGATGAACTCCAGCGGGTGCATCTGGCCATTGGCGGCGTGACGGCGGCGGGCATTCAGTGCGTGCTCGGCCGAATCCTGGCTGATAAAGCCCTGGGCGACCAGCTCGCGCAGCAAATCATTGAGATCCAGCCAGCGGTCCTGAAGGGCAAGTTGAACGGACATGCGGGCTCCTCGTGAACAACAGTTCGCAAAGGATAGTCGTGGACCCACCGACCGTTGGGCCACTACCCGACGAAGCCGTAACGGGTTTTTTCAGCCCGTCGCCTGAGCGGCATCAGCCCACGCAGAATCAGGCGTTTGCAGGTCCACCGAGCAGACGCTGATCAGGTTACGCAGTTTTTCCGCGATCACTTGAGCGCGGTGCCAGCTCAGTCCGTCCATGACGATGTCGATCGCCAGCAGATCGTCCGTGCGCTGCACGTTGACCTGTTGCGGCGTCAGGAACTGCAGTGCGAACAGGTTGAGCGCCCGGCACAGCAGGTCCGGTTCGGCTTCGGCCAGCAGTTGATAGTGCACACGACACTGGGTGTTGCTGGCGTTCCAGACATCGGCGCGGGTGGGCGAGGTGTTCACGGCTTCAAGATGCGGCATGGTCGGTCTCCAAAATCACTGGAGGAATTTTTACATTCGATGCCGGGCATTTCTTATCTATGATGGGGCTAATTAACGATTTATCGAATCGTGCGATTCAACAAGACATCGATTACGGGTTTTTCTATGCAAAGCGAACTGGATGGCTACGACCGCAAGATTCTCGCGTTGCTGCAAGAGGACGCTTCGCTCTCCAGCGCGCAGATCGCCGAGCAGGTGGGGCTTTCGCAGTCGCCGTGCTGGCGGCGGATTCAGCGGATGAAGGAGGAGGGGATCATTCGCGGCCAAGTGACGCTGCTGGACCGCAAGAAAATCGGGCTCAACACGCAGATCTTTGCCGAGGTCAAACTCAACGCGCACGGGCGTTCGAACTTCACTGAGTTCACCGAGGCGATTCGCGGTTTTCCCGAAGTGCTGGAGTGTTATGTGCTGATGGGGTCGGTGGATTTCTTGTTGCGGATTGTCACGGCGGACATCGAGGCGTATGAGCGGTTTTTCTTTGAGAAGCTGTCGATGGTGCCGGGGATTCAGGAGGTGAACTCGATTGTGGCGTTGTCGGAGATCAAGTCGACGACGAGTTTGCCGGTCTGAAGATTTGCGGTGAATTTGCTGGCCTCATCGCTAGCAGGCTAGCTCCCACACGGGTTTTGTGGCGTGCACAAAGCCAATGTGGGAGCCAGCCTGCTGGCGATGACGGTTTTACATACGCAGCAGCATTTTCCAGGCACGATTCTGATAAACGGCAATCGCCTGCTGCTTACGCGCATCCAGCAATTCATCGGTGATCGGCTCGTTAGCCAGCAACGCCAACTGTTTCAGCTCGCCGTACAGTCGATCCATTTCCGGGACCTCCAGCACGTTGCGCGCATGGTGCAACCAGGACTGGATGCGCTCGATGCGCGGCAGTTGCTCGGCCAGATCTTCCGGCTGCTGCTGGTAACGCTGCAATTGCAGGGACGTCGCTTCTTCACCGAGCAAGCGCGGCAACCAGCTACCCAGTTGCGCAGCGCCCTGGCGATTGCCGCGAACATTACGATCGGCCGCCCAGGTGCGGGCCAGCAACCAGCGCGAGGTGTTCAGCGAGAACAGGCCCCAGCGCGGGTCTTCGAGTTCTTCGAGGAACTGCTCCGGCGCGGCTTTGCGCACGTCTTCGTCGTCCAGACCGGCTTGAACCAGCGGACGCCAGTCTTCAAGCAAGGCATCCAGGGCGAGACGCAGATCGTGCGTCGACTGACGCGGCGCGGCCTGGCCAAGGCTGCTCAGCAGGGCGCGCAATTCAGCGAGGTTTTCGACCCAGTCCTGCAACAGACGCCAGTGGCCATTGAAGCGATATTGCTCGGCCAGACGCTGGCTGCTGCTCAGCAAGTGCCAGCTCAACGCGGCGAACGCGTCATCCAGCGGCATTTCGGCGCTGATCTGCGGGGCCGGCAGGCTCAACGAATAGCTGTTGGCGTCGTACAAGCGATAACCGCGTTCGGCCTTGCTGATGTCACACGGCATCAGGGCCAGGGTCGCGGCCAGTTCGGCGGCCAGTTCCAGCAATGCAGCCGGTTCACCTTCGCGCAGTTCCAGTTCCAGCTCGCAGATTTCTTCTTTCTGCTTGCCGACCACCACGTGGCCCAGGTCCAGCGCGGCTTCGATGACCACTTTGGTCTTGCCACGGCCCCAGGCGATTTCAGCGCGTTCGCGGACGAAATCGGTGGTGAAGATCGGCTTCAGGGTTTTCTTGTCCAGCTCGGCCAGCTCTTCAGGCCAGCATTCGCCGTCGAGTTTCTTCACGTCGAGCTTGGCTTTGGGCAGGTTCCAGTCGTATTCGTTTCGCTCGGACAAACCGGCGACGCTCTGGCCGCGGGTCTTGAGGGTCTGAATGACTTCTTCGCCGTCCTTGCGCAGGCGCAGGGCAACCTTGGCGCGGGCCAGGTCGCGCTCAGGCGTGTCGAAGTACTGGTTCATCAGTTCACGGCGTTCCCAGCCACTTTTGTTGCGTTTTTTCAGGAGCGGGTGCTCGCGCAGTGCGGCGAGGGTTTCGCGGCTGACGCGGAGTTTGATTTCAGTTTCTTTCTGCATGGCCGGAAAATCCAGGATCGGGAGCGCAGCCGGGGGAATGTGTGGCTGCCAAGGTCGTGCAGTGTACAGCACTGCTCAGACCTACGCGCCGCGACGGTTTATTCCTGTCACCGGATGGTTCTATGATGGACTTCAATTCGGGAGTTGGAGTCAGCGATGCCGTTGCCGTCGATGAAAGATCAGTTCGCTGCGCTGATTGCCGCACCATCGGTCAGTTGCACTCAGGCCAGTCTCGATCAGACCAACCGTCCGGTGATCGATTTGCTGGCGACGTGGCTCGGTGATCTGGGTTTTGCCTGCGATATCCAGCAGGTCAGCCCCGGCAAATTCAACCTGCTGGCCAGTTTTGGTTCCGGCCCCGGCGGTCTGGTGCTCGCCGGGCATAGCGACACGGTGCCGTTCGATGGCGCGTTGTGGCAGACCGATCCGCTGAAACTGACCGAAGTCGATGGTCGCTGGGTCGGGCTGGGCAGTTGCGACATGAAAGGCTTTTTTGCCCTCGCCATCGAAGCCGTCCTGCCGTTGCTCGACCAGCCGTTCAAACAGCCGTTGCTGATCCTCGCCACCTGCGACGAAGAAAGCTCGATGTCCGGCGCGCGTGCCTTGGCCGCAGCAGGACGTCCGTTGGGGCGAGCGGCGGTGATCGGCGAGCCGACCGGGCTCAAGCCGATCCGCATGCACAAAGGCATCATGATGGAGCGCATCGACATTCTCGGTCAGAGCGGCCATTCCTCCGATCCGCGCCTGGGTCATAGCGCCCTCGAAGCCATGCATGATGCGATTGGCGAATTGCGCGGCCTGCGCCTGCTGTGGCAACGTGAATTCCGCAATCCGCAGTTTGGCGTGCCGACTCCGACCATGAACTTCGGCTGTATCCATGGCGGGGATAACCCCAACCGGATTTGCGGTCAGTGTTCGCTGGAATTCGACCTGCGTCCGTTGCCGGGCATGGACCCCAAGGTGTTGCGCGCGGAGATTCTGCAGAAACTCCAGCCGGTTGCCGAGCGCCATCAGGTGAAGATCGATTACGCGCCGCTGTTCCCTGAAGTGCCGCCCTTCGAGCAGGCCGAAGACGCTGAATTGGTCCGCATCGCGGAGCAGCTCACCGGTCATCGCGCCGAAGCAGTGGCGTTCGGGACGGAAGCGCCTTATCTTCAACGCCTTGGCTGCGAAACGCTGGTGCTGGGCCCGGGTGACATCGCGTGTGCGCACCAACCGGGGGAATACCTCGAAATGTCACGTTTGCAGCCTACCGTGCATCTATTACGACAGTTGATTGAACATTACTGCCTGACACCGGCCCAATCGCCGATGTCGGTTGGTTGAGCACCATCCATGTGGGAGCGAGCCTGCTCGCGATGGCGATCTATCATTCAACATCCATGTTGACTGGTCTGGCCTCATCGCGAGCAGGCTCGCTCCCACAGGGTCTGTGTCATGACCGACAAAGTGTATAAATTGCCGATGTTTAAACCCGTATTCATGAGGAGAGCGCGCGTGTCGCCAAGCCTGTTCCGACGATAACCATCAGCCCGCTGTGCGTTTTCTGTTTCGCCCATTTTTTGGCTGCTATTTATTACAGGCCCAGGTTCATGCCCGAATACGTTAATTGGCTTCGTCACGCTTCGCCTTACATCAATGCCCACCGCGATTGCACCTTCGTCGTCATGCTGCCCGGCGACGGCGTGGAGCACCCCAACTTCGGCAACATCGTCCACGACCTGGTGCTGCTGCACAGCCTCGGCGTACGACTGGTGCTGGTTCACGGTTCCCGTCCGCAAATTGAAACCCGTCTCGCTGCACGCGGCCTGACCCCGCATTACCACCACGGCATGCGCATCACCGATGCCGCGACGCTGGAGTGTGTGATTGACGCGGTCGGCCAGTTGCGTATCGCCATCGAAGCGCGCCTGTCCATGGACATGGCTTCGTCGCCGATGCAGGGCTCGCGCCTGCGGGTGGCCAGCGGCAACCTGGTGACCGCCCGGCCGATCGGCGTGCTCGAAGGTGTCGACTATCACCACACCGGCGAAGTGCGTCGGGTTGACCGCAAAGGCATCAATCGCCTGCTGGACGAGCGCTCCATCGTGCTGCTGTCGCCGCTGGGCTACTCGCCGACCGGTGAGATTTTCAACCTCGCTTGCGAAGACGTCGCGACCCGCGCAGCCATCGACCTGGGTGCCGATAAACTGCTGCTGTTCGGCGCGGACCTGGGCTTGATCGATGAAAACGGTCGTCTGGTGCGCGAGCTGCGCCCGCAACAAGTGCCGGCGCATTTGCAGCGTCTGGGCAGCAACTATCAGGCGGAACTGCTGGATGCGGCGGCTGAAGCCTGCCGTGGCGGCGTGGCGCGCAGCCATATCGTCAGTTACGCCGAAGACGGCGCGCTGCTGACCGAACTGTTCACCCGTGACGGCGGCGGTACGCTGGTGGCACAGGAGCAATTCGAGGTCGTGCGCGAGGCCGCGATTGAAGACGTTGGCGGTTTGCTGGACTTGATCAGCCCGCTGGAAGAGCAGGGGATTCTGGTGCGGCGTTCGCGTGAGGTGCTGGAGCGTGAGATCGAGCAGTTCAGCGTGGTCGAGCGCGAAGGCATGATCATCGCTTGCGCGGCGCTGTATCAGATTGCCGATTCGGATGCCGGGGAGTTGGCGTGTCTGGCGGTGAACCCGGAGTACCGTCATGGCGGTCGCGGGGATGAGCTGCTGGAACGGATTGAAACCCGTGCCCGGGCTCAGGGTTTGAAAACCTTGTTTGTCCTGACTACCCGTACGGCTCACTGGTTCCGCGAGCGCGGGTTTGTGCCAAGCAGCGTCGAGCGCCTGCCGTCGGCGCGGGCGTCGCTGTACAACTATCAGCGTAATTCGAAGATCTTCGAAAAAACCTTGTAACCGAGGTGACTCCATCGCGAGCAGGCTCGCTCCCACACGTTTATTGGCGTATGCAAAACCAATGTGGGAGCGAGCCTGCTCGCGATCGGTTGCGAAGCGACCGTTTTATCTACTGAGCGACAAATTTGGCGCTGACATACGGCGAATAGTCCGGCAGCACCGTCTCAACCTTGCCTTGTTCCTTCAAAAACTTCGCCGTCTCACCAATCGCCTTCGCCGTGCCGCCCTCCAGCAGCGCGGTGGTTTGTTGCGCCTTGGCGTCCGGGAATGCAGAACCGGCCAACAATTCCGGTACATCGGCGGCATTGGCACCGGTCAGTTTGGCGATTTTCTGTACCGGCACCGAATCGGCGGTCCAGCTGTCTTTATGTGCCGCATAGTCGGCGAACGAGTCCAGCGTCACCTTGGCGAACTTGGCTACGACGTCCGGATGTTTCTCGGCGTAATCCTTGCGCGCTACCCACACTTCAAAAGTCGGCGCGCCCCACTGACCGACCTGTGCGGCGTCAGTCAACGTCTTGCCAGTCTTGCGAATTTCCCCCAGGGCGGGCGACCAGACGAACGCACCGTCGATGTCTCCACGCTTCCAGGCGGCAGCGATTTCCGCCGGTTGCAGGTTCACCACTTTGACTTTCGAGGCGTCCAGGCCCCAGTGCTTCAAGGCACCGAGCAAGCTGTAGTGAGAGGTTGAAACGAACGGTGTGGCGATAGTCTTGCCGATCAGATCTTCCGGTTTATCGATGCCGCTGCCGTTGCGCACCACCAACGCTTCGGCGGCGTTGATCTGGGCAGAAACGATAAACGCGACGATCGGCAAATTGCGCGAGGCGGCCGCGGCCAGCGGGCTTGAGCCGAGGTTGCCAATCTGTACGTCACCCGAGGCGATGGCGGTTACTACTTCCGGCCCACTGTTGAAACGACGCCAGTCAATTTTTTGGCCGATGGTTTTCTCGTAGAGTCCATCCGCCTGGGGGACTTTGCTGGGGTCTATTCCGGTTTGATAGCCGACGGTGAGGTTCGCGGCATGGGCGGAAAAAGAAAATAATACCGATACACAAACTGTAACAATTGGGTTGGATAGTGCGCGCTTGGTCGTCATGGCGTAGGCCTTATCGATAGGAATTGTTGCGGAATTGCTTCCAAACCTAATCGATCTAAAAAACGCCTAATAAATACCATTTAGGAATTAGCTTATGAGCTGGCCGCTCTAGTCCGCGGGGCAGCAAACGTTGAGCCAAATTCCTAAACGGTATTAGAAAAGAATCCAGCCATTCTTTTCAGGTTTATGACGAAATCATGACCCTGCACGGACCAAAAAACGGGGATTAGACCATGGTCGTAGACACACATGGTTACGATTGACTTGTGGGTCACGCTCTGGCGCTAATCGCGCATCTTAGGACTTGGGACATTGATTCCGGGCCAGGAATACAAGAATTAGAGACGAGAGGAGTTTAACAATGAACAAGTCCACCTTGGCGCTGGCCGTGGCCCTAGGGGTTATGGCGCAGCAGGCAGGCGCCGCTGGTTTCATCGAAGACAGCAAGGCTTCCGTCAGTTCGCGCACCTACTATTTCGACGCCGATGTCCGTGAAGGTGCCAAGATTCCAGCCAACCGTCAGCGAGAAGCCGCTGAAGGCCTCAAGTTCGATTACCAGTCGGGCTTCACCCAAGGTGTCGTAGGTTTCGGTATCGATGCCCAGGCATTGGTCGGTATCCATCTGGACGGCGGTAAGGGCCATCACCCGGACAATAACTCCTTCAGCCCTAGCGATACCGATGGTTCGGCAGAGAGTTCGTGGAGCCGCGTGGCGGGCAACGTCAAGGCACGCTTCTCGAAGACAGAGGCCCACTACGGTGGTGCCCTGCAGCCAAACATGCCGATCCTGATCGCGAACGACAGTCGCGTACTGCCACAAACCTTTGAAGGTGGCACCATCACCTCGAAGGAAATCGACAACGTGACCTTCAACGTAGGTCAGCTGGAACACGCGACCGGTCGCGCGTCCAGCAACAGCACTGGCCTGTCTGTGGCTGGCGCTACTCAGGACAGCAATCAGTTCCGTTATGCCGGTGCTGACTGGAAGGTCACCAAAGACCTGATGCTGCAGTACTACTACGCGAACCTGGAAGATTTCTACAAGCAGAGCTTCCTCGGTCTGGTGCACGTCTACCCGATCGCACCCAACCAGTCGTTCAAGACCGATCTTCGTTATTTCGACAGCAGCTCCGACGGCAAGAACGGTGACGCTGGCTACCAATTCAGCAACAACGGTGGTTTCGCCAAGAACAAGGGCGAGGTCGATAACAAGACCTGGAGCGCCACGTTCACCTACACCCTGGGCGGCAACGCGTTCCTGCTCGGGCATCAGCGTGTCAACGATGACGGCGGCTTTGTCTTCTTGAACCAAGGCAACGTTGTCGATGGTAACGGTCGCAACGAAGGCGCTGGCGGCGCCAGCTTCTACTCGTTCACCGATGCCACTGTGGGCAGCTTTATCCGTGCCGGTGAAAACACCACGTACGGTCAGTACACCTATGACTTCGCGTCTTTGGGTGTACCAGGCTTGAAAGCTTCGGCTGGTTACTTGTATGGCCGGGATATCAAGACCGTCAGCGGCGCGGGTGAAGACCTGAACGAGCGGGAAACCGACCTGCGCGTGGACTATGTGATTCAAACCGGTCCACTTAAAGGGTTTGGCACGACGGTGCGTCACGGTGCTTATCGTGGCAACACCAACGCTGACCAAGACCAGACCCGTCTGATCTTCAACTACACCTACAGCTTCTTGTAAGAGATTGCGCAAAAGAGCCTCGCCGTTTGGCGGGGCTTTTTTGTGAATTTTTCGTATATGCCAATTAGATATTACTTAGGAATTTATTATTCTTTTTGGCTTTTAAAATAAACCCCTAAAGTGCATCCCGCCGGGGCCGATATTGAGTGTCCTGCCGCGATTAAAATGCCGCTTTTTATTCCCGCACGGCATGAAAAAGAATGAAATAAATGTATTTACGTTTACCATGCCGGCCCATTCGCCGCGCTTAGACCCTTGACTTAGACACATCAGTTGAGTGGCGCGCGGATTGCGGTTGGCGGTATCCGCACATTTCAGGATCCAGGGCATTCGACTCAGGACCGAAAAAATTAGAAACGAGAGGAGCGAAACAATGAACAAGTCCACCTTGGCCCTGGCTGTGGCCGTAGGGGTTTTGGCGCAGCAGGCAGGCGCCGCCGGTTTCATCGAAGACAGCAAAGCTACTTTGGGGCTGCGTAACTTCTACATCAACACTGATAACCGTGACGGCGATACCAAAGCTGCCAAGGCTCAGAACAAGCTGGAAGAGTGGGGCCAAGGCTTCGATCTGCGCTTCACCTCCGGTTACACCCAAGGCACCGTCGGCTTCGGTATCGATGCTATCGGCCTGCTGGGCGTGCGTCTGGATACGGGCGGTGGTACTAACGGCGCCACTTCGACTTCGTACGGCGGCACTGTTTTCCCAAGCAAATCCAACGGCGAAGCGGTTGATAACTTCTCCAGCCTGGGTCTGACTGCCAAAGCCAAGATCTCCCAGACTGAACTGAAGCTGGGCACCCTGCAGCCAAAACTGCCGGTTATCGTGACCAACGACGGTCGTCTGCTGCCACAAACCTTCCAGGGTGGCCAGATCACTACGAACGAAATCAAAGACCTGACACTGGTCGGTGGTCAGATCGAGCACGCCAAAGGTCGTAACTCCAGCAACAACGAAGAGTTGTCGATCGCTGGTGCCAACGCCCACACGGCTGCCGGTCGCGACAGCAACAAATTCATTTACGGTGGCGGTGACTACAAAATCACCAAAGACCTGACTGCCCAGTACTACTACGGCAACCTGGAAGACTTCTACAAGCAGCACTTCCTGGGTCTGGTTCACAACTGGGCCATCGGTCCAGGCGTGTTGAAGTCGGACTTCCGTTACTTCAACAGCCGTGATGATGGCGCCAATGGCCATGACTCTGCCTACTTCACCACTGGTGACTACGGCACTGGCATCACCAAGGGCAAGGTTGACAACAACCTGTACAGCGGCTTGTTCCTGTACAGCGTTTCAGGTCATACCTTCGGTGGCGGCTATCAGGTCAGCAACGGCAACAGCGACTTCCCATGGCTTAACCAGGGTGACGGTTCGTCGGCTTACCTGACTACCGACAGTCAGATTGCCAAGTTCGCCCGTGCCGGTGAACGCACCTGGCAAGCTCGCTACTCGTACGACTTCGCCAAGGTTGGCATCCCTGGCCTGACCGCCGGTGTGGTTTACCTGCGTGGCGACAACATCGACACCTCCGGTAAAGTCGGCACCCGCCAAGTCAACGTCAACGATACTGGCCGCTCCGAGTGGGAACGCGACCTGACCGTCGGTTACGTCGTACAAGAAGGCACGCTGAAGAACCTGGGCGTGATGTGGAAAAACGCTACCTGGCGCAACGACATCCCTGGTCAGCGCGACCAGGACGAAAACCGCCTGATCGTCAGCTACTCGATCCCGCTGTTGTAATAGCGCTCGCGTAACCGCTGAAAAAAAGCCCCGCCCGGCATCACGCCGGGCGGGGCTTTTGCGTTTTCGGGGCGGGGTCACCCCCGTAATCCCGTCCCGAAACGTTCCCTCTTTTGCAGCGACTCAAGGCCTTCTCGAACCTTGGAAGCGATAGTCGTCGCGATGACTTTGCAGGTCCAGTGAACAGATCTTTAATATTCTATTTGGGCCTAAGAATGTCTTTATTTATTCTTTTTCTAAACTCCCCAACACGAGCTACAGTTGAGTTCTACACCTACTCATCAGGAGCCCACCATGAGCATCAGACTCGGCGACATCGCACCCGACTTCGAACAGGATTCCAGCGCCGGCACCATCCGTTTCCATGAATGGCTGGGCGATAGCTGGGGCGTGCTGTTTTCCCACCCGGCGGATTTCACTCCGGTGTGCACCACCGAGCTGGGCTTCACCGCCAAGCTCAAGGATGAATTCACCCAGCGCGGGGTCAAGGCCATCGCGTTGTCCGTTGATCCGGTGGACTCGCACCACAAGTGGATCGAGGACATCAACGAAACCCAGAACACGATCGTCAACTTCCCGATCCTGGCCGACGCTGATCGCAAGGTATCGGACCTGTACGACCTGATTCACCCGAACGCCAACGACACCCTGACCGTGCGTTCGCTGTTCGTGATCGACCCGAACAAAAAGGTGCGCCTGACCATCACCTACCCGGCGAGCACCGGCCGCAACTTCCATGAAATCCTGCGGGTGATCGACTCGCTGCAACTCACCGACAACTACAAGGTGGCCACCCCGGCCAATTGGAAGGACGGTGAAGAAGTAGTGATCGTGCCGTCGCTTCAGGATCCAGAGGAAATCAAGAAGCGCTTTCCAAAGGGTTATCGCGCGGTGAAACCGTACCTGCGCCTGACGCCGCAGCCGAACAAGTAACCCGCATCATTTTTGGTGTTGCTGGAATTAATTTCGTGAGCAGGCTCGCTCCCACATTAGAACGCGGTCAACTGTGGGAGCGAGCCTGCTCGCGATGACGGAGTATCAGGCGCCACAGAATTCAGATTCAGCAGCATCCATAAAGCAGGGGAATTTCAGGCCGTTTTCACGGCCTGTTTTTTTGCCCGGAAGAAAGGTTTTTACATATCTCTTAAACGCATAACCAAATGAATAAATATGATTTAAAGATATATAAATCACCTGTTAAGGTCTCTCCATCGAAGCGAGATCGCCCACTGCGAATCGCCTGCACCGTTCAAGGAATCGTCTGAATGCTGGTCGTCTCACTCGGTGGCAGTCCCAGCCAACGCTCCCGTTCCGGGGTGCTGCTGGAGCGCTCCCAACGCTGGTTGCAAGAGCAAGGTGTGGAAGTGGTGAGTTATCAGGTACGGGACTTCCCGGCCGAAGATTTGCTGCACGCACGGTTCGACAGCCCCAAGGTGATCGACCTGTTGCAACAGATTGAAAACGCCGATGGCCTGCTGATCGCCACCCCGGTGTACAAAGCGTCGTTTTCCGGTGCTTTGAAAACCGTGCTGGACCTGCTGCCCGAACGCGCCCTGGCGCACAAAGTGGTATTGCCCATGGCCACCGGCGGCAGCATCGCTCACATGCTGGCAGTGGATTACGCACTCAAGCCAGTGCTGTCGGCATTGAAAGCCCAGGAAATGCTCCACGGGATTTTCGCTGTGGACAGCCAGATCGCTTACGGCGAAGGCAGCGTCCAGGCGCAGCTGGCACCGGAGCTGGAACAACGACTGAATGAATCGCTGGAGCTGTTCTTCAGCGCCATGGCCCGACGGCCCAAGCCGATCGATCCGAACCTGCTGAATGATCGTTTGTTGAGTGCTCGCTGGAGCATTTAAGCCTCACCCTGACTTGATGTACTCACCTTACTCAGCCGTCAACGGTTAAGCAGGTGCAGCCAAAACCCAACTGCAAAAAGGAGAGCGCTATGCGCACTGTCATTTTGCGTCGTGGTCTGGTCGCTCTGTTTGCTGCGGCTGTAACCTTCGGCGCCATTACTCAAGCACAAGCTGAAACCCTACGGATCGGCTATCAAAAGTACGGCACCCTGGTGCTGCTCAAAGCCAAAGGCACGCTGGAAAAACGCCTCGCCGCCCAAGGTGTCGATGTGCAATGGACTGAATTCCCCGGCGGCCCGCAGCTGCTTGAAGGCCTGAACGTCGGCTCCATCGACTTCGGTGTCACCGGCGAAACGCCTCCGGTCTTCGCTCAAGCGGCGGGCGCCGATCTGCTCTACGTCGCCTACGAACCGCCAGCGCCGCACAGCGAAGCGATCCTGGTGCCGAAGGACTCGCCGATCAAATCGGTGAAGGACCTCAAGGGCAAGAAAGTCGTGCTCAACAAAGGCTCCAACGTTCACTACCTGCTGGTCCGCGCACTTGAAGACGCCGGCCTCAAATACACCGACATCCAGACCGTCTTCCTGCCGCCGGCCGATGCCCGCGCCGCGTTCGAGCGTGGCAGTGTCGATGCCTGGGTCATCTGGGACCCGTACCAGGCCGCCGCCGAGAAGCAGCTGCAAGCGCACACCCTGCGCGATGGCAAGGGCATCGTCGACAACCATCAGTTCTACCTGGCGACCAAGCCTTACGCACAGAAAAATCCTGAGGTGATCAAGACCCTCGTGGAAGAAGTGCGCGCCGTCGGCGAATGGTCCAAGGCCAATCCTGAAGACGTGACCAAGCAGGTCTCGCCACTGCTCGGCTTGCCGGAAGACATCACCCTGACCTCGGTGAAACGCCAGGGCTACGGCGCGTTGTTCCTGACCCCGGAAGTGGTCGCCGCGCAACAGAAAATTGCCGACAGCTTCTACCAGCTCAAGCTGATTCCGAAGCCGCTGAGTATCAAAGACGTGATCTGGACGCCGCCGGCAGCCGTTGCCAAGGCTCAGTAACCAAAAGCCCGGTAATTCGATTCCCCAAGGAGACCACTCCATGAGCCTCAATATCTTCTGGTTCCTGCCTACCCACGGCGACGGCCATTACCTTGGCACCGCCGAAGGCGCTCGCGCCGTTGACCACGGTTACCTGCAACAAGTCGCGCAAGCGGCGGATCGCCTGGGCTTCGGCGGGGTGCTGATTCCCACTGGCCGCTCGTGCGAAGACTCGTGGCTGGTGGCCGCGTCACTGATCCCGGTGACCCAGCGTTTGAAGTTCCTTGTCGCCCTGCGCCCCGGGATCATTTCCCCGACGGTGGCAGCACGTCAGGCCGCGACACTGGATCGCCTGTCCGGCGGTCGTGCGCTGTTCAACCTGGTGACCGGCGGTGATCCGGAAGAATTGGCCGGCGATGGTTTGTTCCTGACCCACGAAGAGCGCTATCAGGCTTCTGTGGAATTCACCCGCATCTGGCGTCGCGTGCTGGAAGGCGAAACCGTCGATTACGACGGTCAGCACATCAGCGTGAAGGGCGCCAAGTTGCTCTATCCGCCGATCCAGCAGCCGCGTCCGCCGCTGTATTTCGGCGGCTCGTCGGAAGCCGCGCAAGACCTGGCCGCCGAGCAAGTGGAAATGGTCCTGACCTGGGGCGAACCGCCGGCCGCCGTGGCCGAGAAGATCGAACAGGTTCGCGCCAAAGCCGCGAAGCTTGGTCGCACGGTGCGCTTCGGTATTCGCTTGCACGTGATCGTCCGTGAAACCAATGCCGAAGCCTGGCAAGCGGCGGATCGACTGATCTCGCACCTGGACGACGACACCATCGCCCGTGCCCAGGCTTCCCTGGCGCGCTTCGATTCCGTGGGCCAGCAGCGCATGGCGGCGCTGCATGGCGGCAGCCGCGACAACCTGGAAGTCAGCCCTAACCTGTGGGCCGGTGTCGGCCTGGTGCGTGGCGGTGCCGGTACTGCACTGGTCGGCGACGGTCCGACCGTGGCCGCCCGCGTGAAGGAATACGCGGACCTGGGCATCGACACCTTCATCTTCTCCGGTTACCCACACCTGGAAGAGTCGTACCGCGTCGCCGAGTTGCTGTTCCCGCACCTGGACATCGAGCGTCCGGAATTGCCGAAAAGCGCCGGTTACGTCAGCCCGTTCGGCGAGATGGTCGCCAACGACATTCTTCCCAAAGCTGCGTCCCAGAGCTGAGGCGCGCCATGAAGAGAATCATCCACAACCTGGCGCCCTGGGCGTTGCCGATTTTGCTGTTGGCGGTGTGGCAGTTGTCGGTGTCGGCGGGCTGGTTGTCGACACGGATTCTGCCGGCGCCGATTGCCGTGATCGAAGCCGGCGTGAGCTTGGTGCGTAGCGGTGAAATCTGGACGCACCTGGCCATCAGCGGCTGGCGTGCGGCGCTGGGCTTCACCATCGGTGGCGGCATCGGCCTGGCGCTGGGCTTCATTACCGGCCTGTCGAAATGGGGCGAACGCCTGCTCGACAGTTCGGTGCAGATGATCCGTAACGTGCCGCATCTGGCGCTGATTCCGCTGGTGATCCTGTGGTTCGGCATCGATGAGTCGGCGAAGATTTTCCTTGTGGCGTTGGGCACCTTGTTCCCGATCTACCTCAACACCTATCACGGCATCCGCAACGTCGACCCGGCGCTGGTGGAGATGGCGCGCAGCTACGGCTTGTCCGGTTTCAGTCTGTTCCGTCAGGTCATTTTGCCGGGTGCATTGCCTTCGATTCTGGTCGGCGTGCGTTTTGCGCTGGGTTTCATGTGGCTGACCTTGATTGTTGCTGAAACCATTTCCGCGAGCTCCGGCATCGGTTACCTGGCAATGAACGCCCGGGAGTTTTTGCAGACCGACGTGGTGGTCCTGGCGATCCTGATGTACGCGGTGCTGGGCAAACTGGCCGACCTCGCGGCCCGTGGACTTGAACGTGTGTGGCTGCGCTGGCATCCGGCGTATCAGGTTGCCAAAGGAGGTGCCGCATGACCGCTCAACAACCTCCACGCCTGCTGCGCGGGATTCCGCTGGTGGTGCGCAAGCTGCAAAAAACCTTCGGTTCGCGGCAGGTGCTGCGCGAGATCGATCTGCACATTCCGGCCGGCCAATTCGTCGCCGTGGTGGGTCGCAGTGGTTGCGGCAAAAGTACCTTGCTGCGGTTGCTCGCCGGTCTCGATAAGCCGACTGGCGGTGAATTGCTCGCCGGTTCTGCACCGCTGAGCGATGCGCGGGAAGACACCCGGCTGATGTTCCAGGAAGCCCGTCTGCTGCCGTGGAAAAAGGTCATCGACAACGTCGGCCTCGGGCTCTCGGGCAACTGGCGGCCACAGGCGCTGGAAGCGTTGGAGTCGGTCGGTCTGGCGGACCGCGCCAATGAATGGCCGGCGGCTTTGTCCGGCGGGCAGAAGCAGCGTGTGGCCCTGGCCCGCGCGCTGATCCATCAACCGCGCCTGCTGTTGCTGGACGAACCGCTGGGCGCGCTGGATGCCCTGACCCGGATCGAAATGCAGCAACTGATCGAACGGCTCTGGCAGAAGCACGGTTTCACCGTGTTGCTGGTGACCCACGATGTCAGTGAAGCGGTGGCGATTGCCGATCGGGTAATCCTGATCGAAGAGGGCGAAGTCGGCCTCGACCTGCACGTGGAACTGCCGCGCCCTCGGGTTCGGGGTTCGCATCGGCTGGCGGCGCTGGAAACCGAAGTCCTCAATCGCGTCCTCGCACTGCCCGGCCAGCCGCCGGAGCCGGAACCTGTTTCACCCTTGCCTACGCAATTGCGTTGGGCTCAATAACTCAAGCCTCATTCAACGACAGGAATCAACATCATGACTATCAAAGCCATCAACGTTCGTAACCAGTTCAAAGGCTCGATCAAGGAAATCGTACTGGGTGACGTGCTGTCGGAAATCGACGTGCAAACCGCTTCCGGCATCGTCACTTCGGTGATCACCACCCGCTCTGTGAAAGAGCTTGAGCTGGTGGTCGGCAGCGAAGTGATCGCGTTTGTGAAATCCACCGAGGTGTCGATCGCCAAGTTGTAAGGGCGTGCACAATCAACAACCCCGGAGGGTTCGAACCCTTCGGGGTTTTTTATGCGCGTGAATCAGTGAGTCCGGTGGTGCAGCCATCGTCGGAACGCCGCCCGGAGCCGGCTCACTCCTACATTTGGAATGCATTCCCCTGTGGGAGTGAGCCTGCTCGCGATGAGGCCGGTGCAGCTGAAAAATAATCAGGCAGGAATAGCACGCTTCGGCAAATACGGCGGCAAATACAGCCCCAGATATGCATCAAACACCCGCATCCCTTCCTCGGCCATGCGCGACGTGATCTGCCCATGCTGCTGCACCGAACGCGCATACACCCGATCACCCAGCTCCATAGCCAGCGCAAACACATCAACGTCAGTCGGCAATTTGGGCAGTTCGAAATGATGATCGAACAGCTTGTGCATCAGGTCGCCCAGCTCAATGTCGTGCTGACGGTCTGCCTGAGTCACTTCGGTCAGGCCATGCTGGGCGAGGATCAATTGGCGAGCGGCGGCGTCTTCGTCGTAGATGTCGAGCATGCGTTGTTCCACCAGCCGCGACAGGTCCCGCCAGCCGTTGAGCGCATCGTGGTCGATGGGTGCTTGCAGGCACGCGCGGAAAGCCGCGTGGACGTCGGCGGTTAGTGCTTCGAGCAGGGCCGGGACGCTGGCGAAAAAGTGGTAGACCGAGGAGGGCGGGATTTCCGCGCGTTCGGCGACGCTGTAGATCGACAGACTGGCCACGCCCTCGGCGGCCAGCAGCGTGCGGGCGGCATCGAGTATCGAATCGATCCGGGCCTGGCTGCGGGCGCGGGGTTTGCGTGGGGTGGCGAGTCGGGTCATTGAAGTCTCCTGCGGGGCAGCGGGCATTGTACGAGCAGGGTTTGATGTTGTCTTGTCGGCCGCCATCGCGAGCAGGCTCGCTCCCACAGGGGAATGCACTCCAAAGGTGGGAGCGAGCCTGCTCGCGATCCGCCGCAGGCGGCCATAAAAAAACGCCGCAAGCCTTGTCAGCCTGCGGCGTTCCTTTTTCACTGCAACCGCTTAAACGGTATGCAGATACCAGTTGTACTCAAGGTCGGAGATGGAGTGTTCAAACTCCTCCAGCTCACTTTCCTTGCAGGCCACGAAGATGTCGATGTATTTCGGATCGATGTACTTGGCCATGACTTCGCTGTCGTCCAGCTCGCGCAGTGCATCGCGCAGGTTGTTCGGCAGGCTTTGCTCGTTCTGCTCGTAGGAGTTGCCTTCCACGGGTGCGCCCGGCTCGATCTTGTTGGTCAGGCCGTGGTGCACGCCCGCCAGGACCGAAGCCATCAGCAGGTACGGGTTGGCGTCGGCGCCGGCTACACGGTGTTCGATGCGCACGGCATCGGCGGCGCCGGTGGGTACGCGAATCGCTACGGTGCGGTTGTCCAGGCCCCAGCACGGCGAGTTCGGCACATAGAACTGCGCGCCGAAACGACGGTAGGAGTTGACGTTCGGGCAGAGGAAAGCCATCTGCGCCGGTAGGGTCTCGAGCACACCGCCGATCGCGTGTCGCAGCGCGGCGTTCTGCTCGGGATCCTCGCTGGCAAAAATGTTTTTGCCGTCTTTATCAAGAATCGAAATGTGGACGTGCAGACCGTTGCCCGCCTGGCCCGGGTAAGGCTTGGCCATGAAGGTGGTGTCCATCTCATGGTCGTAGGCGATGTTCTTGATCAGGCGCTTGAGCAGGACCGCGTAGTCGCAAGCCTTGATCGGGTCGGCCACGTGGTGCAGGTTCACTTCGAACTGCGCCGGGGCACTTTCCTTGACGATGGCGTCGGCCGGGATGCCTTGCTCTTTTGCACCTTCCAGAATGTCCTGGAGGCAGTCGACGTATTCGTCGAGGTCGTCGATCAGGTAGACCTGTGTCGAGTGCGGGCGTTTACCGGAAACCGGTGAGCGAGGTGGTTGCGGACGGCCGTTCACGTTCTCCTGGTCGATCAGGTAGAACTCCAGTTCGAACGCGGCGCAGATGGTCAGGCCCATTTCGTCGAATTTGCGCACCACGTTGGCCAGCACTTCGCGCGGGTCGGCGAAGAATGGTTCGCCTTCGAGTTCGTGCATGGTCATCAACAGTTGCGCGGTAGGGCGCTTCTGCCAAGGCTCATTGCACAGGGTGTCTGGGATTGGATAGCAGATTCGGTCAGCATCGCCGATGTCCAGGCCCAGGCCGGTGCTTTCCACCGTCGAGCCGTTGATATCCAGAGCAAATAGAGAGGCCGGCAGGTTGATGCCTTTCTCGTAAACCTTGTGGAGGCTGGTGCGTTCAATGCGCTTGCCGCGCACCACACCATTCATATCCGCAATCAGAAGGTCAACGTACAGAACCTCAGGATGTTCCTTAAGGAACGCGTTCGCTTCGTTAAGCTGAACGGCACGCGGGGGTACCGACATGATGCAACACCTTTGTTGTTAAAAATATCAATCATTGATCTCTTCGGATTCCAGTCAACCCGAACGGCATGCCGAAGTCAAGCGAGGCCTTTTTTGCCCTAAAAAAGCGCCCATGAGGCTTTTTTGAGGCACTTTGGGGCGTTTTTATGCCTTTGAATGCTTTGCCGTCCGCGGGCTTGAGCGGGCCGTGTTGTATTTTTTACGGGGGTGTTGTGTAAAAAAATGAACAAGGCTAAGCTCGATTCAAACCCATAACAGCAATAATACCGGGGTGCTTCATGTCTCGCCTGCCGTTAATCGGCGTCGCCGTCTGCTCTACGCAGATCGGTCTGCATGCTTATCACATCAGTGGCGATCGTTACGCTCACGCCAGGGCCCGTGTTGCCAAAGGCGTGCCGTCGACTCTTCCTTCCCCGGCAAACCGGCTGGTTCCGTCCGATATTCTGGACGGTCTGCACGACATTCTCTTTACGGGTTGTCCTTCCAATATAGAACCGTTTTACCTGGCTGGCCCGACCAACGTGTCGGTCATCGCTCATGATTCTGCACGCCTTGCATTGTTCCCGTTCACCCATGCCGTCGTCGAGGCAGGTATTTGTGCGCGGCAATTGCAGTGGCAATCTGTACCAAGCGACGCCCGTGCGTCAAACAACGCCTGACTTATAAGAGTCAGGAAACTCAGCCTAAGAGGCATTTATGAGTAACAACCTCGACCAGCTCACCGATTGGTTGAAAGACCACAAGATCACAGAAGTCGAATGCATGATCGCCGACTTGACCGGGATCACCCGGGGCAAGATTTCGCCGACCAACAAGTTCATTGCTGAAAAAGGCATGCGCCTGCCCGAGAGCGTTCTGTTGCAGACCGTGACCGGCGACTATGTCGAAGACGACATCTATTACGAACTGCTCGACCCGGCCGACATCGACATGATCTGCCGTCCCGACTCGAATGCAGTGTTCCTGGTGCCATGGGCCATCGAGCCGACCGCCCAGGTGATCCACGACACTTATGACAAGCAAGGCAACCCGATCGAGCTGTCGCCGCGCAACGTGCTTAAAAAGGTTCTGAAGCTCTATTCCGACAAGGGCTGGCAGCCAATCGTGGCGCCGGAAATGGAGTTTTACCTGACCAAGCGTAGCGACGACCCCGACTACCCGCTGCAACCGCCAATCGGTCGCTCGGGGCGCCCGGAAATCGGCCGTCAGTCGTTCTCGATTGAAGCGGCGAACGAGTTCGATCCGCTGTTCGAAGACGTCTACGACTGGTGCGAACTGCAGGAGCTGGACCTCGACACGCTGATCCACGAGGACGGCACGGCGCAGATGGAAATCAACTTCCGTCACGGCGATGCCCTGTCCCTGGCCGACCAGATTCTGGTGTTCAAACGCACCATGCGCGAAGCCGCGCTCAAGCACGACGTGGCCGCCACTTTCATGGCCAAGCCGATGACCGGTGAGCCGGGCAGCGCGATGCACCTGCACCAGAGCATCATCGACATCGAGACCGGCAAGAACGTCTTCTCCAATGAAGACGGGACCATGAGTCAGTTGTTCCTGCATCACATCGGTGGCTTGCAGAAGCTGATCCCCGAGCTGTTGCCGCTGTTTGCCCCGAACGTCAACTCGTTCCGCCGCTTCCTGCCGGATACATCGGCGCCGGTGAACGTGGAGTGGGGCGAAGAGAACCGCACCGTGGGCCTGCGGGTGCCGGATGCCGGGCCGCAAAACCGTCGGGTGGAAAACCGCCTGCCGGGGGCCGATGCCAACCCGTACCTGGCGATTGCCGCGAGCCTGCTCTGCGGTTACATCGGCATGGTCGAAGGCTTGAACCCAAGTGCGCCGGTGGTGGGGCGCGGCTATGAACGCCGCAACCTGCGCCTGCCACTGACCATCGAGGACGCGCTGGATCGCATGGAAAACAGCGCGACCATCGAGAAATACCTGGGCAAGAAATTCATCACTGGCTACGTCGCGGTCAAGCGGGCCGAGCATGAAAACTTCAAGCGCGTGATCAGCTCCTGGGAGCGGGAATTCCTGCTCTTCGCCGTCTGATGCGCCGGGCGCCGCTGCTTTTGGCGGCGCCTTTCACCGAAATCTTAGGAGAGTTCGCATGACCAGCAACAACCCGCAAACCCGTGAATGGCAAACCCTGAGCAACGATCACCACCTGGCCCCGTTCAGCGACTTCAAGCAGCTGAAAGAGAAAGGCCCGCGGATCATCACCAACGCCAAGGGCGTTTACCTCTGGGACAGCGAAGGCAACAAGATCCTCGACGGCATGGCCGGCCTGTGGTGCGTAGCGATCGGCTACGGTCGCGATGAACTGGCTGATGCCGCCAGCAAGCAAATGCGCGAGTTGCCTTACTACAACCTGTTCTTCCAGACCGCCCACCCGCCGGTGCTCGAGCTGGCCAAGGCCATTGCCGACATCGCGCCAGAAGGCATGAACCATGTGTTCTTCACCGGTTCCGGCTCCGAAGGCAACGACACCATGCTGCGTATGGTCCGCCACTATTGGGCGATCAAGGGCCAGCCGAAAAAGAAAGTCATCATCAGCCGCAAGAACGGTTATCACGGTTCCACCGTGGCCGGCGCGAGCCTGGGTGGCATGACGTACATGCACGAACAAGGCGACTTGCCGATCCCGGGCATCGTCCACATCGCCCAGCCTTACTGGTTCAGTGAAGGCGGCGACATGACACCGGAAGAGTTCGGTGTGTGGGCGGCCAATCAGCTGGAAGAGAAGATTCTGGAAATCGGCGTGGACAACGTCGGTGCCTTTATTGCCGAGCCGATCCAGGGTGCCGGTGGCGTGATCATTCCGCCAGATACCTACTGGCCGCGCATCAAGGAAATCCTCGCCAAGTACGACATCCTGTTCGTGGCGGACGAAGTGATCTGTGGTTTCGGCCGCACCGGTGAGTGGTTCGGTACCGATTTCTACGGTCTCAAACCCGACATGATGACCATCGCCAAAGGCCTGACGTCCGGCTACATCCCAATGGGTGGCCTGATCGTGCGTGACGAAGTGGTGGCGGTGCTCAACGAGGGCGGCGATTTCAACCACGGTTTCACCTACTCCGGGCACCCGGTGGCGGCGGCGGTGGCGCTGGAAAACATCCGCATCCTGCGCGAAGAAAAAATTATCGAGCGCGTTCATGCAGAAACGGCACCTTACTTGCAGAAACGTTTGCGGGAACTGAGCGATCACCCGTTGGTGGGGGAAGTGCGCGGGGTGGGGCTGTTGGGGGCCATCGAACTGGTTCAGGACAAGGCCACGCGCAAGCGTTACGAAGGCAAGGGCGTCGGCATGATCTGCCGCACATTCTGCTTCGACAACGGCCTGATCATGCGTGCCGTCGGCGACACCATGATCATTGCTCCGCCACTGGTGATCACCAAGGCTGAAATCGATGAGCTGGTGACCAAGGCACGCAAGTGCCTGGACCTGACCCTGAGTGCGTTGCAGGGCTAAGTGCTAGGCTCTGAGCGGGAGACATGAAACTTTCGCTCAGGGCAGTCGCAAACGGCGGCCTTTCCTTGAAAGACCGCCACCGATCTTGCCAGACTAGCCGCGGTTCCAGTTGCCCGGGTTTGGCCGCTGAACAAAGTGGTTCAAAAAAGAAAAAATTTGGAGCATTACGCATGAAGGCATTAGGAAAAAAGCTTGCTGGCAAGACACTTCTCGCCATGTCCCTGATGGGCATTATGGCGGGTGCGGTTCAGGCGGACGACAAGGTGTTGCACGTCTATAACTGGTCCGATTACATCGCTCCGGACACCATCAAGAAGTTCGAAACCGAGTCCGGCATCAAAGTCGTTTACGACGTATTCGACAGTAACGAAACCCTGGAAGCCAAGTTGCTGGCAGGCAAGTCCGGTTACGACATCGTCGTACCGTCGAACAACTTCCTGGCCAAGCAGATCAAGGCCGGCGTTTACCAGAAGCTGGACAAGTCCAAGCTGCCTAACTGGAAGAACCTGAACACTGACCTGCTCAAAGCGGTATCGGTGAGCGACCCGGGCAACGAACATGCCTTCCCGTACATGTGGGGTTCGATCGGTATCGGCTTCAACGCCGAGAAGGTCAAGGCAGCACTGGGCGCCGATGCACCGACCAATTCCTGGGACCTGTTGTTCAAACCTGAAAACATCGCGAAGTTGAAATCGTGTGGCGTTAGTTTCCTCGATTCGCCAACCGAGATGATTCCGGTGGCGTTGCACTACCTGGGCTATCCAACCGACAGCCAGGACAAAAAACAACTGGCCGAAGCCGAAGCGCTGTTCCTGAAGATTCGTCCTTCGGTTGGCTACTTCCACTCGTCCAAGTACATCTCCGACCTGGCCAACGGCAACATCTGCGTAGCCGTGGGTTACTCGGGTGACATCTACCAGGCCAAAGCGCGCGCCGCCGAAGCCGGTGACAAGGTGAAAGTCAGCTACAACATTCCGAAAGAAGGTGCCGGCAGCTTCTACGACATGGTCGCCATCCCTAAAGATGCCGAAAACGTCGAAGGCGCCTACAAGTTCATGACCTTCCTGCAAAAGCCGGAAATCATGGCTGAAATCACCAACGCGGTACGTTTCCCGAACGGTAACGCGGCGGCCACTCCTCTGGTCGAAAAAGAAATCACCGAAGATCCGGGCGTCTACCCGCCTGCCGATGTGCTGGCCAAGCTGTACGCGATTGCCGATTTGCCGGCCGCGACCCAGCGGATCCTGACTCGCAGCTGGACCAAGATCAAATCCGGTAAGTAAGTAATACACCTTGTAGGAGCGAGCCTGCTCGCGATGAACCTGAGAGCACCGCTGGGTGTCAGGCACCCAGCGTTATCGTTGACGACCATCGCGAGCAGGCTCGCTCCTACAGGTATCTGTATAAAAGTTTTGCTGGAACGGTTTTTCGAGGGTAAGTTGCGCGCCGGTTTTGTTGCTGGGCAGCTACGACTGTCATGTAACGCGGGGCAACTTGGGCCCAACTAATTTTAGAGGACCTCCACTTGCCTATTTTTTCTTTGTTGCGCAATGCATTGCTGGCCGGTGCCGGACTGACGATGGCTGTCAGTGTCCAGGCTGCCGGCACGGTGCATATTTATAACTGGTCGGACTACATCGGCGAGACCACCCTGGCCGACTTCCAGAAAGAGACCGGTATCAAACCGGTGTATGACGTTTTTGACTCCAACGAAACCCTGGAGGGCAAGTTGCTCGCCGGGCGTACCGGTTATGACGTGGTCGTGCCGTCCAACCACTTCCTCGGCAAGCAGATCAAGGCCGGTGCTTTCCAGAAACTCGACAAGTCGAAGTTGCCGAACTACTCGAACCTCGACCCCGTATTGCTCAAGCGTCTGGAGCAAAACGATCCGGGCAACTTGTACGCCGTCCCTTACCTGTGGGGCACCAACGGCATCGGTTATAACGTCGACAAGATCAAGGCTGTGCTGGGCGTCGACAAGATCGACTCCTGGAGCGCGGTGTTCGAGCCGGAGAATATCAAGAAGCTGCACAGTTGCGGCGTGGCGTTCCTCGACTCCGCCGATGAAATGATGCCGACGGTCCTCAACTACATGGGCCTGAACGCCAACAGCACCAACCCCGAAGATTACAAAAAGGCTGAAGCCAAGTTGCTGGCAGTGCGGCCTTACGTGACCTACTTCCACTCCTCCAAATACATCGCGGATCTGGCCAACGGCGATATCTGCATCGCGATCGGTTTTTCCGGCGACATGTTCCAGGCCCGCAACCGTGCGGCTGAAGCGAAGAAAGGCGTGAACATCGCCTACACCATTCCCAAAGAGGGCGGTGCGCTGTGGTTCGACATGCTCGCGATTCCGAAGGATTCGGGCAACGTCAAAGAGGCCCACGCCTTCATCAACTATCTGTTGAAACCCGAGGTGATCGCACAGGTCAGTGATTCTGTTGGCTATGCGAACCCCAACCCTGGCTCGGACAAATTGATGGAGCAGTCCATCCGCACCGACGAGTCGGTTTATCCACCGCAAGCAGTCCTCGACAAGACCTACGTGTCGGTCGAGTTACCACCAAACATTCAACGTTTGATGACCCGCAGCTGGACCAAGGTCAAGTCGGGCAAATAGCTTCAGGGCTCAAACTATCCAGGTTGGCTCACCTTGAGCGAACTGCACTCTTTTTTTTGGGAGTTTCGTAAATGGCAGTTGCCTCCGGCGCCTATAAGAAAGCCCTCGAGGGCGACCAGTCACCTAAACAGGTGCTGGTCAAAATCGACCGGGTCACGAAGAAGTTCGACGAGACGATTGCCGTGGACGATGTGTCCCTGGAAATCAAGAAAGGCGAGATTTTCGCCCTGCTCGGCGGTTCGGGATCGGGCAAGTCCACGTTGCTGCGCATGCTCGCAGGCTTCGAACGGCCCACGGAGGGGCGCATTTTCCTCGATGGCGTAGACATCACCGACATGCCGCCCTACGAGCGGCCGATCAACATGATGTTCCAGTCGTACGCTCTGTTCCCGCACATGACCGTGGCGCAGAACATCGCCTTCGGCCTCAAGCAGGACAAACTGCCTGCGGCTGAAATCGATGCCCGCGTGGCCGACATGCTCAAGCTGGTTCAGATGACCCAGTACGCCAAGCGCAAACCGCATCAGTTGTCCGGTGGTCAGCGTCAGCGCGTGGCCTTGGCGCGTTCGCTGGCCAAGCGACCGAAGCTGTTGCTGCTCGACGAACCGATGGGTGCGCTGGACAAGAAACTGCGCTCGCAGATGCAGCTTGAGCTGGTCGAGATCATCGAGCGCGTCGGCGTAACCTGCGTCATGGTGACCCACGACCAGGAAGAGGCCATGACCATGGCCGAGCGCATCGCGATCATGCACCTGGGCTGGATCGCCCAGATCGGCAGCCCGATCGACATCTACGAAACCCCGACCAGCCGCCTGGTCTGCGAGTTCATCGGTAACGTCAACATCTTCGACGGTGAAGTGATCGACGACGCCGAAGGCCATGCGACCATCACCTGCAAAGACCTGGATCGCCAGATCTACGTGGGCCACGGCATCAGCACCTCGGTGCAGGACAAATCCGTGACCTACGCGATCCGTCCGGAAAAGCTGCTGGTGACGCCGGACATGCCGACCTGCGAATACAACTGGTCCAGCGGCAAAGTGCATGACATCGCCTACCTCGGCGGTCACTCGGTGTTCTACGTCGAGCTGCCGAGCGGCAAGATCGTCCAGTCCTTCGTCGCCAACGCCGAACGCCGCGGTCAGCGCCCAACCTGGGGTGACCAGGTTTACGTGTGGTGGGAAGACGACAGCGGCGTGGTACTCCGCTCATGAACATGCGCAAATTCAAACGCCGCCTCAATCGAATAATTCCCGGTGGCCGTCAGCTGGTCATCGGGGTTCCGTTCCTCTGGCTGTTCATGTTCTTCATGCTGCCGTTCTTCATCGTCCTGAAGATCAGCTTCGCTGAAGCCGACGTGGCCATTCCGCCGTACACCGAGATCTACAACTTCGTAGACCAGAAGCTGCAGGTGCTGCTCAACCTCGGCAACTACGCGATGCTCGGCGACGATGAGTTGTACATCGCCGCTTACCTCGGTTCGTTGAAGATGGCGCTGATCAGCACCATCCTCTGCCTGCTGATCGGTTACCCGATGGCCTACGCCATCGCCAGTGCCCGCAAAGAGCTGCAAACGGTGCTGGTGCTGCTGATCATGATGCCGACCTGGACCGCGATCCTGATCCGCGTTTACGCGTGGATGGGCATTCTCAGCAACAACGGTCTGCTCAACGGTTTCCTGATGAGCATGGGCTGGATCGACGAACCGTTGCAGATCCTCAACACCAACCTGGCGGTGTACATCGGCGTGGTTTATTCGTACCTGCCGTTCATGATCCTGCCGCTCTACGCCAACCTGGTGAAGCACGACAACAGTCTGCTGGAAGCGGCGTCCGACCTCGGTTCGAGTACGTTCAACAGCTTCTGGAAGATCACCATTCCGCTGTCCAAGAACGGCATCGTCGCCGGTTGCATGCTGGTGTTCATTCCAGTGGTGGGCGAGTTCGTGATCCCGGAACTGCTGGGCGGTCCGGAAACCTTGATGATCGGTAAAGTGCTCTGGCAAGAGTTCTTCAACAACCGTGACTGGCCGGTGGCGTCTGCCCTGGCGGTGGTGATGCTGTTGATCCTGATTGTGCCGATCATCCTGTTCAACCGCAGTCAGGCCAAAGAAATGGAGGGTAAAGAATGAAGCGCTTCCGTTTCTCGAGTTTCATGCTGATCGCGGGTTTGCTGTTTATCTACGCGCCGATGCTGATTCTGGTGATCTACTCGTTCAACGCCTCGAAACTGGTGACGGTGTGGGGCGGCTGGTCGATCAAGTGGTACGTCGGCCTGATGGACAACACCCAACTGATGGGCTCGGTGGTGCGTTCGCTGGAAATCGCCTGCTACACCGCGATTGCCGCTGTGGCGCTGGGCACGTTGGCCGCATTCGTCCTGACCCGCATTACCCGCTTCAAGGGCCGCACGTTGTTCGGTGGCCTGGTCACCGCGCCGCTGGTGATGCCCGAAGTGATCACCGGTCTGTCGCTGTTGCTGCTGTTCGTGGCCATGGCGCAGATGATCGGTTGGCCGCAAGAGCGTGGCATCGTCACCATCTGGATCGCCCACACCACGTTCTGTGCTGCGTATGTGGCGGTGGTGGTGTCGGCACGCTTGCGTGAGCTGGACCTGTCCATCGAAGAGGCCGCCATGGATCTCGGGGCTAAGCCGTGGAAGGTGTTCTTCCTGATCACCATCCCGATGATCGCGCCATCCCTGGGGGCGGGCGGCATGATGTCGTTCGCGCTGTCGCTGGATGACCTGGTGTTGGCCAGCTTCGTGTCGGGGCCGGGGTCGACGACCTTGCCGATGGAAGTGTTCTCGGCGGTGCGTCTGGGCGTGAAGCCTGAGATCAACGCCGTGGCCAGCCTGATTCTGCTGGCGGTGTCGTTGATGACCTTCCTGGTCTGGTTCTTCAGCCGCCGTGCCGAAGAAAGCCGCAAGCGTGCGATTCAGCAGGCCATCGAAGAAAGCGCTGCCGATTCGTGGAAGCAACCGGACGTGCGTCGCGCACAGCAGGCGCCGGAAGCCGCCTGAACCTTTGGGTTGATCGCATTTCTGTGATCAACCCAAATCCCCTGTAGGAGCCGGCTTGCTGGCGATGGTGTGTCAGTCGACATCAATGTTGCTGACCCTCCATCGCCAGCAAGCCGGCTCCTACAGGTTTCAGGAAATCCAGGGGGATTTGCGGATGATCTCGACGAAGTTCATCGGCTTGAACCCTGGCTCGCTGTCCACCAGCACATCCGCGTTCACCGTACCGAACGTGGTGTCCGGCTTGTGCTTGAAGCCGTTGGCGAACGCACACAGGATGCACTCCTTGAACCCCTCGCCCCGTGGATGCGCATGCACCACCGCCTCACGCTGCGCCGTGGGAAACGCGGCGTAGTCGATCCCCAGCACATCCATTTCAACGCCCGCCGTCACCAATGCCACGTTGGGGCGCAGGTGATGCACTACGTTCGGCGTGGTGTGCAGGGCAATCGACAACCACACCTGCTCGATGTCGTCATCGCTCAGCCCGTAAGGCTTGAGGAATGCTTTGGCGGCGTTGGCGCTATCGACTTCGAAACGTTCATCGTCGCTGCGATGACCTTCCACCAGACCCAGGTCATGGAACATCGCGCCGACGTATAACAGCTCCGGGTTGTAGGCCAGTTGCTTGCGTTCACCGCTCAAAGCGCCGAACAGAAACACCCGGCGCGAGTGGTGATAAAGCAGGTCGGATTCGACGTCGCGAATGTATTCCGTGGTGGCCCGGGCCAATGCGCTGTCGGGGATTTTGATGCCGGCGACGGTGCTGCTCATGGTGCTGTCCTCGTGGGGAACGCCGTGGCGGCGCTGATGGAACAAGTCTGTTCCTGGCCCCAAAACCGGACAATCGATCCATGGCTGCGATCCTTGCCAATGAGCATGCAAATCGCGCCAACCTCGCTTGTTGAGCGCGGATTGGCTACGGTTGAGGCCCTGCGCATGGATTTACGTCATGCGCACACCTTGTAGGAGCCGGCTTGCTGGCGATGGTATGTCAGCAACATTGATGTCGACTGACACTCCATCGCCAGCAAGCCGGCTCCTACAAAGTCTGCGTGCATCGAGGGTGTTCCTTGTTATGAGTAAAACCGTTGCCATCGTGGTGTTCGCCGGTGTTCAGTCCCTGGACGTCACCGGCCCCATGGATGTGTTTTCCGAGGCCAATCGTTTCCTCGCGCCGCAGGATCACTATCAACTGGAGGTGATCGGCGTCGAGCGCGGTGTGATGCCGTGCTCCAACGGTTTATCCCTTAATGCCCATCGGCATTTCAGCGAGGCGCTGGAGGCGTACGACTTGTTGCTGGTGGCCGGAGGGCCGCAGTTGCCGTTCATGGATTTCGGCGCGGCCTTCGATGCCTGGTTGCGCGATGCCAGCGCGCTGGCGCAACGGTTCGGCTCAATCTGCAACGGTGCGTTCATGCTCGCCCGGGCAGGCTTGCTCGAAGGGCGAACGGTGACGACTCATTGGGGCGATGCCGCTGCGCTCGCGGCGTTGTGCCCTTCGACGCAGGTCGAGGCTGATCGCTTGTACGTGCAGGATGGTGAGCTCTATACCTCGGCCGGGGTCACGGCGGGGATCGATCTGTCGTTGTACTTGTTGGCCCGGGATCATGGGCCGGAAGTGGCGCTCAGCGTGGCCAAGCGGCTGGTCGTGTTCACGCAGCGCTCGGGCGGGCAATCGCAGTTCAGTCCATTCCTCACGCCCCACGCCGAACCGACGTCGGCGGTGGCGATGGTTCAGCATTATGTGCTGGCCAACCTGACCGGCGATCTGACCATTGCTGACCTGGCCAGCGCCGCCAACATGAGCGCCCGCAACTTTTCCAGGGTGTTTGCCAAAGAGGCGAAAGTCACCCCGGCGGAGTTTGTCGAACGGGCGAGGGTGGATGCGGCGCGGGTGATGCTCGAAAGCACCGTCGCGCCGTTGAAGACGGTGGCGTATCAGTGCGGGTTTCGAGATGCGCAGCATATGCGCAGCGTGTTCAATCGCCGGCTCGGTGTGACGCCGCAGCAGTTCAGGTTGAATTTTGCGGCGATGGTTTGAACGCATGAATATGCGTTGTTCTTGCGGGCCTCATCGCTAGCAGGCTAGCTCCCACAATGGATCTGCGTGCACAGGACCACTGTGGGAGCCAGCCTGCTGGCGATGAGGCCAGTCCAGCCAATACAAATCTACTGAGCACTGCGCGCCGGCAACAGCTTCAACGTACTCCGCGTATTCGCCGTCACCTCTTCATCATTGAGATGCGCCTGGAAATACACCCCTTCGACGTACGCCTCAGCCTGATCATCAAAATGCCGGTCAAACGGCACGCCACTCTGGCCCACCGGGTTGACGGTCAGGCTGTGCGCCGGGTCGGCGAAGTCGATCAGGCGTCGGGTCGATGGCCCATAAGTCACCGGCCATGGCGCCGGGCCGATCTTGGCCGATAGGTTGTTCGGCACCTCGTGAGTGCCCGGTGCCGCGAACGGGCCGACATTGAAAATCCGGTCCAGCGGCTTCTGTTGCCCCAGTGGATGACCATGGGTCAGCGTATGCGCCTTGCCCCACTGCCATTGCGCGAAGTCCGCACCCAGCGTGCTCTTGAGGTGCTCGAGGCTCGCTTGCCACGCCACCTTGACCGTGTCGGCGCGGGTTTCCTTGCCGAGGGTGTTGCGGTTGTCCCACCACGGTGAGTCGGCGTTCGCCGCCAGACGCGGCAGCGCAGCGTCGATCACCCGGGTCGACAGCAGCGTCTCGAAAAAGTCGTTGCCCAGCTCATCGTGCATCGTCGCGTCAGCGAGGTTGAACAGGAACTGGTTGAACAGCGTGGCACTGGTGGAATCCAGCGGGTAGTCGCCTGTCCACTGGGCCAATTGTTCCACCAGTTTCAGTTCGGCGGGATCGCTCACCACCTCACGCAGCACCGGTAACAATGGCGCGAGCAAACGCGGGCCGTAGGCGGTGGTGGTGCCCAGTTGCAGCTTCTGGCTGGCCTCCAGATCCCACTTCACGGCCTTGTCGCTGAGCTGGCGATTGAGCTGCTGCCCACGATCGGCAAGGTTGTAGTAACCGGGAATCTCCATGCCGGTCGGCGACACGGGCTGGAAGTTGGCCGAAACAATGTAGCCCCGCGCCGGGTTCTCTTCCTGCGGGTTGGCGCTGAACGGGTAGAAGCCGTCCTTGTCCGCTTCGGCGCTGCTGCCGTCGAGGATGAACCACGGCCGCACACCCGCCGGACGCTTAGGCAGTTGCGCCGCCGCCCACCAGCCGATGTCGCCCTTGGCATTGGCCCAGACGATGTTCAGGCCCGGCGCCTGGACCTTGGCGGCGGCACTGCGCGCCTTGGTCAGGGTGTCGGCACGGTTGAGCTGGTAGAAACCTTCGAGGATCGGGTTCTGGCTTTCGAGAAAACCCCACCACATGGCGATGGGCGTTTTGCCGACGGCGTTGCCCAGCGCATCGTTGACGATCGGCCCGTGTGGCGACTGGCGCAGCAGCAACTTCACCGGCGGCTGCCCCTTGACCGCGATCTGCTGTTCGCTGGTGACCATGTCCACCCACTTGCCGCGATACCAGACCTGGTTGGCGTTGTCCGGGTTGACCTTCTCGGCGATCAGATCGAGGTCGTCGTTCTGGAACATGGTGATGCTCCAGCCGAAGTCGCGGTTCATCCCCAGTGAGGCGAACGGCATCAACGCCTGATAATGACCGTAGAGCTCGAAGCCCGGCGCCGAGAGCTGCGCTTCGTACCACACCGACGGCGCGGAGAAGCGGATGTGCGGATCGCCCGCCAGCAACGGCTTGCCGCTTTTGGTCCGATTGCCCGCGACCACCCAGGCGTTGCTGCCCTCGAACTGTGGCAAACCGTTGTCGGCCAGCGCCTGTTCGCTCAGGCGGGCGAGGGCGTTGAGGTCTTTCCAGTCGGCGCTGGCGAGAGGCGGCGGGGTGCTGCTGTGATTGTTCGCCAGCACGCCTTTGGACTGCCAGTCGAGATTGAAAACGTTCAGGTACTCGGCACCCAGTTGATCGCGCACGTAGGTCAGCAAGGGTTCGGTGCGAAATGCCGCGGCAAAACTGTAGGCCATGTAACCGGCGATGCTGATAGTGTCCTGCGCGGTGAACGGGCGTTTTGGAATGCCCAGTACATCGAACTCCGCAGGTTTTGCATGGCTGTCCTGATACTGGTTGATACCGTCCAGATAGGCTTGCATGGCGATGAAGGCCGGCGACTGCTTATCCATGTTCGCCAGGTAGGTTTCGGCGCGTTCGCGAATGCGCAGGCTGCGCATCAGCTTGTCGGTGTCGAGCAGTTTCGGGCCCAGCACTTCGGCCAGTTCACCACGGGCCAGGCGGCGCAATACTTCCATCTGAAACAGCCGGTCCTGGGCGTGCACATAGCCGAGGGCGCGGTACAGGTCGGTTTCGTTTTCGGCGCGGATGTGCGGGATGCCGCGTTCGTCGTAACGGACGGTGACGGAGCCTTGCAAGTGTTGCAGCTCGACCATGCCCTGGCGCGTCGGTTGCTTGCTGTAGATGTACCCGCCGGCACCTGCGGCGAGCGCGACTATCAGCAGTGCGAGAACGGTCAGGCTACGTTTCATGGTGACTCCTTGTTGTTATTGGTGGCAGCAGTTCCCTGGCGCCACTGTTTAACACGGCTTGCCGAATCGGCCCATCGCCCTTAGGAGGGATTCGCGTCTGCGCGGTCTTACTGCTTTGTGTCGGCGGGCCACGGGCAGTAACACCCGACGGCCAGCGTGTGCGTGGCATTGACTGTGCGGCCCGCGTTTAACGCTTGTAGGATCGGCTCAATGAAGCTGTTGCTCGAATTACAGGTCAGGCCTTCGCTGTAAGGGCCGAAGTAGGCCAGTTTGCCGCTGCGGTCCCAGATCGCCACGGCCGGGCTGGCCGGGATCTGTTCGGAGCCCGGGAGGACGGTGATGGTTTTCAGGCTGCTCAGCGTGCTCGGCAACTGGCCGTGGCTGCCGGGTTTTTGTACCGCATAAAACTCGACGCCTTGCGGCACATACTGCTCGACCAGTTCGCTCAGGTGTTGTTGATTGCCGACGTTGCACGGGCAGGCCGGGTCCCAGAAGTGCACCAGGCGAATGGCGCCGGGGCCGGCGAGGTTGTCGGGCAGGTGCAACGGGTCACCGGAAAACACCGCCGTGTGTTCACTGAACGCCCGCAGGTAGCGTCCTTGAAACCAGTCGTACGCCGCCCATAAAACACCGGCGCACACGAGGGCGAGCAGGCAGGCAAGCAGTGGGGTGCGGTAGGGCGAACGCATGGGTGTCGATCCTCGAAGGTCGCCCAGCTTGCCATGCTTGCCGCGACAGATGAATATCGCAGGCTTATAAAGTCCGCTTCGTGCTCTGGAATCGCCCATGTCCGCCACTTTCGCTCCCGATCATTTGCGTGCCAGCCTGCGGCCCCTGGCCGAGTGGCAGCCGCTGTCCGAGGAGGCGCAGGCGTACCAGCGGTTCTACGGGCTGGATTTTCCGGGGCGTCAACTGCGCAGGGGCCTGGGGCGTTTTGAGGTGGATGCTTATGACGTGGTCGGCCAGGTGTGGTGGCCGGAGCGGGCGAAGGCGACGCTGTTTGTGTTCCACGGTTTCTACGATCACACCGGGCTCTACCGGCACGTGATCGAGTGGGCGCTGAATCAGGATTTCGCGGTGATTGCCTGCGACTTGCCGGGGCATGGTCTGTCCAGCGGCGAGCGCGCGAGCATCAACGATTTCGCCGAGTATCAGGACACGCTGCAAGGGCTGTTCGCCGAGGCGAAATCCCTCGATCTGCCGCAGCCGTGGCACCTGTGCGGTCAAAGTACCGGTGGCGCCATCGTGATCGACCATGTGCTCAACGAAGGGGCGGGCAGTCCGGCCCAGGGCCAGGTGATCCTGTTGTCGCCGCTGGTGAGGCCGCGCGCCTGGGGCTGGTCGCAGCTCAGTTATTACCTGCTCAAGCCGTTCGTCAAAGCCATCGCCCGACGCTTCAGCGAGAACTCCAACGACCCGGATTTCCTGCCGTTCCTGCAAGCCGACCCGCTGCAACCGCTGCGCTTGCCGACGGCCTGGGTTGGGGCGCTGGCGCGCTGGATCAAACGCATCGAAGCTGCGCCGGACAGCACTCGGCGGCCGCTGATCGTGCAGGGGCAGGCGGACATGACGGTGGATTGGCAGCACAATCTTGAGGTGTTGAAAGCCAAGTTCGATCGGCCTCAGGTGTTGATGTTGCCTGAGGCGCGGCATCATTTGGCGAATGAGACGGTGGCGTTGCGCGGGGAGTATTTCGGGTTTTTGACGAAGCGGATCAAGGGCCGGAGTCTTTAGCAGCAGTTAAGCCCTCATCGCCGGCAAGCCGGCTCCTACAGTGGATCGAGTTGTCCGGAAGAACACGGTCAACTGTAGGAGCCGGCTTGCCGGCGATGGCGATCTAACCGGCGCTGAAAATCATTGGGTCAAATTCGAAGGATTCTGCCCCACCGCCAACCCCGCCCGAATTGCCGCCAACGCCGCCTGGTAATACGCCTTGCCTTCCGCCGACTCGGCAAACGTGGCGAACTCTTCCAGCTCGTCATCCGACAGATCGCGATAGACATACAGCAACGTGTTGTTGAGGTCGCTGCCGATCTGGTCCATCAAGCGCTGACGCTGACCGTTCAACAGCCCCTGCGCCTGACCGCCACCGAGCAGGCCGGGGATCATCGAACTCAGGCTGTCGGCCGCGACGCCGGCAATCGCCAGGCTGACTTCCGCACCGGCCTCCCGTGCGGGCAAGGCCTGGGCGAGGTGACCAATGATCAGCGTGCGGCTGTCGCTGGCCTGAATCTTCGGCAGGCCTTTGGCGTTCTTCGCCAGTTGATCGCGACGGGTCGCCAGCAACTCGGCGGCGACGATCTTCTTGCCCAGCGGCGACTGGAAAAAAGCCAGTGCAGGTTTAGGATCGGCCAGGGTTTTGCGCAATTGCGCTTCGGCGCGCTGGTCCACGGCCTGCGGGGCAAAGCGCTGATTGCTGTTGTTCACCAGCGCCTGAAACACGGCGGGCGGCAGGCTGTTCTGGTAACGCTGTTGAGCGGCTGAAAGGGCATCACTGAAATGCGCGCGTTGTTCTGGCCAGCCGGCGACCTTGTACAACTGGTCGTGGCCGTCTGCCCAAGCGGGCAAAACGCAGAACATCATCAGTGAGAAAAGCAAACGGCGCATAGGGACTCCTGTCAGCAGGCGACTATTCTCCGTGTGGCATAGGGACTTGTCGAGAATTCGTATCAAGCCGCCGCGTGGCTCTGTCGGATTTTCCGGCACAGGAATACTATGCGCGCCATGCCAATACCCTCTGATCACCCGCTGCTGTTACGTATCGTCGACGACCTGGCCGAACACGGCTGGTCGCAGCAGAACATTTTCCTGCCCTTGGGTCTGACCCAAGAACTGGCGGCTGAGTGCCGTAAACGTGCCGCCGAGGGTGAATTGGCCCCGGCCGCCGTAGGCCGCGGGCCGACATCGGAGATTCGCGAGGGAATTCGCGGCGACCGAATCCAGTGGATCGAGCCGGGTCAGGCCCTGGCTTGCGACAACTATCTGCAGTTGATGGACAGCCTGCGCGAGGCATTGAATCGCGGGTTGTATCTGGGCCTCGAAGACTTTGAAAGCCATTTCGCGATGTACCCGCCCGGCGCTTTCTACCTCAAGCATGTCGACCGCTTTCGCGACGATGATCGGCGCATGGTCTCGGCGGTGGTCTACCTCAATGACGCCTGGCTGCCGGAGCACGGCGGTCAGTTGCGCATGTACCTCAAGGAAGGCGTCGAATACGATGTGGTGCCCACCGGCGGATGCCTGGTGGTGTTCCTGTCGGGCGAAGTGCCCCACGAAGTCCTGCCCGCGACCCGCGATCGCCTGTCGTTGACCGGCTGGTTCCGGCGTCGTGGCAACGAGCCGTTCTGATCATGCAGAAAATTCTGGTAAGTCGCTGTCTGCTCGGCCACCGCGTGCGTTACGACGGCGGTGCCAGCGGGCCGTTCGATCAGCTTCAACAGTGGATCGACGAAGGTCGCGTCGTGCCGTTGTGTCCGGAAGTTGCCGGTGGCTTGCCGACGCCACGGGCGGCGGCGGAGATTCCGGGCGGGCAGGGCAGTGACGTGCTGGCGGGGCAGGCGGCGGTGATTACCACCGAGGGCGAGGATGTCAGCGCGCAGTTTCTGAGCGGTGCTTACCAGGCGTTGGAGCTGGTACAGAAACACAACATCCGCATCGCCGTGCTCAAGGCCAACAGCCCGTCGTGCGGCAACCTGTTGACCTATGACGGCACGTTCAGCGGCGTGAAGGTCAGCGGCGAAGGCGTGACGGCGGCGTTGCTCAAGCGCCATGGCGTGCAGGTCTTCAGCGAACTGGAACTGGCTGAAGCCGCCGCCGCACTGCGGCTCTAAACGCAAATCCCTGTAGGAGCCGGCTTGCCGGCGATGAGGCCGTAACATTCAATATCTATATTGACTGTTACACCGCTATCGCCAGCAAGCCGGCTCCTACAAGGGATCGCGGTGATTGTCCGTGGCCTTAGGGTTTCGGCATCTCGGCGGCATCCGGCCCAAACCATTTTTTCTCCAGTGCCTCCAGTCGCCCATCCGCCTTTATCCGCTGCAACGCGTTCTCCAGGCTGGCATGAAACGCCGGGTTCCCTTTCTGAAACGGAATGGCCAGGTTCTCGGCCGGGGCGGCTTTCGGCTTTTCTTGCGTCAGCGACTGCACCAACAGGATTGAACGCGGCTCTTCTTTCTGCGCGATCAAATGCGCATCGGTGTGAATGTAAGGTTCGCTGAAGTCGAAACGATCCTTGAGCGCCGGAGTCTCTGTTATGTGATTGATGGCGATGTCGTACTTGCCGCTTTCAACGCCGGTCAACAGATCGCTGGAATCGGTCACGACGAAGTCGGCCCTTACATCCAGTTCATTGGCCAGCAGTTGGCCTAGCTCGACTTCGAAGCCCGAGAGTTGGCCATCGTCCTTGAAATTGAAAGGTGGTGTATTAGCCTCAAGGGCAATGCGCAACTCACCGCGGTCGTTTACATCGTCAATCAGTTCGGCATGAACCAAAGGGCTCAAAAGGGGTAGCAGGCAGATCAGGCCAGGCAAAAAGCGCATGGTCACTCCTTTGAATACATTTATCGCGATGCGCTGGTTCAGGCTCGCTTTGCTATGGTTGTCGAGTGCCTTCGACAACGAATGGCCATGAAGTTGTCATGGTCACATGGATTTTACGAAAAAACTGGAGAAGAGAATGAAAACCTTTATGTCACGTGCTGCGCTGGCTGGCCTGCTGATGGGTGTTTCGGTGCTGGCCAGTGCGGCTACACCGGCACCCAAGGGTGCTGAAGTGTCCATCGTTTCTCCTGAAGACGGTGCGACGGTCCCGCAGACTGTCGTCGTCAAGTTCGCTGTCGAGAACATTGCGCTGGCCCCGGCGGGTGATCCCACCAAGAACACCGGTCATCACCACTTGTTGATCGATGTCGATGAGTTGCCAGCCGCCGGTGCGCCGATCCCCAAAGATGCCAACCACCAGCATTTCGGCAACGCGCAGACTCAGGCTGAAGTAACGCTGACGCCCGGCAAGCACACCTTGCAACTCGAACTTGGCGATAGCAACCACATGCCGTTCGATCCGCCGATCCTCTCCGAGAAAATCACCGTCAACGTTAAGTAACGTTAGTCGCGCCCAAGAAAAAGGAGACCCGAAGGTCTCCTTTTTTGTCGCTCAAGTCGCTATCAGAACAACACACGGCTACGGATGGTGCCGTTGACGTGTTGCAGCTTCTGTTGCGCCAGGTCCGAGTACTCGGCGTCTACGTCGATCACCACGTAGCCGACTTTCTCGTTGGTCTGCAGGAACTGACCGGAGATGTTGATGCCGTTTTCGGCGAAGACCTTGTTGATCTCGCTCATCACACCCGGAATGTTTTCGTGGATGTGCAGCAGACGGTGCTTGCCAGGGTGAGCCGGCAGGGCCACTTCCGGGAAGTTCACGGACGATACCGACGTACCGTTGTCGCTGTACTTGACCAGTTTTTCGGCCACTTCCAGACCGATGTTGGCTTGCGCTTCAGCGGTGGAACCACCGATGTGCGGGGTCAGGATCACGTTGTCCAGGCCACGCAGCGGGCTTTCGAACTCTTCGTCGTTGGAGCGTGGCTCCACCGGGAATACGTCGATGGCCGCGCCGATCAGGTGCTTGTCCTTGATCGCGTCTGCCAGGGCTTGCAGTTCGACCACAGTGCCGCGAGCGGCGTTGATCAGGATGCCGCCCTTCTTGATGGCGCGGATTTCCTTCTCGCCGATCATCCACTGGGTCGCAGCGGTTTCCGGAACGTGCAGGGTGACGATGTCGGACATGCCCAGCAGCTCGTGCAGGTTGCCGACCTGGGTCGCGTTACCCAGAGGCAGCTTGGTCACGGTGTCGTAGAAGTACACCTGCATGCCCAGGCCTTCAGCCAGAACCGACAGTTGCGTACCGATCGAGCCATAACCGACGATACCCAGCTTCTTGCCACGGATTTCGAAGGAGTTGGCCGCGCTCTTGATCCAGCCGCCACGGTGGCAGGAAGCGTTCTTCTCAGGGATGCCGCGCAGCAACAGGATCGCTTCGGCCAGCACCAGCTCGGCAACGGAGCGAGTGTTGGAGTACGGAGCGTTGAACACTGCGATGCCGCGTTCGCGGGCAGCGTTCAGGTCAACCTGGTTGGTGCCGATGCAGAAACAACCTACAGCGACGAGCTTCTTCGCGTGATCGAAGATCTCTTCGGTCAGTTGAGTGCGGGAGCGAATGCCGATGAAGTGAGCATCAGCGATCTTTTCCTTCAGCTGGGCTTCCGGCAGAGAACCCGTGAGGTACTCGATGCTGGTGTAGCCCGCCGACTTGAGAACGTCGACAGCCGATTGGTGGACGCCTTCGAGAAGAAGGAACTTGATCTTGCTCTTATCGAGAGAAGTCTTGCTCATCTGCGTAAACCTGTATCCCGGAGAAAAATGGCAGGAAATGGTCAACAGACGCTGACCCCGACGGCACGACAGCCGTCGCCGCAGAACAGCCGTTGGGCACTATCCTGCGGGGTCGGTATGCTAGCATAAGCGCCCCGCAAACACTCATTCCTGCGACGTGAAGCGTTCTCAGGATGACCATGAATTGTTCGAGAGTTCTGTCGATGACCAATCCTGCCCTGATTGATGAACTGAAGACCCTGGTCGAGCCTGGCAAGGTACTGACCGATGCCGACTCCCTGAACGCTTACGGCAAGGATTGGACCAAGCATTTCGCCCCGGCCCCGACCGCCATCGTGTTCCCGAAGACCACCGAGCAGGTCCAGGCCATCGTTTTGTGGGCCAATAAACACAAGGTGGCGCTGGTGCCGTCCGGCGGGCGCACCGGGCTTTCTGCCGCTGCGGTGGCCGCCAATGGCGAAGTGGTCGTGTCCTTCGACTATATGAACCAGATCCTCGACGTGAACCTCACCGACCGCACCGCCGTGTGCCAGCCGGGCGTCGTGACCGAGCATTTGCAGAACGTCGCCGAGGAAAAAGGCCTGTACTACCCGGTGGACTTCGCTTCCGCAGGATCGAGTCAGATTGGCGGCAATATCGGCACCAATGCCGGCGGGATCAAGGTGATTCGCTACGGCATGACCCGTAACTGGGTCGCCGGCATGAAAGTGGTCACCGGCAAGGGGGACGTGCTGGAACTGAACCGCGACCTGATCAAGAACGCTACCGGCTACGACATGCGTCAGCTGTTCATCGGCGCTGAAGGCACCCTCGGTTTTGTGGTCGAAGCGACCATGCGCCTGGACCGGGCGCCGAAAAACCTCACCGCGATGGTGCTTGGCACTGCCGATTTCGACTCGATCATGCCGGTATTGCACGCGTTCCAGAGCAAACTTGACCTGACCGCGTTCGAATTCTTCTCCGACAAAGCCCTGGCCAAGGTCATGGGGCGCGGTGACGTGCCGGCGCCGTTTGAAACCGACTGCCCGTTCTACGCGCTGCTGGAATTCGAAGCGACCACTGAAGAAGTGGCCAACCACGCGCTGGAAACCTTCGAGCATTGCGTGGAGCAGGGCTGGGTGCTGGATGGCGTGATGAGCCAGAGCGAAACCCAGCTGCAAAACCTCTGGAAACTGCGCGAATACATTTCCGAAACCATCTCCCACTGGACGCCGTACAAAAACGACATTTCGGTCACTGTGTCGAAAGTCCCGGCGTTCCTGAAGGAAATCGATGCGATCGTCGGCGAACACTACCCGGACTTCGAAATCGTCTGGTTCGGCCACATCGGTGACGGCAACCTGCACTTGAACATCCTCAAGCCGGATGACCTGAGCAAGGACGAGTTCTTCGCCAAGTGCGCAACCGTGAACAAGTGGGTGTTCGAAACTGTCGAGAAGTACAACGGCTCGATTTCCGCCGAACACGGCGTGGGCATGACCAAGCGTGACTACTTGACCTACAGCCGCTCCCCGGTTGAGATCGAGTACATGAAAGCGGTCAAAGCGGTGTTCGATCCGAACGGCATCATGAACCCGGGCAAGATTTTCGCTGTTTGATTTTCGAACTTAAGCGCTACGAACCAGGAGTCGGTCAATGAGCTATCAGCACCAGTATGTCGACGGTACACGCATCCACTTCCCATTGGGCAAAGTGGTTTGCATCGGCCGCAACTACGCCGAACACGCCAAGGAACTGGACAACCCGGTGCCAACGGAGCCCCTGCTGTTCATCAAGCCTGGCAGTTGCGTCGTGCCGCTGGAAGGCGGTTTCAGCATCCCGACCGAGCGCGGATCAGTGCACTACGAGGCCGAAATCGCGGTGTTGATCGGCAAGCCTTTGTCGACCAAGCCAAGCCGTGAAGAAGTCCTTGATGCTATTTCCGGTTTCGCTCCAGCGCTGGACCTGACCCTGCGTGACAAGCAGGCAGAGCTGAAGTCCAAAGGCCTGCCGTGGGAAATCGCCAAGTCCTTCGACGGTGCGGCAGTGATTGCCCCGTTCGTATCCGGCAGCACCTTTGCCGACCTGACCGACATCGGCATCCGCCTGACCATCAACGGCGAAGTGCGCCAGGACGGCAACAGCAGCGCGATGCTCAACCCGATCGTGCCAATGATCCAGCACATGGCCGGCTGCTTTTCGCTGCAGGCTGGCGACGTGATCCTGACTGGCACGCCGGTCGGTGTCGGCCCGCTGAATGTGGGTGACGAAATCGTTCTGGAACTGCCAGGCGCGAGCAGCTTCACCAGCAGCGTCCGCTAACACAAACCCCTTGTAGGAGCCGGCTTGCTGGCGATAGCGGTACAACATTCGATAGAGATGTTGAATGTTAGGCCGCCATCGCCAGCAAGCCGGCTCCTACAGGGATTGTGTTCCTACCTGAAGAAAGCGGCGCTCATGCAGGGCAATCCCGCCATTTCCCGTTTTTTTCACATCTTGTCTGGATAATTCCCGGGTTTCTGGCGTCTGAGCCGGTCCCAATTGTGCTATTACCCTTAGCCTGAATTTCTGGAACGCATCCCCCGATGGCCATCCAATCGCTGCCCACGCTTAAAACTGCCCGTCGCCCGCGCTTTTTCATGCGTTGGTATGCCTGGCTTTTGCTGGTCGCGGCCGCCGCGTATGGCCTCGCCTTTGCCATGCATTGGGATGACCGCGGGGTGCTCTGGGTGCTGGAGCGTTTCGAAAGCCCGGCTGAACGCCAGGAAAGTATCTGGCTTCCGGATTACCGGGCGGTGATCGATGCCAAGTTGCTGCCAGGGATGGAAAAGGACGAAGCGTCCGACCTGGCCTACAACCCGCAAACCAAAACCCTGTTCTCGGTGATGGGCAAAAACCCGTTCCTGGTCGAGCTGGACCTGCAGGGTGAAGTGCTGCGCAAAATGCCACTGGTGGGCTGGAGCAACCCGGAAGGCGTGACGGTCATGGGCAACGGTCTGCTGGCCATTGTCGATGAGCGTGAGCATCTGCTGACCATCGTCAAGGTCGACGCCGATACCCGCGAGCTGAACATCGCCAACTTCCCCAAGTACGACCTCGGCCCGTCGAAAGACCAGAACAAAGCGTTCGAAGCGGTCGTCTGGGATGCGCACAATCAACACATGCTGCTGGGTGAGGAACGTCCACCGGCGCTGTTCACCTGGAAAAGCACCGACGGCCTGACACTCACCGGCGACAAGCAGAAGCTGGCCAGTGACGCGCTGGACATCCGCAACCTGTCGGCCTTGGCCATCGACCCGCGCACCGGCCATACGCTGGTGTTGTCCGCCGATTCCCACTTGCTGCTGGAGCTGGACGAGAAGGGCGAGCAGGTCAGTTTCATGACCTTGCTGGGTGGTTTCAATGGCCTGAAGAAGACCATTCCCCGCGCCGAAGGCGTGACCATGGACGAAGCGGGCACGCTGTATATGGTGAGCGAGCCGAACCTGTTCTACCGATTCGAAAAGCAGCGCTGATTCGCGACCTTGGTTCTCGATCTTGATCTGCGAATGTGTAGGAAACGCGACGCTCAGTTGTAGGGCCAACCCAACGGCCTTTAAGCTTCAATTCAGACTGCCGTGGTATTTCATCCGCCCGTCCTGATTCCGAGCTTGCCTGAATGCGCCGACTTGCCCGCCCCAAACCCCTGATCCTGATTCTCTCGGTGATCGCGCTGACCGTGCTGGTTGCGTTCGGCCAACACCTGCGGCTATTCGAGCGGGCCTGGTTCAATCTGCATACGCTTTGGCAGGCCGAGAGTGCCCGGTCGATCGGGCTGGATCACTATCAGGTTGTCATTGAGGGCCGGGTCATCGAAGGCCTGGACGACGATGTGTCAGCGCTGACCTTCGATCCGGTCCGCAAAAGCCTGTTCACCGTCACCAATAAAAATTCCGAATTGATCGAGCTGTCGCTTGAAGGCCAGATCCTTCAGCGCATCGCGCTGGTCGGCTTCGGTGATCCGGAAGCGGTGGAATTCATCAGCGCCGACACTTACGTCATCACCGACGAGCGTCAGCAGCGGCTGATCAAGATTCATCTGGAGAAGGACACGACGTTCCTCGATGCGGCGGATGCCGAACAGATAACCCTCGGCGTGCACATGAGCAGCAACAAGGGTTTTGAAGGCCTGGCCTACGATTCGGTGGGCAAGCGGCTGTTTGTCGCCAAGGAGCGCGACCCGATGCTGATCTATGAAGTGCAGGGCTTTCCGCATTACAACCCGGAAAAATCCTATGCGGTGCACGTGGTCAACAACCCCAAGCGCGATGCCGGGATGTTTGTGCGAGACCTGTCGAGCCTGCAATACGACGAGCGCAGCGGTCACCTGTTGGCGCTGTCCGACGAGTCGCGACTGATTCTGGAGCTGGATGTGGACGGGCGTCCGCTGAGCACCATGTCACTGAACAAGGGGCGTCAGGGGTTGCAGAAGACGGTGCCGCAAGCGGAAGGGATCGCCATGGATGACGACGGCACGATGTACCTGGTGAGCGAGCCGAACCTGTTCTACGTCTTCAAGAAACCGCCACAACCCTAACATTGGAATGCGGACCTGTAGGAGCCGGCTTGCTGGCGATAGCGGTGCGACAGTCAATCTAAATGTTGAATGTCATACCGCAATCGCCAGCAAGCCGGCTCCTACACGGGTTTTGCGTATTTCTTACTGAACGCGCAGGGTTTTGACGCCTTCGCTGGTGCCCAGCAGCAGCAGATCCGCTGGACGCGCCGCGAACAAGCCGTTGGTCACCACGCCGACGATCGCATTGATCTGCGTCTCCAGCTCCACCGGGTTGGTGATCTGCATGTTGAACACATCCAGAATGATGTTGCCGTTGTCAGTCAGCACGCCTTCACGGTAAACCGGGTCGCCGCCGAGCTTCACCAGTTCGCGGGCCACGTGGCTGCGGGCCATCGGGATCACTTCGACCGGCAGTGGGAACGCGCCGAGCACCGGCACCAGTTTGCTGCCATCGGCGATGCAGATGAAGGTCTTGGCCACGGCCGCAACGATCTTCTCGCGGGTCAGTGCTGCGCCGCCGCCCTTGATCAGGTTCAGGTGCTCGTCGCTTTCGTCGGCGCCGTCGACGTAGAACTCCAGGTCGCTGACGGTATTGAGCTCATACACCGGAATACCGTGGCCCTTGAGGCGTGCGGCGGTGGCTTCGGAACTGGCGACTGCGCCGTCGAAGGCGCCTTTGTGTTGCGCCAGTGCGTCGATGAAGCAGTTGGCGGTGGAGCCGGTGCCGACCCCGACGATGCTCTTGTCGTCGAGTTTCGGGAGGATGAAGTCGACGGCGGCCTGGGCCACTGCCTGTTTGAGTTGATCCTGGGTCATGCGGGCTCCGAAGTGCCGAAGAGGGGGAACGAAAGCCCGGCATTATAGGCCCCGGGACGGGGAAGGTCATTGCCCGATTGGCAGACCGCCACCGATCCCTGTAGGAGCGAGGCTTGCCCGCGAAGAGGCCGTTACATCCAAAATAAATGTTGGCTGTAAAAACGCTTTCGCGGGCAAGCCTCGCTCCTACAGGATCATGATCCCTTCCGGGGAGGGTAAAACCACCTGTTTAGTGTGGTCGCACGCCCGAAAGCCGGGTTAGACTCCTTGGCCCTGCCCAACCCGCTCAGTGATGCTTTCCGATGCTCGAACAGTACGTCAAAAAGATCCTCACCTCGCGCGTTTATGACGTTGCCGTAGAAACCCCATTGCAGACTGCCCGCCAGCTCTCCGAGCGGCTGGGCAACAGTATTTTGCTCAAGCGTGAAGACTTGCAGCCGGTGTTCTCGTTCAAGATTCGCGGGGCCTACAACAAGCTCACGCAGTTGAGCGATGAAGAGCGCGCGCGCGGCGTCGTGACGGCTTCGGCCGGTAATCACGCGCAGGGCCTGGCCCTGGCGGCGAAAGTGCTCGGCGTGAAAGCCACCATCGTCATGCCCAAGACCACCCCGGAAATCAAAGTCGAAGGCGTGCGTTCCCGTGGTGGCAAAGTGGTGCTGCACGGGGATTCGTTCCCGGAAGCCCTGGCTTACTCGCTGAAACTGGTCGACGAAAAAGGCTACGTCTACATTCACCCGTACGACGATCCCCACACCATTGCCGGGCAGGGCACGGTGGCCATGGAGATTCTGCGCCAGCACCCTGGGCGTCTGGATGCGATCTTCGTTCCGGTCGGCGGTGGCGGGCTGATTGCCGGTATCGCGGCGTACGTGAAATACCTGCGCCCGGAAATCAAGATCATCGGCGTCGAGCCGGACGACTCCAATTGCCTGCAAGCCGCCATGGCCGCCGGCGAGCGCGTGGTGCTGCCGACCGTGGGCCTCTTCGCCGACGGCGTCGCGGTCGCTCAGATTGGTCAGTACACGTTCGACATCTGCAAAGACTATGTCGATGAAGTGATCACGGTCAGCACCGACGAGATCTGCGCGGCGATCAAGGATATCTACGACGATACCCGCTCGATCACTGAACCTGCCGGCGCCCTTGGCGTGGCCGGGATCAAGAAATACGTCGAGCAGCACGCTGTCACCGGGCACACCTTTGTGGCCATCGACTCTGGCGCCAACGTCAACTTCGACCGCTTGCGCCACGTCGCCGAACGCGCCGAACTGGGCGAGGGCCGCGAAGCCATCATCGCCGTGACCATCCCCGAGAAGCCGGGCAGCTTCAAGGCGTTCTGCGAAGCCATCGGCAAGCGCCAGATCACCGAATTCAACTACCGCTACAATACCGGCAGCGAAGCGCACATCTTTGTTGGCGTGCAGACGCACCCGGAAAACGATCCGCGCAGTGCGCTGCTTGCCAGTCTGACCGAGCAGGGTTTCCCGGTGCTGGACCTGACCGACAATGAACTGGCCAAGTTGCACATCCGGCACATGGTCGGTGGCCGCGCAGCCCAGGTGGTTGATGAAGTGGTGCTGCGCTTCGAATTTCCGGAGCGGCCGGGCGCGCTGTTCAACTTCCTCAGCAAGCTCGGCGGGCGCTGGAACATCTCGATGTTCCACTACCGCAACCACGGCGCGGCGGACGGTCGTGTGGTCGCAGGGCTGCAAGTGCCTCACGAGGAGCGTCATCTGGTGCCGGCGGCGCTGGAAGAAATCGGCTACCCGTACTGGGACGAAAGCGACAACCCGGCCTATCAGCTGTTTCTTGGCTGAGCGGCTACGCTGATGGGCAGGTCATAAGGAAGTCGAACAATGGAAACGTTAACCGCCCTGAAAGTGGCGCACATGGTGGCGACGGTTGTGCTGCTGGTCTGTGCGCTGGGCCTGGGGATCTGGGTCTGGCGAACTCGGCGTAATGGCGACGCGACGGCGGGCAGCCGCACGTTGCAACGGCCTCGGGTGTTCATCTGGCTGTTGATGGGGCTGGCACTGCTGAGCATGCCGTTCACCGGCTGGTGGATGGTGCATCTGGTGGGCTGGCCGTTGGGGCAGACGTGGTTGCTGGCGTCGAGTGTGCTTTACACCGTTGCGGCGTTGGCGTGGTTTTGGTTGTTGGTGCGGCTGAATAAGTTACGCAAGGCGCCGGCGGGGAACGGCAAGTTTACCTTCGCCCTGGCGTTGTTCAGCTTCGTCTGCTTTATCGCCATTGCCGGGTTGATGGGGGCCAAGCCTGTTTAACGCTTGAAACCGAGTTGACCCAATCGCGAGCAGGCTCACTCCTACAGGGGAACGCATTCCAATGTAGGAGTGAGCCTGCTCGCGATGGCGATATCAGTCGCGCAGAGAGATCACCGGCCAGCCACGTTTCTCGGCTTCGGCACGCAAATTCGGGTCCGGATCAACCGCCACCGGATTCGCCACCTGTTCCAGCAACGGAAAATCATTCATCGAGTCGCTGTAGAAGTAACTGTCTTCCAGCGAATGCCCGCTTTCTTCCAGCCAACGATTAAGCCGAGTCACCTTGCCTTCGCGGAAGCACGGCACGTCGGTGCTGCGCCCGGTGTAGCGGCCATCGACCATCTCGCACTCGGTGGCGATCAGGGTTTCAACGCCCAAGCGCTCGGCAATCGGACCTGTGACGAAGCGGTTGGTCGCGGTGATTATCACCAGTTTGTCGCCGGCATCGCGGTGCTTCTTCAGCAGCTCAAGTCCCTTGGGCAGCACGATCGGTTCGATGCAGTCGCGCATGTAATCGCTGTGCCACTGATCCAGCGTGGCCATTTCGGTGCGGCCGAGCACTTCCAGGCAAAAGTTCAGGTAGGCGGCGTTATCCAGCTTGCCGGCCAGGTAATCCTGATAGAACTCGTCGTTGCGTGTCTTGTAGGCGACGGCGTCGAGGAAGCCGCGTTCGCACAGGTAATCACCCCAGGCGTGGTCACTGTCGCCGCCCAAAAGGGTGTTGTCCAAGTCGAATAAAGCCAGGCGCATTGCAGTTACTCGCTGAAAAGTCTGTAGAAAGGCGCCCAGAATACGGACTTTTCACAAGAGTGCACATAAGGTTGGCCGGCTCGTTGCTGCCTTCACAACCTTTGTGGAACAATGCGGCGACATGCGTTTGCGAGGTTGTTGCCGTGATCGACCCCGATGGTTTCCGCCCCAATGTCGGGATCATTCTCACGAATGATGCTGGACAGGTGCTATGGGCTCGCCGTATCAATCAAGATGCCTGGCAGTTTCCACAGGGTGGTATCAACCCCCAGGAGACGCCGGAAGACGCCTTGTACCGCGAGTTGAACGAAGAAGTGGGTCTGGAGCGCGAAGATGTTGAAATTCTCGCCTGCACCCGGGGCTGGTTGCGCTATCGTTTGCCGCAACGTCTGGTCCGTACCCACAGCCAACCGCTGTGCATCGGCCAGAAACAGAAATGGTTTCTCCTGCGCCTGATCTCCAACGAGCAGCGGGTGCGGATGGATTTGACCGGTAAACCGGAATTCGATGGCTGGCGCTGGGTCAGTTATTGGTATCCGTTGGGCCAGGTGGTGACATTCAAGCGCGAGGTGTATCGACGCGCTCTCAAAGAGCTTGCCCCGCGCCTTTTAGCGCGCGACTGACGACGGAGTTCGACCCCGAGCCATGCTCAATACGCTGCGCAAGATCGTCCAGGAAGTTAACTCCGCCAAGGATCTCAAGGCGGCGTTGGGGATTATTGTGTTGCGCGTCAAAGAGGCCATGGGCAGCCAGGTCTGCTCGGTCTA